>Ga0210395_10001047_pt1 | contig 21504 bp, 22 predicted proteins | sample IncBWH4OmetaG_FD_150861 | JGI IMG/M metagenome (GOLD analysis project Ga0210395, IMG submission 150861) | Forest soil microbial communities from Barre Woods Harvard Forest LTER site, Petersham, Massachusetts, United States - Inc-BW-H-4-O ...
ATCTCGATCGCGTTCTCGGGGATCTCTGGGCCTTCATCCGGCTCGCCCATGGCCTGCTTAACGAGCCGCAGCCCGAGCGCTTCAAGCTCGCGTTTCAGCGGATTGTCGGTCATTGCAGCCCCAACTCTTGCGCGGTCAGTGTGGCCGCCGGTCCGGCGATAAACGGGGCGACACGCCGCGACGGACCGAGCGGAGGCTTGTAGCCACCGAGCACTTGAAGCGATTTCTGCGGATCGCTGATGATATTGGCGATCTGCATGGCCTGATCCTCGGGGATGTCACCCTTGAGGCGTTCCCAGGCTTTGAGGATGTGATAAATCCCGCCAAACCAGCGCCCGCTTGATAGATTGGCCGTTGCCCCCGCGATATGTGCCCCCGTGTCGGCGCTCTGGTCCTCGGCGACGCGAGCGGCGGTCTGTGAGCCGCCCCTGATCTCGTATTTCTTGGTGAACAGCAGGTTTTCGGCGTCGATCGAGTTGGCGAACTGGGTGAATTCGTCATCCGAGCGGAAAAACGGCCGGATTTGCTGCCGCAGCCAGGAATCAGGCTTGTCGCCGGCGACTGCCGCCGCCTCATTGCCCGAGCCGCCCTTTTGATACATCCGCTTGCGCAGATTGGCCGCCAGCCCGAGGCGGGCGAACTCCATATCGGCCGGAGTCATCCTCGCGACATCGGCGGCGATTTCCTCGGGACGCTTTTTCATCCATCCCTTTTCGCCGTAGCGCACCGCCTGCATGGTCGCCGTGTCGCCCGACCACACCGCGCGCGCCTTGGCGTAAGCCGGGTTCAATCGGTCGAGTTCTTCGATGAATGCGCGACGCATGCCGTCGAGATGCACGCCGGCCTTGTTCAGCCCAGCGCCCAGGTCGCCGTCCTCGTGATAAATCGGCTTCTCTAACTCGGCGTCGAGCCCTTCCTTGGCCGCGGCGAGTAGCCGCATCGTCGGCACCTTGCCAATGATCGCATCGCCGTTGGCGTCGTAGCCCTTGATCGCATACTCGCCGATGTTCATGGGCACGCCTTCGGTCACCGCCTTTTGGCGAGCCTGCCTGACGCCGGTTTGCAGCCCGACCTTTAGTTCCGGCTGATTGAGGAACTGCTGCAAGCGAGGCGTCCACACCGCGCCGGGCACATTGTTGTCGATGTCCTCTTGTGCGCTGTTCACCATATCAAGGATAAGCGAGCGTAGATCCTGCTGTTGCGCGTATTTCTGCTGCGCCTCACGCAATGCGGAGTTCGCTTCGCTCAACTCGGTGTTCGCGCTGTTCACCAAATACACGTCATTGCCGGCGCGCTGCTGTTTCGCGGTGGCCTGCAAGACCTGTCGCTGTGCGTCGGCTATCGCCTTTTGTGCCTCTTTCTCGGCGCGGCCCACCTCGACATAGGCGTCCTGAAACTGCTGTTTCAGCGGCGCGATGCTGCCGCCTGCCATCGCGTCATTCCATAGCGGCTTGCCCTGTATGCTGCGCAACTGCTTCAAGCCGTCGACCGCCTCGGATGGCTTCACAGCGTCGCTCGCCAGCGCCTTGTCCATTTGCGTTGAAATGCGACCGGTGGCGCCAGCGTCGGTGTCTTTCAGCCATTTTATGATCGCTTGGCGTTGCGCGCCGGGCTGGCGTTGCAGCTTGCCGATGAGGTTCAACAGGTTCTCGCCGCCGGCATGGGCCGCAGTCAGCGGCGTGTCCGGCGTGAGGTTCAGCAAATCGAGCATGTCCTGCGCGGTCGGACCGCCGCCCTGGATGTCGGTGGTGATCTTGTCGTAAATCCGGTTGACGGCTTTGTTGAACGCCTTGCTGTCGGCATCGAGGCCCCAGCGCTGCGCCATATTCCAGAGTCCATTGAGAACCTTGCGGCCGACCCATTCGACTGGCGGCAGGGCGCCGCCGACAAATGCGCCGGCGCCCACTTGCTCGGCCTTTTCGCCGGCGTAGCTGCCGGGCGTTGTCACCGGCTGTTCGGCGGCGATTGCCGCGCCGGTGCCGGCACCTGTCGTCACCCGCCGCAGCATGGAGGGGATCTGAAGCGTCCTTGCCGCCGGCTGCATGATGCCGAGCCCGCGCATGATCGAGCCGAGCCCTTCCGGCCCCCACGTCATCGGGTTGGCGAGATTGCCGAGCACCCGGCCTGACTCGTCTAGCTCGCCCGGCCTTGGCGGTGCGGTGCCCGGCACGTCGTAGGAGCCAGGATCGTTCTCGGCCCCTGCGAAGCGATTGGCCGCCTTCGGTGCGCGCGCCTTAATGTCCGCCTCGCGCTTCTGCATCCAGGCGTCGAATGCCTCGCTTGGCCCTGGCCCGGTCGCCCCGGACAGCAGATGCGTGCCCAACTGCGCGGTGCCGAGCACGGGATCGAGCAAGCCAGTGCCGACCATATCGAGTTGCGACAACGGCGCGGGTGCGTTCGGGTCAGGCGTGGCGCTGTCCGGTCCGGCGGCAGTCTGTTTGGTCGCATAATCCTTCATGGCGCGGCTGATCACCGCCGGATCGGTGCCGTCGGGGAAATTGTGCAGCACGCCGTCGGCTGAGCGGGTCTGAATGGTCATGGCGCGGTCTGCGCCGCCTTCGGCGTAATCGGGTTGCCCTGGTTGTCGTAGTCAATCACGCCGGGCTGCGCCGCGGCCGGCGTCGACGCTGGCGCTGGCGGCTTGCCGATGTTGCGCAGCCGCGCGTCGGTTTCGGCGATCTCCTGATTCATCGCGTCTTTGCGGTTGTCCATACCCTGCTGCATCGTCGCCATGACCTTGACCAAGGACTCGCGGTTCATCGCCCCGTTGATGAGACGATCGCCTTCGGCGCGCGCGGCGTCCGACGTGACCGCGTTTCCCGCCCCGGCAGAACTCATAATCCTTACATATTCGTTCTTAAATGACACAATCGCGGCGTTGAATGCGTTTACGTCGGGATCGCCTTGGATCTCGGCGCGGCCGGCCTGTAGCCAACGGTTGATGACAGGGATCCCGCCGGGTGCGCTACCCTTCACCATCAGCGTCTTAACGAGGCCCATTTCCTTTTCCGCAAGGCCCTCGAAGCCTTCGATTTGGCCGCGTAGCTTGGTAAGCGCGGTAAGCGTCATCTGATCGGCCTTCACGCCGGAGCGCACCGCCAGCACGTCCTCGGGTGACCAGCCGCGATCCTTGGCGATTGCCGAAGCGCGTTCGAGGATCTGCGTTCGCACGCCCGACGAACCAAAGCCGAGCGACGGCATGACGCCGGTTTCGAGGTAAGAGGTCGCGGCGAGGTCGATCGTATCCTTGTCGGGCGGTGCCGCGCCGCCAAACGCTGCGATGTCGGCGTAAGCCTTCATTATCGCCGTTGTCTGATCGTCGCCCTCGTCGAGATGCTTCTGTTTGGCGGCCAGGAACGCCGCGGTTTTCGGCGAGGTCGACTGCATACGCTTCGACTCGGCGAGCAAAGCGTCCGCCTTGCGGTCTAGCTCGCCCTCGGATGCCTTCGGGTCCGCCTTGCGCAAATCGGCCTTTATGTCCTCAAGCTGCTGCCCCTGGATCGTCTTGGTGTTGCGCGCGTCGATCAGCATGCGCGCGAAATTCGGATCGCTCCTTTGTTCTTCCTCGCTCGGCGGGTGACCGTAGGCCGCGGTGTATCGGCCGATCGCAATGGCCTTGTAGTTTTCCTCCGCAGCTTGGGCCGGGGTCTGCGGCTTGCTCTCTTTCGTGCGCTGGATGGACTCGCGGTTCGCCTGATCCTTGGCGGCGCCAGGGTCCCAGCCCTCGCGCACCAGTTCGCGCCACCGCGTCTCGAACACCTGTCGCTCGGGTGTGCCGGCCGTCGGCCCGAACATATTGAACTGGTCGAGCTTTTGCTGTTCCTGCGCGATCTTGGTTGCCGTCTCGTCGCGCTGGCGGCTTAACTCCCAGGCTTTCTCGTATTGGCCGGCCTCGAACAGCACCTCGCTTTTCTCATCGCCATAAATCTGTGCGATGGATTTCAGTTCCGCCTCGCCGAGTATCGGATCTTCTTCAAGCCGCTTCCACGCTGCGTTGTAGCGCTCCTGCACGATCTCATTGCGCCTAAGCGCAAGCTGCGAATTGTATTGGTAGGCTTTGAACGCTTCTTCGTATTGCTTCTGATTGCCGGCGTCGCGCGCCTCGATCGCCGCCGCCATGCCGTTCATCGCGGCAATGCCGGGTGTGTGCGAGAACCGCGAGGCGAGTGCGGCGAACACCGCGCCGAGCGAGGCGAGCCCACCGATCGGATCAGGCTGCGGCGGCTTCATCGTCCACGGCTTGAGAGCCGGATCGTCCAGATCATGCTTGAGGTCGCCGTATTGCCTATCGGCTTCTTCTTCGTCCTCCCGCATGCGCTTCAATCGGGCGTCAATGAGCGGCTGTTGGGCTTGCCGCTGCTGTTCGTTCAACAGCCGCATTTGCTCGATCGCGCCGGTCGGATCGTAGGCCGGCGGCAGGCCGGCCAAGGCTCGGCGACGGTATTCCTCGAATGTCGGCATCCCGCCGCCACCGCCACCGCCAGGACTGGCAACGGTGCCGTCGGGATTGAGCGAGCCCCCGGCCTGCTTGGTCCACGGCTTGAAGCCGTATCGGTCATACAGCGCGTGCGCGACCGCATCCTGCACCTCTTTCGGCGCGTCGATGGCGTGCTGCCACTGCGACACGTCGATGCCGGCGAGTTGGCCGCCCTCGCGCCACGTTGAGTCGACGATCTGGAAAGGTCCGCCGGCGGTGTAATAGTCCGGCCGTTCGGCGTGCTTGTAGTTCCAAATGTTCTGATCGCCGGAGGTGCCCTCGCCGCGCTCGATCAGCAGGCGCGCGCGCTCCCACGGGATCATCCGGTGATCGTTGGGATCCCCCTGCAAGGGCGCCACAAGCGGCGGCTGCGAGCGATCAATCGGCGGCGCATAAGTCTTGTATGCAGCGGGCACGCCGAGCGTCGCGGCATTGGAGTTCGCCGCCGGCGTCGCCACACCGAGCGATGAGGCCACCTTATAGGGATCGTTGGGGCCAGCCGGTTGCGGGATGTCCCAAACGTCATCGTCGGTGGTGGTGTCAGGCGCGGTGGTCGCCATCTTATGCCGCCGTTGTGGTGTTCGTGTTCGATGGGGTCAGCGTGTATTGCTGCGAGCCGCCACCGGATAGCGCGCGCGCGAGGTTGGCAATCGCTTGGTTCGTCTGGTTGTTCAGCGTCGTGTTTGTCGACAGCAGGTTTTGCAGATCGGCGACGGAGGTTCCGATCAGCGAACCACCGGAGGTTAGCAGGGAGTTCTCGATTTGCGCCGCCGCAGCAACGGCGCGCGTCTGAATGCCGGCGATGTCTTGCTGTTCGGCGGTGCTGTTCGGCCCCATGCCGTTCGCGGCGTATTTCGCCTTGATCGCCTGAATCTGCTGCTGCGTCGCCAGATTGAGATTGGTCTGCACTGCGGGCGGCAGTGTGCCGGTCGCGAGGTAGCTTTCGAGTTGCGTGCCGAGCGCTTGCTGCTGATCGGCGACGCCCTGCAATTGGGTTTCGTTGGCGATCGGATTGGTGACCGCGCTCTTGGTGCCAAGCGAACTGAGCAGCCCATAGCCGGCAGCACCCAGGCCCAGCAGTTTGAACGGGTCAGACAGATCGTTGGTCAGCCCGGTCGATAGCTTGGAGCCGAAGTTCGACAGCCAGCCCCCCACGCCACCGCCGCTGCCGCCACCAGCGACCGGCCCGCCGCCGGCCGCCGCGCTATAGGCCGTTTGGCCGGGCGTCAGGCCGGTTGTCGGGTCCGGTGGCTCGATATAGCCCTCGGGGAATTGGCTGGTGTCGAAGGTCTGCAAATCGGAGGGGATGCTTGACGCGTCCTGCGTCGAGGTGGCGCCAAGGAACACGCTGTTGTCGCCGGTGCTGGCATCGCCGACCAGATTATCCGGCGTCGCTGCCGCCAACTGCGACAGCGAGGGGTTCGCGCCAAGGCTCGCCAGACTGTTGGTTGCCGAGAAATCGCCGGTCGCGTTCGCCGCGGCTTGGGCGTCATTCGCGACCGCCGTCACGTCCCCGGTGGCATCGGCCGACGCGTTGCCGATACCGAGAGCGGCGGCGGGATCAGCCGAACCGAAGCCACCGCCGAGCGCCCCGGTGACATCGCCAGAGGTGACATCTTCCAGCGCCCCGGTGACATCGCCAGAGGTGACAGCCGCATCGCCCGCGGCGCCCAGGCCGCCCAGCAAAGCCTCGCCACCGACCGCGAGGCCCGCCGCGCCTACGAGCCCGCCGACGATCTCGGGAAAGATCGCGCCAAGCCCGCTCTCATTCTTCTTCGCGTTGGCTTCGTCCGTGGCGACTTGTTGGGCGGTGTAGGTATCGAACGCCGAAAGTCCCTGCTGGCTTAAATCCGCATAGCCCGAGGGGTTGATGGTGAAATCGGGATTGCCGGGTGTCGCCAGGAATTGCGCGGCATCGTCGGGAGCGCCGGGAACCGTCGAGATCAGGAACGGATTGGTTGGCGTGCCGCCCTGCGGCGTGCCAAGCGTGGCGTAATAGTCGTTGACGTAATTGAACATCGCCGGGTCGATCGGCGCCGCGTTCGAGGGCGAGGCGCCGTATGAGGAAACCAGCGCGGAGTCGAACGGCGATATGCTGGAGTCAGGCACGCCGCCCTGATAGCCGATGTTCGACGGCACGAAACCGGACGGCGTTGGCTGGTCAACAAAGGTGCCGGGTGCGCTCGATGTCGTCTGCGTCTGGCCGCCCGAGCCATCACCGCCGCCACCGCCATCGTCAAACTGCGGCAAGCCCGTGCGCGGGTTGCGGTTACCCCTGCCGCCCATCGCCATCAGGATTTGCGCCTCGCGCGGATTGATGTGCGCAAGCATGCTGTCTCGCCCGCTGCCCATGGCCGCGAGGTTCTGTGCCGCCGATGCCATCTGCGGTGTCAGCATCGGCCGCATCATCGGCTGCATTCCGCGGCCGGGATTCATCGTGGCGCTCATGTCGGGTTGGTTTCCAATGAAACGACGAATATATCCATGCGGGTGACCTTGCCGACACGGCGGCCGATCACGTCGCGCGGCACATCAGAGAAGCAATCGACGCACAGTTTCGACGCGCCGATATGCGAGGCCCAGGTTTTCAGATCGCGGTAAAGCCCGGCCGCTTCCTCCCAGTCATCCTCGCTCTTGGCGATGCAGAATTCCTCGTCGACGCGCATCTTGCGCATCGGTGGTGTCACCACTTGCGCCAGCAGGATCGCGTTCTCGCTCGCGATGAAAAACCAATCGGGCGAGGGGATGCAGTTGCGCAGAAAGTTTATGATCTGCGTATCGCCATAGCTCGGATACGCCTCGCGCAGCCGCGGCATGAGCCACTGCGCTTTGTTGTCAATGTCGAGTTGCTGCGCGCGATGCACCTCTTGCGGCTTGTCAGGAATCGCGTCCGCCCGCCCCAAAAAAAATCGGGTTTTCGTTTCGCTCATTCAATCAACTCCTGTGAGCGCGGCATAGTTCTGGTGGCTCGTAAAGTTGTTGGTTATCCAGTTCGAGAGCGAGTCCGGGTCATCCACATTGAGCGTCGTCATGTCGTAGCTCGGGGTGCCCAGGACGGCATCGAGTTCCGCGTGCATCGTCTGGTGTTGCAGCACCGCGGTTTGATTGCGCCAATCGAATGGGTCCATCACCCAGGAGTCGAGATTGGTGGTGATCGGCACCAGATAGTCGATAATCCGCCGATGCAGGTCTTGGTGGTTGAAGTCAAACCACGCCTTGTCGGTCAAAGTCTGCGGCGTGTCCTCGATTTGCGAGAGTGACATGGCATTACCCTGAAATAGAGACTGCGCCGGCACCCGTGACGATGCCGAGGTAATCGTGCGTCGTGCTGTTTGCCGTGGTCACGGTGCCGGACAGCGTGATCCCGGTGTTGGTCGTGAGCGTGATCGTCTGCCCCGAGGTATTGATCACCCGGAAGCGGAAAATCGTGCCGGTCGCGGCCCCCGGCAGTGCGGCGATGATGTGCGCCGCGGTGTCCGATTGATCGTTGATGCCGCCCGACGGCGAGCCGGCGCGGCTGATAATGCCCTGCCCGGTGCCCGCGCCGGTCATCTCCGCAGCGGTCATGGTGACGCCGGTCGCCGAGGTGATCGAGGATGACGCGCCGGCCGGCAACTGCGGCTGCGCCGGATTGATCAGGTGAAAGCCGCCGACGCCGGAATTGAGGTTCGAGTCGTAGGCCAGCAACACCATGTTGGCGAAGATCAGTTCGCCGCCGGCGAGTGCGATCGGCCCGGCCGAGCCCTGTTTGTAGACATTCATCGCCGCAAGCCCGGCCACTTGCGCGGTCGTGGCGCCCGTGTTCGCCGCTGCGACGTAGACGCCGGCGAACAACTGATAGTCGACATAACCCGCGACCGTCGGCGTGGTGCTGATCGGCGTGAGGGTCAGCGCGTTGGTGCCCGCGATGGTGCACGTGATCGTCACGTTGTAGCCGAGCGTGAGGAAATTCGCGTCGAGCCACGACAGGTCGGGCGAGTTGGACGATGCGAAAGCAAATGGCAGAGGCATCGCCTATCCCCGATACTGCGTGACGTTGGCGCCGAGCGTCATAGTGAGCAGCGTCATGTCGGCGCTATTGGTGTAGAGCGTCAGACCAAGCATGGTGCCGTTCTGTGCAATCGCCGTCGGCGGAAACACCACAATGCCGATGCTCGCCCCGCCCCAGGTGACCGCACCGGGGATCGCCACGTTGGTCCACGCAATATCGAGGTCGCCGCTTACGCTGTTGATCCACGTGATCGGGTTCGGCGAAAGCGCCAGCGTTTCCGGCGCGGCCCCCACCTCGCAGTCAATCGTCAGCGACAGGTCAGGCGCAACCGTGCTGTTGTAGATGACCGCACCCCATAGCCTTGTGGCCGCCTTTTGCAGCAAGGCGCCGCCCTCGCCGGGGAATAGCTTGGACTGAATAATCTTGCTGAAACCGGCCGACGGCTTTTGAAACAGCGGATAGATGCTGGTCCCGTCGGTGCCGAAGCCGGTGATAATCGAGTTGATCTCCTGCGACGAAACGAATGTGAAGGTGATTTCCTGGCTGGCAAACCACCACTTGCGGCGATCAAAGCAGGCCAGCTTGACTTGCTCTTGCCCGGTGATCGGGCTGATAACGGGGATCAGAACGCAATAGATGCGGCGGCCGTAAACGATCGCCTTGCACGCCGATAGCACGGCGCCGTTGAAATTCAGATTGAGGCTATCCCAGGTCGTATCAATCTTTTCCGACAGCTTCCCCACAGCACTACCCGAGCACTGATGGGCGCCGAACGAGTTGGCGAAAACGATGTCGCGCGACAGCACTTGCACGCTGTTCGGGTAGGGTGTGCCGATTTCCGGGTCGGCATTCTGGTTTTGGAATGTCGTGGTGAGCGGGTCGCCGGCCGTGCTGACTTGGTTGATGTAATTGATCGACGAGTCGCCTATGAGGAACAGGAAGCCGGCCGTCTGGATCAGGCGGACGTAGAGAATGCGAAGGAACGAGTCGAACGATGTAAACGCCCCGCCGCCGTCCATCGTCGAGAAATCGCCGGGATCCTGCGGCGCCGAATAGTAGATCGCGGCGCCGTTCGCCACCCAGGCCCGCCCGAGAAACACCTCGACTGATGTTCCTTGGATCCCCGTCGGCACCGTCGTATAGCCGGGCAGCGCTTGGCCGGGGTAGTAGAACGTCGTGCCGTCCCAAAAGAACATGCCGTTGCCGGACGGCTGCGAGCCACACACGAAAATCACATACTGGTTGCCCCACTGCGAAATGCCGATATTCAACTGGCTCGCAGCGGTGACCACGGCAGGAGCGATGAGCGTGGCAACGCCGCTCTGTGTGGCTAGCGCCCATAGATCGCCGTTGGTCAGGACCACAAAGCAATAGGGCACGTCGGCGACGTTGGCGAAGCCGAAAAACACGATCGGGTTGGTGCCGGGTATGTTGAATATCGAGGCGCCGATCCCCGGCATGGTGCGCGCGGTCGACTTGCCGACCGGCATAAAGCTGTCCATCCACGAACATTCTTCGTCCTCGATCGAGGGACGCGCGGCCAGGGTGTTCGTGCCGTCAAAGCCCGTGAACACGATCGGGCGCATCTCGCGCGGGATCGGCCCCTGTGCTTCGGGGTGCTCGCTCTGCTGTGGTTGTGGCGCGCGTCCGCTCACTTAGCCGACCGGAGACTTGGGTATGGTGACCTTGGCCGGCGCTACCGCCGGCGCTGGCGGTGGCCTGGGCAGGAGCGCGCCGCCCTTGTGCAGCCACGCGCTAGGATCGCTCATCCGCGCGTCCCATTGCGCATCGGTCAGCGCCAGCAGATCGGCCGCCGGCGGCAGATTCGGGTAGTTATGAAAGTCCGTGTCATACCAGCCGATGACGGGCTGCGGTTCCGGCTTGGTGTGGTCGAATCGCGCGTATTTCACCATGTCAGTATCCGATTGCGATGTAGCGGAAGATGAGCGATCCGGTCAGGATGAAGCCGGTGGCGATGTTGTTGAACTTCGCCGCATACAGCCCGAAGCTCGATGCCGAGATATTCTCCACGCCGTAGACCACCGGCTGCGGTTCCATGGACGCCCAGGCCGTCGGGTCGGCGTCCATGGCGATGACTTGGCTGCACGCGTTGGGAAACGCGAGCGGGAAGGCGATCGTATCCGCGCCCGTCGTGTTCGTCCCTTTGTAGCTCTGGATGATGTTGCCATTCGGATCGCGGAAATACTGCCAGCCTTCGTTGCCGCTGTTCTGCCGCGCGAAATCACTCAGGTTGACCGCTTGTGTCGAATTGCCCGAGCCGAATGCACCAATGAGGATCGAGAGAGCGCCGGCGACGCGCGCATTGCCGCCGTCTTTCAGCAGCGCACCGGTGGCACCATTGAACAGTGCCACGTCGCCGTCGGTGGATGAGCCCGGCCCCACCACGTCGCCGCCGCCGGCGCCGGGGAATGCGTAAGTGACGCCGTTGATGATGACGACAAAGCCGACATTGGCCGCGCCGTCGTAGCCCGCGACGGAAAGCGCCGCGTTGCCGGTCGCCGGATCGAAGCCGAGGCCCAACTGATTGTAGGCGCCCGTGACCGGTGCATTGGCGATGCCGAAGCTGACCAGCGAGTTGCTTTGCAGGCCGAGCGTGGTCAGGAACGGAGCGCTTGGCGTGCCGCCGTCCTGTATCACGCCGTCGGTGGTCCAGGCGGCCACATGGCCCGGTGTCACGCTGCCGGATTGCTCGACTTGCGGCTGATACGGCATCAGTATCTCCCGTAAGGATTGACGCGCCGGCCGGGTCTGACCGCGGCGTTGAATCGCGCGATCATGTTCATGTAAAGCTCGAACAATTCGCGCGACGCGTTGCGGTTCTGGATTTCCATGAATGCGAGGTGCGCGCCGAAATACGGCACCAGATCCGTCCAGGGATCGGGGATCGGGCAGACACTTTCATTGGTGCGCAAGTCTTGCGGCAAACAGAAACAATCCCATTCCATCTGATAGGTCTGCGAGGCAATCGGATAGGTGTATATGCTTCCGTCACTGCCTTGTCCGAATTGGCTGCACACGGCCGGCACATACTGATACTGAAATGGATACTGGCGGATCCACGCCTGATAATCGCTGAATGAGTATTGCGGCAGGCTATAGCGGTAGTTCGAGAAGATCAGCGACACCGACTGCACCATGAAGATGCTCGCCACACCGGGGAACGGCGACAGGTCGATGCCCGAGAACGGATATACCTCTTGCGACTGCAATTGCAGGTTCATCAGCGAGAGATTCGGCTGCACGGTGGCGCCCGTGCCGGTCGGATCGACGATCGTCAATTCCGGCTGAAAGTAGCCGCTGCCGCCAAACTCGATCTCCACGTCAACGATCTGGCCGCCCAGTTGCCGCGCGACGCCGATGGCCTGCCTGCCGCCGGGGTATTTGCCGCCGCCTGATGGGAAATCCGGCGGCGTGATGACCAAGGTCGGGCTCGTGTAGCCAGAGCCGGGCGTGAGGATGGTCGCCGAGGTGATGGCACCCGAGATGGGCGTGAGCCGGCGGATGCAGTGCGTCGCCAGTGCCACCTCGCGGCGCGCGCGATTGGTGTATTCCGTGATGTCGCGCTCGTTCAGCAGTTCGAGCTTTTTGTCGGCACAAAACCGGCGGATCTGCTGGTTGTAGGTAAAGAGCGTCGCCATCAGGCGCCGCCTTCCGGCTTCGCGCCGCCCATCGGCGGCCACTGCTTGTTCTTCAGATATTCGTCCATCTGATTCGGTGTCAGCACACCGCGGTCAGCCTGATCGGGGCTGATCAGGGGTTCCGGTTTCTGAGGAAACGGCACCACGTCGCCGGCAAGCTGCACGCCGCTCTGCAAAGACGACTGCGGCCTTGACCATAGCGGCGCCACCTTGCCGGCGTCCTGCGGGCGCATGTTCTGCCAGCCAGCCTCGCGATCCTCGGATGCCTTGGTGGCGGTCGCTTCGTCGGGATAGGTCGGGAAATTGAGCCCGGTCTGTTTGGCGTATGCGGTCGCTTGATCTTCGTCGACGTGCACCGGCTTGCCGTCGACGATCCACATGCCGGGGAGCACCGCCCAGCCGTCGCCGTAGGGCACCGTGTATGTCATCTCGGATGACCAGCCGCCGTCGGGGTTCATCAGGTATTCGCCGGGCGCCAGCGGGCGCGCGTTGCCCTGCACTTGCGGCGCGATCTGCGGATTGAGCGTCAGTTGCCCCGGCAGCGGACCGAGGCCCGGCATCTGCGGCACAGGGTCAGCCGCGTTCACGCCGAGCGCCGTTGCCGGGTCCGTCGGCAGGATCCCGAGTTGCTGCGCGGTGCCGCTCATCCTGGCTGCGCCTGACCACGCTGCCGCGGCGCAATCCCAAGCTGATTCTGCCTGACCGGGCTCGGCGATTGCTCCCAAATGTCCGGCAGAATGTCCGGCGTCGCGGAGCGCCGGGCGTTGGTCATAAACTCCCCGTAGCGCTCAAGCATCTTGTCGGCTTCCTGCGACCGCGCGCCGGTCTGCGACGCCATCAGCGCGAGGTAGGCCGCGAAGAACGGCACGGCATCCGTCCAGAGATACGGGATGGGCTCGGGCGTGGTGTCCGTGGTCAGTGGGCCAGGGAGCCACACCGGATCGGTCGATAGCGTGTAAGTCTGGTCAGGTGCCGGCGAGAGGTAGATCGAGCCGTTTACGCCCTGGCCGTATTGCGCCCATTCGTCCGGCGGCCCCTGTTGGTTCTGGATCGCCGGATTGTTCGCGTTGTAGACCGCGAACCACGGGTAAGGCCGCGGCGCGATGTAGTGGTATCCGCCGTTGCCGATCTGTTGCCAGAGATTGCGCACGTGAATCGGCGCCAACAGCCCTTGGCCGGCTGGCACCACAATCGACGAGAACGGATAGGCGATCGTGCCTTGCGTGATGATCAGCGTCGCCGGCACACGAATGCACTCGGCCGTGCCCGCAAGCTGGCCGCGCGCTTCGTTGATGTATCCGGTTAGGTCAGTCTCATTGTAGAGGGGCTGCGGCGCAGCCGGGTTCTGTAGAAGCTGCGCCGTGCGGGTGAGGTATTGCGTAAGCACGCTGCATCTCCCCCTCCTTTACTTGGGCTGAACTTGGATGGAGTCGGTGATCGACCCCATGACCACGGTCACGCTCGCGAGCGCCGTCGGGATGTTGCCGCCGCCGGGCGCGATGGCGTCCGTTGGCGTTCCGACGAACAGGCCAGGATCTTGGATCGAAACCGCGGTGATCGAGCCGCCCGCGTTGCACGTGCCGGAGATGACGAACTGGCGCGGCCGATAGCCGGTCAATTCGATCGCCGGGTTGCCGATGACAGCGGCGGCCACCGAAATCGGCAGGCCGCCGACCGAGGTAATGAGCGCCGGGTGCGTCGCGTCGCCCCAGCCCGCACCCGCGGCGACCACGCCGGCGGAAACCACGGTCTGCATGATGACCGGGGTAATCGTGGCACCCGAGCCAGCACCGCCCGCGGCGGTCAGCGTCAGCGAAAGCGCCGGACCGGCAAGCGGGGTGCCGCTGTTCGTGCAGAGCGCCGCCGTGATCAGGCCGGTGTTGGTCAGGACGAATTGCACCGTGCCGTTGGTGATCGAGCCGAGGTTCGGATCAAACGGGCTCGGGACCAGCAGCGCCGAGACGGTCGCCTGCGTGTAGCCCGCGCCGACGTTGACCAGCGCCACGGCGCTGACCGTCGCATTGGTCAGTGTGGCGTTCGCGGTCGCCGGCACGCCGCCGATGCCGTTGGCCGACACCGACGGCGGATCGGGGATCAGGACCAGCGGGCGGATCGTGAAGCCAGCGCCAGGATTGATGATGGTGGAAACGGTCAGCGAGCCACCGACCACCGCCTGCCAGAGCGAGCCGCCAGCGCTCGCCGTGATCGAGGCGGTCGCCTGCGTGAAACCGGTGCCGCCACCCGCGACCACCGCACCGACCGGGCAACCGGTCAGGTTTGCCACGCGGCGGGTGAAGCCGTCCGAGTTGACGGTCTGCGCCTGCCCCTTGGTCGCGTTGAGGTTGCGCCACGTGCCGGTGATCGGATCGAGGTATTGCAGCACCGACACCGAGCCGGTTTCGACGATCCACTCGCCGGCCGGCAGGACAACCGCCTCGCCAGGAGCCAGACCGAGGTATGCCGTGCCGAAATCGAGCGGCGCGTCGTAGAGGTCGGTCGGGTAGAGGTTCGTCGGTAGCGGCAGACCAACGCCGGGACCAGAAATGCGCAATGCCATCGTCTATATCCCTGTATATGCGTTAGTAGCTATTGCCACCAAAACCATAGATCCACGCACCCGATACAGACTTTGCGGTGATAAAGTTATATCCGAGCACGCACACGCCTTGCTGGCCGATCTGATTGAGCGGCACGAGCGAATAGAAGCCGCTGAAATCGAGCGCGGCGTCCTCGCTCAAGTAGAAGTTGGAGTATTTGACGTTGATCGCGAACATATTGCCGACCGGGCAAAAATGGTCCGCAAAGATCGGCACGCCGGCGACGTTCAGGTTGGGGAACGATGAACGGATCTTGGTGTCCATCGAGTAGCTACGGCCGGGTTCGAGGTATTGATTTTCAACCCCGATAAACGATGCGTTCAGCGTCGCGTGGTCCGCGGGGTTCATCACGACAAAGGTCGGTGCCTCGCCGCCGGCGGCATCGGTGATCTTGGTCAGCAGCGCCGACATCGCCTGACGGTTCCAGCCAGTCGTCGCCGTCGTGTAATTCGTGTTCCATGTCGTGCCGCTGCCGGCGTTGATATATTGGCCCTTGAATGCGCCGTTGCCCGCGGCGTTTCGATTGATGCCGCCATAGGTCTGCGCGTTGGTGCCGTTGTCAAATGCGTCAAGGAAGGAGTTTGGATAAAGCGGATTGCTGGAATTCAACGTGTATAGCAGGCCGGCGACGTTCTGCCGTGTGACGGCGTAAACGTCATTCATTCGCGCCTTGAGCAGCGAGATTTCACGATCGGTCGCTTGCAGGATGGTTTCACCAAACGGCAGCGGGACCGGCACCACCCAAAACGCCATATTCCATTGGCCGTTTTGTGTGCCCGGTGTGATGACTGGCGCGTTGAAGCCGCCGCCGTAGCCAGTGAACTGGCCTTGCACAACCGACTGACCCTGCATGGGAATTGTGATCTGATTGAGACCACCGGCCGCGCGTTGCGCGTTGCCCCACAGGTAAAACAGCGACGGCGATGCAAAATAGATTTGCACGAACAGCCGCGGCACGAATGCCCTTCGCGTGACGGACGCGAGTTCGTTGAATAGTTGGCCGGTCGGCGCAACACCAGTGCCGGGAATAGGCATTCGCTCGTATCCTTATCTGCGCAACTGCTGCTGCTGTGACCGAAACTCTGTGAGCGCCTTGTGCGTCTCCGCGCGCAGCGCACCCTCATCATCCCCGCGCGACTCCATCATCTTTTCGATGAAGCCTTTTTGATCGCCTTCGCTCGGGGTGAAGAAATCCCAAGAGCCGTAACCGTTGCCCGCGACGGGCTCGGCCGGGGGATGCAATTTCTCGTAGTGCGAGGCCGCCATTTCGAGGTCGGCCACGCCGCGCTCGATGGCGAATTTCTCGATCTCGGCAATGCCGTCCGCGCGCCAGCCTTGCTCGCGCAGCGTTTGCTTCTGCCGCTCCCAACCTTCCGCAAACCGGCGGTTGGTTTCTTCAACCTCGCGCTTCTGGTCGCGCTCGGCTTGTTCCTTGCGCCAGTCCGCAATCTCTTTCTGCACCGCTTGGACGGCGTGCAATGCGGGCTGTGCGGCGTCGATCTCGGGGATCGGTGCGCGCGGATCCTGTATCTTGCGCGCGCGCAGCATGTGGGGGCGCGATTGCGGGTTCGCCAAAATCGCGCCGACCACCTCATTGACGCCGCGAAGCGACAACAGTTCGGACTCGTCGATTTCGACGAGCTTACCCGTGCCGGGTATTGGCATACCGGCTTACTTGTTCGGGACGTGCGAGATGGACATGGATTGCGAGGTGCTGCCGGCAGGCAGGCTCGACTTGCGACCACCGATGTCCAATTGCTCCATGTCCACACGAACGATCTGCTTGTCATTCGTCGGGATGGATTTCTGGCTGTCTTGGAAGATGTTGGGCATTGCTCTGTCCTAACCAGGGAGTCCAGGGGGCGGCCCACCGGGCATTGGCGGCGGCGCACCGCCGGCACCGGGACCGGGCGCACCGGGAGGCGCACCACCGCCAGCGCCAGCGCCACCACCACTCATCGCGCGTAGCGCGGCCATCTGCGGCTGCATCTGCATCTGCCGCATACGCAACGCTTCAAGCTGATTGTTTTCGGCGGCCGGCGAGACGGCGCCCGCGGGCACGTGTTTGTTCAGATCATAGATCGCCTTCGCAATGTCTTTGCCCATGGGCGACGCTGCGCCGACTTTGTTCATCAACTCGCCAAGCATCTTGATGGCGAGAGACATCCCCTGAACCGCCTGGGCCTGTAGCCCGGTGTTCGGTGTTGCGCCGGTAGCCGAGGACGATCCTATAGGCGGTGCACCCGACCCCGCTCCCCCAGGTGAGGGGGGAGGCGGAGGCGCAGCACCGGCACCGGGAGGTCCAGGCAGTCCAGGGGGCATTGCCAACGGAGTGAAGCGCTACTTGCGCTTCATTTTCCGCTTATGGCGAAACCGCGGGCTCATCTACCGGCGGTGCTTCCGACGACGGAAACGCTTGTCCATGTCGATCTCCTTCGGTTGCGTTCACCCGGCCGGGATCATCCGAGGCACCACCACCAGACCGGGATTGGTCCGAAAGCGATGTGAAACCGGGCAATTGCGCACCAAGGCATGACTCGGCCTCGCGTGGAATGTTCTTAAATGCAAATGATCCCAAAATAGCCAAACCTGTCTCACGTTGTTAGAACGCGCTCATGGACGATGAGCAGCCGGTCGTGGTCATCGCGGGGGCGCGGTATTTGCCGCTCAAGACGGCGGCACAGCTCCTCGCGCGGTCGCGACAGTGGCTTCGCTATCGGCTCGATAAGCCGGGGCATCCGCCGTTCAGATGGGTTGGCGGTCGGCTGCTGCTACCCGAGGACGATTTCATGGCGTGGCTACAGGGAGATTTACGCAATCCCCGGCCGCCCATTCACCGCAATGGCGCAGGAGTATTCCGCGGATGAGCATGACCAGAGGCTTGCCGGTCGCTGGCTACACCGACCAGCCGCAAGACAAGATTGATCAGGTCAACGCGAACAAGGTCGCCGAGGAACAGGTGCTCCGCACGATCGACCGGCTACAGGCGCAGAGCGCCGGCGATCCCCGCATGTTCGCCCTCGCGCGCACCAACATCGAACAAGGCTTCATGTGGCTCAATCGCGCGATTTTCCGGCCCGAGCGCGTGGTGCTTCCTGGGGACCCTGGCGCGGCGTGATATAGCTGCTATGCCTGACTAGGTTGAGAGTGGGAGCGCCGCGAAGAACCCCCGTGGGTGACGTTGGCGCTTCGCCCGAGGGAAAAGCCCGATGCGAACCCATCGGGCTTTTCTTCAAGAGAAGCACCGGTCCGGCGGCTTGCGGTCGCTGTCAGCGTCCAGCTTCACGCCGTAAGCCGGCGCCGCGTGGTCCAGCCGACCGCATGTGACACAGCGGAAACCGACCCATACCATGCCGAGTCTGTCGGTCGCGGCGACCACGTTCCCCCGATTCCAGCCGAGGCGATGCGCCATGCAGTGTGAGGCATGCGAGAACAAGGGCGGCGCGCTGGTCTGGCGCTGGCGGCCTCGCAAGCGGGCGAGAAAGCCGCCGTTCAAGGAACTGCGTCAGGTCTGGAAAAGTTGCTCTTGTCGGTCGGCGCCCATTCCAAATCCTCGCGTTGTGTTGCGGCCGAGGTTATCCCCCGGTAGCGCACAAACACGTAGTTCGGATTGAGCGAGGTAATCACGCCTTCCTCGGGCGCAGCGTAGCCCGAGCGGTCGCGATAGATCACCCGCCGGCCGATGTCCTTGTCCGTTGCATCAGGCGTCAGCATCCGGCCAACGACGCCAGTGGCGGCAGTGTCACCTTGCCGGCGCGCTCTCGCAGCCGCGGCGCGCGCGCCTCGGGCGGCGTCTCCAACATCGCCATCCCAGGTTTCGCACTGACACCCTTGCGCCAAAGCTTCCCCATGACCGCCTCGCGCGACACGCCCAACTGTGCCGCGATCTCGCGCGGGTTTTTCCCCTGCCGTTTCAGCCGCAGGCACTTTTGCCAGAGTTCATCCGGCCATTCGGGGTTTGCCATCAGGCCGCCGCGCCCTTGCCTTTGCCCTTGCCGCCGCCGGACAGGACCTTCGCCAGCGCTTCGGGATCACGCTGCATGAGTTGCGCCATCATCTGTTCGTGCTTCGCTTCTTTCTCTTTCAATGCCTGGAGCGCCATGTCTTTGTTGGGGAACGGCAGCGTTTCCAAGGCATATTTGCCGTCGACGATACCGGACTTGAGCCCGAATGACACCATTTGCACGTGATCGTCGGCGAAGATCGGCGAGCCCGAATGACTGTCCACCGCAACGCGGCGGTCGGATGGTATGTCGGCCAGCAGGAACGCCGTCTCGCCCGGCTTGTCGGCGTTCGTCCAATAGGCTTTGCCATCCTTGGCTTGCATCAGCGAAAAGCGTAGATCAGCGGCGTCCGCGCACTGACGTTCGACAAGCAGAGAACGGTCCCTCAATCGGGGGGATGCGGTTTTCAACAGGGTGCTTGCATGCACGCCAGCGCGGACACCTTCCTCGCCGCGGCCAGACAGCAAGTTGTCAAACCCGCCGATCTGGTCGATGACTTTCATGATCAACTGCAACATTTCCATCGCTTGCGGCGGAAACGTCGGCGTCAGATCTTGCACTTTCCCCTGCGGCCCAAGGTTCGCGTAGCCCGCGGTGCGAAACTGCGCGTATCTCTCATCATTCGGCATGCCGTCGCCTTCAAAGGCGAGGATCTTGTCAATCTGCAAGCCGAACAAGCGTTTGATGTCATCAGCCCAGGACGCGAGCAAGCCCTGCGGTTCCATCAGGTCGACGATCTCCGGCATGCCCCAAAAATAGCCGTGGACCATGTTCGGCTGGATCAGTCTATACGGGTGTAGCTGCGACCCTTGGCCGGGGATCAGCAGATTGCAGCGTTTCAGCAGAGGGGCGATGAGTATATCAGGCTCGATCAGTTGGACCGTTGTGTAGTCATCCCCATCCCATATCCAGAGTTCGTGAAACTTGACTACCTCAGCCTCGATCCGCGGTGCCACCACGGCATAAGACGGATCCTGATTGAGTTGCACGATACCGCCCGGCCGCGGCCGGTTGATGCCGAACGGCGAGGTGTCCAACTGCGACACCGAAAGCACTTGATGGAAGAACGAATTGAATTCCTCCGTGCCAGCGCCCTTGCGCATGCCGCTTTTGATGCGATCGTAGAGCGCGCGCGCGTTCGGCAGATGGTAGATCCGTCGCCACACCTCCGGCGGCGTCAAGAGCGATGTCTCGACCATGCACGGCTGCTGGTCTAAGTCATTCTGATCCTCGCGATACACGCCGAATTGCCACGGCATGATGAGCGACTTGCGATAGCCCACGCCACCATCGGGACCGGAGCGATACGGCGACTGCTTCAAGATGCTCGCGCCGTATTTGAGGCTTTCGTAGACGCCGAGCGAAAACGTCATGTCGGTGTTGGTCATCTCCCACTCACGGGAGAGCAAGCGAGCGGACACCGCGGCGCGTTCAAGATGAGATTTTGTGTAGTCTCTTTCGTAATCAATAGAGAACCGTAGTTCGGTCGGCGAGAACAGATGCGCGGCTAGACGATCAATGTGCGTCCGCATAAGATTGATCAGCGCCTTGCCGCCGTCGCTGCGTCCGCTCTCGATGAAAATATTTAAGGCGCGACAATACGCCGACCGGTCGCCTTGGCTCGCGCGGCACGTTTGAATCAATTCTAAACTCAAGTCGATAAGTTTGCTGTTTTCGTCGGGCAGTTGCCACAAAGTCTCGGGCGGTGGCTTGGCAGGACCGCGCTTACTCTCGCCGCCACGTCGGCCGCGAGATTGGAATGGGATCACCTCGCCCATGCTGGAGAGGCGGGAGTCTTCTTCGGGCGAGTTCTCTGCTGATCGGGGCATGGGCATATATCACCAAAGAGAAAGGGGCGATCCCCGAAAGAATCGCCCCCCTCCCAGCCTATCGGCGACCGCCAGACCTTGCCTCGACCAACCCCGGCTGGCCTCGGCCTTCGTCGACCGCCACGCCATCACACGGCTTTCCTCGCCGAGCCATTACACGACCGCCTGACCATCGCGGTCCACGACCGACCATGCCGGAACCCCGGCATGCCACGACCGCCTAAACGAGCCCCGCCTAACCGAGCGGCGCCTAACCGCCTCGCCAGGACTTGCCTCGCCTAAACCACTGCCCACCCCGCCTCGCCGAGCCAGGACCGCCCAGCCGCACCGAATCGTGCCGACCCAGGCCATTCCAGACCCTTGCTACCCACGGCCTACCCCGACCGGCTCGCCTTGCGCCACCTCGCCCCTGCGGACCAAACCAGAACCGCCAAACCCACCAAGCCCAGCCAGACCCGTGCAGACCCGTGCTGCCTCACGTCGACCGCCGAACCGAGCGCCAAAACTCGCCTAAACCGCCTTCGCGATCCGACCGAGCCAATCCAAGCCCTTGCAGGACCGCCAGACCCCGACACGCCTTGCCAAGCCGTCACCCTCCTATGCTGCCCGCGACCGCCGGGCCTTGGCTTTCCGCTCCCAGGAACGCCCCGCCCCGACTCTCCACGACCGCCAGCCTGACCAGAGCTTTGCAGACCCAGCCTCGCCTTGCGATTCCACGACCGCCAAGCCAGACCGAGCCTTTGCCGACCCGTGCTCGCCTCACGTCGACCGCCAGCCCGCGCCGGACCGTGACACGCCAGCCCACACCATGACCGGCTTTGCTTGCCGAACCGTGACAAAGCCCGCCGTGCCGTCCGCGACCGCCATCGCTTGCCGTCGCCAAGCCAAGCCGTCCCATGACCGCCAAGCCGTGCTCAGCCAATCCACGCCACGCCGAAGCTCGCCAC
>Ga0210395_10001048_pt1 | contig 21501 bp, 16 predicted proteins | sample IncBWH4OmetaG_FD_150861 | JGI IMG/M metagenome (GOLD analysis project Ga0210395, IMG submission 150861) | Forest soil microbial communities from Barre Woods Harvard Forest LTER site, Petersham, Massachusetts, United States - Inc-BW-H-4-O ...
GTGCTCGCTACTCTGGATTGGCGCGCGTTGCCATGGCACGTAGATCACCGCTGCGCGGGATGCGACTACCTCGGGTATCGATGGCAGCGGCACGAGAATGAAGCGGCCGAGATGGCCCTCGACCCGAGACCGCCAGTCGATTCAAGGTACTGCTGGCCCATGGCCGAAGAGCAAGGACATCTCAGTCGACTGGCAGGCTTAACTGAAGGGGCGACCGGAAAACTCAGAGAGGTAAACATTGTCACAGTTGCAGCTGTCTCCGAACTGACAGCTGGCAACGCTGCATTTGAGAGGCACCAGGCGTTGCGCGCAAAACGCACAGTGTTGCGGCAGCGTGCGATAACACTCACAGAGGGACGAGCCGCGGAAATACCGGACCGTTCTGGGACCTCGGCAGTTCTTCCAAGGTTTGCCGATGTCAGAGTCGCCGTGTCCGCCGACTTCGACGTTGGAAGTGGTTTGACCTTCGCGTTCGGATATCGGATCGACTACGGCATTCCTAGCGCATTTCGTCCACGCGGAACGGATGGCCCAAAATACGGGCGTAACTTTATGCATGTCGAGCGTCCATTGCTCGTGCTTGAGCGCTCCCTGCAATCCGAGGGCGAGATATTGCGACTCTGGCTCGACCATTTGGTTACCGACATTCATCGTGTCCAATCCGAGGTACTTACTGGCTACAGAGCGAATGGCGCGCCCACCAAGCGCGACGTTACGCTTCAGTTCTTTCTATGGGATCGGCTGACATTCGATCATCTATGTCGCGTATTCGGCAGGCACCTCGATCGACTGCAGGGACCTGTAAGAGTGGGAGGAGCCGAGGTCAGCCCAATGGCATGGGTATTCCCGGCCGATAAGGTGCTCGAAGAGCCCGACTTCGTAGGCCGTTCGTCACCAATAACCGTTGTGTCCGATGCAGTGAATAGTTTAATGGCTGCTGCCATTCCGCATCACTACGGCATGATTGATCTTGCTAATAGCATCGATCCACCTTCGCGTGTGCTAGCAAATGGACGCCCTTGGGCGTTCCATGTCAACAAGTTCTATCGAGATCCGCTTTCTGACCAGATTCCCTCCGAGCGCGGGCACGAGATCTGGGAGAGTACTAGTCCTTTTGCAGATCGCGACTTTCAGTGGCATCAGGAGATGGTTCGCCATGTGGTTAAGCGGAAACTGCATGCTATCTCGTATATTGCTGAAAAGCTTTCATATCTGCTCGCAGACGATCTCACGGCAGAGGCGCCTGCGGTTGGCAGCGTGTTTCAGCCAACAGATCGTCTGGCCGGCGTGGGCAATGATGGGCAGATCATTTACCAGCATGCTCGACTCATGGCCGCGGCGGAGCGTCTAGAGATCGAGCTTCTGATGGCGATGCCTCCGCACGAACGGGAGGCACGGTTCCAGAGCGCACGCGTGGGGGAACTCCTTCACGGCACCGCGCGCCATGAGGCTCTACAAATTCTCGAATTAGACCCACGGGCAGCGGATCCGCACGTGCTTGTCTTCAGGTTATCAAACCGGTCACGAGATGCACGGATGAAGGAGGGTGAGTACACGTGGTCATTTCTCCCGGAGGTCGATCTAAGGGAGCTACAGGAACTTACAGTTGCGCAATACAAGGCCCTGCATCCGAGGCTTGAGGCTCGACAGCCGACGCGACAGTGGGACTACAACGAGAAGCTTCGGCATCAGCTCAAAGTTACAATCGTAAAGATTGACCGTGGACGTTGTTTACTTGTCACAGAAGCCAGCGCCCTTCTACATGAAGTCTTGAACCTAGATCTATTGCATGTGGACCTGAATGCCGCGCACGGCCGCTTCGGGATCGTTGACCCTGTGCCGATGGATGTGTTTACCCGCAAGCTCAAAAAGTCATTGGCTGACCCGACAGGTATCCGTAACCCACCTATTGTGCAGGCGCGCCCCCTTTTCCCGGCAGCTGGCGTGGCTCGCGTGCGTACGGGGCGTGCGCGACAGACACAAAATATTTGTCCGGCCGCAGACTTCATTTGGAACGCAGACGCGCTGGCAGTGAGCGAGACGACTTTGCCGGCGGCGCCGATATTGGCGACCGCAAGGCAAGTTCTCCCAGGAATCACCGATAGGCAACTCTCTGCTATCCGAAGGTCCGCCGAGCACCGGCTTGCGTTATGGTGGGGCCCGCCCGGAACTGGCAAGAGCCGCACGGCACAGGCATACATAACAGGCCTAGCCGTCGAAGCGGCCAAGGCGAACGAATACCTGGCTATCGCCGTAGTTGGTTTTACCTGGGTGGCTATTGACAACGTCGCGCGACGACTTCCAGAACTGCTTCAGGCGGAGGGCATCAAAGACTGCGTACGCCTGGCCCGACTGAGCGCTACTGGCGCGCGTGCCTCCGTAGATGTGCTCCTACAGCCGTTCATCGTGCCAATGGATGATGATACTCAACGAGGGCAGCTAGAACAGCGAATTACTGGGCACGATGGTATTACCATCGTTGCTAGCACGGCTGATCAACTATTTAAGCTTGGTCAAACCACGTGTTCGCCGTTGTTTGATGTGATGCTGATAGACGAAGCTTCTCAACTCGATCTTGGACACGCGATCGTCGCGCTAACGAAGCTCACGCCCAACGGCCGAATCACCGTCGTGGGTGATGATAAGCAGATGCCGCCGATCCACCCATTGGAAGCGCCTGAAGGCTTGGAGCACCTGCTTGGATCGATCTACAATTTTTACCGCTGCTATCGGGAGCATGAAGGACCGCAGTTTGCTGTCACCCCGGTAATGCTAAATAGGAGCTTCAGATCGAACCAAGAAATCGTTGAGTTTGTACGCGAAGCGGGCTACGGCGATGATCTGGAGGCTGCTCCGGCGAATGCGGGGATAAGGATCCATACGAGGCGCCCCTATCCGAGAGAGGCGCCGCTGGGATGGCCCGTGCGCATTCCATGGTCGATTCACTACCAGGACGTCCTGGCGGCAGATCATCCACTGACTGCCATAGTCCATAACGATCGGTATAGCAGCCAGCGCAACGACGAAGAGGCTGATCTCGTAGCGGCACTCGTTCTATCACTTTTCACAGTCGAACTCTCGAACCTTTCTACTGCAAACGCGGTTCCGTACTCGCCGCTTGAATTCTTCACGCACGGTCTAGGCATTGTTACGCCGCATCGCGCGCAGCAGTCTGCGGTCTTTGAACGTTTGGCGACGGTTATGCCGCCAGAGGTGGATCGCGACGCGATCTTTTCCAGCATCGATACTGTCGAACGATTTCAAGGTCAAGAAAAGGCCGTGATGATCGCGAGTTTCGGTCTGGGTGACGCCGACCAGATCGCCGCAGAGGAGCAGTTTCTTTACAGCCTGAACCGATTCAACGTTGCGGCCTCTCGTGCCCAGGCAAAGTTCATCGCAGTTGTAAGCAGGCAGCTTGTGGATCATTTGCCGAGGGATCGTAGGGCTCTCGATGAGTCGCGCCTTCTAAAGCACTTCGTGGACGGCTTTCTTGGAGACGTGCGAATCATTCAATTGCCGGGATTCGGCAATTGTGAGCTGAGGCGACGATGAGCAAGAAGCTGCCGGACTGTTCACTTCTAGATCGGGGCGAGCTTCCGATCGCGCAACTCGCGCGCATAGCAATGCGGGAGGGAGTGCGGCCGCGCGCTGCTTATCAAGCACACAAATGGTTCGCAAGGCGCCTAGGTATTACGGCACGCTCATTGCTGGTCGCCGCCGGTACCGCCAGAGGACTGGCATTCTGGCGAAGCTTCTACGAAGGCGACATCTGGGCTGGGCATAGCGTCCTTGATCCGTTTGTAGGCGGGGGGGTAATGCTTCTTGAAGCGCAAAGGCTCGGAGCCGATGTGTACGGCGTTGAAATCGAGCCTGTTGCAGCGGCCGTTGCAAATTTCCAGACCCAGCTTCGTGTCTTACCGGATCTAAAAGACGCACTTAGGCGGCTATGCGCGGAAGTCGGCAAGACGCTTGCACCCTACTACCAAGGGGAAGATGAGACCCAAACGAGGGATACGGTGCTACATGCTTTTTGGGTTCAAGTAGTCAAATGCCAAGGCTGCAGACACACATTCCACGCACATCCCCGATTTCAGTTTGCATGGGACGAGAATTCCCGCACGCAGTGGGTTGCCTGTTGCGTATGTAGCCGAGTGATGCGCGCCCGCTTTGATTCAAAGCACGTTACCTGCGCCTGTGGCGCGAAGACGCCCACTTGTGATGGTCACGTCGTGAAAGGCGTTGTACGCTGCCCGCGCTGCGATACGGAAGAAAAGCTTATCGACTATTCGCGTCGGACAAAGTCGCTACCGACCTTTCGAATGTTTGCAGTGGAAACACTTCCTGACGGAGATGAGGAGCGTTTGCCGCTCTCGAAGCGACGAATTCGAACTTCAACGGAGTTTGACCGCCAACAATTCGAGCGAGCGAAACGACGCTTGAGGGCATTGCTGAAATCGGAGCCATTGCTTTTGCCGAGCGGGCATATTCCGCATAGGAAGCGATCAGATAATAGGCTCTTGAGTTACGGATACCGCGACTACTCAGAGCTTTTCAATGCCCGTCAGCAGTTACATTTGGCTCTTTTAGGTCGAGCGATTGCCAAGGAAACTGCAGAGGTCCGCGACGCGTTGGCAATTGCGTTTTCGGATCACTTGACGACTAACAACATGATGTGTGCCTACGCGGGCGGTTGGCGTCGGCTTACGCCACTATTTTCTATTCGGGCCTATCGACACATAGCGCGGCCGGTGGAACTTAATCCGTGGCTACGCAATAATGGGCGGGGCACATTTCCGAACGCGGTTCGTTCCATTACTCGTGCAGCGGCGGCGCTCAAGAATCCCACTGAGCCTACCCGGCAGGGACTCTTCAGAAGCATCACGGACAGTCACGCGGGATCGTCTGATATTCGTTGCGGGGACGCACGGGATCTCTCACAGATTGCTTCAAAGTCAATTGATCTTGTTCTTACGGATCCACCGTATTTCGACTATATCGCGTACTCGGAACTTGGGCACTTCTTCTCACCATGGCTTTCTCGCTTTGGCTTGGTGAAGGCGCACCTAGTCAGAGGCTTCCCGAAGGGACAGCTTGCATCCGTTACCCGATCAGACGCCGCGGAGCGCGAGTTTGCAAACAGGCTCGGAGCGGCATTTGGCGAGATGCGGCGCGTATGTCGGGACGACGGCCGAGTAGTCTTCACGTTCCAAAGCCTTGACGGCCGCGGTTGGCATGCGATTGCCCAGGCAATGGCGAAAGCGGGTGTTGTGGCGATTTGCACATTCCCACTTTTTGGAGACAGTAGTGCGAGTCTTCACAAACATGAGAAATCGATATCATGGGACTGCGTCATGGTTTGCAAAGTGGCCCAGAGCATCACCGAGTTTGCCATCAGTGAGCAGGCCAAGAGGGGCGGCCGCGCAAGTGCAAAGCGTTGGTCTCAATACTTGAGAGGAAAGGACCTACCGTTTACGAAAGGGGATGAGGCCAATGTGACTAGTGCTTCCGCCATCGTTGAGGAATTTGCAATCCGGTTGCGCACGGACAAGGCCCGAACTCGTCACGTGGGTTAGGCCCCAACGATTGAAGATCGATTGACCTCAATCGTGTCAATGGCGGACGCGATAGTGGAGATGGTAGGATTTGGTTCAGCGTCTCGGGAATCCTGAAGATTCCCTTCTATTCCCGAGAAATCTGAATGGCGTATCGATCGGGCACACGTTGAGCGCTCAGCAGTGCGATACCTTGCCCGGCGTCCTGAATAAGACTCCGAACGAGCGCCCGCTGCTCGTTCGGCATCGAGCATCCTAAAATGACGGAGATCAGCGAGCCTGCGGGCACCTTCAAGTGGTTGTCTTTAGTGGGTAATACTCCCGGCGCCCTATAGCCCGGTGCCGCCGCAATCAGACGATATTCACTCTCATACGTCCAGATATCAGATTTGGTGAGAAGCACCTCTAAGGAGGCGTCTACGTCATCATCAGCGAGGTTAAACAAGGGGTAAGTGTCGCGGTATTGGACGGGCAGCGCGGCGCAAATCAACTCATTCTGAACTGAGAATTCCAAACAGATGCCCTGATGTGAGTGTGCGTAGTGGGACCACATCAGCGGCGCATCTGGATGCGTACTAAGGCAATAGACGCGGTACTGCTTTGCGATTGCCTTTTCAAGTCCGCGTGTCGCTTCGGCGACCATCCTTTCCAATAGCCCTCGGTTCGATTGGAGTATCGCCGCTCTCCTTCTGTGTTCGTCTTCCTCTACCAAAGGGTTATGCTTTCGTCCTACGTCGACAAACCACTGTACAATCTGGTCGTATTTTGAGGTGTCGTCGAGGAAAGATTTAGAAAAGCACGGCTTGCAGTCCCAGGGGTCATTGAAATGTGCCGGATTTGAACAATAGATCGTGCGCTCGACAATTGTTCGTGTGAGTCGAGTGAGATCGAATGGTTGGTAGTGGTAGAGGCGCCGGATTCTTTGTTGCGCTGCAGTTTGAGTTCTCATGTACGGCGATCCAATGGTAGGGCCTTGAAAACAAGTACACACCGTTCCAGTTTTCGCGTGCGCGGAGAATACTCGATCCGGTCGAGCGCAAGTTCGGGCCTGCGTTCGTAGTGCCGAACTCGATCGATTGTTAACAGAGATGGCTCGCAGGCAATTCGGGGAATATACGCGGCATGCCTCGGTCGACAGATATCTTCACCGTCGTGGTACCTCTTGGGCGGCGACATGCGCAGTTCACGGCGCTGCTTGAGTTTGCGCCATATGCCGACGCTCGCTCGTTGATGAACAAAATATTTCAGCGCATGGGCGACCCGAATGGCGGGTTCGTCCGGCACTTCCAAGGTGATGGCTTCCACTCACGGCTTTTTGAGCTTTGCTGTTTCGCTTATCTAGAAGAGGCAGGTCTGGGAGTCGATCGTGCGCAACCGTGCCCAGACTTTATCGTGTCTGGACAGTTGGGACACGCGGCGGTTGAATCGGTCACACTGAACTCACCGGCCGGCCAGGGAACTGACATTTCCTTACTTCGGCTGGAGCCGCTGACGCAGGAAGAGATTTTCGCGAAGGTTAGCCGCGAACTGGCGCAGCGAATCAGCAGGACACTCGTTAGGAAGCTCAAACATGCCTATCAGGATCTCGATCATTGCCGCGACCGCCCACTGGTCTTCATGGTTGGGCCTTTTTTCGAGGCAGGTGCGAGCTTTTACACCGACGATGCGCTGTTCTATCCGCTGTTTGGTGGTCCAGAGGGTTGGGAGAACGAGACCCTTCCCTTCTTTCGTCGAAAAGAGGCGTCTGCGGTCAGCGCCGTGCTCTACTGCAATCAGTTTACGGTGTCGAAATTCTTTCGGCTTGCAACGGACTTCTCGACATCGGACTTGCCGATCACCCTACGCGAGGGCATGTGCTATCGGCCGCATGGCGTCGATGCGCACGCGCTATGCAAATTCTCGCACCGTCTCGGGTCGACCGCGACGCCAAAGGAGAAGTGGGCCGAGGGCATCACAGTGTTCGAGAATCCGTATGCTCGGATCCCGCTTCCGCGTGGACTACTTCCAGCCACGAGTTTCGTGTATGTGGAGGATGGATATGTTTCACGTGAAGTTGCTGAGTTCCATCCCGTCGTATCCACAACGCGGATTTGCGGTTGAGCATCGTGCCTGTGGCTATGTGCCTGTTTCACGTCAGAATGCGTCGTTTCAATGGGCGGATAGTCGCCGCGGCACAGGGTGACGCCCGAGCGACTCTCTTGCGAATTCCCTCTACATTATCAAGAAACGGGAATATAGATTGAGCACCTATGCTTCACCTGGCGACGACGCCAAGCAAGTATTGCTAGGATTCAATGAGAAAGTCTCGCACCTTGAGAATAGTCGATTCTATCAGAGGTACAAGAATGAGCCACCCAACCTGCTGATGTTCATGGATCAAATCGATAAGGTGGAGAGCCGGGTGCATGAGAGCGAACCGTGCGTTACCTTGAATGTTCAGGGCTTCATGCGTTTTTCGGTTGAGAACTTTGACAGAGAAGAGATTGAGGCATTCGTTCTGACTTATCGTATTCTCACTCAGCAGAATGATCGCTACAGCGTACGTCGTCTGGTCGACGTATATAAGTCAACATGGGTAGAAGAGGACGGCAGGCGAGCGTTCGAGGAAGCTCGTGAGGAAATCAACGAAATCCTAGAGTCGTCTACAAAGATGGATTTCGGAGATGGGGCGGTTAGTGTCCGACTCCTCGTAGATGTGCTTGTCTATGGTGCTCTCGCGCATAGCGATGCCTCTAAGGAACGGCAATACAAGGCGTGGACGGAAAATCCGACAATGGCGGCGGCGGCCTGGATCGAGTTCATGGGCGCATTGCTTGCCGTAATGCGGATCTTTCGTCATATGAGGGACGTCAATTCCACTCTTCTATACAACGTTTTCAGGGTCGCATTACCCGAACACCTGCTTCCACTCGTAGAACGCACTCTCGAGATAGCTTGCCTGCGCCCGCGAGACGTCGAGGCGGAAGACTCGACGTTCTTCCAGAGAATTGTCTTGGATGCCGGAGAGGTGAATCCGGAAACACTTGCTGGACTCTATCAGCGCGCCCGTAGTGTGAGCGTCGCCCGTCTTGACGGACAGTGGGCCGCAGTTGGAGCGCTTAAGAGGCCATACTCAAGGCACCGAGCGAAAATCTTCAAACAGGCAAGATCTGAGATTGATCCGAAGCACTTTCCGTATGAACTGGGTTGGTTTCATGTCCTCAATGGATTTAGAGGCCATCACATCTCGAGCTACATGGTTGAGGCGTTGATGCAGCACGCGGACGGCGCACCTGTTTACGCAACGTCGCGGGTCAATAATGTCGCGATGCATTCCGCCTTGACGGCGCATGGCGGCTTCGTCCGCGAGGGTTCGGAATATTCTTCCGAGGTAGGTAAAGTACCGCTGTGTCTGTTCATCCGGGCCGGCCAAGTCAAGTAGATTACTTGTGTCCCGTCCTCAGTCCTGCAGGAGTATGGGCACTTCTTAACGACATGATGGCGACGCGGTTCAAGCGGGGATTGGTATTTCCGCGCTGACGGGGATGTGTCGCTGCGCGGCGTCCCGCTGGTCCCGCGCTTGCGGCGCAACATGGTTGGTCGAAGCGCGAAAGGAGGCGATGCGCCATGGCGCGACCTCGAGAGTGCGGTATGAACGGGCCTGCGACTGCAGGCCACGATCTTGGTGTGACCGATTGGACAATGCACTTGTCTTGCGCACCCCTCGTCTAGCGGCTGCGCGCCTGATATTCGATGCCGTGAAGGCGAGTGGGCACGTTGGACAGATCATCGCTGTCGCATGATTGCCAATTTTGGCGCGTGGGCACGCATAATTCCTGAACCTTGTCGGGTTCACAGCGTATTCTCAGCCTGCTGAGGTGGCGCTAAGAAGGAAAGCGTTGTGTAATCAGCTATTTACGCTACACTAAATGCATGTCAATCGGTCCATACGTAACACATTGTGGACCCTAGCTAGAGCACGTGTCGCCGAGTTGCCGTTAACGTACTTCAGTGCCAATACCTCCATTTACGATTGATGGCGTCCTTCCGCCCTATGTCGGTCCCGACGGGCCAGGGGGTGCGTTCGATGAGATGTCCCCCTACGTCGTGACTTCAGTCGAAGTCGTTGCGACGCTGGGAACCACGGATGATCGCAAGACCATCTTGCGAGGATGGTTGGATCACCGCGCGGCGTTGCGTGCGATCGGATTCGACCGTGGATTCCAATGGCTGGATGGCAGTTTTGTAGAAGACAAAGATCCCAAAGATGTGGATGTTGTTACCTTCTTGTACCGTCCTTCAGGGGTGCAAAGCTCTACAGATCTACTCAATCTGATGAAATCCAATCCAAGTCTGTTCGTTCACCATCAGGTAAAGACAACGTTTCGTGTTGATTTCTTTCCAATCGACATGAATGCATCTCCGGAGGTTCTCGTCAGCCTAACTCGATATTTCTGTGGACTCTTCTCCCATCGCCGCGTCGACGAGCTTTGGAAGGGCATGCTGCAAGTGCGGTTAGAAGATGACACAAGTGATGCCGTCGCCTTTGCACTACTTATCCCGGATCCAACGACCTCCATCGCGGGAGCGACACCATGAGTACTTTGCGAAAACTCGAGCGCGATTTCATAAAGGCGGATCTGTCTGCCGTTCAGGGGCTCTTAGCGCAACTGGGCGAGGAGGACGTCATGGCGCGCTTTGGGCTCGAATCGCGGCGTGACGAGCTGGTGCAGACCATTGCTCACCTTGAAGCACTTCCCGCTGAACAGATGGCTTCCGCTGCCCTTTATTTTGGCGGGACGCCTGTGGCGGGGACTCGCGGTATTGAAAGTGACTTTGCGACCAATGCAGTTGCAAAGTTTCAGGATCTTGTGTCGAAGGTTTTGGCGCACGAGTCGGGAGGCCTGGCACAGAGGGGCGTTGTGCCAAACAAGAGTGCTTCAACGTTGCATATTACAAATGTCGTGCGCGGTTCGTTTGGATTTCTTCTTGAGGAATTGAAGACTGCCCCGCAACCCGATGGCACGACGTTGAAGGAGGCGGTCGATGAAACCACACGCCTGCTTCAGGCGTTTGGCGATTCGGAGGAACAATACCGCTCGGTAGTCGAAACAATCGACGAGCGAGTCTTGGGTACTGCTCGCGATTTTTTTGATCTAATGCGCCAGCGAGGCGCCACGCTTCGATTGGTAACCGAGGCCACCGACAGGAGCTTTGGATCCCAGGCGGTGGCGAAGGCAGCGGAGCGCGCCTCATCCACAGACGTGGAAGACAAGGAAGAGAATCTGAGAGGACAACTTGTCGGCGTTTTGCCGTCTTTCCATCAATTTGAATTTAGGCCGGTGGGAAATCGGGAAGTCATCCATGGGAAGATTAGTTCGGCGATTCCTTCATACCAACTGGAGGAGTTCAGCAAGAATCTGGTATTCGTCGATGTTACGGCGCGACTTCGTCTAAAGAGAGTTCGGCGCAGCGGTGCAATTGTCCGGGAAAGTTATACCCTTTTGGAGCTTGAGAGAGTGGGTGGTGGGCTGCTTGAGGATCACTCGCACCAATGAATGCGGCCGGCTCGAAGCCAAAAATGAGATTGGCAGCCGGATCTCAGCCAAACGGATGGCCGCAAGGTAGGATGGCCGCGGCCATCTACATGTATATCCCAGCGCGGACTGCCTTCCGGAATCACCAATAGTTCGATGGTCCGCCCGCATCGGCAGGGGCATTTGAACCCGACGCACCAGTCCTCGTCTCCCTCTCGCGCGAGAACGAGATCGCGACGCGGCAGTCGTTTGGGCAGGCTATCTCCTTCGATGACGCGAAGCCGGCGTCTCGGGCAAAGGGCCGCAATTGCGTTTCTCAGCCACCGTTTTATCGACATGGCACTATGCAGCCTGGCGCGCTGCAGAGAGTGCGGGCAGCCTCAACAGCGGCTCCTGGCTGCCGAGCGCCAGGATGGGGTTGGGCTGCGCGGTGAAACTGGACTCCGCGTAGTGCTCGACCTCACCAGCAGCGAGACTCATTACTGTTCGGGCAAACTGCTCATTCGGATCGATTCGGTACGGATAGGCGCGCGCAATATACTCATTCGCACAGGCCGAAGCTGCCTGCATGTTGAGGGTAATAACGCTGGGCGCCTCCTCTACCAGCCCGCGAATATACCCCGCGTCCACCTCCTGCTGGTGGGCGTCAGGGGCGACTTTGCGGAGGTATTCAGCCCGTAGGCTTTCCGGTGAATAGACTTCTCGGTCCGCAAGGGTGGATCCGCCGGGCTGTACGTAATCAATTCTGGCGCACGCCTCGGCGATTGCGAAACCCGTGGTCGTCTTGCGAACCGGAATTGAAACGCCTACATCGAAGAGGGGTAACAGGAAGGCGGCGCTGATGAGGTCAGCCGCATGACGCCCTTCCAATGAATCGACGCAGCTGAAAAGCACGTCAGCCTGACTGGCGGCGAGTACGGCATCGCGGGTCAGAATCGGGCAAGCAATAGGCACCGCTACACCCGGCCCACGGTGCGTCGATATCGCGGCGGCCATCATTTCCACTTTTGGCATTCGTCTTTTGGCATCGCGGAGTGTGGAGTTCAAGATTCGATTCAGGTTCCGTAGCTCGGTCTTGTCGAAGTCGATAAGGTAAATGATGCCGAAGCCCATACGGGCCAGCTGTTCCGCGACGATGGATCCCGTACCGGAGACCCCAACTACAGCCGCGCTCAATCGCCCCAGTTCCGCCGTCATCGCGGTGGTAAATGCCAAGGGACGGTCTTGCGCCGCCGAGTCGCTCCTCTCGTTCCACCAGTAGCGGATGTCATGGCCTGCAACGGTTACAAGATCAACTGGTGTTGAGAGCTCGGGGCGCCGGTACAGCCGTGCGCGAATCGCACCATCTGATGTCATGATGGCCGTGCCGTGGACGTCACCGTATGCCGCCAACAGGCTGCGCATCGTGAGAAAGTCGCTCCGATCGTCGGCTTCCGAAAAGTCCAAACGTCCGCTGGGATGGGAATGAATCGGCACCAAAAGACGCTTTTCGGGTTCGCCAAGATCTATGGCCTTTTCGAGATATTCTCCCGGCCAGGTTAAGCCGTCCCGCTGACGGCGTTGGCAGGCACTGTATGGAACGGGCAGGAGTTCGCGAACAAGGAGGCGCAAACGGGGTCCCGGCGCGATCGTACAGGCCAGAATGGCGGCCGCCTCCAGACCGTCGCCAGGGAACAGGTGACGTTGCAGTTGGTGGTGCTGGTGGGCCGGAAGAGCCAGCGTGGTCGCGGGGATCATTCTCCAACCTCGCGCAAAAGCGCGGCCTCCACCAATGCAAGCTGAGTCGACACATTGTCCAGTGCGGGGTCCCATCTCACGGCGCCACGATTTCTCGACCAGCCATGAAACTCACGACCAAGCACAGTACCCCGCATTTGCGTATTGGGAATGGCCCGCGGGGTGATCAGGGCTAGCGGCGGGCAGGCGTAAAACCCATAGATCTGCGCACCCGGGTAGGCTGGCGGAATTTCCAGAGCGAGCAGTGTGTCGGCCACCGTGTAGCCGCCTGGGATCGGATAGCGGTGAATCAGGAGCCAGCGCCGATCGGCCTCGAGAACTGTTTCCCAATGAAGGGCAAGTCGGTTCAGGTGCGCTTCGTCCTCGGGAAGTAATCCAAAGTCGCGCCGACGCGATGAATTGTCGCCGTTGTCGATGTGCTTTGGCGTGAGGCGCAGCTTCTCGATCCCGGGCTTGCGCAGATCGATAATATCGGAAAGACCAACCGCTTCCTTAGGTCGACCAAGCACCTTGAGGAAGATCTGCCAACCCTGATCCGGATTGAGACCCGCCAGTTCGATCGCCCGGCGAACCTCGATCGTCGGAGCGTCGATCTCGATGATGACACCCTGGACATTGAGCTTCCAGATCCGCTGTCGAGTAACAAAGTGTTCAATACCGCGCGCGGCCAGATCGACGAGATCGCTTGCATCGAGGCGCCGGTCGTGACGGCCGGGGTACTCAAGGAAGATGTCCCGGTCCGCCGGAATCTGGCCCAGTCTACGTAACAGGGCGCCCGAAACCACGCGGCCCGGCCAGTCAAACACGACCTTGTCGAGGGTAAAGCGATAGGTGCGATCGCTTTCGACAATTACGAAGCGTTCGCCTCCGACCAACCGAATCAATTCGCCCGGACGAATCTCCTCCAGTTCCCCACTCGCGAGAAACCGCAGCACCACCGCCAGATCGGCAGGCTGAACGCCCACCTCTGCCGCCAGCTGCTCGCCGCGCTTTTCCAATCCATCCAGCTCGACGGGATGAAATTCGAGGTTGAGCCCCGCCACTTCGATCGAAACCCGCCCAACGTTGCCTGCCGTAGTCGTAATGCCGCTATCCATGAGTGCTAACTCCAGTTCCGGCGCCCAGCCGGGTAAGCTAATAATACAACGCATGCTAAATCTGACAAGCAATATTTAGCATGCTTGATGTAATTAGCAGATTTCGCTATGATTTTAGTTGCCGGACAGCGTTCCGGCGGACCACTGGAGGAGCAATGCCCGATGAGAAACCAAACCAAGTCAGCCAATCGAGTCAAGCCAACAACCTGGGCCCCTATCTCAAGAAGGCACGCCAGGACCAGCAGCTGACGCTCAGAGACGTCGAAGAGAGAACGGAGGGCGAAGTGTCGAATGCATATTTGAGCCAGTTGGAGAGCGGTAAGATCACGAAACCGTCTCCTCACATCCTGTATGCCCTATCGGCGGCGCTCAGCGTCACCTACGAAACGCTGATGGAACGTGCCGGATACATTGTGCCCGCGGCGACGCGTAATGAAGGACAAAAGCACGGTCGTGCAGCGACGCTGTCGATCGACAATCTGACTAAAGAAGAAGAGGGGGAGCTGCTCGATTACTTGAGCTACATCCGCTCCAAACGAAAATAGGCTATGGCGCGCCCGGACGACTCCTCGCTAACAGCTATGCAACAGGCCCGCATCCGCCGCGAGGCGGAGCGGGCACTTCGCGAGGCGGGGGCACTCGGGACCGTTCCCACGCCCATTGACCAAATCATGGCGGTGGCACGAGTTGAGGAGGTCAAGGAAGATGTCCTGAATCCGGGTTTCTTGATGAAACTGCGGAAAAAAGCACTGAACGCGCGACAAGCCGTCAAACAGGCTCTAGGCAAAGTTCTCGGCATCTTTCACGCATCAGAAGGTTTGATTTTTCTTAGCCACGCGATCATCGAAGTCAAGAAACGATTCATCGGATTGCACGAGACGGCTCATGGATTCCTGCCTTGGCAGCGGCCAATGTACGCCTTGGTCGAGGATTGCGCCAAGGCGCTGGATGGAGAAACTTCGGAGCTGTTTGACCGAGAGGCTAACGCCTTTGCGGCTGAGGTTCTCTTCCAGTTGGACCTGTTTCGGGAAATAACCGAGGGCGATGCCTTTGAGATTTGGACTCCCATCAGACACGCAAAGAATTTTAAGGCCTCAAATTACGCGGCCATCCGTCAATACGTATCGAAGAATCACCGCGCATGCGCTGTCATTGTCTTGAATAAGCCGGAAATCATTGAAGGAATTGGCTTTCGCGCTACGTTGCGACGAGCGATCGCGTCAGATCGCTTCCGGGCGTTGGTCGGCGCTCAACCCTGGCAGGACAGTTATACTCCGGATGATCAGATCGGCTCATTGATCCCATTGGGACATCGCAAGTCTTCTGGGAAACGTTCCATTGGTCTCACGGACCTCAATGGAAATCGTCTCGACTGCGTGGCTGAGTCATTTGCAACTCCGTACCAGGTTTTTGTACTGATCCACGTCATTGGTACCCTGACTGCACATCGAATTCTTATGTCTGCGTGATAGGCGGAAAAATGCCGTAGCTGCCAACCTCTGGGCAGAGCGGGCGGCAACACGTGCTCCCCGGAGCCAAGCAAAAGCGGCCGCTCCTTTCTTGCGAAATTAGAGTCCTAACGATTCGACCACAGTGGAGCTATTTGGAGACTATGGTGTCGAAGCCAACGACTTCCGGAACCAATTTGGGCGGTTCACCCGGTGAATGAACTTCCGAATCTCGAAGTACAGAGGCTCAGCGAGTCCACGACGAAAGAGGCCTTCGAGAAGCGCGACTGGCCGATGCTGCGGGCTCACTTAGACGACGTAGGTCTCGATGAGCCAATATTTGAAGCCCTGCTCGGGCATTTGCGCCGCGCGAGCGGCTTTATTATTCGGCGGCCAAATCGCAAACAGCAGCTTCGACGCGATGAAATGTTTAGGGAACTTCGGGAGTTTGTGCGCTTAAAAAACGGCGATTCGGCAGCGCTTCGCGTCTCTGGGGAAGTAAGTGTTCTGCTCCACGCGGAAAGGGGGTATCACGATATCTTGGCGACTCTAGCCGCCTGCGATATCTCCAAACTTTCACCCGATATGAGAGCGGCAGCCTACATCCGTCGCGCGACCAGCGAATTGGCCGAATTAATGGATCGGCACGACAAGACGGTTCGCAAGCTGGTGCAAATTACGATGCCCAACAACCCCACCGTCGAAGACGTGGATGGCCGATCAATTTCAATTGACGGAGTAGTTGACGCGGTTGTGACTGGGCTCTCCACAACTCTCGTTATGGAGTCTTACACCAACTCATGGCACGACGCGCACGACGTCATCACCCTGCCGTTACTGCCACAGGCGGGTGAGGCAGAGGTCTACAAGGCGGGTTCGACGCAGTTGCTTGCTATGTGCTGGCGCCGTTGGCGACAAACAGAAGAGCGCCTTCGCTTTCGCGGAGGAGCACTCGAACAACATACCGCACCTGACCTTCCAGATGGGACACCCTCGGGGGTTACGAATGTAACGGTGTACCGACCAGATGACGCAGAGTTCTTTGATTACGCTGCGAATGGACGTGTCCTCGATCGTCTTGGCCAGCAGTTCATGGAGATGATGACGGAAACGCGTGCTGTAGAGAAGGTGTCTGGAATCTCCGGACCTCTGCCGCTTCTTCCGGCAGGGATTGTGAGTCTCGAAGAATTTCATGCAGCGGCGGCACTTGGGGACATACTAAAGTACGAAATTGTTGAGGACACCGAACGACCGGGCGGTCTGCGTCTCTTGGAGTGGCTGCGTGGCTACGCTGTCCTCCAGCATCTGGCGAACGATTCCTACAAGTCCCGGCCAGGCGAGGCCGGTCTCACTTCAATCTACCAACGAGCGGACCTATCGTCACTCTTGGAACGCTGTGGCTTGTTGCGGCCGAGCGCGGAATGCTTCCTTGACCATGCGACGTTCAAGATATCAAGCGATGATCTCTTCGATTCTCCTCTTATTCGAATGCACGACGGCAGTCTGGTTATCTTTGGCCCCGCTCTGTTGACGGCAAATCTGACCCTTGTAGTGCTGTCCACGCTAGCGACGCTTGAGATTTCCCTCCCGAGAAAAGGGCGGTCGTTGGAGGTCGCCCTCGTCTCGCTGTTAAGGCAGCAGAAACTCGATGCTCGCGGCTTCAAGGTTAAACGGGATGGACAAGAGTACGAATTTGACGCTGTCCTAGTTTGGGGCGAATACGTGTTCGTCTTCGAGTGCAAAAATCGCAGTCTCTCCGGAAATCGTCCGGTGAATGCGTATTACTTCGATCTGGAGATCCACTCTGCGGTTCGCCAAGTGAAGCGATTGGCAGAGGCGCTTCGGAGATATCCAGACATTCTGGAGATGGAAATGAAAGTCAGGCTTGATTCCAAGACAGTCGTTCCGTGCGTATTTAACTCGCTGCCTTACGCCCGAACAGGCGATCTCAAGGGGGTCTTTTGTACCGATTCTTCGAGCGTGGAGCGTTTCTTCTCCCATCGGTTTCTCATGGTCAAAAGCCCTCATCGTGTGAAGAAAAATGCGACTTTACTGCATCGCGTGCCCTTAGCATCGCTGTGGAAAGGAGAGCTCCCAGGACCGGAAGACCTCCTGAGGCAACTTCAAGATCCCATCCAGCTCAAAATCGTCAAAGCGCATACCGAATGGCAATGGGCGAGCTTCGCAGTCAGTCCGACGCATTTGGTCATGGCGGCTGAGTTAATACGTAAGGCCTGGAGTGTCGAGTCGATGGCGGAGGCCCTCGGGTTCTCCGCCGCGGCCGTGCAAGGTAGCCTCGATTCGGTTCGTCAGAGCGTGCAGGCAGTGAAGCGCAGGGCGAAAACGAAGGCCAGGCGAGCGGCGAGGAAGCAAAAGTGACGCCCTCAAGTGGGTGTGTGGCCGACGGAGGATTCTGGAACTTCGGTGTGAAATCCGTGTGATTACCCTGTGCTCTCGTGGGCTAGTTCGAGGTTGCAACGGCCGCCCGCCCAATGTTGACGAAAGTTAGAAGTTAAGTGTAATCAATTACTTGGGATTCACGATCGGATCCCGAGTCAGCCTTGGCGGCCAAGGGACGGCACTCATAATGCCGCGGCCGAAGGTTTAAGCTACCGGACGGTTCCGACCCATGCCCGAAACCCCGGCATCCTCCCTCGCATCGTTACCGATAGGCGCCGGGGTTTTCGATACCGGTGAAGACCTACACGTAATGATTGGGCGCTTGCTGCTCAAGAATTGATCATGATCAGGTCACTGTGGGGACTTTTGTGGGAGTCGGCCCTGCTCAGTGGTGCTCTGTCGTGACAAGCTGCAACGGATGCCACGCGGAGTGAGTTTCTAAAATACAATCAAATCAGCGGTCTACAAATTCAGCTCTGGAACACTTGCTGCACGAATGTGGTCAGCATCTAATTTGTAACCAGGAGATTGGGCGCGCCCGCATCGAGATAACTAACTACGCACCGTTGAACGGTAGAGTCCCGAGAAATGTGCCCAGTCGCTGGGCTTCGATCGTAGTCAGATCGGTCGGAAGCTCGAAATGAATTTCTAACGCAGGCCGCAGCAGGAACGTGTGGGAATGAGTGGCCACCTCGTCCCCTTTGTCCAGCTCCGTTTGATCGGTGATCTGCTCTGTGTCCTCAGCTTCTCCTGCTGCGGCTCGACCGACGCTCACCATCTCGACGGTCCATAAGAACCTAGAAGACCATCCCCGTCGACCCGCTTTGAACGAGCCGCAACCGACTGACTCAAGTTCCCTATAGAAGTCAATTATCTGTTCTCTAGACAACTCATGCCCCTCGGCTAACAGATTTGACTGGAGCCTTTCCACAGTCGTCTCTGCCCTGTTGCGCTGGGCGTACGGGCCACGGCCCGTGTCGCCGGGTTCGCGCAGAGTCAATTGGAGACTGTCGTTGAAGTTCGAATGTGCTGCATGCAAACCTTCCTACCCGATAGGCAATTTGGTTCTCCGGCAGGGAGGGGGTAACGCCGCCCTCATCTTGATACCTTGTTGACCATCTTTAGATCCAAACATCATTATTTGCTGTAAGCGCACCCCCGGCATCACCTGTGTTAACAACATCGCGGGGTTCGATCAGCAGAGCTTGGCACTCACCAATCCCGCGTGTCCGATGTTCCAATCCCTTTGGGACGACGAACATATCACCGGCAGCGAGGTTCACGGAGCCATCCCGAAACTCAATCTCCATCCTTCCGGCGAGCACGAGAAAAACCTCATCGGTGTCTTTGTGATCGTGCCAGACAAACTCACCGGCAAATTTCACCAGCTTGAGCTGGTAATCATTCATCTCCGCAATGACCTTGGGAGCCCAATGGTCTGAGAATTTGCTCAGTTTATCGACCAGGCGGATTGGGTGGTAAACCTTCATTTCGCGTGTTCACAGCGTTACGCGCGGCATCGACTCCCGTCCGCGGAGTATATCGCGATACAGGGCATCGACTGAGAGTCTTAGCGGTCATCGAGTTCACGGTTTTGGCGCCGCCTTCCCGCGCGTGGCACCGGGTATTTCGAGAGTCGCAATGGCTCCGTGTGTATCGTGGCGATTCTCTAGCGATAGTGTTCCGCCATGGGCTTCGGCAACTTGCCGTGACAGCACCAGGCCTACCCCGCTGCCACCCGGTTTGGTGGTAAAGAACGGCACGAACAGGTTATCTGGGTTCGCAACGCCCGCCCCCTCGTCCGTGATTGTGATCACCAGCTTATGGTCATAGCCAAGAGCGGTAATGACAACGTGTCCGGCGGAGTCTCCGTGCGCCTCGACGGCATTGCGCGCCAGGTTGATCAACGATTGCTCGAGCTGGTCTTCATCCACCAACACCTCGAGCCCTGCCGGGACTTGGATCTGGATCTCATGCAAAGGCTCGAGCGCAATCACACGTGCGAGAACCGGCGCGAGTTCCAGCCAGCGCGGACGAGGTGAGGGCAGACGGGCAAGCCGGCTATATTGGGCGAGAAATCGCGAGAGGCCATGCGTTCGATCAGCAATCACTTTGAGCCCTGCAAGCGCCTCGTCTCGATCGTTTCCCGGCGGGAGCGCTGCGCTGAGTGACTCCTGCAAGGTCGTCGCCAAAGATCGAATTGGGGTTAAGGAGTTGTTAACTTCATGGCCAATGACTCGGATCAATCGTTGCCAAGCGAGGCGCTCCTCCTCCCGCAAGACCTGCCGCATGTCAAATATGATGAGTAGATGCTGGGCTAGCCCGCTCTCACGGAACGTACCGTGCGTGATCTGCCAACGGCCGCTACGGCCAGTGAGAGAAGTCACGATTCGACTGGCAGTGTCATCCCTCAGAAACTCGTCGAGCCCCACATCAGTGGCTGTGTGGTCGACGCCCGTTTCCAATCCCAAGAGATGCGCCGCAGCCGGGTTGTGCAGGCGTAAGCGGCCCTCGCCATCAAAGGCCAGCACGGCGATGTCGATCGCGTTGATTAGCTTGTCGAGTAGAGCGGTTGCCTCGAGGGCTTGCAAACGCTGCTGGCGCAAGGTATTTCCGAGGCCATTAATCTCATGTACCAAACCGCCCAGCGCGTCGCCGGGCGACTCGCGACTGCTGCGGATAGTGTAGTCCCCACCGCGATAGGCTTCGACCACGTTGGTAAGACCTCGTAAGGGCGCGGTCACCGCCTTATGCAGAGACGTGACCAAAGTCGCCATCAAGCCCGCAAGGGCACCGAGTGCAATGGCGCGCCAGATCCAAATCCACTCGAGCCGCCAGATCAACCACGCGCCAAGGCCGAGCGCCGGTACTGCCAAAGCGACAGAAAGAGCAACGACACGCCGTTCAAAAGCCAGACGGGAACGGCCCAACTCAGCCATCTGTACCTATCCCCAATTTCTCCATTCGCCGGTACAGGGCGCTGCGCGAGAGCCCGAGGGCGGCCGCTGCGTCCACAACGCTGCCGTCGTGTCGTTTCAATGCCGTACGGATTAGTACCCGTTCGGCCTCTTCGAGGCTCATGTCCTCGAGCGCGGGTGAGGACGGGTTGAGCGGTGCCAACCGAAGGTCGGCCGCACTCACCACCTCGCCTCGTGCCAGCAGAGCTGCCCGTTCGACGACGTTACGCAGCTCCCGGACGTTGCCCGGCCAGGCGTACTGTTGCAGCGCTCGCATAGCTTCCGGGTCGAACTGCCGTGCTGTGCGACCATTTCGTTGCCCGACCGCCGCCAGCGCCGCACCGGCGAGCGGTGCAATATCTGCTTTTCGCTCCCGCAGAGGCGGGACACAGAGCTCAATGGTATTGATTCGGAACAGTAGATCCTGGCGAAAGCGCCCTTGCGCGACTAGTTCCCGCAATTCGGCATTGGTGGCGGCGATCACCCTCACATTGACCTTGCGGGTGCGAGAGGATCCGACGGGCTCGAATTCACCGCTTTCCAAAACACGCAACAGCTTCGCCTGTTGGCCCGCGGGCAGGTTGCCGATCTCGTCCAGAAACAGGCTACCGCCATCGGCCAACTCGACCCTGCCGACGCGCTCGGCGCGTGCATCGGTAAAGGCACCTCGCAAGTGGCCGAACATTTCGCTTTCGAATACACCTTCAGGTAGTGCCCCTACGTTGACCTCGATCAGCGAGTGCCCGCGACCTGACCACTGATGAATGATCCGCGCCAGGAGACTCTTGCCCGTG
>Ga0210395_10001049_pt1 | contig 21489 bp, 21 predicted proteins | sample IncBWH4OmetaG_FD_150861 | JGI IMG/M metagenome (GOLD analysis project Ga0210395, IMG submission 150861) | Forest soil microbial communities from Barre Woods Harvard Forest LTER site, Petersham, Massachusetts, United States - Inc-BW-H-4-O ...
TAAAGAAACGGTGTCTTGCGTGGCCCAGATCGTACGACCCCAGTTTGTGTGTGTCGTGGGGCGATTTTGGCGCGCCACCTGCGGAACCCGGCCGGTGGTCACATTGGCGCCGATTGTGAACGCCAGTGCTTTAGCGGCTATGCGGTGTTTATCGCTTTCGCGTCGTTTGCCGCGTGCTGGATGGCCGGTCAGCGGTACGACGATCAAGTTGCGGGCGCCAACACGGCTGCTCGCGGCGCGTCATCGCTCGCCTCAGCCGGGCGCATCAAGTGTTGCGGTGCCGCACCCACCTCTGTTGGACCCACCCGCAGTGTGAGCTGTTCGTCCTCGCGCAGCGCCCGCGCCGGGACCACCAGCGGTGGGCGCTTCACTGGGGCCGGCAGACTGGCCCGCACCGCGGCCAACTGGCGGCCGGTGAGCCGATTCAGCCCGGCGCACACATCTTTACCCAGCCGCCCCCGGCTGTGATAGCGCACCCAAGCCGACACCTCGGCACCGCCGTCGGCGGCGGTGAGTCGGATCGTCAGCACGGTGGCATCGGTATCGTGCAGCCACAACCAGTCCAGCGTCTCGGAAGTGATGTACCGCGGCGACACCCAGAAGCTGGTCGCATACCCGTCGGGATGCTTGAGGCGACCCCACCCCGGCCGACTCCAACCCGGTCGCAGACCGGCCAACACCGCGGCGCCTACCTCGGCGAGCTCATCGCCGGTCAACGGCCGGGCCGTCAAGCCCGGTCCGCCCAGATCGTCGGCGAGCCGCTCGACGGTCGCCGCCAACGTCGAGGCCAGCGAATCGCGGAGCGCCAGCGCGGCGACATTGTGCTGCGGATCCATCCGTAGCACAAGCCAGGTGCCGTGCTGGACATCTACGGGCTGATGATCGTCCGCGGTTGGCGGGGCGGACGGATCGGCGGCCTCGCCGACGTCTCGCTTTCGCATCGAGACGATGTCGATGGCGTCCAGGCGCACATCGAACTGGCGCAGCCCCGCAGCCACCGCCGCCACCGGCAAAATAGCCGGCCTCGCCTCCCGCCGCCCGTGCCGCCCGGCCGGTGGGTCCGCCGGCTCGTCCACGGCGATCACCGCGACCAGCTGGCCCCGGTACTCGTACATCCCGACTACGGCGCGGCCGAAGCGGCGCCGGTGAGTGATCGCAGGTATATCTCCCGCGACCAGTGCCGCCTCCGGGGCGGATGACCAATCCCACGCCCACCCGGCTAGCGCCGAGATCAGCGGGATTCCCCGGTAGGTGAGCACCGCGGCGATCATCACCACCGCCGCACCGGCCACACCCACCCACCACGCGACGGGCAAGTGACTGGCCGGTATGAGCACCGCGACGTCGAGGAGGAACACCGAGGTGATCCGCGGCCACGACAGGGCCAACCCGAACCGGCGTTGCGCCTTCATCGGCGCCCCGGCGATCGCCGCATCCACACCGCTTCACCAAACACCATGCCGGTCATCACCATCAGGGGCATCCTATGCATCGCTGCCCACTCTACTACAAGTTTGTTCAAAGCGATATATCATCCAATAAGGATATATAATGAACCCAAGGCTGAATCATCAGTTTGCACCAACCGGCCGCATCCCAGCCTCAAAATGGACGTGCCATGTCAGCCCCGGCAATAGGCCGTCGTGCGTCCAGAGGACACCGCCGGGCGCGCTCGCCCGGCCCTGCCGGTGGGCCCAGCGCTCCGGCGTGTCGTCGCTTCTTTACTTTAAGTTCGGCAGCAACAACGCACCGCACGCGGCATGTGTCAGCCTGTGGGCGAACTGGCTTTTGCGCCGCTGGGGAGCGCGGTTCGGCCAGCGGCGCCAGATAGCTATATATCGAGCAGTACGAACTCCGAGTACAGCAGGTCGAGTTCGTTGGGGGTGAATCCCGGCGACCGGTATTGGGCGATGTCCTTCTTTCTGATCGCACGCGGCGCCTTGGGAAAGAGACGCTCGTTCATCGCGATGCCGAAGGTCTTCTGTTGCCACATGATCGCCAGCTTGATTCGTTCGAGGTTGCGCGCAAGCACGTCCGGCGCGCTGCAATACAGTATCTGGGAGAACGGAAACCTTTGCCACCACGCCACACGGGGCAGACGCCGCTTGACCACCAGATAGGCCGTGCCGCGGGCATCGCGGGCGGTCATGTGCAGGCAGTCATAGGGCGCGTGGTCATCGTAGATCCGGCGCTCGGCCTGCCCGAGCGATGCACGCACCGTCCGATCGTTGACATCGATGTCGACACGCGACTGCCAAAGGGTTTCGGCATTGAGCCCCGGCGGGAAGAGCAACACGTGCCGCTCGAGGATTGCAAACCCCAGGTCCTCTAGCACCCGTTGTGTCGGCGGGGCGGGGGTGTGGGAGGTGTAGGTGATGTGCTCGTCGCGCACGGCGGCCGCGACGAGGGTTGCCGCCAAGCCGCGACCGCGATAGGCCGGCGCGACACAATAGGAGGAGAAGTTGCAGACGATGCCGGTCTTTCCGTTGATCTCCCGCTGCGAGTAGATCGTGCCGCAATAGCCGACGATCCTGCCGCCATCAGTGAGAACGAAGCCTCGGGTCGGGTTGTCCGCCAGCCAGTTGGTCGTGCAGAGCCGGGGAAAGCCATCGGCCGCGGCACCGCTGCGACCGAAGCAGTGCTTGAGCAGATCGCAGATCTCGGCGCCATCCGCAGGTGTTGCCGGCCGCACGCTGATGCCCGACGGGCGCGGGGTGTTTGCCGTCTGCGCATCGGCGGCGGGCAGGCTTTCGATGGTGTCGTCCATCCGAGAATCCTTTCCCTTCACTGCTGGCGGTGTCCGGGTCGATCCCTGCCGAGGTCCCATGTCGCTCCTAGTGAATGCAAGTCGCCCCCCTGAGGGGTCGTGGTTACGGCGGCGCCTTGTGCGACCATACCGACAATGCGCTCAAAGAGGAGAATACATACTAACTGGCGACCTATAATAACATTTGTCAAACTGTTAGTCTTGTATGCAGACCAACTGTTCCGAGCACACCGCGAGCCACGATGACATCTCCGCCCGGGGTGGCTGTGATCCTCGGTACCGTCGCCTTAACGACTCGCTGTGATCAAATCCGTCCGTGCCAGGAGTGCCCCCGGGGTATCCCGACGATCACCAACTCGCCGAGCGCCCTACCGATCACGGTCTCAACCCCGTCCGACCGGAGCCTCCTAACCCAGGGCGACCACGGCATGCCTCGTCGGGCTGGGCGAAGCCCCGTTAGATATCGAGCAGTACGAACTCCGAGTACAGCAGGTCGAGTTCGTTCGGGGTGAATCCCGCCGACCGGTATTGGGCGATGTCCTCCCTTCTGATCGCACGCGGCGCCTTGGGAAAGAGACGCTCGTTCATCGCGATGCCGAAAGTCTTCTGTTGCCACATGATCGCCAGCTTGATTCGTTCGAGGTTGCGCGCAAGCACGTCCGGCGCGCTGCAATACAATATCTGGGAGAACGGAATCCCGGCCGCCCACGCCACAAGGCCCACACGCCGCTTGACCACCAGATAGGCCGTGCCGCCGGCATCGCGGGCGGTCATGTGCAGGCAGTCATAGGGCGCGTGGTCATCGTAGATCCGGCGCTCGGCCTGCCCGAGCGATGCACGCACCGTCCGATCGTTGACATCGATGTCGACACGCGACCGCCAAAGGGTTTCGGCATTGAGCCCCGGCGGGAACAGCAACAGGTGCCGCTCGAGGATCGCAAACCCCAGGGCCTCTAGCACCAGTTGTGTCACCGGGGCGGGGGTGTGGGAGGTGTAGGTGATGCCCTCGTCGCGCACGGCGGCCGCGACGAGCGTTGCCCCCAAGCCGCGACCGCGATAGGCCGGCGCGATATAAAAGCCGGAAAAGTTGCAGACGATGCCGGTCTTTCCGTTGATCTCCCGCTGCACGTAGATCGTGCCGACATGGCCGACGATCCTGCCGCCGTCAGTGAGAACGAAGCCTCGGGTCGGCTTGTCCGCCAGCCAGTTGGTCGTGCAGAGCCGGCGCCAGCCATCGGCCGCGATACCGAAGCCGTGCTCGAGCAGATCGCAGATCTCGGCGGTGTCCGCAGGTGTTGTCGGCCGCACCCCGATGCCCGAACTATACGGCTCATCGCCCGTCATTTGGCGAAAGTCTCCACGCTCTGCCGAGGTTCCCATGTCGCTCCTAGTGAAAGCAAGTCGCCCCTTGAGGGGTCGTGGTTACGGCGGCGCCTTCGCGCGACCATACCGACAATGCGCCCAAGAAGGAACATGCATACTAACTGGCATCCTACACAGATATGTCAAACTGTTAGTCTTGTAAGTTTCACATATGCAGACCAACTGTTCCGAGCACACCGCGAGGCCACGATGACATCTCCGCAGCCCATCGGTAGCTATTCCCTCGACGATCGATACGTCCGCACCGCCGGCACCGTCCACCTGACAGGGGTCCAGGCGCTCGTGCGGGCATTTCGTGACCGCGCAATTCTCGACAGGACACGAGGCTGCCACACGGCCACGTTCGTCGCCGGGTACGAGGGCTCACCTCTGGCCGGGCTGGACCTCGAAATCGCGCGGCCGCGGGGGCCCTTGGACGGATTCGACATCGTGCACCGCCCCGCTGTCAACGAGGAACTGGCCGCGACGTCGGTGATGGGGACCCAGTTGGCAGGTTCAGCCGGCCGGTTCAAAACACGGGGTATCACCGGCTACTGGTACGGGAAATCTCCAGGACTCGACCGGGCATCCGATGCTCTTCGGCACGCCAACCTGATTGGCACCGATCCGCTAGGCGGGGCTGTCGCCCTGGTCGGAGACGATCCCGGCGCGAAGTCTTCCACGGTGGCGTGCGCATCCGAGTTCGCGTTGGCGGACTTGATGATTCCCACGCTTTATCCCTGCGATCCGCAAGAGGCGCTCGATCATGCCGTGCACGCGCCGTATCTGTCCCGGTTCACCGGGCTGTGGTCGGGCCTCAAGATTGTCACTGCGGTCGCCGATGGATCCATGACGGTGGCACTCGACTCCACGCGCGTCGAGCCCACCTTCGGCGGCCTCGGCGCGGCACACCACACACCTGACGCACTGCTCATCGGCCGAAATCTGCTGCAACTGGAGCAAAGCCAGATCGACGACAGGCTGCCGCGCGCAATCGAGTATGCGCGAGCCAATTCACTGAATCGTATTGTCCAGCAGGGACGCCGAGATCGTCTGGGGATAGTTGCCGCTGGCAAGACTTACCTCGACGTCAGGGAAGCCCTGGCCATGTTGGGCATCAGTGACAACGGATTGGGCCACTACGGTATTCGTCTGCTCAAGGTTGGCATGATCTATCCGCTCGATGCCGAGATAGTCGGCAAATTCGCGCGCGGGCTCGACGAAATCATCGTCGTCGAAGAGAAACGCGCGTTCGTCGAGACCGCGATCAAGGACCTGCTGTATGGCAGCGCGAACCCGCCTCGTGTGATCGGCAAGCTCGATCCCAGTGGACAAGTTTTGGTGAGCGCCTCCGGAGAACTCGACACCGACAGTGTCGCAACGGCTCTGGCGCGCAGACTGGGCAACGAGTACGCGATAGAACCCGTCCTGGAATGGCAGAAGCGATCCAAGCGTGCGCGTATCGAACTTCCCCTGCTGACCCGGACCCCATATTTCTGTTCGGGGTGTCCCCACAACTCCTCGACGAGGGTGCCCGAAGGCAGCATCGTGGGTGGAGGCATCGGGTGCCACGGCATGACCATGCTCATGGATGACAAGCTGGTCGGCAACGTCATGGGAGTGACCCAGATGGGCGGCGAAGGGGCGCAATGGTTGGGACTGGCGCCATTCGCGGATGAAAAGCACTTTATTCAGCACATCGGCGATGGAACATTCACGCATTCGGGCAGCCTGGCGATCAGGGCAGCCGTCGCATCGGGTGAGAACATCACATACAAGCTGCTGTACAACTCGACCGTCGCGATGACCGGCGGCCAAGATCCGGTGGGCGCGTTCACTCTCCAACGCCTCACTCAACTGCTATGCGCCGAAGGCGTGTCAAAGATCGTCGTCACGACGGACGACTTAAACCGTGTCCGTTCGCAAAACCTGCCCAAAGAGGTCCAGGTCCGCGACCGGGACGAGATGATCGCGGTGCAGCGGGAACTCGCCGCAGTGCCCGGCACGACCGTCCTCATCCACGACCAGGAGTGCGCGGCCGAAAAGCGGCGCAAGCGCAAACGCGGACAGATCGAGACACCGACATCCAAAGTAGTGATCAACGAACGGATCTGTGAAGGCTGCGGCGACTGCGGTGAGAAATCCAATTGCCTTTCCGTCCATCCGATCGATACCGAATTCGGCCGAAAGACAGCGATTCACCAGTCATCATGCAATCTGGACTATTCGTGCCTAAAAGGCGATTGCCCCTCCTTTGTGACGGTCACCCCGGGACACGCACGAGTCACGGCACACACGCCGCCTTTGGCCGGGAGCCAGCTTCCCGAACCCGAAAACGTGCCCAGTTCCGATGGCTTCGCGATGCGCATACTCGGCGTGGGTGGCACCGGTGTCGTCACGGTCTCCCAGATGCTGGCCACCGCCGCATTGCTGGACGGCAAGTCCGTTCGCGGGCTGGATCAAACCGGTCTGGCACAAAAGGGTGGCGCAGTCATTTCTGATCTGAAAATCACCGTGGCCCCGCAGCTTCGGTCGTCGAAGCTGGTCGAGAGAACCTGCGATCTCTATCTCGTCTGCGACAGCCTGGTCGGAACCGACTCGGCCAACCTGAAGGTGGCGTCGCGCGACCGGACCGTCGCCGTCGTGTCGACCACGACGGTGCCCACCGGTCAGATGATTGTCGACACCACGGTTTCCTTTCCCGACGCGGGGACCATCCGAGACCGTATCGATGAATCGACCCGGCGCGCTGTTTACCTCGACGCTGGACACATCGCCCGGGAGCTGTTCGCCAACGAGCAGTACGCCAACATGATTCTGGTCGGCGCGGCGTATCAGGCCGGCGCCATTCCGTTGACCGCCGCGGCAATCGAAAAGGCGATTACGTTGAACGGCGCGGCCGTGGAGACGAATCTGCAGGCGTTTCGTCGCGGCCGTCAAGTGGTGTGCGACCCGCTGGCGGCCAGCGAAATGATTACCCGGAGAACGTCTTCGTCCTCACCTCCGCCGCCACCACACGCCGCGCGCGCGATCGCCGCCGCCGTGCAGGCGCCCGAAGGGAGCGAACTAGCGCGCATCGTCCTATCGCGGGCTTGGGACCTAGTCGAGTACCAAAATGACTCTTACGCAAAGGAGTACACGGACTTTGTGGAGCAGGTCCGGGTCGCGGAATCGGCCGCGGCCGGCACGACCATTGTTACTGAAGCGGTAGCCCGTTACCTCCACAGGTTGATGGCCTACAAGGACGAATACGAGGTCGCGCGCTTGGCGGTCGATCCGGCCTTCCGCTCGAAGTTGGCCGCTGAGTTCGGTGAGGATGCGACAGCCAAGATACGACTGCACCCCCCATCGCTTCGTGCCATGGGTCTCAAGGACAAGCTGGCCCTGGGATCGTGGGTCAATCCGTGGCTCCGGCTGCTCTATGGGATGCGGTGGGTCCGCGGCACCAGGCTGGACATTTTCGGGTACAGCAGGATGCGTCGGCTAGAGCGAACACTCGTCGACGAGTATCGGGCCACAATCCTCGAAGTCGCGCAGTGGCTGTCACCACAGACCGTCGAGCCCGCCGCCGAGATCGCGGGGCTGCCTGACCTCGTTCGAGGTTATGAGGACGTGAAGCTTCGTGCCGTCGAGATCTACCGCACTCGGACGGCGCAGCGGCTCGAGCAGTTGCGAGCGGGGTGGCTGACGCCGTCCGGTGGTCCATGATATGGACCACCGGATCGTAGTGTGAGACGTTTCCCGATCTGCACACTAGCCTCCAGTTCGATAATGAATTGCAAATGGCGGCAACCGGTTTGAGGTGGTGTCGGCAATCATGTTCATACGGGTGCCTTGCCGATTCGGTGACTCACCTCGGTGAGCACATCCACAAGGCCGTCCACGGCGTGATCGACGGCGAAGAAGTCTGCGTAGTGACGCGCCGCCGCTCCCCCACGCAAGGTCGCGGTGAGCGGATCGGCCAGATCATCAAACGCGGCAGCCAGCCCGGCGACGTCGTCGACCCCGACCGGCGGAAAGCCCGGGGGCTGGTACTCAGCCAGGCCACCGGCGGAGGAAGCGATTGGCATGACCCCCAGCTGCATCGACAGCACCTGAACGCCGCTTTGCGAAGCACTGCGGTAGTGGGCGACCGAGCCTTTGGCGGCGGCCAGTGTGGTGACGACATCCGCATACCGGTAACTGCCGGGACGCCAACGAACGTAGGCCGGCAGGGTTCGGATAGTAAGCGGCCCGTCACCGATCAGCAGCAGCTCGTCGCCGCGCCACTTGTCTCCGTCCACATGTCGCTGCCAGGCCTCGAGGACAGCGTCAATGTTTTTGTGCGCGTTAAGCCGGCCAGCCAGCACGAAATCGTGCCGCCCGTCTGGACCGACGAACGGAGGAACCAGCGTCGGATCCAGGTCGCTGCAAAGCGGCGCGACATGCACCTGGGTGCCGACCACGTCACGCCGCGTGGCAACAGCTATTGCGGCGTAATTGCTGTAGGTTACGGTAGCCGCCGAGCGGGCGCCCCACCTGTCGAATAGGGCGCGCGCCAAGGCTTGCCGATGCCGGCCGTCATCGCGGCGTTCGTCGTGCACCAGCTGAATACGCGGGGCCCGTCCGGCCAGCGCGATCCAGCGTGGATCGCGCACCAGTTCAGCGATCACAATGTCAGGCCGATGTTCGCGAATGCGGCGCTCAGCCGCCAGTGCCGCCGGCCAGGTCGACGCCGTGCGGAACCGCGGATCGAGGACCAGCTCGTAGTCACGGGCGCTGTCCGACTCCGGGTGTTGGTCGGTCGTCACCAACAGCACATCAATGCCCCGCCCGCGCAGCCCTTCAGCTTGCACGCGCGCCAGCGGCCGCATCGACGGCGAAAGCCACAACACCCGAAGTGCATTCGCGGTACCACGGTGATCGCGTGGGATACTGGCCTTGGTCATCGCGGTCACCGTTTCGTGCTTTCGCATCCGGTCGAAGCCGCTTTCATCGGCCCAGCCTGGGATAGATCCGTGCCGCCACCGCCCCGGCAGATCCTCATGACAGCACCATCCCAATGCCGTTGGATGCCAACGGCGTAGCATAGTGCACGGTCGGAAGCGGGAAGACGAGTTGACCGCCCCAGTCGGCGATGTAGCTCAGCTGATCGGTGAGTTCGCTTTCCAGGTCCCAGGGCAGCGCCAACACCACGTCTGGTCGATCGATGGTGAGAAGCCCTGGATCGCGAATCGGGATACGCATACCTGGCGTGAAGCGGCCGTGTTTGTATGGATCGCGGTCGACGATGTACTCGAGCAGATCGCTGCGGATCCCGCAGTAATTGAGCAGGGTGTTGCCCTCTCCCTGTGCACCATAGCCGACGACACGCTTGCCGTCGCCACGACACTGAAGCAAGAACCGCAACAGGTTGTGGCGCAGCGACTCGGTGCGCCGCCGCAGCTGCAGATAACCGTCGACGCGATGTAAACCCGCGGCATTTTCCACGCGCAACAAGCCAACGACCCGTTCACTGGCTGGTGCGGCGATTCGCGCGGGACGAGCCCAGATGCGAATCGAACCACCTTGCGTTGGAATGGGTTCGACGTCGACGACAGCCAGCCCGGCGGTGGCAAGTGCGCGCGTCGCCGAATGGAGTGTGTAGTACTGGAAGTGTTCGTGGTAGATCGTGTCGAACTGGCCTTGAACCACCAAGTTCAACGCATGGTGTACCTCGATAGTGACCCAGCCCTCGTCTTTGACCAATGCGCGCAGCGCTTCGGTAAAGTCCAGCAGCTCAGGTACGTTCGCGTAAACGTTGTTCGCGATTACCAGGTCCGCGGGGCCGTGCTCTGCGCGAACGCTTCGCGCCAATTGCTCGTCGAGAAATGCCGAGACCGTCGGCACACCGCGGTCACGTGCAACGGCGCCGACATTTGCGGAGGGCTCGATCCCCAGGCACGGGACACCCGCGCCGACGACATACTGCAGCAAATATCCATCATTACTGCCGACTTCGATCACAAGCGATTCGGGTCCAAGCTCAAGCTGATCGACGGCTCGATCGACAAAATCCCTCGCGCGTTGCACGCAGCTGTCCGAAAACGACGAAAAACGCTGGTATTCCGTGAAGGTGTCGGCGGGTGTGATCAGAGCGGGTAGCTGCAACAGCAGGCAGTCCTCGCAGAGCCTCAGATGCAGCGGGAACGTTGGCTCGGGCAGATCGAGTTCGTCGACAGTGAGGTACTTTTCGCACAGCGGAGTCGCACCAAGGTCCAAGACGCTCAGCAGTAGGTCCGAGTCACACAAGCGGCATCGCAGCCCGACCGCCGGCGTGGGCTGACTACCTCGGGTGCCACGAGTCACGGCGCAACCCATGCGCGAACGCTCTTTTCGTAGACGTACACCCGCGACGCGCGCAAATGCTCGGTCATGCTGACCACGCGCTTGTACAGCAACGTGTGACCGTTGTGCATCAGGACAGTCGGGTGGGGCCCGGACCGCGGCGGGGGCACACCGCGGCCCGGGCGTTTCAGATAAGCCCGGTTCAACTCGCGAGTCACGCGATCATCTGCTTATGCCGCAGCGAGGCCGCCGTCGACCAATTGACCGAACCAATCGCCATACTGGCCATCAGGTAAGCGCCGACGACGGCACCCCCAACCAGGACCAAATGCTCCCCCGACAACAGCAGCGCCTTAGCAAAGGTTGCCGTCGTCGGTGCCAGCAACCACAGCGGAAGTATCGCTGTGGTTCGGCGGCCGCAACGGCGGTGCAACCTCCAACTCGCGCGCACAACGCCGAACAGCTCCGTGCGCACCAACCTCACTCCAGCGCCAGCCGCGCCAACGGCTTTCATCGCGCTGGTCTTCGATAATGGGCGGTGATTGCCACCGAAACCACCGACGATGACATCCCGACGAATCGGGTTATCGGGGCTAGTCGCGCCTGGGCCGCCCGCGCGGCCAGCAGTTTGTCGACGCCCATCATCATGACGCCACGCTCGGGACCCGTACCAACAGCGGCCAGCTGGCGTCCTCCTCGGAGATGACGGTGACCGGCAGCGGCCATTCGATGCCGAATTTCGGGTCATCCCAACGGAAGCCCTGCTCACTGGCAGGTTCGTAGGAATCGCTGACCTGGCAGAGGACTTCGGTGTTGTCAGCCAACGTTTGAAAGCCATGTGCGACATACGGCGGTAAGAACAGGGCCCGACGGTTGTCAGCACTGAGCTGCACCATGACGTGCTGGCGGTAGGTGCGCGACTCGGGCCGGACGTCGACCGCAACGTCGACAATTGCGCCGCGCGTGCAGCGCACCAACTTGGCCTCGGCGTGCGGAGGTCCCTGACGATGCAGACCTCGCAGCGTGCCGCGGGCGTAGTTGTATGAGATGTTCGTCTGCGCGACAGCCGAAGTCAGCCCATTGGCGCCGAATTCATCCGAACAGAACGAAGCCGAGACGAAACCGCGATCGTCGCGCTGCGGTTCGATGTCGATGATCATCACCCCCGCGACGTCAGTGGGCGTGTATCTCACTGCAGCGCTCCTTCCACAACCAAGCGCTCATCGACGCGCCCGTCCGTGAGCAGGAACTCGATCCGTTGGAGCCCGCTTTGCCCACGGCCGTGGAACATCTCGGGGTAGCCCCCGCTGCCTCCGGCCAGCACTCGCACGGTGATGTCCCTCCGTCGTCTCGGTGATGACTGGCCTAGTTGACCGAGTAATCGGTCTTGGTATCCAAAATGGCCTTCTCCACCGTGAAGGCTTCGGCGTAGCGAGCGCGGCACTGCACTCCACGGACTCTCATCAAGCCGAGGAAAACCTCGTCGTCAAAGCAGTCGCGACCCGATTGAGACGGATAGCACCGGGCAAGCAAGGTCGGCTTCTGGCGCGCCGTTTCGTCTGGAATCGGTAGGTAGAGCGTTGGATTAAGCAAGTCCGATTCCCATTTGAGAATCTCGTAGCCAAGCACGAGGTGGTCGCGGAACTCAGTGGGAATCAGCTCCGCGACCAAACGGTGGTCTTGGTGGTAGTCGTGGCGCTGTGGACCGAACACCAGGTCTGGTTCACATTCGCGGCGGAACTTGGCGATGCACTGCTGCACCGCTCGCCAATGTTCAGGAAGCTGGCCATGCGGAAGATCGGCGACCGTCAACCGGACGTCGGTTGTCGGGCATATCGCCGCGAAGGCGTTCTTCTCTTCGACCTCCCGCTCGGTGCCGCCGCCAGTCAAGACGAGCGCGTGAACGACGACACCGGGGTTGTCACGCACAATTTCCATCAATGTGGCGCCAGCGCCGATGGCGATGTCATCACAGTGAGCCCCGATGACAGCGACGGAATTTAGGCTCATCGGCGTCAGCGCCATCATGCCGGCCACGTCCCGCACCCGGACCAATCCCGCACCATCCGGGGGCTGGTTACGTTGACCCCCGCTCCGACTCGGAGGACGGCGTTGGCAAGAAGGTCGCACAAACCAACAATCACCATGGGAGGCATCATACATACTTTGTGAATGATGTTAACCCCTCAGGCTCACTTAAGGTATTTCCGCTAGAAATCTGCCGTGGAGGCACCCGGCAGGCCTCTGTGCCTTAACCGGCGTAGACCGGGCGTTGCACCATCGCGGGCCGGACGTTGTAGCGGGCGGCCAGCGGCGAGCTGGCGCCTCCGCGCTCAGTCGCATTGGCCAGCGGGGTGCCGAATGGGCCCGTCGGCGCGCTCTGCGCGACCGGCGGCGTAGCGCCCAGCTGGCTGGCGGCCGGCATCGCCGAGGCCACCTGGCTGAAGGAGGGAGCGGCTGAGGTCCAGCCCTGGGGCACCGACAACCCGCCGAGCGAGGCTGCCCGGCCCGAAGCCGCGGACACAGCGCCGCCGCCCATGCCGGGTGAGCTCAAGGCACCTGCTCCTGAACTCACGCCAGTGCTCAGTGGCGATCCGAACACCTGGAAGCCCTTGCCGAAGGCGCTGGTCGCCGACCCAAACGAGTTCATGAGCGAACTCGCCGAGCCGAGCATCGAGAGGCCCGAAGTAGACATCGACGCGAACGAGCCAGTGCCCGAGAGCAGGCTCGTCCCCGACGTTAGTGCCGTCGATGACGACGTCAGGGTCGTCAATAACGACAGCGGCGACGTTGACGACGAGGACAACGTCGCCGGCATCGCAGCAGAGGCCAGCGGTGTGGACAGCGCTGAAGTCAGCGATGACACCGTCTGTACGCCTGTGCCGGCCGGGGTGCCGGCAGCTTGCGTGACCGCCGCGGCCAGCCCGCTCAACCCGCCTGGGTTGGTGGTCTCCGGCGGGATCGTGAACGCAGTCAACGTCGATGCAGCCGACGACGCACCGGCATAGCCGTACATCGCCGTGGCATCCTGCGCCCACATCTCGACGTACTCGGCCTCGGTGGTCATGATCGCCGGGGTGTTCTGACCGAAAAAGTTCGTGGCGGTCAGCATCAGCAACAAAGCCCGGTTGGCCGCAATCACCGTCGGAGGCACCGTCATACCGAACGCCGCCTCGTAGGCGGCGACCGCCGCCTTGGCCTGAGTGGCCGCCTCTACAGCCTGGGTGGCCGTGGCGCTGATCCACGACACATAGGGGGCGGCGGCCGCCGCCATCGATATCGATGATGGTCCGAGCCACGACGCCGTGAGGTCTGTGATCACCGACCCATAGGAAATTGCTGTCGAATACAGGTCGTCGGCCAACGCATCCCACGCCAGGGAGGCGGCCAGCATGGGCCCCGATCCCGGGCCGGTATACATCAGCCCAGAATTGATCTCTGGCGGCAGGGCCGCGAAGTCCAGCATCTATGAACGCCGCCCGATAGCCGCCGGCCGCACTGGCCTGGCGCGATCGGGTGACGTACCCTTGCGCAGACCCGTCGTCCACATGGCGGCCATCTTACATACTTTTTTACTGATGTGGTTAACTAATTACAACTCGGAGTATCATGAGACACGTGGCTAATAAGAAGGGCATTGAGTGTCGGCTGGTAACTTACGTGCAGATTGAGGTATAGATGCGTTGCGGACCGAAGCAAGCGGGTCGGCCTGGCTGCAGTGCCACCGGCACATATAGCGGACTATCGAGCACCGAAGGCGACTCATCTCGATGAAGAGCCCGACATCGGTACACCCACTTAATCCGCGCTCGGGCGGAACCTAGTGCAACTACCCGCCGTGACAGCGATCCGTGGTCTCTCGGAAGACAGGTGCGACTCGAGGTTTGCGAATGATTGAATCAACTGACAAGCGAGCGGACACCACCCGCCAGCAAATTCTGAATGCTGCCGCACACCAGTTCGCCCGGCTGCCGTACCATCAGGTCGGGCTCGATGATGTCCTCGCGGAAGCTGAATTGACCAAGGGCGCAATGTATTTCCACTTCCGTTCTAAGCATGCGTTAGCGCTGGCCATCATCGAAGACCAGGCCGCTGAGGCCAAAGACGTGATCGCAGCGCTAGTGACCCGGAAGTTCTCCGGACTGGAAACGATGATCGACTTCTCCTATCAGATAGCTGCTCGCGACATCGGCGAGGACATGGCCCGAGCGGGGTTCAATCTGCTCGAGTCGATCGGCCGGCTCGAGGGACTCCAAAACCAGCGATTAGCGGGATGGATCGAGACCCTCACCGTCATCATCGATCGTGCCATCGCCGAGGGCGACATCCTCGACGAGTGTGACCCCCAGGATGTGGCGCGTCTGCAAGTGTCGACGTATATGGGGCTGCGGCAAACCAGCGATCTCGACGACCCGGAACGGTTTCTTCTCGAGCTCGAGAAGACCTGGGCGTTGCTGTTGCCCGGTATCGTGCGTCCAGACAGGATCGATTACTTCACACAATTCATCAGGCGGCGCACGGCAATCGGGATCGGCAGCGCCTCCGCGCTAGCGGGTTCAAGTTGACCACGACGCAGGTCACGCGACCCGTGATCAATCGGGATCCGACCGACGCCTGTTAGGCTTTCCCGCCGAGTGAGGACTTGTGAGACACCGAGCGTCCGGAGTCTAAGCACATAGCAGAACTCCGGAGGTAGAGGCGATGGCCCGCCAGGTTCGATCCGAAGCGACACGGCGAAAGATTCTCGATGCCGCGATCGACGTGTTCAACGAGGTTGGGTATGCGGCCGCCGATCGGGGCACGATCATCGAGCGCACCGGGATGACCAAGGGGGCGTTTTATCACCACTTCGATTCGATGGAATCCCTCGCGTCCGCGATCATCGACGAAGGCGCCAAGCTGGTCCTCGACGCCTTAGCCACCATGTCTGACTCATTCTCTCCGGCACTGGAGAACATGGTGCACGGGTCGTTTGTGGCTGCCGACCTATTCACTTCCGACAAAGTGGCTCGAACCGCCGAGCAGCTGACGCTTGCCTTCGGGAAGTTCGATGACACCGCTAGCGGCGTCTATGCCAACTGGGTGGAGGGGATGACCGCCGAGGTGGGGCGGGCAATCACCGAAGGCGACCTCCGAGAGGGCCTCGATCCGAAAATGGTCAGCGAGGCCATCATCGGCGCAACCTTCGGGACGCGGATCCTGTCCCAGGCCGCGCCGGGCGGCAGCGACCTCATCGCGCGATTGACCCAGATCTGGGAGCTGTTGTTCCCGGCGATCGTGACCGATACATCGCTGGCGTATTACCGCGAATACCTGGCCCGCGAAGCCCTGCGGCACGTTGAGCATGACCCGTCGTCCTGACCGCCGCGGGGGAGAATTAAGGTTCGTTGACCCAGAGATGCTCGGTCAGGTCCTGGAACGTCGCGAGCGCAATCTCGTCATCGCTGCGCCTCAGCGCCGATTTGCTCATCAGCGCACGCACGGTCGAGCCGTCTTGGTGGGTTAATTCGACGACCATGTTCGCCAGTCCGTCCACAACCGAGAGCGCCGATTCCGATGCCGATGCGCCGTAGAAGATGTCGTGGAATTTCAGCGAGACGACCTCTTCTGCGTCACGGCCCACCATCTCGGCAAACGCGCCATTAGCGAACACGATGGTGCCGTCCTGAAGGACAGCCAATGTCGGGATCGGGATCCGCTCCAACAGCACCAGGGCCGGCAACTGCGCAAGCGCCGCCTTTGGCGACTGCCTGGGCTGTCCGGTTCGACGACGGTCCACCGCTTGATTATTGTCCATGGCGGCGTTCACCGCCGCACCGAGTCGAATTAAGCACTACCGATCGCTCGGGGCGGTGCACCTCCTTTGCCGCGACCGTGCGGATAATGACACGCTGAACGAGGAGGTTGGATGACAACGCAAGGCGAATCGGCGGTCCTCGTCCTGGCGGCCGGGGCCGGAACCCGGATGCGCTCGGACACCCCGAAGGTGCTGCACCCCCTCGCCGGCCGCAGCATGCTCGGGCATTCGCTGCACGCGATCGCCAAAATGGCGCCCCAGCACCTGGTCGTGGTGCTGGGCCAGAACCACGAACCCATCGAACAGGTCGTCGCTGAATTGGCCCGCAGGCTGGGGCGCTCCATCGAGGTGGCCAGGCAAGATCAGCAGCTCGGCACCGGTCACGCGGCGCTGTGCGGCCTGTCGGCGCTGCCCGACGACTTCGCCGGCGTCGTCGTCGTCACCTCCGGCGACATTCCGCTGCTCGACGCCGATACGCTGGCCGATCTGGTCGCGGCCCACAACTCCCGGGGCGCAGCGGTCACCGTGCTGACCACGACGCTGAGCGATCCGACCGGCTACGGCCGCACGCTGCGCACACAGGACCACGAGGTGATCGCGATCGTTGAGCAGGCTGACGCGACGCCGTCGCAGCAGGAGATCCGCGAAGTCAACGCCGGGGTGTACGCCTTCGACATTGCGGCGCTGCGATCAGCACTGAGCCGGCTGTCGGCCGACAACGCGCAGCAGGAGCTGTACCTCACCGACGTCATCGCGATCGTCCGGCAGGACGGGCAGGTGGTGCAGGCCCGGCACGTCGACGACAGCACGCTGGTGGCCGGCGTCAACAACCGGGTGCAGCTGGCCGAACTGGCCGCCGAACTCAACCGCCGTATCGTGGCCGCCCATCAGCTGGCCGGTGTCACCGTTGTCGATCCGGCTACCACCTGGATCGACATCGACGTGACGATCGGCCGCGACACCGTCGTCCAGCCCGGGACCCAGCTACTGGGCGCCACCCGCATCGGCGGCGGTTGCACCATCGGCCCGGACACCACGTTGACCGACGTCGCCGTGGGCGAGGGCGCGTCGGTGATCCGCACCCACGGCGCGGGCGCATCGATCGGTGACGGCGCCGCGGTCGGCCCGTTCACCTACCTGCGGCCCGGCACCGTGCTGGGGGCCGACGGCAAGCTGGGGGCTTTCGTCGAGGCCAAGAACTCCACGATCGGCGCCGGCACCAAAGTGCCGCACTTGACCTACGTGGGCGACGCCGACATTGGCGAGCACAGCAATATCGGCGCCTCCAGCGTCTTCGTCAACTACGACGGCACCTCCAAGCACCGCACCACGATCGGCTCGCATGTACGGACCGGCTCAGACACCATGTTCGTCGCACCGGTCAGCGTCGGCGACGGCGCCTACACCGGGGCCGGCACGGTGGTCCGCGAGGACGTTCCGCCGGGCGCGCTGGCGGTCTCGGGCGGCCCGCAACGCACCATCGAAGGCTGGGTTCAGCGCAAACGGCCCGGCAGCGCCGCCGCAGAGGCCGCCGACAGGGCCAACCAACTCGAGGCCGACGAGACGCCGTGAACCCATTAATTCGGAAGCCGCAAGCCCGCAACTCGACAACCCATCGAAGCACTTCGCTTACGATGGGCCTTCCATTCCTTTTTGATCCCCATTTCTTTCCCGATACGGCGAGGGCAGCACGGTGAGTCACGACTGGACCGATAACCGCAAAAATCTGATGCTCTTCTCTGGCCGCGCGCATCCCGAGCTGGCCGAGCAGGTAGCCAAAGAACTCGATGTCCATGTCACCGCCCAGACCGCGCGTGAGTTCGCCAACGGCGAGATCTTCGTACGCTTCGACGAATCGGTGCGTGGGTGTGACGCCTTCGTGCTGCAGTCCTGCCCCGACCCGGTGAACAACTGGCTGATGGAAGCACTGATCATGATCGACGCGCTGAAACGGGGCAGCGCCAAGCGGATCACCGCCGTCATGCCGTTCTATCCCTATGCCCGCCAAGACAAGAAGCACCGCGGCCGCGAACCGATCTCGGCGCGTTTGGTCGCCGACCTGCTCAAGACGGCCGGAGCGGACCGGATCGTGACCGTCGACCTGCACACCGACCAGATCCAGGGCTTCTTCGACGGACCCGTCGATCACATGCGCGGGCAGAACCTGCTGACCGGCTACATCGGGGACAACTATCCCGACGGCAACATGGTGGTGGTCTCCCCCGACTCGGGCCGGGTGCGCATCGCCGAGAAATGGGCCGACGCACTGGGTGGTGTTCCGCTGGCGTTCATCCACAAAACCCGCGATCCGCGGGTGCCCAACCAGGTGGTGTCCAATCGCGTTGTCGGCGAGGTGCAGGGCCGCACCTGCGTGCTGATCGACGACATGATCGACACCGGCGGCACCATTGCCGGCGCAGTCAAGCTGCTGCATGACGACGGCGCCAAGGATGTGATCATCGCGGCCACCCACGGCGTGCTGTCCGACCCGGCGTCCGAGCGGCTTGCCGAATGCGGTGCCCGCGAAGTGATCGTCACCAACACGCTGCCGATCGGTGAGGAAAAGCGCTTCCCGCAGCTCACCGTGTTGTCGATCGCGCCGCTGCTGGCCAGCACGATCCGCGCGGTATTCGAAAACGGTTCGGTGACAGGACTATTCGACGGTGACGCGTAGATGGCTTCCGCCTCGGGCAAAGCCGCGACTGGCACCGTCATCTACCACAACTCCAAGTGCACCACCTCGCGCAAGGCCCTGGAGTTGTTGCGCGACAGCGGTTTTGAGCCCAGAATTGTGGAATATCTGAAGACGCCGCCGTCTCGTGGCGAGCTGGTAAGTATGATCCGCGCTGCCGGCATCGACGTGCGCAGCGCAGTGCGTCAACGCGAGGGACTGTACGCCGAGCTCAACCTGGCCGACGCGAGCGACGACCAATTGCTCGACGCCATGTCCCAGCATCCCATCCTCATCGAGCGGCCGTTTGTCGTCACACCGAAAGGCACGCGACTGGCACGGCCGGTCGACACGGTTCGCGAGATCCTGTGAGTGCTTTCGGCGACGCCGAACACGGTCGGGCAGTCGGGGTATGGCCGACCGCGGCCGCGATCTTACTTCTGACATTGTTGCCCGTCGGTTGCGGGCCGAAAAACCCTGATTATCAGTCGATTTGGACCACGACAACAACGACGTCCCCGACGACGACTGAATCGCCGGTACCGTTCGCGCAGTATCTCAAGGACAGTGGGGTGTCCGGCGAGCCGGTGGCGCCCGACAAGCTGACCGACCTGACCGCGTCTATTCCGACACCGCCAGGCTGGGCGAAGCCAGACAATCCAAAGATCCCACCCACCACGGAGATGATCGCCAAAGGTGACGACTTGCCCACCGCAATGCTGGTGGTGTTCAAGATGGACGGAGATTTCGACGCCGCCGAGCTGGTCAAGCATGGCAACGCCGATGCCGCGCTCACGGACAACTTCAAGCAGCTCGGCGCGTCGAATGCCAACTTCCACGGCTTTCCTTCGTCGATGATCGAGGGCAGCTACGACCTCGGCGGCAAGCGGCTGCACACCTACAACCGGATGGTCGTTGGCACCGGATCTGCCCCCGGCCACCAGCGCTATCTGGTCCAGCTTGCCATCACCAGCCTGGCCGACCAGGCCGCCCCCGAAGCGGCCGATGTCGAGGCGATCATCAAAGGGTTCACCGTCGCCGCGAAGTAGTTCCCGGCGCAGAGCGCCGCAGCACTAGAGTGTTTGCCATGACGTCGTGGACCGCCGCAGACCTGCCCTCATTTGCCGGACGTACCGCCATCGTCACCGGCGCCAACAGCGGGCTGGGCGCCGTGACGGCCCGCGAGCTGGCCCGGGTCGGTGCTCAGGTGATCCTGGCCGTGCGCAACACCGGAAAGGGCGAAGCCGCCGCGCGGGAGATGACCGGAGACGTCGAGGTGCGACGACTCGACCTGCAGGACCTGGCCTCGGTTCGGCAATTCGCCGACGGGGTGGACACCGTCGACGTCCTGGTGAACAACGCGGGCATTATGGCCGTCCCGCATGCGGTCACCGCGGACGGCTTCGAGAGCCAGATCGGCACCAACCATCTCGCTCACTTCGCGCTGACCAACCTGTTGTTGCCGAAGGTCACCGACCGGGTGGTGACGGTGTCGTCGTTGATGCACTGGATAGGCTACATCAGCCTGCGTGACCTGAACTGGACGTCGCGGCCCTACTCGGCGTGGCTGGCCTACGGCCAGTCCAAACTCGCCAACTTGCTGTTCACCAGCGAGCTGCAGCGGCGCCTCGACGCGGCCGGCTCGTCGCTGCGTGCGCTGGCCGCCCACCCCGGCTACTCGCACACCAACCTGCAGGGGCAGTCCGGTCGCAAAGTCGGTGACGCATTGATGTCCGTCGGTAACCGGCTGGCCACCGACGCGAACTTCGGCGCCCGGCAAACGCTGTACGCCGTGTCACAGGATTTACCCGGCGACAGCTTTATCGGCCCGCGCTTCGGCTTGGTCGGGCGCAGTCGGCCTTTCGGGCGTAGCCCGTTGGCCAAACGCGCGGCCACCGCCGGTGCGCTCTGGGAGCTGTCCGAGCGGCTGACCGAGACCAAATTTCCGCTCTGAGCCGCTGATGCGCTAACCTGGCCGGGCGTCACGGCGAGGGTGGCTTGCGACGAATTGGCACGCCACCGTTATCGACGGGGACCGACTCTACCGGTTGTCGCGATCCTGGCCGTGCCACGAAACCTACACAGGAGCGACAGCATGGCTAAATCAGCGAACGAGCTCACCGCATCGGTGCGGACCCAGACCGGCAAAGGCGCGTCACGGCGGGCGCGGCGTGACGGCAAGATCCCGGCCGTACTCTACGGTCACGGCGCTGAGCCGCAGCACCTGGAGCTGCCCGGCCGCGACTTCGCCGCGGTGCTGCGTCACTCCGGCACCAACGCGGTGCTGACCCTCGACATCGATGGCAAGGAACAGTTGGCGTTGACCAAGGCGCTGGCGATCCACCCGATCCGCCGCTCCATCACGCACGCCGATCTGCTGGTGGTCCGTCGAGGCGAGAAGGTCGTCGTCGAGGTCGGCGTCGACGTGGTGGGCGACGCTGCGTACGGCACCCTGGTCACCCAGGAGGCCAGCACCGTCGAGATCGAAGCCGAGGCGTTGTCGATTCCCGAAGCGTTGACCGTGTCGGTCGAAGGCGCCGAGGCCGGTACGCAGTTCACCGCCGGGCAGATCACCCTGCCTGCGGG
>Ga0210395_10001050_pt1 | contig 21487 bp, 17 predicted proteins | sample IncBWH4OmetaG_FD_150861 | JGI IMG/M metagenome (GOLD analysis project Ga0210395, IMG submission 150861) | Forest soil microbial communities from Barre Woods Harvard Forest LTER site, Petersham, Massachusetts, United States - Inc-BW-H-4-O ...
GTACAACGACGAAGTTCCCGTCGTCTTCATCGATGGCCGCAAAGCCTTCAAATACCGCATGGACGAACAGGAATTCCTGCGCAAACTGGCCAGCTAGATCTGTCTCGTTCATCTCAGCCGCTTTCCGCTACAATCTCTCCCGGCATGTTGCGCACCCAACTCTACGCCGACCCTAACAATCTTTTTCTGCACGACATCGTGCTCGACTCCTGCCGCCGCAACGCTCCCAAAACCGCGCTGGTCGACGCTTCCTCCGGCCGCCGCCTGACCTATGCCGAATACGGAGACACGGTCGAGTCCATCGCCCGCGGACTGATTGCCGCCGGCCTCAAGCCCGGCGAAGTTGTCGCCATTTTCTTGCCGAACTCCTGGGAGTTCTGCACGGCGTTTCACGCCATCCAACTCGCCGGAGCTATTCCGACTCTGCTCAACCCAACCTACCGCGAGCGCGAGGTTCGCTATCAACTGGAAAATTCGGGCGCCGTGATTCTGATCACCGACGGCGCCAACATCGAAGGCATCAACCTCGCAGGCCTGCCCAATCTTCGCCGCGTCTATACCACCCGCCAGCCCGCATCCAGCACGGAGCCTTTCGCCAGCTTGCTTAGCCCGACGACTTCGACGTATCCCAAGCCGGATCAGCCTTCCGAAGAAAAGCTGGCCGCGCTTCCCTACTCCAGCGGCACCACCGGACTGCCCAAGGGAGTGATGCTCTCGCATTACAACCTTGTCGCCAATGTCTATCAACTGCTGGGACCGAATGGGACCGCGCTCAATTCCTCCGACAACATTCTCTGTTGTCTTCCGCTCTACCACATCTACGGCCTGAATGTAGTTTTGAATCCCTCGCTCATTCTCGGCGCAACGCTCGTGCTGGTGCCGCGCTTTCATGCGGAAACATTTTCCAAGCGTCTGGTCGAAGAAGCCGTGACCATGATGCCTCTGGTCCCGCCCGCCATGAACGCACTCTGCCAGGTCGCCGAGACTGGACAGTTCCCCCGCGACCATCAAGTCCACTGGGTAAAATCTGGTGCCGCTCCGCTAGCTCCCGAGCTGGCGCGCCGCTTCACCGCGCTCACCGGAATTCTCGTGTGCCAGGGATACGGCATGACCGAAGCCTCGCCCGTCACCCACGTCGGATTTCTCGAACCGGAGTTGTATCGTCCAGATTCGATCGGCCATCCTATGGCACAAACCGACTGCCGCGTGCTCGCGCAACCAGATCTCGATCCCACCGACACTCCCGACCAGGTCACGGAAGCGCCCTCCGGCCAGCCCGGCGAACTCGTCATGCGAGGACCACAATTCATGCTCGGCTACTGGAACGAGCCGCAAGCCACGGCCGCCGCGCTGCGCAACGGCTGGTACTGGTCAGGCGACATCGTCACCCGCGACCGCGAGGGCTTCTACCGCGTCGTTGACCGGCGCAAGGAGATGATCAAGTACAAGGGCTTCGCGATCGCGCCCGCCGAAGTTGAAGCCGTTTTGCTCGAGCATCCGGCGGTAAAAGAGTGCGGCGTAGTCGGCCGCCGCGACGAGGAAGCCGGAGAGATTCCAGTAGCCTTCGTCGCCCTGCGCGACGGATTTGTCGACAGCGGCAAACTCGGAGACGAACTCTGCGGCTTCGTTGCCGACCGCCTCACCCATTACAAACAGCCGCGCCAGGTCCACTTCGTCGACTCCGTCCCCAAGACCGCGTCCGGCAAAATTTTGCGCCGCGAGCTCAGAAAGTCCCTCAGCTGAGCCGGATACAGCAAACTACTGAGCCCCAGCTCTAGCATAAGAAGTGACACCGTTTTGACACGGCGCTGACAATTCCGTCCAGTCCTACCCACACACTGGCCTCGACTACGGGCGACGGTAGTTTTCATCCCCCGCCCGCGACCCAAATGCCCCGCCCTGCACGTCGTTTCGCAGGATCGATATAAGGAACGAATCACATCGAACTCGATTTGACACTACCCAGGAGGATTGTCATGAATTTGTCCCAACTGAAACTCTGGGCCTGCGCAGCCGCGCTCGTCGCAGTCAGCGCACTCTCGGCCCAGGCCCAGGGAAACGCCTTCAATACGCCCGGAAACGTCCTGATCTCGGACCAGTACAACAATCGGCTGATCGAAGTGAATCCCAACACCAACGAAATTGTGTGGACGTTCGGGGACGGTTCGAGCGTGGCCGGACCTACGTCAGTGGTCGGGGTCAACGACGCGCAGCGCATTGGACCGATCACGCTGGTCGCCGGCACGGGCGTGCCCGCGGGAGCAGAGCCTACGTGCCCGAACGGCTGTCCCGACAACCGCGTCATGCTGGTCGATCCCAACGGCAACATCATCTGGCAATACGGTCAGGCTGGAGTCACGGGGTCGGGTCCCAATCAGCTCAATACTCCAGTGCAGAATACCTGGCTGCCCAACCACCACATTCTGATCACCGATCAGGGCAACATGCGCATCATTGAAGTCAACCACGGGAAACAGATCGTCTGGCAGTACGGCCAAACCGGAGTCGCCGGCGACGGTCCCAATCAGCTCAACAATCCCAACAGCGCCGAACTCCTGGCCAATGGCGACATCCTCATCGCCGACGAAAGCAACAACCGCGTCATCCAGGTCAACCGCAAGAAGCAGATCGTATGGAGCTACGGTTGCGCCAGTTGCAGCGAACTCAATGGCGCTGCTTTCGCCAGCCGCCTCCCCAATGGCGACACTTTGATCAGTGACTCCAACAACAACCGCATCATCGAAGTCGACTTTGGCGGCAATCCGGTGTGGACGTACTATACGAATACGCGCGCCGGCAGCGTCTCGTCACCGCTCCCAACCCGCGGTGTCCGTCTCAAGAACGGCAACACCCTGATCAGCGACCAGTACAACATGCAGGTGATTGAAGTCGACCCCAGCCAGAACATCGTCTGGAGCCAGGGCACAATAGCCGTTGCTGGCACAGGCTTTGATCTGTTGAACGGCCCCTATGACGCCAAAGCGATCGGCGACTATACCGGTCTCACGCCTCCCTTCAGGCATGATCACGAACGCTAGTTTGTAGATCGGAGGTTGCCCCACCCTTCTCGCGTCCTTCGCGAGAGGGTGGGGTTTTTGACCTGACGTAGCCTCGGACGCACTCGTCCGGGAAGCGGATGAAGCGCCCGTTAAGCCAGGAAATTTGTAGTCGACTTACTTCTGTTCTTTCTGCGCGTTTTTCTGCTCTCCGCCCGCCACCGGCAGCGTGCGCTTCACAAAGAAGCTCCAGATCACTTCATTCCCATTCAGATCAGGGGCGGTCTTGCCAATCGCTTTCTCCGCTTCGTACTGTTCCCCGCCCGGCCACGTATTCCCCGCGCCCTTCACGCTGTAGAGAACGACTTGCGCGTCGTGTTGGCAGCCGTTGTAAGTGTCGACTTTGGTTTCCGTTCCGCCTTTGGCTTGCGGAGACAACTTGCTCTTGTCCGGCTTCTCGGCGCAGCGATCAATCCTAGCCCAGGCCTTGGCGCTATCCTCAACGGAAATCACCGACAGATTCCGGTTGTGCTCGGTGCCGCCGCCATAAGGCACAATCGGGTCAGAAGTGCCGTTAATCATGACCAGCGGCACCGGACGCGTCGGCACACAGATCATGGTCTTCGGCATGGCCGCCCCCAGCGCGGCGACGGCCGCGATGCGGTCACTCAGCGCACATCCCACCCGCAGGCTCATGAACCCGCCTTCGGAAAGGCCCGCCGCATAGATGCGCGATGGATCCACGGAAAATTTCGTCCCCATCTGATCCAGCATCTGGTTAAAGAAGGCAATGTCATCCGCGGGAGCCGATCTTCGATCCTCGCTGGGATCCTGGCTGGGATCCTGGCTCTGACGGTCCTGGCCCTGCCGTTGCCCGCCGCCCCCCGGATATCCCCCGCCGCCCCCACCACCACCCCCACCGGGATAACCGCCTCCGCCGTAGCGTCCGCGCCTGCCAGGCCCCATCCCCATCGGCCGCTGCGATTGCTGCGGCCGCACCCCGACATTCCACCGCCCGTGCATCGCGATAGGATACACCGCAATAATTCCGTCTTTATCGGCGAGTTCATCGAAGCGCGTGAGCCGCTCCATGTCGTCCGCGTCCTGACTCATGCCATGCAGCAGGATCACCACCGGGTAATGCTTTGACGTATCGTAGCCCTTCGGCAGCCGGACCATGAAATTGCGGTCCACGTCATCGACGGTGACCTTTTCTTTGCTCTCCTGCGCCCAGACCACCTGCGCAACGCATACGAAAGCGAAGCAGGTTAAAGCGAAGCAGGCAACCGCTGTCGTGACTCTCATCCCGAACAATTTTTCCGATTTCATCTCGTCTCCCGAAGAGCGACCCGGCACGTCCCAACATAGGAGCCCCCAGCAGCCAGCTTCCCTTGTTTGGAAGCATTCGCCCCGGCAGGAGTTGGCCAGCTTTGCGGGAACTATGGGAACTTTCCGGTCTGGCCGTCCGTATCTTTTCCTGCAAGCGATTTCAGATTCGGCACGCGCCCAGCGCAACAAACTAGGTCAACAAGTAAGGAGAAACCATCATGGACGGAATCACCGGTCTCGCAGCGGTAATCATGTTTCTCGGAATGCCCACGGCAGTACTAGGAATGTACACCTTTTATCGGGTGCGCAAACTGCGCTCCGAAGAACGACTGGCCGCGATGCAGCGCGGCGTCAGCGTCCCCATCGAGCCCGATCTCACCGAAGCCGCCCATTCCCGCCGCGCGGGAATTCTGCTGATCGCCGGCGCCGTCGGCTACATTCTGACCTTCAGCATTATCGCCAGAGTCGAACCCGAAGCCCTCGTCGCCACCGCCTTCGGCGCCATCCCCTTCGCGCTCGGCCTGGGCTACTTGCTCGACTCCACACTGATCCGCCGCGACGCCCGCGCATCGTAAAAAGAAAAATGAAGCGGTTGCCCCACCCTTCTTTCGCGTCCTCTGCGAAAGAGGGTGGGGATTTTGATCCGCTGATTTTGATTTTGCTGATTTTGATTTCGACGAACTCTTAACTCTTACGGGGGGACCGCACGCTTCACTCCCCGGTCAAAAACTTAAATTGAGCCTCATTCAGCGGCACCACGCTCAGTCTCCCCTGCCGCGCCAGCGGCGATTCAGCAAATAACCTGTTCGCCTTCGCCTCCGCCAACGTCACCGGCTTCGCGTTGACCTTTCCCACCTTGATCTTCACTTGCGGATTCTTCAAGTCCGACGCATCGACGGACACCACGGTCGCCGTCCCCACCGCGCTCTTCTCATCGCCAGTGTGGTAAATCACCAGCCGTTCGCCCGGCTTCATGCCCCGCAAATTCTTCAACGCCACCGGATTCGAGACGCCATCCCAGATGGTCGTCTTGTCCCGCTGCAGATCAGCGAACGAATAAGTCGACGGCTCCGTCTTCAGTAGGTAGTCCATCCTAATCCTTCAGTTCGGCTTCTTGTTCGGATCCGCTGGCGGATCGGGTTTGGGAGCCGCGTCCGGCTTCGGCGCATCCGGCTTGGTCGAGCCCGGGTCTTTCGAGTGATCGTCATACACCGAATACTGGTTCTGCGGACGCTTCACTTTGATGGTGATCTCCATCTTTGCCTTGTCGACGGTGTAGTCCTCGCCGTAGGTCTGAAAACCCGGCGCCAGCACTTGCACCCGCAGCGGGCCGTATGGAACGCCGTCAAAATTCGCCTTGCCTTCCGCGTCAGTCTTCAACTCCATGCCGCCGCGCTCCTGCTTCCCCTTTGGATTGACGGAATGCATGATAACCGCTGCATTGCGCACCGGCTTCCCGTTGTCCTCCTTGAGGATGAGGAAATACATCCAAGACGTCGGCTCCTCTTCTTTATCCTGTTGCCCCACGGCAACGCCCGACAGTGCAAGCATCGCCAGCGCGACCCCTACCGCGATCCTAGTTCCCAAGATCTTCTTCATACGATCCATTTTATGCAGCCGCGCCCTCCCTGTCATCCCGCGTTTCGATACGACCCGCACCACTCGGTGCAAAAGCTCTTAACCGCCAAGGACGCCGAGAACTGCCGCCGAGAACGCCGAGCAAAGCAATGGCCCCAAGATTTTCTCCGCGCTCTCGGCGGATTTTCTCCGCGATCTCGGCGGTTAAAAGCTCTTCGCCTAGAGCTCCCCAAGCCCCGGTCTTTGTACAATGCCGAGGTGAAGACTTGGGACGTAATCATCATCGGCGGCGGCATCATCGGCCTCTCGCTGTCGATCGCGCTGCGCAAACGCGGCGCGACCGTGCTGATCGTCGAGCGCGGAGAGCCCGGCCGCGAAGCCTCCCATGCGGCCGGAGGCATGCTGGTCGACTGTCTCCTCGAAACTCCAGCAGCCCTGCAACCCCTGGCCACTGCCAGCGCCCGCATGTATCCAGAATTCGCGCATGAACTGGAAATCGAATCTGGAATGAAAGTTGACCTGCGCGATCAGGGGACGATCTGGTTCCCCTCCGTCGAACATCTCCTTCAAGCGCAAGCCTCGGGCTCTCCGCCCGCCACTCTCGCGGAGTTGGAACTCTGCCTCACTGGAACAAATCGTGACCGGCCAGCTTTCTATCTAAAAGAGCGCAGCGTCGATCCGCGCGCACTCTCCAGAGCCGCGTGGCAGGCCGCAAAGCATCGCGGCGTGGATTTCTCTTCCGGCGACGAAGTCACCGCAGTCACCATCACCGACGGCCGCGCCGTCGGTGTCACCACTACGAAGACTGCCTTTCACGCCGCCAAGATCGTTAACTGCGCCGGAGCATGGTCGGGACAAATTGGCCCGCATCGCCTTCCCACGCGCCCGGTCAAAGGCCAAATGCTCTGCCTGCTGATGCCTTCGCCGACATTCCTGAAACACGTCATCCGCGCACCCGAGGCCTATCTCATCCCCCGCACTGACGGACGCCTGCTCGTCGGCGCCACCGTCGAAGAAGCCGGTTTCGACAAACGTACCGACATCCCGACCATCCAGCGTCTGCATCGCGCAGCGCTCGGGCTGGTCCCGGAACTGCGCCACGCGAAAATCCTCGAAGACTGGTCCGGCCTCCGCCCCGGCACCCCCGACGCGCTCCCCATCCTCGGAGCAACCGCAACTCCCGGCTACTACGTCGCCACCGGCCACTTCCGCGACGGGATTCTTCTCGCTCCAATCACCGCCGAAATCATGACCTCGGTCATTGAAGACCGCACTCCAGAGCACGACCTGTCGCCGTTCTCCTCCTCCCGGTTTTCCGACGCCTAAAGCCTTCCCAGACCGAGAATTCTTTGATACTGTTTCCGCTGGCGCAATGCCAGTATCATCGCGCCGTTTCCCGTCCGAAGGCCAAATTCCAGCTAGTAGCGATTTTCATCGGGCGGAGGAGGAGGCCGTTATGGGTGACAGTTTTGATATCAGCTTCAAAGCACTTCCACCAGAACTGCAGGTGAAACTCTGGGTGCTGGCACTGGATGCCAACACCAGTAAAGTGAATCTGGCTTACAAACCGGGCGCGTTCACCACCAGTCTCGGGTACAACTACGGAGGCAACGTAGAGGCTTCGCTCAGTATGCGCCGCGATTTTTCGACAACGCTGGGTGTCAATCCTGCAAATGGAAACGTCGACTTGGGCGTGGTCTTTCGCGGATTCAACTTCGGCACGAATGCCAACTTCGCTCAGAAATCCGCGGGGCTGAATATCGGCTTCGGCACGAAGCTTCTCCCATTCCCCTCGGAACTCGCTGGGGTTTTCGATTCAGCGGCGGGCGGACTCCAAAACATGACACGCGATATCAGCGCCGCACCCAACAATCCTCTCGCCTGGTACAAGCTTCACAGCGACGATACCGCTACCATCAGCAAGGCCGTCACTACCGGGCAGCAGATCTCCAAGATGGGGAATTCTTTTGCCGATAGTTTTGGCGCCGGCCTCCGCCTGAACTACGATAAACAAGCCGGGTTCACCATCTACGGCGGAGTCCAGTTTAAGTTTTGATTCCGGCGGCATTCGACAAGTAGCGCCGGCGTCCCGCCGGCTTCAGGAAGGGGTCTGCAACCCACCAAAGGAAATGAAAATCCCGGGAGCTCCATTTCTCGCGCGTCCTTTGCACGAGAAGTGGGGATTTTCGGCACAGCGAAGCCGAAGGGACGCCGGCGCTACACCGCGCTATACTGTTACGTTTCCGCATTCATACTATTTATGTCTCATTAGAAAGGACGCACCCATGGCCTCCTCCGCAGTCGATTTCGCCCGCAATAATCAGCAGCGCTTCCTGAACGAACTGAAAGATCTCCTCCGCATCCCCAGCGTCAGCACCCTCGATGAGCACAAACCCGACATTCAACGCGCCGCCGACTACGTAGCCAACGACCTGCGCCGCATCGGCATGGAGAATGTCGAGATCATCCCCACTAAGGGCCATCCGCTCATTTACGCCGACTGGCTCCACGCCGCGGGCAAGCCCACCGTTCTCTGCTACGCCCACTATGACGTGCAGCCCGCCGAACCGCTCGACGAGTGGATCACTCCGCCCTTCGACCCCACCGAGCGCAACAACAACGTCTACGCCCGCGGCGCAGTCGACGACAAAGGCCAACTTTGGATGGAAGTGAAAGCCCTCGAATCCCTCATGCAGGCCGGCGGTGGCAAGCTGCCCATCAATGTAAAAGTGATTTTCGAGGGCGAAGAAGAAGTCGGCGGCGAATCCATCGACGCATACATCATCAAAGAGAAAGCCAAGCTGAAAGCCGATTTCGCCCTGGTCTGCGACACCGAGCTCTTCGCTCCCAATCTTCCCACGTTATGCGTCGGCCTCCGCGGCCTGGTCTACACCGAAATCGAAGCCCGCGGCGCCAAGGTTGACCTGCACTCCGGCGTCTACGGCGGCGCTGCTCCGAATCCATTTTTCGCCCTGATCGAAATCATCAGCAAACTAAAAGACTCGAAGGGCAAAATTCTCATCCCCGGCTTCTACAAAGGCGTAAAAGCTCCGACGAAAGATGAACTCAAAGCCTGGAAGCGTCTGCCCTTCAACGAAGAGCACTACCGCAAAACCGAAGTCGGATCGAAATCGCTCACCGGAGAGCCCGGCTACTCCGTCCTCTACCGCACCTGGGCGCGCCCCACGCTCGAAGTCCACGGCATGCCCGGAGGCTTCATCGCCGCCGGCGCCAAGACGGTAATTCCCGCCAAAGCGGCGGCCAAAGTTTCCATGCGCCTCGTCCCCAACCAGGACGCCGACGATGTTTTCAAAAAATACTCAGCCTACGTGAAGAAGCTGACGCCCAAGGGCATCGAAACCAAAATCACGGTCCACAGCAAAGGTCCAGCCGCCGTCGTCGGCACTGACAACTCCTACATCAAAGCCGCCACCGAAGCCCTGCACGACACCTTCAAGAAAGAAACCGTCTTCATCCGCAGCGGCGGCTCCATCCCCATCGTCACCGGCTTCCAGGATGTCCTGAAAATTCCCAGCGTGATGATGGGCTTCGGCCTCCCCGACGACAACCTGCACGCCCCCAACGAAAAATTCCACATCCCCAACTTTCACCGCGGGATCGAAACCATCTGCCGCTTCTTCGAAAAGCTCGGAGGCTAGAGCTGATCGCCGTCTTGAGGATCATTCTTCGATAAATCCTTGCACCCATCGCTCGGATTGCGCTAGCCTTATTCTGCTCTCGCGGTTCTCCCACCTCGCTCCATCCCTCACCCGTGAATCAGGCTTGTGCTGCAATGTGTGTGCAACCCAACGCGGTCGCTCGTAAGGTCACACCATATATGGTGTTATATTGCTTGACCCCGCCCCAATTTCACCGTTACAGTAGCTTATCTTTGTGCCCGCCCTATCCAGCCTGGGGTGAGAAACGGTCAGTCCATCGACCGGAACAAGCATCGAATCGAGGGGAGGAATCCCTTGAGTAAACATTCGTGCCCCGGCACGCACGACTGGCAACCGGCCACTGATCGACAATTTGACGATCACTGGCCACTGTTCTTAAGGAGTCCACGTTGCTCAAACTGAAGCGTCTTCAGATTCTCGGGTTCAAGTCGTTCTGCGACCGCACCGAACTCAAGTTCCACGGGGACGGTGTGGCAGCCATCATCGGCCCCAACGGCTGCGGCAAGTCGAATATTTCCGACGCCATCTCCTGGGTTCTCGGCGAGCAGTCGGCCAAGACCCTGCGCGGCGCCCGCATGGAAGACGTCATCTTCGCTGGCACCCGCGACCGCAAACCCACCGGCATGGCCGAAGTCTCGCTGACGCTGATCGACCCGGAAGCCTACGGAGGCTCCGACGCCAACGCCCCCACCGAAATCGACATCCAGGACGATCTGCCGGAATCGAACATCAGCGACGACTGGGACGAAGCCTCCATCCGCGCTCGCGCCGCTCAGGCCACGGAAGACGCCGTAGAAGACGCGCAACCCGGCAAAACCGAAGAAGTAGAAATCCCACGCTCGAAAATCACTACTCTCTCAGTCGCCTTCCCCGACGACGAGCCAGTTTTCGCGCTGCCCGCACATAACGTCACCGCGCCCGCAACCGCCGCGTCGGTCGGAACCGTCGCTCCGCACGTGGTGTTGAAAATCCGCCGCCGCAAGTTCAACCAGCAGCAATTCCGCGCCGGAGAAATCGTAGTCACCCGCCGCCTGTTCCGCTCCGGCGACAGCGAATATCTGCTCAACGGTAAACTCTGCCGCCTGCGCGATATCCAGGAATTATTCATGGGCACCGGCCTCGGACCCGAATCCTACGCGCTCATCGAGCAGGGACGCATCGGCCAGATCCTGAGCAGCCGTCCCACCGACCGCCGCGCGATCCTTGAAGAAGCCGCCGGCATCACGAAATTCAAAACCAAGAAGCGCCTCGCCGAAGCCCGCCTCGAAGACGCCAAGCTCAACCTCGCACGCATCAACGACATTTTCGAAGAAGTCACGCGCCAGATGAATTCGCTCAAGCGCCAGGCCTCGAAAGCCGAGCGTTACGCGCGCCTGCGCGAAGAAATGCGCGCCAAACTGCGCCTGGTACTAGCCAGTAAATTCGCAGCCATCGAACTGGAAAGCGCCGAACTCGATTCCCAGCTCAACGTCCTCGTCGAGGAGATGCAGCATCGCACCGAAGCCGTGCAGCACCTCGAGTCCGAGCACAACGAGCGCACTCAACGCGGCTACACCATCGAAGCCGAACTCCGCGAGAATCACGACCGCATCAGCCAGATCGCTCTCGAAGTCGACCGCGCCCACGCCCGCCGCCGCCATAACGAAGAGCGTTGCGCCGAATTGCTGGTGCGCACCGCATCGTCCGAAGCCGAACTTGCGCAGGCTCATCATCGCCTAACCGCGCTCGAATCCGAACGCGAATCCAATCGCCAGATTCTCGAATCCGCCGCCGCCGACCTCGCCGCCGCGCAGAGTGACCTCGTCCTCTGCCAACAGGACGCCGCAGCCGCTGCCGCGGGTCTCGCCGAAATCGAGCGCTTGCAGGAAGAATCCCGCGTCGCCATGTTCGATACCGTTTCCTCGGCGTCGCGCCTGCGGAATCAACTCGCGCAAGCGGAAGAACGCCTCGCCGGCTCTGACCGCGAAGCCCGCCGCCTCGAAGCCGAAATCGCCAATGCCAGCATTCAAGTCGAAGCTTTCGGCGGACAGCGCGGACAACTGGCCCTCGAATTCGAATCCGTCACCCAGCGTGCCACCGGAATCACTGAAGAGATCAGCCAACTGCGCCGCCTGATCGAGCAGAAAAAGCTGGAAGAAACTCGCTCCAAAACCAATCTCGACGTTCTGCGCGCCGAGTATGCGACCGCGCTCGGCAAGAAAGGCTCGCTCGAAGCCGTCATCGCTGAACACGGATATTCCACCGAATCCGTTCGCCGCCTCTTTCAATCCGGTGTGATGCACGGCGGCCTCGCCCCCGTGGGCGTGCTCGCCGACTTTCTCGAAGTCGAGCCGCGCTACGAACGCGTCGTCGAAGACTTCCTGCGCGACGAACTCAACTACGTCGTCGTCAAATCATGGGACGCAGCCGACGAAGGCCTGCGCATGTTGCGCACTGGAGTCGACGGCCGCGCCACGTTCCTCGTCCATCCCGAAGACTCGCAGGCCAAGTTCTCCTTCGTGCTCGACGAAGCCGCACACTGCGCCCCTCCCGCCGCGCAGATCGTCCCGCTGAAGAGTACGATCCGCGTGCTCGACGGTTTCGGCAAATCGCTGGAAGTAATTCTGCCCAAGCTGCGCGACGGCTACATCGTCCCCGAAGCCAACGTGGCCCGCGGCCTGGCGCTCGAAAATCCCGACGCGTTCTTCCTGTCCCAGGCCGGCGAGTGTTTCCACAACGTCACCGTCACCGGCGGCAAACAGCGCGCCGAAGGCCCGCTTTCGATGAAACGCGAGCTGCGCGAAGTCCTGCGCCAGCTCGAAGATCTCGAACGCGCCCTGCGCGACGAAGAAATGCGCGTGCTCACCCTGGGCCGCGAAATTAAAGACCTCAGTTCCCTGCTCGAACGCCTCGACGGCGAAAAACGCGAAGCCGAGCTCCAGGCCATGACCTCCGGCCACCTGCTGCAACAACTCGACGCCGAGATGACCCGCGTCAGCGAACGCCTGAATGTTTCTCAACTCGAACTCCGCCGGCTCGCCGCAGAACGCGCGGAGCAGGAAGGCATCGTCAACGCCCGCCAGTCCGAGATCGCAATTCTCGAAGAACAGCGCGCCCGCCTTGAACAGCAAATCGCCGCTGCCCAGGAATCTCTGACCGCACTCCGCCAGCGCCGCGAGGAATCCGCCCACACGACTTCTCAGCACGCCGCCCGCGTCGCTACGCTCGAAGAACGTCACCGCTCAGCCGCATCCGTGCTGCAGCGCATCGAGTCGCTATTCTCCGAAATGGGCGAACGCGTCCACGCGCTAGCCTCGCAGATCGAATCCGCCGCCGCCGAAAAACTCCAGCGTGAATCCGAAAACGAGCAACTGGCGCAGCATGCCGCCGACCTCGAAGCCGAACGCAATGCCGCGCAAGTCCGCGAAGGCCTCCTGCAATTTGAAACCGAACAACTGCGCGCCCGCCTCGCCGAGATCGACGAACTCCTGCGCAACAGCCGCCTGCTGCTCGATCAGGCGCGCGACCGCCGTGGCGAACTCTCCGCCGCCGCCGCCAAACTCGAATCCGACGCCCAGTACATGTCCGAAACCTGCCTCAACGAACTCAGCATCGAACGCGCCGCACTCGTCTCCGATACCACCCTGGCCACCGTCACCGGCGATGAACTCGCCACCGAAGACCAACTCTACCGCGACATGCGGACCAAGCTCGAAGCCATGGGCCCGGTCAACATGATGGCTCTTGAAGAATACAAAGAAAGTGCCGAGCGCTACTCCTTCCTCGACACCCAACGCAAAGATCTGATCTCGTCGATCGAGAACACCACCGCGACGATCAAAGAAATCGATCAAATCTCGCGTCAGAAATTCGAAGAGGCTTTCGGCAAGATCAACGAAAACTTCCAGGCCACATTCAAGAAACTCTTCGGCGGCGGCCACGCCTTCATGAAACTGACCGACGAAGAAAACAGCGCCGAGAGCGGCATCGACGTCGTCGCCTCGCCCCCGGGCAAGCGTCTGCAAAGCGTGCTCCTGCTCTCCGGCGGCGAAAAAGCTCTCACCGCGCTCGCGTTGCTGGTCGGCATCTTCCAGTACGCCCCCAGCCCGTTCTGCATCCTCGACGAAGTCGACGCCCCGCTCGACGAAGCCAACATCGGCCGCTTCACCGAACTGGTCAAGGAAATGAGCGTGCAAACCCAGTTCGTGCTCATCACCCACAGCAAGAAAACCATGAGCATCGCCCCAGTTCTCTACGGTGTGACCATGCAGGAACCAGGCGTCTCGAAGCTAGTCTCAGTCCGCTTTGGAGCGCCAGCCTAGGCAGGTTGCCCCATCCTTGTCCCTCCGTTTTTTGGAGGGACAGGGTGGGGACTTTGACTTCCAGTTTCACCGATCCTCCAGAAGTCAAATTCCCCATCCTGTCGCAACGAACGCGCACCCGAGAACCGAACTCTTCTCGTCCCCGTTTTCCACTCCCATCCTCAGCTTTTCCACAACGCCGTCATACCAAATGGCTTGCCCAGCCTGCCTTCCCGCCCATCCTCTTTGCTGTCAACATTTATTACTGGAACGGATTACGTTCGACACCGCACATTGTGATCACGGGCGTTGACTTTTTTTTCTGACCAGCTAGAATACGCCTCGCTCCTTCCCTGTAAAATTTCATCATGGCCTCCGAACTTCTCGATCCCGTCCTCTTACAAACAGACTTCCCCGACCTCCACCTTCACGCCAGCGGCAAAGTCCGTGACGTCTATTCCATCGGCGACCAGCAACTGCTTTTCGTCGCCACCGACCGCATCTCCGCCTTCGACTACATTCTGGCCACCGGCATCCCCCACAAGGGACGCGTGCTCAGCCAGATTTCCCTTTTCTGGTTCGATTACCTCGCCGACATCGTTCCCAACCACCTCATCACCGCCGACGTCGACCAGTATCCAGCAGCGGTTCGCAAGTATTCCGACCAGCTCCGCGGACGCTCCATGCTGGTGCATCGCGCGGAAATGTTTCCCGTCGAGTGCGTAGTGCGTGGCTACATCTCCGGCTCCGCCTGGAAGGAATACAAAGCCACCGGCAAAGTCTCCGGCATCACGCTTCCCGCGGGTTTGAAAGAGTCTGACGCCTTTCCCGAGCCTATTTTCACCCCATCCACCAAAGCGACAACCGGGCACGACGAGAATATTTCTTTCGACCAGATGTGTGAGATTGTTGGCGTCGAAACCGCCAGCCATCTTCGTGATCTCACTCTGCGCGTCTATAAAAAGGCCGCAGCCTACGCTCTCAATCGCGGCATCATCATTGCCGACACCAAGTTCGAGTTTGGACGCACCCCCAAAGGCATTACCCTCGCCGATGAAGTCCTTACTCCCGATTCCTCCCGATTCTGGCCCGCAGACAAGTACGCGCCAGGACGCCCGCAAGATTCGTATGACAAGCAGTACGTTCGCGATTACCTCGAGCAGATTCACTGGAACAAGCAACCGCCCGCGCCCGCGCTTCCCGCGGACGTGGCGCGTCGCACCAGCGAAAAATATCTCGAGGCATACTTCCAGCTCACGGGGCGCAAGCTGGATGTGTAATCAGGTTTCTGGTACGATCTCCACCCGCGGGAGCGCGGCATGACTCTCGCGGACTGGCTTATTTGTGTGTTGGTGCTCGTCAACGTCGTAACCGCCGCCATGCAGGGCTTCTTTTCCGAGGCTCTCACCATAGGCGGGCTGGTCGTGGGCTACCTCGTGGCTGCGTGGAAGTACCGCAGTCTCGCGGAGTGGCTGGAATCGTTTTTGAAGAACCCGTGGTTGGCTGAGGTTCTCGGATTCCTCATCATTTTTTTTGCCATCGTGCTCCTGTTCGGCATTGCCGCCAGGATCGCACGCTGGGTGATGAAGCAATCCGGACTCAGCGGTCTTGACCGTTTCCTCGGCGCAGTCTTGGGGTTGCTGAAGGGCGGCCTGATGGTAGCAGTGATCCTGATGGGTATGACGGCATTCACTCCAACTTCGAAGCTGCTGCAGGCCTCGCAACTCGCACCCTATTTCCTGGTTGTGGGAAATGCGATGATGTGGCTGGCTCCCGCCGAGTTGCGTGCCCGCTTCAATCAGGGTCTCGATCTACTCCATCAGGCTCCGCAGAAGTCGACCAGCCCTCATGCTTCCCCGCCGAAATAGGCCGCGGTGCAGTGAAAAATTTATCGTAAAGAGAGAGATGCATCGTGAAAGATCAACTGGAAGCGCTTGTCCTGCAAATGTACCGCAGCAATATTCTGTATTCCGAAGGTGTCCGCGAGTTCAAAAAACGTTTCATCCTGACCGTCCTGCAGGAGAACAAAGGCAACCAGTGCCGCGCCGCCCGCGAGCTGGGCATGCACCGCAACACCCTCAGCCGCACCATCACCGAGCTGAAAATCGACGTCCGCCAGCTCCGCGACGGCGTCAAGCGCCCGCCCCGCAGCGCCCGCCCCGTCACCATGGAGAAAAAAATCGTCCGCTGAACGGAAATCGTTTAGGTCTGTCATCCTGAGCGTAGAGAATGCTTCCGCGAAGCGGAAGCATTCTCGCAGTCGAAGGACCCCTACCAGCCGACGGTGCGTGAGGCCCCCAAAGGCGTTCTCACTAAAACCGCCGCCCTCGCACCAAAACCAAAGGCAGCCCTCGCGGGCTGCCTTAGTAGTTGAAGCGTTGGCGGTCTAATGCGCGGCCGCGGCGGCTGGCTTATGGTGCACCACCGGCTTCGGGGCCGCCTTGGGCACAATCAATACGCCCTTCTCCATGACCATCATGAACGGAGTCGGGGTATAAGACGCGGGCTCCCCCTGGAAGTCGAAGCTGGCTCCATCCTTCGGAATCATCTTGACCGGAACCTTGTCTTCGAATTTCAGAGTGATATCCGCCTTCTTCGCCTCGATGTCATCCGAACTCCCCGCGATCATAAACTCGGTCGGGGTCGTGCTGATGATCGTTCCATTCATCTTAATCGCCTTGCCCTTGATGACATTCCAGATCACGTCCTGATCTGCCTGTGCGCCATTGGAGAACACGAACTCCCAGGTGGCGAAGTCCATCTTTTCCGGCGTAGTATCCTGCACCATCTTGTGCGCCTGCTCAGCCGGCGTGGGTGGAGGCGCGATCGGAACCTGCTTCGCACCGGCCTTCGCCGCTCCCAACACATCCGCCCACCCATCGTCCCCCTGATGGAACTTGATGTATTGCCCGCGCGCGTACTTCTCCAGCGCCGGCTGATTGGCCGCCGGAGCAATCGCCGCCGCCCGCGCCGCGAACCAGATGCCGTTCTGGTAATCCGGTGGCGTCTGCCCCAAATACGCGGTTGCCAGCGGATAGACCAGCCCCAAGTCTTTCTGAGCATCGGGATTCGCATCCAGCACGGCTCGCAACGAATCGGCCGCCGTCTTGTTGTCCTTATCCTGCAGAGCCCCCCATCCCTTAGCGGCCAGGAATGTTTCTTTCATCTGTTCTTTCATCTTCTCGAAATCCGCGTCCGACGTGCCCTCCGGTTTGGCGAACTTCGGCAGGCAATCCAGTCCTTGCTGGCCAGCCTTCTCGCCATCAGCTGCCAGCTGTTTGCCATTTGGATCGCCACCTATCGAGGCCTGGCGGTCGACAAAGGACGTCAGGAACAGAGCAGGCTCAAAGCAGGGCTCCACTGCCAGCACCTTGCCAGCCGTTTCCATGGCCTTCTTTATGTTGTTGGCCTGCTGATAGGTGACCAACAGAATTTCCAGAGCCTGATTCTTCATCACGCTGTTGGGATACTGCGCCAGAAACGCCTCCAGCCCGCTGATCTTCGCGTTGGCATCGGTCTGCTGGCTCGCAGCCACGTAGGCGTTGTATTCCGCCGGGTCCTTAATCACTGGCGCCGCAGCCGGTGTCTGACCGGTTGGCGGGTTCACGCTCCCTGTCGGCGGGTTCACGCTTCCCGTTGGCGGGTTCACGCTCGAGGTCGGCGGCGTAGACGATTGTCCCTGCGCTGGCGGCGTGCTGCTCTGTGCTACCGCACCCACTGCTACCCCAAGCACAACCGTAAGCAAAATCTTTTTCATCAGTATGGCTCCTTGGATCTTCGGGAAATAACTTTTTTGGGAAACGTATTTCTTTACCACTCAGCAGCAACTGCATTTGGGACCGCTGTGCTTCCAAGTCCTGCTCTAGAATGCCGGCTCGCTGGCAGCGCCCCGGAAGAAGTGGGTCCTGCCCGAACACAAAAGCGCCCTGACCCTTTTCCCGGCTGGCCGGATTATATGTACCTCTTCTGCCGAAGGCAAGAGACTTCCCATTCGTCCTCCACTTTATTCTCAACCTGATTGTCAACCTTGCATCGTTAACCTGCGATTCCAAAATGTGATGGTCACGACCCGATTCTTAGATGCGATTTCTGAATGCAATTGTTAAGATGCGCACAGCAGGATGACGGATGTTCCTCATCCCGCCGCCGCACTCTGCAATCGACTCGCAAGGAGAGCCTTAGATATGGACACCGGACACCCCCCGGCCGGGCCGCCTGTCACCGGACAACCGCTAGTTGGACAAGTCGCCGTCGTCACCGGAGCCGGACGCGGTATCGGCGCCGCCATCGCCCTCAAACTCGCCAGCCTTGGCGCCACCACCGTTCTCTGCGGCCGCACCCAATCCACCCTCGACGCCACCGCCCGCGCTATCCTCGACGCCGGCGGCAAAACCGAAGTCATCCCCTGCGACGTGACCGTCCTGCATCAGATGGAATACGCCTCGGCCCGCGTCGACAGCACCTTCGGTCGCCTCGACATCCTGGTCAACAACGCCGGCGTCGGCGGCTTCAACGACGCCCTGCACAACCTTCTCCCCGAAGATTGGGACCGCATCCTCAACACCAACCTGCGCGGCGTCTACTTCGCCATCCGCGTCTTCGCGCCCCTGATGATTCGCGCCTACGCGGGACACATCATCAACATCTCGTCGCTTGCCGGAAAAAACGCTCTCCCCAACGGCGCCGCCTACGCCGCCTCCAAGTGGGGACTCAACGGTCTGACCTACTCCGTCGCCGAAGAACTGCGCCCGCATCACGTCCGCGTCTCGGTCATCTGCCCCGGTTCCACCGAAACCGAACTCAGCCCCCACGCCGGCAAAGACCCCGCCAAAATGCTCCAGCCCAACGACATCGCCCACGCCGTCGCGATGCTGGTAACCCAAGCCCCACAAAGCTTTATGAGTGAAATCCTGCTAAGACCAACGCAAAAACCGTAAGAGCGACTTCGGACCTCGGACCGCAGACCTCGGGCCTGAGTAGATTCAGCACCGGGGGTGGAAGTCTGAAGTCTGAGGTCCGAGGTCTGAGGTCTGACCCTCTATTTCTTAAACAAATTATCAAACGCCGCCCGCGCACTCGTCGGCCGTAAACTCGCCGGAGTCGAAGTCTCCTTCTCCCGCGTCACCCGAATCTCATACAACTCGCACTCATTCCGCGTGTCCTTCTTCGCGATCCGCTCCTTCACCGGCTGCATACACTCAAACCGGCTCCCCGGATCGAAGTAAGTGCACTGCTTGCACGAATGCAACTCAAACCCGCACTTCGGACATTGCCCCGTCGCCGAAACCCCCTGCAGCAAAGTCCCGCACTGCGCGCACCGAGACACCGCCCGCGTGCCCGGCAGATTGAGCGGTTTCGGCCCGAGCGCATGGTCCCACTTCGGTGGACCGCTCTTGCGCTCCACCGGCGCTTTCCGCGGCTGTTCACTCCGCGGCTCCCCCCGCGGCTCCCGATCGCGATCCTGATACCCATGCTGCCGATATTTCGCCACTACAACCCTCCAATACACGCGCGCGTATTGTCTCCCCAACCATCCCCGCCCGGCAAGTCCCGCAACGAAGAAGCGTCGAAATTCACCACAGGGAACACAGAGAAACGCAGGAAGAACGTTGAAGCTGGCCCCCTGTGTAACTCTGTGCAACCCCTGTGTCCTCTGTGGTAATGGGTTTGTACAATAAACCCATGATCCACGAAATCCTCCCCGTCGGCCCCCTGCAATGCAACTGCTCCATCATCGGCGACGAGACCACCCACGAAGCCATGGTCATCGACCCCGGCGACGAGATCGAAGACATCCTCGGCATAATCCGCAAACACAATCTTCAGGTCAAACAGATCGTCATCACCCACGCCCACATCGACCACGTCGGCGGAGCCATGAAACTCCGCGCCGCCACCGGAGCCCCCATCCTGCTCAACCAGAACGATTATGCCCTGCTGAAAATGTTAGACGTACAAGCCACCTGGATCGGCGTGCCTCCTCCAGGAAAGGTAGAAATCGACCGCAGCGTCACCACCGGAGAACTCGTCACCGCCGGCTCGCTCACTGCCCAAATCCTCCACACCCCCGGCCACACCGAAGGCAGCATCTGCCTCTACTTCCCCGCAGAAAAGACACTGATCGCCGGCGACACCCTCTTCGCCGGCTCCATCGGCCGCACCGACCTCCCCGGCGGCTCCATGCCAAAAATCCTCCGCTCCCTCCACGACACAGTCCTGGCTCTGCCCGACGAAACCGTAGTCGTCCCCGGCCACGGCGAGTTGACCACCATCGGCGAAGAACGCGAGACCAACCCCTTCCTCGTGAAACATTAATTCATTCGAAAACGGCAAACGGCGCAGGATAAGATCCTCCGCCGTTCTGGGATCGAGCTAAAGCCTACGATTCGCCCAGCTACTGGTGCTCGTGCTCTTCATGCTCCGCGTGTTCGTGCCGCCAGTTCCAGTAAGCCCGCTGCTCTTTGTGTTTGAGCTGTTCGAACTCGACGTACGCCTCGTGCCGATCTTCCAACCAGCGCCGGTACATTCGATCCTCGCGATCGTCCCAGCTGTGATAGTCCTTGTGATCCCGGTCGTATACCCGCCGTTCATCGCGCTCGTGCCGCTCATGGTCCCGATCATCCTGTGGCCCTAAGGCGTTAGCACCCAGCGGCGCCAATAACGCCCCAGAAACAAAGAGTGCAGCCAAATATCTATTTCCACGATGCATGGTTCCCTCCAATAGTGACCAAATGGGATGCTGCCCCAGCCCTCAAGGTTGGGCGCTACTTCACCCTCCACTGCTGGAGTTACGCCTCTACGAATTCAACTTATCCAGGACTGCTCCGATCCCTTCCGCAAACTCCCCCTCCACCGTAATCAAACTCAACACTAAATATCCGTCGCTGGAAAAATCATAAAAATGTCCCGGATGCACCACCACCGCTCTCTCCCGAACCAACGCAATCGCCAACTCCTCATCCGACCTCGTCACCGGAACCCGCAACACCGCATACCACCCGCCTTCGACGCTCAGCCGCTCGCAAGCCTTCTGCCCCGCCAGTTTCCGATCAAGCTCGGCGAGATTCGCGTGAACTCGCTCCAGCAACTGCCGCTGAATATCCTTCCTCTGCTCCAACAGCGCGGGCACCGCCCACTGCACCGGCGCATTCATCGAAAGATAGGTATCGGCAATCACCTCCAGCCGCCCCATCGCCGCCGCCACTTCCTCGCGCGGCCCGCTGGTCACCACCCAAGCCACCTTCATCTGCGGCAGCGCCGAAATCTTCGACAGCCCGCTCAACGTAAAGGTCAGCACGGCCTGATTCCCGGCAAAACTCGCATGCTCTCCCGCCGAATTGTCATCCCGACCAAGCCTATGGATCGGCGAACGCCGATCCATAGGCGCGTGGAGGGACCTGCTGTTTGATCTTGGCCCGTCCCCGAAATCTTCCAGCCCATAATCCCAAAACACCTCATCCGCAATCACCGCCAACCCCCGCTCGCGGCAAAACGAATTCAGCATCCCCATCTCCCCCGCCGACACAAACGACCCCGTCGGATTATTGGGATGCACCACCACCACCCCCCGCGTCCGCTCCGTCACCGCGCTCTCTAGCGACGGAAAATCCATCTGCCATCCGTG
>Ga0210395_10001054_pt1 | contig 21454 bp, 15 predicted proteins | sample IncBWH4OmetaG_FD_150861 | JGI IMG/M metagenome (GOLD analysis project Ga0210395, IMG submission 150861) | Forest soil microbial communities from Barre Woods Harvard Forest LTER site, Petersham, Massachusetts, United States - Inc-BW-H-4-O ...
TCACAAAATAAAGGGAAGTGTCCCACTCAAAGCTGCGTGGAAGCGTTACCTGCGACCGAATTGTGTAACCGTGTTTGGGATCATCCCCTACTTCGCTGCTTACCGATGTGTCCAGACTGGATGCGTCGGGGCTCACGGCTATCTGCAAGTAGGTATAGCCAGGGCTGATTCGCCACCGCCTGGTTACACTCCAATCCAGGAAGACCTCTGCGCCGTATGTTCGTGCATGGGCGTTGTCGCTGGACGTTTCGGGAAACACGAAGTGTGGAGGTGCCGGCGACGAAGTGAAGAATGGGTTCCCCGGCTCATCGGTTTGCAGGTGATGATAGCGATTCCAAAATGTCGCCACGTCGAGCGACAATCTTTTGCTGACTTCAGCGCGATAGCCAAGCTGGTAGGATATCAACTCTTCCGCCTTGCGATTCGGGTTGGCCGTCACTTCCTTAACGCCGAAGTCGCCGCTTGGCAGCGGGACGATCCCTAAATCGATTCGAATCGCGGTATCCGCACGGGCAGGCTGCCGGATGGCGCGCGCTGCGGAAACCCAAACGCTTTGCCTCTTGCTCGGCGTCCACAAGATTTGCGAGCTCGGCTCAAACTCGAATCCTGTATACCCGTTGTGCTCCAGCCTGGACCCAACAATGAAGTGCAGAGCGCTCGTCGCCTTAAACTCTTCCTGAATGAATGCGCTCAATAAATTGTCTGTCCGTTGTGCGGGAACGTAACTTTTGGAATACTTTGGAGTCAGATTGTCGCTCGTCACCCGATAGCCGAGTCCCCATACGAGATCGTTCCTCTTACCAGCAGCCACATGGTTCTGAAAGTCCACGTCAAACGTCCTTCGCCCTTCGTATCCGCCTTCTTCATGCCGGTCGTAACCGTCGTAATAAGCCTGCAAAGCGATTGTCGACACTTCCGAGACCTTTCGGTTCCAGCGTGTCAGAATGTTTGCCGCGTAGACGTCCGTCCTGCTGCTGAATGTCGGCTGCTCTGGCAAGGCGTTGGCGAGTACGACGTTGAGGATTTCTCCCTCGCTCGTTCGCAGGAAATCTCCTTGAATGGTCAGCGAATCTTTCGCGGAAAGCTCCAGATCGGACCGGAAACCCGTTTGCCACATATGCCAGCCGTCTCCACCGGGTGTTCCATCTGGAAGCCGCAGACTGCCGGTTCCTTCGTATTTTCCAAACACTCGATAGTCGCCCGCCTGTCCAGCCCGCCCCCCCCACTGCAAAAGGTCTTGCGAATATCCTTCCGATCCACCGGAGAGGGTGGCCAGCCCTCCTTTTGTATCCTTCGCGCTTTTTGTCGTGATGTTGATCACGCCGTTGACCGCATTCGCTCCCCAGATGGTGCCGCCTGGTCCTCGAATCACCTCGATCCGCTCAATGTCCTCGAGGGGCACGTCTTGTTGGTCCCAGTAAACTCCGGAACTTGTCGGCGTATAGACCGACCGTCCGTCAATCAACACCAGCACTTTGTCTGCAAACCGATCGGCGAATCCACGAATGGTGATGACCCAGATGTTTGCGTCTAGCTGTGCCACCTGCACTCCCGGCACCATTCGCAAGACATCGGGGATATTCGTCGCCCCAGACCGCCGAATGTCTTCTTGCGTGATGACGAAAATCGCCGTTGCCACCTGCGCCAGCTTCTGCTCCTTCTTCGAAGCAGACGTCACCTCCATGTTCATCAGATCTTCGATACTCGTGCTCGTGAGATCCTTCGGCGGACCCGAAGCGGTTTCTGGCGTTTCCGGCGTCTTCGGTGCTTGCTCTGCCGCGGACGTTTGTTGCGTTTGTGGGTTTTGAGTTGCCTGCGGCCAAGCGCGCTGGCAACTCAGGAGCGATGCGAGCAGGATTGCTCCGTGCACAGACCACGTTCCCCGCGGGCCCGGTACGGCTTTCCCCTTTTTTGTACACACGTCGCCCTCCCCTGCGGGAAGGATGCACATGGCGTACCGAATTTCTACGCATCTGAGGGAAGCAACCTGTTCACTTTCAGTCCTTTAGACGCCACGGTCCTCCGCTGAATTTCCTGATTTGAGCCTCCCGCTGCGGCGTGTGCCATATTGGTGCACGCTGCCTTCGAACTCCCGCCAACTCCTGCCCTTGTCATCGCCTCGCGATTCGAACGGCTTCGCCCAACTCCGGTATGATTGGTGGAGCCAGAACGGCCTTTGCTACAATCACGCACGCAATCGCCGCGTTGAGAAAGTGCTCGGAAAGAGGAATGAATGGCTGGATTTGCCGGTGTCGATTTCATCGATTTTGATTCGCAACTGAACGACGAAGAAAAACTCGTCCGGCAAACCGCGCGGCGATTCGTCGACAACGAAATTATCCCCATCATCGAAAAACACAGCCGCGAAGGAACTTTTCCGAAGCATCTCGTCCCCCAGCTGGGTGAGCTGGGATTTTTTGGCGCAAATTTGCAGGGCTATGGCTGCGCGGGAATGTCCAACGTCGCCTACGGCCTGGTGACGCAAGAGTTGGAGCGCGGCGATTCCGGATTGCGAAGTTTCGTCTCCGTGCAGAGCGCGCTGGTGATGTATCCGATTTATGCGTATGGGAGCGACAAGCAGAAAGAGAAGTGGCTGCCGCTGCTTCAGCAAGGCACCGCCATCGGCTGCTTTGGATTGACGGAGCCGCAATTCGGTTCGAATCCCGGCGGAATGCTCACGCGCGCGATCAAAAAAGGCGCGACCTACATTTTAAATGGCGAGAAGATGTGGATCACCAGCGGTTCGATCGCTGACGTCGCGGTAGTCTGGGCAAAATGCGAGGACGAAAAAATCCGCGGATTCCTGGTGGAAAAAGGCGCGCCGGGATTCAAGGCGTGGGATGTGCACGGAAAGTGGTCGTTGCGCGCGTCCGTGACCTCAGGGTTGGCTTTCACTGATTGCGAAATCCCGGAAGAAAATTTGTTGCCAAACGTTGTGGGACTGAAAGGGCCGCTGGGCTGTTTGAATCAGGCGCGCTACGGCATCGGCTGGGGAGCGCTCGGCGCGGCGATGGCTTGCTACGATACGGCGCTGCAGTACGCGAAGACGCGGAAACAATTTGCGAACAAGCCAATCGCTTCGCATCAGCTTGTGCAGGAAAAGCTGGCGTGGATGATTACCGAGATTGTGAAAGGACAATTGCTCGCGCTGCAGGTCGGGCGGTTGAAGGACAGAGGCAAAGTGGATTTTTCGCACATCTCGATGTTGAAGATGAACAACGTCGCGATTGCTCTCGAAACGGCGCGTAAGGCGCGCGACATTCTCGGCGCGAATGGCATTGTGGACGATTACTGCATCATGCGGCACATGAACAATCTCGAAAGCGTTTTCACTTACGAAGGCACGAACGACATTCACAAGCTCATTATCGGAGAAAAGATTACTGGAATTTCTGCGTTCGTCTAAATTTCAAGCGGATAAAGACTGAAGTCTGTTTCGCTCCAGCCAACCCATCTTGTGGCATGCCGAATCTTGTATGCTGTAGGCGTGTGCTGACCCGGTCTGCGTAAGTCACTGGAGATAACTTCATGTCTGCATCCGCATTTTTTGGTTGCCGTTCTGCTTTCCGAGTGATCGCGTGTGTTCTGGCCTTTTCTATTGCGCCGTGTGTGCTGGGGCAGGCGCAAAAGAAGGCCGCGGGGCAATCTCCAATTAAAATTCGGGCGATTACGGCGTTTGTGAATCTGGACCGGACGCAATATCAAATCCAGATTACCGACGCCGTGAAAATGCTCAAGCGCGCCCGCACAATACTTGAGTCGCGCGGATTTCCTGTCGAAACCATTCGCATCGCCACACAGCCGTTTCCGGAATACATTCAGGGTCTTTCCACGGAACAAGCCCTGGCGTTTTTCCGGAACTACGATGCTCTGGCTATCCAAGAAGGCTTTGCTGCTTCGATTGGGCCCGCGATGCCCAACGCCGGCGATAGCCCAGCCCAAGCCGATTTGCTGGCCGAGATTTTGAAGAACACCAAACAGCTGAATGGCAGTCTCGTGGTTGCGGGCGACGACGGCGTGCGCTGGCCTGCGGTGGGAGCCGCAGCGCGGGTGATGAAGCAGTTGGAAGATACCGAGCACAGCCAGGGTAATTTCCGCTTTGCGGCTATCGCCATGGTCGAGCCGCTGACTCCTTTCTTCCCCGCGGCTTATCACAACGGTTTCGGGCACCAGTTTGCTGTCGCCCTGGAGTCCGCCAATCTCGTTGCGGACGCCTTTAAGGACGCGCCCGATTTGGCTACGGCGCGGCGCCGGCTGATGGACGCGCTGAGCAAAGAAGCGTTCGCGATACAGGCGGAAGCGGGACGCGCGGACATGGAAACCGGGTGGACGTACATGGGAATCGATCTGTCGCCCGCGCCGCTGAAAGACATCTCCATCGGCGCCGCCATTGAAAATCTGACGACGCAGCCCATTGGCTCCAGCGGGACACTGACGGCGGCTGCGACTATCACGGCCGCGTTGCGCGACATCAAGGTGAAGCAAACCGGCTATTCGGGGCTTATGCTGCCAATTCTCGAAGATACGCGCTTGGCGCAACGCTGGAGCGAAGGTCGGCTTTCGATTGACGCTCTGCTAAGTTACAGCGCCGTGTGCGGCACCGGTCTTGACACCGTGCCTCTCCCTGGGGACATCAGCGCGGAGCAACTCGCGCTCATCATCGGAGACATGGCCAGCCTAGCAGTGAAATGGCACAAGCCGCTCTCGGCGCGCTTGTTCCCCGTCGCTGGCAAAGGCGCAGGAGACATGACGGAGCTGGACAGTCAGTTCCTCGTGAATGCGACAATCCAGCCTTTAGAGAAACACTAGCAGCCGTTAAGGCCTTTGGAATTAAGCACCGCGACAATTTGGCGCTTGACCTCTCCGATGACCCAACCATTTCATCCGCATATTGCCAACATCCTTGGAATCATTACGTTAGCGATATGGCTGCATTTGTTTTTTTGGCGCGGATGGTTTTGGCGTGTGAAGAAGCTGGATGCGGACCGTGATAATGGCGCGGCTCTAAGTGCGTGCCCGAGCGTAATGGCGGTCGTGCCGGCACGGAATGAGGCGGAGACCATTGGACGGGTTGTGAAGGCTCTGGTGCAGCAGGATTATCCGGCGCCGCTTTCCGTTGTGGTAGTGGATGACCATAGCGATGACGGGACCGCTGACATCGCTGCGCAGGTTGCACTGGAGAATGCCGCCGGGGAACGAGTGAAGGTGGTAAAAGCTTCGGCGCTGCCGGAAGGCTGGACTGGCAAGTTGTGGGCTTTGAACGAGGGAGTGTCGAGCGGCGGCGCAGTAGAGCCGGGTGTGTCGAGCGGCGGGCTAGGCGCTGCAGCGGAAGTGCCTGCATTTTATTGGTTTACGGACGCGGATATTACGCATGCGCCGGACACCTTGCGGCGGCTCGTGGAACGGGCGGAGCACGATGGGCTGGACCTCGCATCGTTGATGGTGCTTCTGCAGGCTAAGACATTGCCGGAACGGGCGCTGATTCCCCCGTTTCTGTACTTTTTCCTGATGCTATATCCGCCGAAGTGGATCGCCGATGAAGAACTGGGGACGGCCGGGGCGGCCGGCGGCTGCATCTTGTTGAGGCGTCAGGCTCTGGCGCGTATCGGTGGGCTGGCGGCGATCCGAGGCGAGGTGATCGATGATTGCGCGCTGGCGAAGGCAGTCAAGCTGAGCGGCGGCAAGGTGTGGATGGGGCTTACGAGGAAAAGCACAAGTTTACGTGCTTATGGAACGTTTGGGGAGATTCGAGACTTGATCGCGCGCACGGCCTTCACCCAGCTGCGCTACTCGGCGTTGATCCTGGTGGGGACGCTGGCGGGGATGTTTCTGACGTACGTCGCCCCGGTCCTTCTACTTTTTGCGCATGATTCGACGGCTCGGGCGCTGGGATTTGTGGCTTGGCTTTTGATGGCACTTTCCTTCCTTCCCACAGTGCGCTTTTACCGGCTTTCGCCGCTGTGGGCGCCTTTGCTGCCGTTGATGGCCGTCTTTTATACCTATGCGACTTGGCTCTCCGCTGTGCGTTATTGGATGGGTAAGGGCGGGTTGTGGAAGGGGCGCGCGCAGGCACCTCGGGGAGTCTAGATGTAGGGGCACAGCATGCTGTGCCCGAGCTTACGCAGGCGTAGAAACCGGCGCGATTTCTCTACGGTAGAGCCAGGAATTTGGCTAGGGGCTGCCAGTAGTTGCCGTTCCAGCCTTCGAGCAGGTGGTCGGCGTCGCCTTTGGGAAAGCCGGTGTGGTCGAAGACCAGCTTGGTTTCCGAGCCTTGTTCCACCAGGACGAACTTTGCCAGCGACCAGGCGCCTTGCGGCCAGTAAGCCACGCGCCATGCTTGCACGATGCGCTCATTGGGCACGAGTTCCAGGTTTCGCCCAACTATAAAACCGTTGAAAAATTTGAACGGGCCGCCCGGCTCGGCGGTGATCTCCGCCGGGATGTTGCCCTTCGCCATGCCGGGCCCCACCGCGGCGCTGAGCAGCGTGACTTTCTGGAACTGCTTGGCGTCCATGAGAGCGTCATAAACGCGCTTGCGGCTGGCTTTGAAAACCGGCTCCTGATGAATGGCATCCTCGGAGTGAGAAATCTCCTGGGCGCCTTGCGCAAAGGCTTTGGGCGAGGCCAGGCCGAGGCTACCGAGAGCGGCGATCACGCCTGCGATCATCTGCCGGCGATTGGGATTGATTGTCGGCAAGTAAAGAATTCTGGTGCTGCTCATGATTTTCCTCCGAGGCGCTACGGGATTTATTGCTTTGAACCGTGAGGGCATGGGACCACGGAGCCAAAATATGTTCAAGATAATATTTCCACGGAGGGGAGAATGCCGTTTGATTGCCGGCAGAAGAAACGCATAACGCATTGCTTGCGGGGGCGGGCGAGCGTATATTTGCGGGCGACCATTCGACTTGAGTCGAGAAATTCCGGCTAGATTTTGAAACATTGACGCTAAGAGATATTCAGGGAGGGACCGTGGCGAGATTGTGTCTGTGCGTGGTTTGTCTTTTGTTGCTGGCGGCGATGCCGATGACGGCGCAGGCTCCGGGACTCTCCGAGATGTACGCGTTGATCCGCGCGGAAGAGACGAACAATTCGAAGATTATGTGGATCATCCATGAGATCGCGGACGTGTATGGGCCGCGCGTAACGGGGACGCCGAATTTGAAGGCCGCGGACGATTGGGCGGTCGCGACGATGACGTCGTGGGGATTGGCCAACGCCCATTTGGAGCCGTGGGCATTTCAGCCGCCGAGCGCGGCAACGCCGGTGCCGGGTTGGGAGAACATGGAGCTTTTGGCGGAAGCGGTTACGCCCTTTCATGGGCAACTGATGGTCATGCCGCTCGCTTGGACGCCCAGCACGAACGGAGTGGTGACGGCGAAGGTGGTGATGCTGCAGCCGCCGGGATTGGCGCCGCCTACGGGCGCGGGATTTAATTTTTTTGGAGGCGCGCCGCCTCCGCAGGAACCGAAATGGGCCGCACCGCCGATGCACGCTGCGGCAAAACCAGAGGAGCCGAAGCAGCCGACGCAGGCGGAGCTGGATCTTTATTTGAATGCGATGAAGGAGAAAGTGCACGGGGCGATCGTGCTCGTGGGCAGGCATGTGGAAGTTGCAGAGGACATGAACCCCGCGGCGATGCGCCGCCCTGAGGATGAGTGGAAGTCGCGCTTCGATGCCAAGAATCCGCGGCCGTTCCGCTTTCCGGAGCAGCCGAAATTGCCGGAGGGACAGCTGACGCGGCAAGAAGTTTCACGCCAGGTGGATCAGTTCTTGGTGGACAACGGGGCGCTCGTACGGATTAACGATGCGGGGCGGGCGCACGGAATCATTATCGCGCAGCAGAATGGGACTTACGATTGGACTCGCGCGGTTCCGACGCTGGTGATGCGCAATGAGGACTATGGGCGGATATCGCGGTTTATTGGCGACGGGACGGCGGTGACGTTGCGCGTCAATATTCAAAACAAAGAGTATCCTGACGGAACTACGGCATTCAACGCGATTGGCGAAATTCCGGGCACGGACAAGAAAGATGAGATTGTGATGCTGGGCGGGCACTACGATTCGTGGCATGACGCAACCGGCGCGACCGACAACGGGATCGGTTCTTCGATGATGCTGGAGGCGGTGCGGATTTTGTCGGCGCTGCGTGTGAAGCCGCGTCGAACGATTCGTGTGGCGCTGTGGAGCGGGGAAGAGGAAGGGTTGCTCGGTTCGCTGGCATACGTGCAGCAGCACTTTGGGAGTTTTGAGAATCCGAAGCCGGAGTACGCGAAGTTGGATGCGTATTTCAACATCGATTCCGGGACGGGAAAGCCACGCGGCGCGGGCGTGTTTGGGCCGGCAGGCGCGGCGGACATGGTTCGCGAGGCCATGATGCCGTTCGCGGATTGGGGATTCATGGGAGCGACTGCGTCCGACAGCCGGAGGACGGGCGGAACGGACAGCACTTCCTTTAATAATGCGGGCTTGCCGGGGATTGGATTGGCGCAGGACCCGTTTGATTATGGATCGTTCACGCATCACACGAATCTGGATACCTACGAGCGGATTTATGAAGAGGACGTGAGAGAAGGCGCGGTGGAGATTGCTTCGGCGGTTTACGCGCTGGCGATGGCGGACGAGATGGTGCCACGGTTCAAGGACTCGGAGATGCCGAAGCCTGTGCCAGAACCCGGTCCGGGATCGCAGGCGACGCCGGTGCGGCACGTTCCGGCGAATTGAAACGAGAATAGCTTAACTGCATGTAAGAGCGAGCGCCCAGTCGAATCGCGCGTGTGGGCGAGTGCGTCCAGGCGGAGGGACCATGACGAAAACGCGGCGGGAATTTTTGGCGCAGACTTCTCTGGGATTAGTCGGAGCGGCGGTCACGGGGGCGCAGCAGCAGAAGCCGGGCGAGCCTCCAGCAGGAACGCCTCCCGCGTTTGGGACTGGGCCGGCGGTCGGACCGGAAGTGTCGGCGGGGACATTTGTCGAGGCGGAGAAAGTGGTGCAAGTGGAAATGAGCCCCGCGGACCGCGAGATGGTGGCTGCAAGCTGGCGCGGCAACATGGCGGCGTTGTACGAGCGGCGGGCGGGCCCGCATAAAGTGGCGATCGAGGCGGAAGTAGCGCCGTACTCGCACTGGGATCCGATCTTGCCGGGACAGAAGCGCGGGCCGGAGCGCGAGCGATTTGTGCGCAGTTCGAACGATGCGGGGACTTTGCCCGGGTGGGATGAGGACATTGCGTTTGCGCCGGTGTGGAAGCTTTCTCAGTGGATCGAGACGCGGAAAATAACCTCGGAGCGGTTGACGAAGATTTACCTGGAGAGGTTGGAGAGATTTAACGGAAAGCTGCGGTGCGTCATCACGTTGACTCGCGAGCTGGCGTTGACGCAGGCAAAGAAGGCCGATGCGGAGATTGCGGCCGGAAAATATCGCGGACCGTTGCACGGGATTCCTTGGGGAGCGAAGGATTTGCTGGATACTGCGGGGATTGCGACGACCTGGGGAGCGGAGCCGTTTCGCGATCGAGTGCCGGCGAAAGATGCGGCTGTGGTCAAGCGGCTGCATGATGCAGGCGCGGTGCTCGTGGCGAAGCTCAGTTTGGGCGCGCTGGCGTTGAATGACATTTGGTTTGGCGGGCAGACGATGAATCCGTGGCTGCTGGAGGAGGGATCGTCGGGTTCCAGCGCGGGTCCGGGAGCGGCGACGGCGGCGGGGCTGGTGGGATTTGCGATTGGAAGCGAGACCGGCGGGAGCATCGTTGGACCGAGCATGCGCTGCGGATTAACGGGATTGCGGCCGACGTATGGGCGAGTGGCGAGAACGGGAGCAATGACGCTGTGCTGGTCGCTCGATAAACTCGGGCCGATGACTCGGAGCGTCGAGGACGCGATGTTGGTTCTGCAGGCGATTTCCGGGCCGGATGCGGGCGACGTTTCGAGTGTGCCTAGCCGGCTGGATTTTGACGCCGCTGCGAGCGTGAAAGGATTGCGCGTCGGATATTTTCCCGCGTGGATGAAAGAAAACCCCGCGACGGAGGTGGATCGCGCGGCGCTGGAAACAGTGAAAAAAGTGGGCATGGTTCCAGTGGAAGTGAGCATTCCGGACTGGCCGTACGACTCGCTGAACCTGATTCTGTTTGCAGAAGGGGCGGCTGCGTTTGAAGAGATTACGCTGAATCACGCAGTGGACCAGTTAAAAGTGCAGACGTATGACGCGTGGCCGAATATTTTCCGGCAGTCGCGATTTCTTTCGGCAGTCGATTTTGTCCAGACGGACCGGCTGAGAAGAAAAGTTGCTAAGGAGATGGCTCGCGTTTTTTCTCAAGTGGATTTGCTGCTAGTGCCTTCGCTACGCGACGAAATGCTGACGATCACAAATTTCACGGGACATCCTTCGCTGACGATGCGGGCTGGATTTATTGAAGTGGCTGAGGCGCGCACGGACTGGGCGCCGGATCCGAGCCGGCCGCTGCCAAAGTTTTCGCCGCCCCGCCGCGTCCCGCATGGAGTGACGCTCATCGGTCGGCTGTTCGAGGAAGGCACGGTCGCCCAAGCTGGTCTGGCGCTGGAGAAGGCGTTTGCCGTAGTGGGAGAGCGTCCGCCGGGATTCTAGATCGGGACCAGGGAGCTTGCGCCGCCTATAGGTCCAAAAAGTAAGGGCGCAGAGATCGCCGGAACAAGGATCTCTGCGCCCGTACAACATAGGCCACTGGTAGTGGGGCAACCCGGCGAAATTTATGGCTTCGTCGGGATTACCCCGGGCTTAAACAGGTCGGACAAATCGGTGGCGTTAGCTGCATCGCCAATAAATGGTGACCCGCCGGAGGTTGCTTTCACGTGAAAGATTTCCTGCATGGTTCGCAGGTCGGAAGAATGCGTGAAGTCGACCGAACTGGCGTAGGGGAGGCCGTTCTCGTTTTCGTGCGCGAGGTTTGAGATGATGATCTCGCCGATCGTGTGGTTGAAGTCGTCCGCGTTATCGCCGCTTGTGCCGTCGCTTTCAGACTCGTCCCACCAGAGGATAATCACCCCACCATCCTTGTACGCTTCCGAGGACATAATGACGGGAACGATCCGGCTCAGGAAATTATCTCCCTGCCTGATATTGGCTGCATCACCGGTAAGTCCTGCGAACCCGCCAGTGAGCGCCGTGTGCTGGTCGTTGTACTGGTTGGGCGTAATCCAGTTGTAATCGGCTACGCGGTCCTCGGCCAGATCGAATGCTAACTGCTGCAAAGGGGCGTAGTGTCCGGCTAGCGGGTTCGAGGTAGTCGTATTGTTGCCGCCGTTGGTATCGGTGAAGAACGCCATCGGATTGTGTTTTACGGCGTAGTTGAACTGGTTTGAATCGTTGTATTCATTCAGGAAACCGGGAGCGAATAGCCCCGAAAAACTTACGATGGGCGAGGTCCGCTGATCCCGCGGCAGAGGCACATTGATGAGCTGGGCGGACGCGTTCTGCATAAGGTCGATGTCTTCCTGATACGACTTCCAAGTCTTTCCCGCCAGTTGCAGGAGACCGGTCAGGTGCTGGTTGGTGTTCTGATTCGTGCCGCCAGGAACTCTAAAAGGGTCGTTGTCGTTCAGCACGCCAAAGTTGGTCCCAGCTTCCGCCCAGAGATAGTTGGGTTCGGAAGGATGAATATGAGGATTGCTTCCGCTCGAAGTTGCTAAGACGTTGTGGTAGGCCGTCGCATAGGAGACGTGGCTGCTGATGTTCACCACGTGGCCATCGACGAAAGCTAGGGCCGTTCCGTTCACGAGACTGTTAATGAAGGGAGCGTTCGGGTTTTGAAAAATCTGCTCGATCCCGCCCGGGACGGTCGTCGGCTGAGTCCAGTCGTGATTCTCCATCGCGATTACGAATACATGTTTGATTTCCCGGTCATCCCGGTCGTCCCGATGATCCCGGTCATCTTGGGCTCTTACGCTGCCACTGCTCACAGCAGCCAGGAGTGCGAACACCCCCAGAATACGGCCATGTTTGAACAAAGACATCAATACCTCCAAGTCTATGATTTGCCGCCGGTGCTGGAAAGTTTCTCAGGTCATTTGTCGGGTAACCCGAACGACCAGCCCGCCGCCAAGGCTGTCTTGTGTAGCAGGCGCACTTTGCAGAATGATGATTGGCACATTAAGGATGGATGACCACGAAACGTAAAGTCTCTGTTTGGACTCAACAGTGCTCCGCGCCCGCCCACTCTGCGCTGGCTCGCGACTCAACCTCGATCTTTATGGTCAGGCGCGAGGGAATTTGGTATTCTGCGCAAAGGTGAGGTACAGGGCTATATCCTGTGGTTAGGGAATGGCACCGGAGGCCACCATGAGCGTTGTTCCTAACTCGGGCAGTGGGAAGATTACTGTGCCCGGTCTGTTGCAGCGGAAGTCCTTGGCTGCGGGCTCCAATTCCAATTCGGCGAGAATTACTTGTTTGACGGCGTACGACTATCCGACAGCGCGTCTTTTGGACGAGGCGGGCGTAGATGTGCTGCTTGTGGGCGACTCGCTCGGAATGGTGGTGCTGGGGTATGAGAGCACTCTTCCGGTTTCGATCGAAGAGATGCTGCATCATACGCGTGCGGTGCGGCGCGGGACGCGGCGTGCTCTGGTGGTGTCGGACATGCCTTATGGCAGCTACCACAGCGACATCGCGGAGTCGGTGCGCAACGCGATGCGGTTTGTGAAAGACGCGGGCGCGGAAGCGGTGAAAGTGGAAGGCGGCGAACGGCGGCTGGAATTGATCGTGCGGCTGACGGAGGCGGAAATTCCGGTGATGGGGCATGTGGGGTTGACGCCGCAATCGCTGAATGCGCTGGGCGGGTTTCGCGTGCAAGGAAAGACCGTGGATGCGGCGGAACAGTTGTTGCGGGATGCGCGCGCAGTGGAAGCGGCGGGAGCGTTCGCCGTTGTGCTGGAAGCGGTGCCGCGAGAACTGGCGGCGCAGATTAGGCGCGAACTGCGGATTCCTACGATTGGAATTGGCGCAGGGCCGGACTGCGACGGGCAGATTCTCGTGATTCACGACTTGCTCGGCCTGACGTTTGGGCAGACGCCGAAGTTTGCGCGGCGGTATGCGAACGTCGGGGAGATGATAGCGAAGGCGGCGCGGGAGTATTGCGAGGATGTGCGCGGAGGGACGTTCCCTTCGGATGGAGAGTCGTATCACGCGGCGCAAACGGCGAAAGAGGAGAAAGAGGCGCCGGTCAACAGCGATGGCGATTGGTAGAAAGCGGCAAAGCGGATTCCTCGCTTCGCTCGGAATGACAACTACGCGACAATTTTGCAAGTGGAGGCCGAGATGACGCCGCAAGAGATGCGCGCGCTTTATGACTACAATGCGTGGGCGAATCATCGCTCGCTCGAAGCCGCTGCGAATTTGACGAGCGAGCAGTTCACGAAGCCGATGGGATCGAGCTTTGCGTCGGTTCGTGACACACTGGCCCATATTTGCGGGGCGGAATGGATATGGCTAGAGCGGTTTCAGGGAAGGTCGCCCGCATCGTTGCCGGATGTTTTGGAGTGCGCGGATGTGGACAGTTTGCGCACGAAATGGGCCGAACAGGAAGGGCGGCTGCTGACATTCGTCGGGAAGCTGACGCAAGAAGATTTGAACCGGGTGTTGGAATACAAGACCTTGAAATTTGGCATTTAGAAGAATCCGCTGTGGCAATCGATGCAGCACGTGGTAAATCATGGGACGTATCACCGCGGGCAAATCACGACGTTGCTGCGGCAGCTTGGGGCGCAGCCGATATTGACGGACTTGATGCACTATTATCGTGAACGCGCGACGGCGGCGAGCGCGTGATTTCCGGCAGTGTAAATCCGTGAGACGCACACCCTCTCCGTGGAAATAATCCGAACGATTGCCTGGATGAAGGAATACGCGCGGGCGGCGCGCGGCGAAGGCCGTGTGATCGGACTCGTGCCCACGATGGGCGCGCTCCATGAAGGGCACACGGCGCTGGTCAAGCGCGCACGGCAAGAATGCTCGCGGGTGATTGCATCGGTGTTCGTAAATCCAAAGCAATTTGGGCCCAAAGAGGACTACCAAAAATATCCGCGAGACCTTGAGAAAGATGCGGACACACTTGCGGCAGCGGGCGTTGACGCGCTGTTTGCGCCGGAGACGCCGGACGTATATCCGGATGGATTTCGGACGTACGTAAATGTGGAAGGCATCAGCGAACGGCTGGAAGGGCGATCGCGGCCGGGACATTTTCGCGGAGTGGCCACCGTCGTGCTGAAATTGTTTGAGATTGTGCAGCCGCACTTCGCTTACTTCGGAAGGAAGGACGCGCAGCAAGTGCGCATCATCAGCGAGATGGCGCGCGACCTGAATCTGGATTCCGAGATAGTTGTTTGCCCAATTGTACGCGAAGCGGATGGGCTGGCGCTATCCTCGCGAAACGCTTATTTGAGCGGCGAGGAGCGCAAAGCGGCGACAGTTCTTCACCGCGCGCTTGTGGCGGCGGGAAACGCGCTGGCGGGCGGCGTGCGCGATGCGGTGCAGCTGCAAAATGTCATGCGGCGGATTATTGAGGCAGAGCCGCTTGCGATTTTGGACTATGCAGAGATTGTGAACGCGGACACGTTTGAACCCGTGGTGCGGGTGGCTCGGCCGTGTTACGCGGTATTGGCCGCGTTCATCGGTAAAACTCGTTTAATCGACAATCTTCTTATCGAACCCGCGCAAGCAAATTCTGATGAGTTCGCGTTTCAACTCTGACGTGGATTTTGCCGTTGAACACTGGTTCACTACAGTCCTTGACTACGCTCACAAATAGAAAATGGGACTCTATGTCCGCGCTGCAAGAGACGGCGGCTGTTTTTTCGAGGCTTCCGCGAAGACTTCCGCTGCGTGGCCCTTCGCTTTGACGTTGTCCCAGATATGCTCGAGCTTGCCATCGGGGCCGATGAGAAAAGTGCTTCGCACGATGCCGAGAAACGAGCGGCCGAGAAACTTCTTCATGCGTCGCGAGCCGTAGGCTTCGATCGTTTTTAGATCAGCGTCGCTTAGGAGATCGAAGTTGAGCTTTTGCTTGGCTTTGAAGGCGGCTTGCGCCTTGACGGCATCGACGCTCATGCCGAGGATAACCACGCCAAGCTTGTCGAATTCCTTTTTTGCGTCGCGAAACTCGGACGCTTCGGTCGTTCAACCGGGAGTGTTGGCTTTGGGAAAGAAAAAGAGCACGACGCGTTTGCCAAGAAAGTCCGAGAGTGAGACGTCGTTGCCGGCGTCATTCTTCAATCGAAATGCGGGGGCTTTGTCGCCTACTTTGAGCATGTGAGAATCCTCCGTCGTGACGATTAGATCGAGCCTACGCCGCGAGTAAAGTTAAAAGCAAAAGAAAGATGCCGGGCTAAAGCCCGGCGCTACGCGCCCCGCGCTGAAGCGGCGGCTTGGCAAAACTGCCGCCAAACTATCACTGCCACCGATGGTGGAAAACGTGGCATGGAGTCAGGAAAGAAGCTTCCGCAAAATATCGTTGACGGCCTGGGGGTTGGCTTGGCCGCGCGTGGCGCGCATGACTTGGCCGACGAAAAACTTGAACACGCCTTCTTTGCCGGATTTGAACTGGGCCACGTTGTCGGGGTTTTTCTCGATGACTTCGCGGGCGGCCTGCTCGATGGCGGACTCGTCGACTTGGGAGCCAAGGCCTTCAGCGGTAACGATATCGGCGGGCGAACGACTAGTGTCGAACATGGCCGCGAAGACTTTTTTGCCGACTGCAGCGGTGATCTTGCCGGACTCGACTAGTTTCAACAGTTCAGCGAGGGCGGCGGGAGAGACCGGGCTTGCTTCGATTTCTTTTCCGGAATCATTCAGGCGGCGAAGGAGTTCCGTCTGAATCCAGTTGGCGGCCGTCTTGGGTGGAGCGCCGGATTTTACGACGGATTCAAAATAATCGGCTAGCGATTGCGTGGCGGTCAGAACGCCGGCGTCGTATGGCGATAAACCGTGAGCGGCGATGAAGCGGGTGCGCTTGGCTTCGGGGAGTTCGGGGAGCGAGCGGAGAACTTCGTCGCGCCACGCGTTGCTGACGTGAACGGGGAGCAGGTCGGGCTCGGGGAAATAGCGGTAGTCGTGGGCTTTTTCTTTTGAACGCATGGAGACGGTGCGGTATTCGTCCTGATGCCAGAGGCGCGTTTCCTGTGCAATGCGGCCGCCGGATTCGAGGACGCCGATGTGGCGTTCGACTTCGTATTCGAGGGCTTTTTGGAGATAGCGAAAAGAGTTTAGATTTTTTACTTCGACTTTGGTGCCGAACTCCTTCGCGCCATGAAGGCGCACGCTGACGTTGGCGTCGCAGCGGAGCGAACCTTCCTCCATGTTGCAGTCGCTGACGCCGGTGTAGAGCATGATCTGGCGAAGAGTGGTGAGGTAGGCGTAGGCCTCTTCGGGGGTGCGCATGTCGGGCTCGGAAACGATTTCGCTGAGGGGGGTGCCGCAGCGGTTGTAGTCGATGTAGGCCTTGGTAGCGGATTCGGAGAAACCTTCGTGGAGATTCTTGGCAGCGTCTTCTTCGAGATGGAGGCGGGTGATGCCGATGCGCTTCTTTGTACCACCGTGATCGATTTCGATCCAGCCGTTGGTGGCCAGCGGCAATTCGTACTGGGAGATTTGGTAGCCTTTGGGCAGATCGGGATAGAAATAGTTTTTGCGAGCAAAACGCGAATGTTCGTGGACCGTACAATTTAATGCGAGCGAGGCGCGCATGGCCAGTTCGACGGCGCGTTTGTTCAGAACCGGAAGGGTGCCGGGGAGTCCAAGGCATACAGGACAGACATTCGTATTGGGCGGATCGCCGAAGTGGGTCGAGCAGCCGCAGAAAATTTTGGAGTTCGTCAGAAGCTGGACGTGGACTTCCAAGCCGATGACGGTCTCGTATTTCGCGAGCAGTTCGGGAGCGATGGCCGCCTCTTCTTGAGATGATTTCGCCATGACGGAGCGAGGATTATAGCATCAGGGCGGCGCGCGATTGAACGCGTGCCAGCGGTGTCCCAATTTCCTTGGATTGCAGGCATTCTTTGGGCAGGTTAACCGTAACCCCTGCCCCTCCCCCCTCCCGTTTTTTCATAAGTGTTGATTCTAAAGGTGGATAAAGTGGTTTGTTTTCATGCAGTTTTGCAAGTGTTGATTCTAAAGAGATTTAGAGAGAGTGGAGTTTAGCTCTGGTTCGGGCGCTGAGTCTGATTCGGATTTGGGGCTAGACGGCTCGGAGGCGCCGGGTTGATCGGCGATTTGTGCTGGAGCGGATTGAGGCGCGGGCGGAGGAGGCGGACATTGGCGTTCGCCGGACTGTTTGAAATTGTGGGCGACGGTGCGTTCCCAGGAGGCGGTACCGAAGGCGCTGACGTATTCTTTCTGGGCGAGCTGGAGGGTTTGGACCAGCGTTTGGCCGAGAAAGCCGAGAGTGGAAGCGGTCTTAGGTTTGACGTGGCCCTGGGCGACCGCGGCGAACAGGCGGCTCAACGCGAAGCTGAGGTCGCCAGCGGACACATAGTCGCCAGAGAGAAAGAAGGCGATGTCTTCGCCGGCTTCCTCGCCCGCGTGGGCCTGCGCTTCCTTACGGGCGTGGAAGGCGCAGAGTTGCGAATGGCTGTCGCGGCGCGGGCTTAGGCAGCGGGGGCCATCGATGAACGAGAAAGAACACAAGGACGCGCGGTCCTTTGCACGATTAGTGGACATGTAAGTCTCCAGAAAGAAAGATTTGGGATTTTTTGGGGGGGAGCCTCGCGGAAGCGAGGCGCACTTCTCAACACGTATAGAGTACCATAGATGTCATTCACGTGTCAATAATAATGTGTGAAAATTCTTAAGTCCTGATTTTTGCGTTACTTAGGTCGTGTCGTTTGTCGGCGGGAACCGACTGCACGGGGAACTATCTTAGATTACGGCATTCTTTAGTCGCATTGTTCGTTATATCTCAGACCAGTATTATCGTGGTATAAGTACCGCCTCGGTTTGGCCGAATCACCGTTAGCTCGTGCGGAGGCCCTTCTTGAAACTCCTAATCACAATATGTTCTCTCATCGTGGTTACGATCGCCTCTGCGGTGCAGGCGAGCCCGCAAGAACAGCCTTCCGCGCCAAGCATACAGGGCAAGGTCTTACAGGAGCCGGACGGGCAACCGATAAGGAAAGCAAGCGTGCAGTTGAGCGGACGAAGGGGACCCGGCGAGGCAAAATACTCGGCTGTTACCGATGCAGAGGGTAAGTTCGGGATTGATGACGTGCAACCCGGTCAGTACTACGTAGTTGTGGAGCATCCCGGATTTGTGCAGGCGGGCACCGGCGGCCGCCGAGTTTCTATTTTGGTGCAAGCCGGCAGCGGGAAGAATGACTTGATCTTGCACATGCAGCCTGCGGCCGTAATCACTGGAAAAATCGTGGACCTAGATGGGGATCCGATGCGAGATGTCAGCGTGTCGGCAATCGGGACAGGCTCCGCTGGAGGGGGACGGAATTCGCACAGTTTCGGCAACGGAGCCACAAACGATCTTGGGGAATTTCGTATCTCGGACTTGCAAGCCGGACGCTATAAGATTACTGCCTCCCCACCGCAAGGATCCCACCCGCCGGTGCTGAAAGAAAACGGCGGTGAGAAGGATCCATCGATATACCTAACCACGCACTATCCGGGAGTTTTGGATGAGGGCCAGGCTGTTCCGTTGGAGATTCATGCTGGGACCGAAACACGGATTAATTTGAGCCTTCTGACAGGCCGGGCGTACCGCGTCAGCGGAACGGTGACGGGAGTCCCAGGCAAGGGCGGGATGACGCAGATAATGTTGCAAGCGAGGGGAAGTGGAGGCTCGCAGATGGCTCCCCAGGAACTTGGTGAGGGCGGGAAATTCGAGTTTACGAACGTCTTACCCGGTTCCTATGTGGCAAGGCTAATCACGGTGACATTCGAGGGCGGTCAACCAGCTATTCAGATGCTCCGCCTGGGTCAGTCGATCGAAGTCGATAATGCTCACGTGGAGGGACTACGACTTCAGCCGGAGGTTGGCGGGCAGGTTCGGGGGAAGTTCCGGCTAGATACGGGTGAGAAATTCGATTGGACACAATTGACCGTTGCCCTGATGTCTACGGAAGAGGACGGTGTGGAAATAGGGTGGCAACAAGGGGGAATGGGGATGCCGACAGTCTCCGGCGTGAACATTGACGGAGCCTTTGAGATGAAGAGCGTGCCGGGAGGAAGGTACCAACTGGAGGTCGGAGCCAGATCCGATAGACTGCGCGACTACATTACTAAGTCGGTGAGTCTCGATGGACGAGATGTGGTGGATTCGGGTTTCTCGGTGCTTCCGGACACGAACCTGGACGTAGTGATCAGCGCAAAGGGAGCGAGTATTGCGGGGACAATTGTTGACGCCAAGGGCCAGCCGGTTGCGAACGCGACCGTTGTGGATGTTCCCAGTGAGGAGCACCGGATGCGCGCGGATCTTTACCAGCGAGATACGACGGATGAGAACGGTCATTTCAACTTGCGCGGACTAAATCCGGGCAAGTATACGGTGCTTGCGTTTGAAGAATTGCAAGAAGATGTCCGTCAACCCGGATTTTTGAAGTCGTACGACAAGCGCGGGGAGAGTGTGGAGCTGGACGAAGGCACTCGGAAAAACGTAGTGCTGAAGGTGATCCCTATTGAGGGTGAAACACCTTGAGTAGGTGGATGCGGTCGGCGTCGTCGTAGGTGGACATGTCGGAGAGGATAACTTTGTCTCCTTCTTTGAGTCCATCGAGGACTTCGATTGCGTTGACGGACGAGCGGCCTAGCTTGACGTTGACGCGCTCGGCTTCCGCACCGTCCTTGACGAGTTTCCAAAGGGGAGAGAAATGGCGGGCGGAGCATGTCTAAGAGGCCGTGGAAAAATGAGGCCGTGGAAAAATCGAAATTCGCGTCGCAGAAGAGAAAAAGCGCGGCCTATTCATAGCGCAACGCAATAATGGGATCAACGCGCATGGCCCGCCGCGCCGGGAGGTAACACGCCGCCAACGCCACGCCCACCAGAAGCGCCGCGGTGATCAAAAAGCTTGGCGCGTCAAACGCGCCGATGCCAAAAAGCAGGCTGTTTATGCTCCGGGCGAGCAAGGTAGAGATTCCAAGCCCAACCAATACGCCCGCGCAAACCATGGCCATCCCGTTTGCCAAAATCAGGCGAAGTACGTCGCGAGGCTGCGCGCCCAGCGACATGCGGATTCCGACCTCCTGCGTTCTCTGGCTGACCGAATACGACATCACGCCATATGTTCCAATGGCGGCCAGTATCAGCGCCAACAAGCCGAAACCGCCCAGCAATTCGGCCCCGATCCTTGGCACCGTCAGCGATTGCACCAGAACTTGCGACACGGTTTGCACATTCAACAGCGGAACCTCGGGACCAAGCGCTTGCACCGTGCTGCGCACGCTCGGGATCGCTTTTTCCGGATCCCCTGTGGTTCGCACATACAGCACGATTTGCGGAGAGTAGTGTTGTTTCAGGGGCACATAAACAATGGCTTGCGGCGCCTCACCCATCGTCTGGTATTTCACCGTGGCCACTTCGCCCACGATCGCTATGTCCCAAGTTTCTCCGAGGAAGTGTATGTGTTTTCCAATAGGGTTCTCGCCAGGCCACATTTGGTCTGCCGCCGCCCTGTTCACGATTCCCGCCATTGCTCCCTGCGCATCGTCGTGTTCGTTGAAGTCCCGACCTTGCATCATGGTGATTCCCGCCGTAGAGAAATGTCCTGGTTCCACGGCAATCACCGGGGTCAGTTTCCCATTACGAGGGTCATTCGTATCGACGCCATCCGTAAACGTCGTGCGCGCCAGCCCGCCGGAAAACGGGTACGTGTCTGAAATGCTCGCGCTTTGCACAGTCGCCGCCCCCGCGAGGCGCGCAACGACATCTTTATAGAACTGCTCCGCCCGCGGCTGCGTGTAATGTTCAGAGCCGAGGTTCACAAACATCACCATCTCGTGTTTGACCTCGAATCCCGGGTCCATCTCCTGGGCGTTGCGCAGGCTATGGATGAAAAGTCCCGCGCCGGCCAGCGCTACGAGCGAAAGCGCCACTTGCAGCATCACCAGCACGCCGCGTAGCCCGTACCATCTCGCACTCCCTGTTGGATTTCCCGTGCGGTCTTTTAAGGCCGCGATTCTGTCCGCTTTCGAAGCCTCGAGGGACGGCACAAGTCCGAACAACACCGTAGCCACCAGCGAGAGTCCCAGCGTGTAGAGTAGAACGCGGCCATCCAGCGTGAAATCCAGCCGGCGCTGCAAGCCCGGCGGTAAAAGCACAAGCAGCAGCGACCGGCCCCAATACGCAAGCAGAATTCCCAGCGCACCAGCCAGAAGCCCAATCAGCAAGCTCTCCGTCAGCAGTTGCCGCACCAGCCGGATTCTCGACGCGCCCATCGCCAGCCGTACTCCAATCTCCCGGTGTCTCTGCGTGGCCCGCGCGAGCAGCAG
>Ga0210395_10001055_pt1 | contig 21451 bp, 19 predicted proteins | sample IncBWH4OmetaG_FD_150861 | JGI IMG/M metagenome (GOLD analysis project Ga0210395, IMG submission 150861) | Forest soil microbial communities from Barre Woods Harvard Forest LTER site, Petersham, Massachusetts, United States - Inc-BW-H-4-O ...
CATCGCCAGGGACGCCTTCGCCGCGCACGTACAAGTCAGCAAGATTATATTGGGCTTGAGCCAAACCGCTTTCCGCCGCTTTCCGATACCAGGCCACAGCTTGCGCGCGGTCTTGCGCGACACCAAGCCCTTGATCGTAGAGATAGCCGAGATTCATCTGCGCGGCGGAGTCGCCAGCGTTCGCACCCTGCTCAAATTCCTTGAAAGCTTCCTGGTAATCCTGGCGCACGCCGCAGCCATTCAGGTACAGGATGCCCAAATCGAAGTACGCGAGTGCGTAGCCCTGTTGGGCGGCTTCGTGTAGCCAGTACAAGGCGGTGCCCGCACTTGGTGGTGTCCCCCATCCCGCGAGCGAAAGTACCGCGAGGTTCACCTGCGCGGGCGCGTACCCTTTCTTCGCGCCCTTCTCAAACCAATGGTGCGCTTCCTGCAGAGTGCGCACGGTGTCTTTTGTCTGGGTGAGTGCGATTCCCTTTTCGTTCTCGTGCGAGCCGCCCATTTGCGAGACGAGTTGCGCAGACGATCTCACGCGGACGGAGTTTCCTTCCCGCACTAGCGCGCGAACCATCTCCGCGGACACGCACCCCGCGTTCGCAGGATTTGCGTTGTCTTGCGCCTGCGATGGAGACGAGAGCACTGCTAGTATAGAGACCGCAAAACATACGATTCGTACGAGCCTGCTTGCGAAGCACGAGCGATTCCTGGCTATCGAGAACATGGATACCCTCCTCAAATCGAATAGGTGGCCAGGTTTTGAATCCGTCTCGGCCTGCAAGACTTTCTAGGCCTGACCTCTGTTATCGCAGGCGCGACTACAACCAACGGTTGACGACACACGAGCCGTTAGTGGCAGAAAGCCTGACCAACAGACTATCTACCTGTAGCCTGCCTATCTATACATACCTAGACGAGCTACACGTCCAAAAGTTTCATGGAGAATGCAGCGACCGCTAGATTTCTCGATTATTCGTAATGCAGGGCAGTGACTGGACTGATGCGGGTGGCGCGCCGTGCCGGAATCCAGCATGCCAGTAAGCCAATTCCGAGGAGCAGAAGTACGACCGAGACGGCGGAGAGAGGATCATAAGGCGAGACGCCCCAAAGTTGGCTGACGACGGAGCGAGAAACCGCAAAGCTAACAAGGATGCCGATGGCGATGCCTGGGACGACAACAGCGAGACCGTGTTTCAAGACCATCTTGAGGACGTCCGTGGGTGCAGCCCCCAGAGCCATGCGGATGCCGATTTCATGGGTTCGGTGCGAGGTGGTGTAGGCAATCACGCTGTAGACGCCGAGGGTGACAAGGAGCAAGCCAATCGTGGCGAACGTCGTGACAAGAAGAAAACCCAAGCGCGGCTGGGCGTACGAAAAAGTGTTGAGCCACTCGGCCAGAGGATACCCCTCTGCAAACGCCACCGTTGGATCGACACCCCACACCGCCTTACGGACAGTTGCGTTCATCGAGCCCGGATCGCCGGTCGTGCGCACAATAAGTCGGCGCATGCCAGACCCTGTAACGCTGTAAGGAATCCACACCTCGGGTTCCGTGGGCCTTTCCAGACCCACGTTCATGGCGTCCGCGGCTACGCCAATGACCTGAAAAGACCGGTCTGTAACGGCGTCGGGAATTTTTTTCAGGACGTCGAGGATAATGGTTCGACCGAGCGGATCTCCCTCACCGAGAAAGCGCCGCTGAAAGGTCTGATTGATCACTACGACCTTTCTGGCGGTGCTCACTTCCTCTTCCGTGAACGAACGGCCCGAGAGAAGCGGCTGCCGCACGATCGAGAAGTAGTTGTCGCCTACGAGTTGGATTAGCGATTCCCACTCGCCGGTGTGAGTCTTACCGGGAATTTCGATGTTGCCTCCGAACCCTCCGTAGGGAGGAGTCGTGCTGACGGGCGAGGCGTCTTCGATACCCGGCGTCGATTTCAAGTTGCGAATCAAGGGATCGAAGAAGGAAACAAGCTGTGGTCCAGTTTTGTAGTGTTGAGAAGGAAGAGGGATGCGCCCGATGAGCAGATGGTCCGGCTGCCAGCCGAGCGAAACGCTCTGAATCGCCACGAAACTGCGCATGAAAAGGCCGGCGGTGAAAAGCAGAATGATGGACAAGGCGACTTCGAGGACGATGACGGCATTGCGTAAGCGCGATTTGGCCGCCGTACCGCCAAGCCCTTTGCCCGCGCCGCGCAGAGCGTCCTGAACGTCAACGCGCGAGGCCTGAAGCGCCGGGAAAAGACCAAAGATAACGACGGTTGCGATAGCGAGACTGATGCCGAAAAGAAGGACCCAGCCGTTCATTTCAATGACCGTTTCCGAGGGAATAGTAAATGGTGGCATGGCAGACGAAAGCGCCCGGACGCCAGCCCACGCAAAGAGTACGCCGGCGGCAGCGCCGCCGAGAGCGAGCAGCAAGCTTTCCAGAAGAAGTTGACGCACCAGACGGGCGCGGCTCGCACCCAAGGCTGCGCGAACGGCAAATTCCCTGCCGCGCGTGGTAGCGCGTGCGAGCAACAGGCTCGCCACGTTGGCGCATCCGATAAGCAACAACAAGCCGACGGCGGCAAACAAGACGAAGAGTGTTCTGCGAAACCCCTTGCCAACGACGGCGTGGACGAACGATTCAACGCCGACACGAAAGTGCGTCGGATAATCCTCGCGGTAGGACGGCGCGATCCGCGTCCCGATGATGTTCATGTCTGCTTCGGCTTCTTGAATGGTGACGCCGGGTTTGAGATGAGCGACGACTCCCCAGTACTGAGGGAATGTGCCCCGCATCACATTGGCGGTCGTCGGCTCACGCGGCATCCAGAGATTGACGCCTCCCCACGCAAAACGCAAAGGCATCACGCCGACGAGTGTACGGCGAATGCCATTTAGCAGGAACGTTTTGCCGACTACGCCCGGATCGGACCCAAACTGGCTAACCCACGTGGCGTAGCGAAGGACAAAGACAGGCGGAGCTCCGGGCTGGTAGTCGGCGGGTTCAAGTCCGCGCCCGAGAAGCGGCGTGACGCCGAACATCTCAAATGTGCCCGGCGTGACGTAGTTGGCGGCGAGGTAGCTGTTGTTCTCGCCGGAATCATAGACTACGTCGATTTCGCAGTTCGCAATGAATCCGTCAAAGACGCGGTTCTGCTCAAGGTAGTCATGCAACTCTGGATAGCTGAGCATACCGCGGAAGATACCCTCGCCGCCCTCTCGCTGATCCAGGTCGAGAATTCGCAGAGTGATCAGTCGTCCCTGGTCCTTGTATGGAAACGGAGCGACAAGAGCGTTATAGATGACGCTGAACATCGCGGTTGATGCGCCGATGCCCAGCGCAAGCGCAAGAATCGCAGCCAGAGCAAAACGAGGATTTTTACGAAGCCCGCGGAGCGCGAACTGAACATCATGGAGCAAGAGCTCGAGACGATTTTCCCAGCGAGCTTCTCGGCACTCTTCTTTGAAGCCTTCTACGCTGCCGAATTCCAGATTCGCGCGGCGGCGCGCTTCGGCGGGCGGCAGGCCCGAGGCAATGTAATCGGCGATTTGCTGCTCCAGATGGAAGTGCAGCTCAGAGTCGAGCCGTTTTTCGACGAGAGGCTTGTGGCCGAGGCGGCGTAACCAGCGCATGCGCTTTCCTCAGTCAGCAGTACGAAGAATCAGGGAAACTGCGTCGGAAAGCCGCTCCCATCCGAGCACTTCCGCTTCGAGCTGCTTTTTGCCCTTGGAAGTCAGAGTGTAAAACTTCGCTTCCCGGCCTGTGCTGGTGTCCTTCCATTCGGCGTCGAGCCATTTGCGCTCTTCGAGCCGATGAAGCGCGGGGTAGAGCGAACCTTGAGGCACTTGAAAATAATCCTTCGAGATCTGTTGGAGACGCTGCGCAATGGCATAGCCGTGGAGTGGCCCAGAGGCGACGATTTTCAAAATGAGCATGTCGAGCGTACCGCGGTGCAGGTCGTTTTTTTCCGTGGGCATGGTTGACACCTAGCGTGGCTACAGGTCTATATTCTACATATAGCGAGCCACCTGTCAAGACGGATTTGTGGTGAGGATTCGGGAGTAATTCCGTGTCGGCAGAGAATTCGTTAGAAGCTACCTATTTTCTGCGTGTTAGAGCATCATGACTTCCTAACGTGGTGGGTGCCAAACTAACAGCGTAGCGTGAAGGTGGTCTCCTTCGGAGGGAGCAATCGTATGGGTACGTTTAGAAGAGGCGGTGGGGATGCGGAGTTCGAGATGAAAAGGGCCGCTCCGTTTTTGAAGTTAGGTGTCATTGCCATTGGAGTGCTTCTCGTGTTGTTGGTGATGGGCCTGTTTCTGCTGCGCGTGACGCGCATCGAACCAGGACACGTGGGCGTGCAGATCAACCTGGCGGGAAACCAGCGTGGCGCGTCCGAGATACCGGTGCGCACCGGCTGGGTTGTATATTCGCCTCTGAGCACGCAAATCATTGAATTCCCGACGTTCGTGCAGACGGTGAAATGGACGAAAGACGTGAATGAAGGGCATCCCATCAATGAAGAGATGGGCTTCAACTCGAAGGAAGGCATGGAAATCTTCGTGGACGTTTCGCTGTCGTATGCCATCGAGCCGACGAAGGTGCCGGACTTCTACGTAAAGTACCGTGTGTCGGACATGGATACGTTTACGCACGGAATTCTGCGCGACGTGGTGAGGAACTCGCTCAACGAAGTGGCGTCCACGTACACTGTGGAAGACATTTACGGAGAGAAAAAGGCGGAGTTTCTGCACAAAGTGCAGATGAAGATCGAGGAGAAAATGACGCCCGTGGGTGTGACCGTGCAGCAGTTTGGCTTCATCGGAGCGCCGCGCGTGCCTGCGGTAATTGCCACTGCGATCACGTCGAAGGCGCAAGCCATTCAAAAGGCCGAGCAGGCCAGAAACGAACTGCAGACGACGCAAGCCGAAGCCGCCAAGAAAATCGCGGAAGCCGAAGGCGACGCCAAGTCCCTGGTAACGCGCGCCCAAGGCGAAGCCGATGCCAACCGCATCCGCCAAAATTCGCTGACGCCGCAACTCCTGGAATTGCGCCGCATCGAAAACAGCCGCGCGCTCATCGACAAATGGAACGGTCAGCTGCCCACGGTCGAGACCGGCCAAGGCAACGGAATGATCCTGCAGCTCCCGAAGCCGCAGTAGCGGACGGGCGAAAAGTGAAACACCGGGGGTCCGGTGCCCGTATATATCTTCAAGAAGGCTTGATGGCCTATTCGCCCATATTGATTGTGCATATTTGCGCTGGGAGCTTGGGGTTGCTGTCCGGGACCGCGGCAATGTGTTTCCGCAAGGGTTCCCGCCGCCATGTGCTGGCCGGAAGGATCTTCGTCGCCTCCATGCTCACCATGGGCGTCTTCGCGGTGTACCTTGCCATCGTGAGGCATCAACCAAATAACATCGGCGGCGGGATTCTAACCGTTTATTTAATCGGAACGGCGTGGCTGACCGCCAGGCGCAGAGACGGGGAAACGAGCCGTTTGGATTGGATTGTGTTCCTGATTCCCTTGGCCCTAGGCATCCTCACCTGGATGAATGGTATTAATGTCGTGCGCAGCGGAGCGAGCTCGCAAGACGGCGTTCCGGTCGGAATGACCTTTTTCATGGGTTCGGTGATGCTGCTGGCAGCCGCGGGGGACGTTCGCATGCTGGTGCGCGGCGGAGTTTTTGGAGCAAAGCGCATCGCGCGGCATCTCTGGCGCATGTGCTTTGGGCTGTTCATCGCAGCCGGCTCTTTTTTCATGGGCCCATCAAACCGCCCACTGAGATTGCTTTCAACAGTGGGGCTCGGAAAATATCTATCCCCGGTTTTATTCAGCACAAGCTTGTATCTAATTCTCACCATACTGCCACTAATTTTGCTGATTTTCTGGCTAGTCCGAGTCCGCTTCACGGATGTATACAACGGGAAGTCAGTGATCTCAGCACCTGGAACTAGCGGACAATATCCCTGATCGCTGACGCGTTCACATGGGCAAAATGGAAGGCTGTCGCCGTGAATAATTGGTGCGCTGCCTGTCAATTCTGACAATGGACGTTGCTTCGCGCAAGCATTACCGTTCCTCCTTTGGGACTCCCATTCTTGGAGGAGAAACATGAAAACACTCATCGGAAAGCTCGTTGTGTTTGCGCTGGGAGTTTTGACGATTGGGGTGTTTGCCGGCCGCGCCCAAATAATGAATCAACTCGATTTCAAGATGTCGCAGCCGTTTACCGTCGCCAATACCACTCTGCCGCCCGGGAGTTACATTGTCAAGCCCGTCTCGGGGACAGAGCAGATGGTTCTTGAGATAAGGAGCGCCAACGGTCACCCCACTGTGATGGTGGACGTGAATTCCGCCCAGCCCGACGGGCCTCAGGGCGGCACTCACCTCATTTTCAACAAGTACGAGAATGTGCTGGCTTTGTCCCAGATCTTCCCAGGAGGCGGAAATACGGGATACCAACTGGTTCAAGGGCATCCCGAGCAACTGGCCGCGAAGACCGAAAAGCCAACGAAACAAACTGTCACTGGTGCCGCGAAGTAAGGCACGACGGGCAGTTCAACCTGCCTAAGGCTCAATTGGGCTAAGCTCACTCGCCCATTCGGGGCCTTACCAATCAAGACCGGCAGTTTTGACATAGCCCACTGCGCCAGAGAAGTAGCATGTATTGGCGACCGGCAGATTTCGATAGGTAAACCCGAGTGGAGGTGTCTGATGGCGACAGCAAATGCGACCGACGGGTTGCGCGGAGGGGGTTCAATCATCAAAAGAGTGAGCGGCTGGTTTATTATCATGGCAGTGGTATTCATCCTGCTGGGGATGATGGCGATTATTGAGCCCGGTGTTGCCGGCGTGGCGCTAACGATTCTGGTGGGCTGGGTGCTAATTTTTGGCGGTGTAGCGCATTTGATTACGGCGTTCAGCGGAGGCGGAGCGGCGCGCGTAATCTGGCAGGTGCTGATCGGAATTGTCTACATCGTCGGCGGATTTTACTTTTTGACGCACCCGTTGCTGGCTCTTGGAACTCTGACGCTGCTTTTAGGGGTGATGATCCTCATGGAAGCGGTGTTCGAACTTATCGCGTATTTCAGGGCGCGGGATGAACGGGGCTCGGGCTGGCTGCTGGTGAATGCGCTGATCACGCTGCTACTGGGCGGCCTGATTTGGCTCCAATGGCCGTCGAGTTCGGGGTGGGCGATCGGGACGCTGGTAGGCGTAAACTTGCTGATGACCGGAATTTCGCGGCTGATGTTTGGTCTTGCAGCACGGAAAGTGGCAAACCGCTTGGCTGCCTAGCGGACGCACTCACAACCGGCGTCATTTTTTCTTGACAAACTGTTACTCCTGGCATACAGTAGTCTTTGGATACTATTGTGTCTTCTCACCGTAGCGCCAGCATCTTGCTGGCGTTTTTGCTTTCTGGCGTCCGCGAATCGACCTACTGATTCCCGCATAATATTGCGACGTAGCGATTTGGGGTACGGCAGCCCTGCTGCCGCTTTTCTCAGCGACCCGTATGACTCTATATTTGGGGTCTCAGTAAGCCTTTTATTATCAACACTTACGAGATCTGCACAATCTTAGCGCAAATTGCGTCACTCAAATCCTTTAGAATCAACACTTGCGTAAACCTATAAAACCAATCGACTTTAAGTGTCTTTAGAATGAACACTTACGAAAAAACCGGGAGGGGGGCCCCAGTGGCTAAGCAAGCTCCGGCGATTTACTAGGAACCAGCAGTCGCGGAGAGCTCCGCCGTGCTGAGGCAAACCTCGGAGGCGTGAATTACACAGGTATCCGTCGGGTCGTGCGCATCGCGCCGAACGGATTTCAATTTCAGCAGGCCTCCGCTCGGCAAGGCGTTCCCCATGAGCGGCTCCAGCGCAGCATCGCGCAGGCTGCCTCCGGAAAATATCGCAACTGGCGAAACCATCTCGGCGGAGTAACCGGCCGGGCCCCGCAGGATTTTCGTCATGATGCCCTGGCCAGTGGTCGCGTTAATCGCCATGGTGAGTGGCAGGACAAGACAGCCGTCGTCGCGCAAACTCTCCAGCCAAATCGTTTGCGGGTGCGTCACGCCGCAATTCACGAAGATGGCGTCACAAAGACCGGGATCGAAGCCCGCACCATCGCCCGCGTGCACTATGACGTTCGCATAAGCCGCAAGGTTTTCTTTGGCGCGCGCGGCAAGCCCAGCGTCCAACTCGACACCAACCACGCTGCCACCTGCCCCGACGACTTCCGCCATGATGGCCGTATAGTAGCCCACGCCACATCCGAGGTGAAACACCCGGTCGCCGGGCTTTAGCGCAAGCGCTTCAATCCAAAGCGCGAGCGAGCCGGGTTGGCCGTTGTTGATGTCCTTGGAACGGTCGAGGGATACGACCACGTTGTGATAAACGTCGCGGGGATCTTCGACGCTGACATACGACATCTGCCCAATGCCCGCGAGGGACAGCGCGCGGGCTGTCGCCGAACCGATCAGCCACGGCGCCGGCCCCAGAAATTTCTCGCGCGGCACCCGAGCGAACGCTTCAACCAATCCTGGCGTAGTCAGGCTCGCGGCAAATCGAATTTCTTGAGCATAGAAGGCGCGGCAATCTTCAAGGGTCATCATGACTGGCTCCCGCAGGGGCAGCGAGTTGTACCAGAGAAGGACGGCTTGGTTACGCTGCGCACAAATCTCTTTTTGGAAACAGTATAAATTACGGCTAAAGACTTTGGTGGTTTTGCCCCGCGTCGCTGATTATGACTTCCAAATCCTCTCCCTTCTTAACACACCCTCAACGTTCCGTCGCCAATGGCAACAGCTGTAGTCGAACCACTCTCAACGTCTTCAAGTCTCGTCGATCAATTTGTCTGTCGTGAGAGCAACGGTTTATCCGCCGTCCGCGCGGCCGATGTCATCCCCGTCGTCCTCCGCCAATCCACTTCGTTGACGTCCACGCCGCCCTTGCGGCCTTGGGTGTCTTCAAACATCAACAAGTCGCCGTCTCGCTGATACTTGGCCACTTCATAGGTCTCGCTAGACTTCAGCACGATGAGAGTACGTCTTTCAATCGTTTGGCGTTCGGCGGGCGGCGCAATGATCTGCGCAGCTCTGCTGTCATCGTTCGCGGCCAGCGGCGCATTTGGCGCAATGCTCGCGGCGATTGCAGGGTTCTGAACGGCTAGGTGCATCCCGTTCGTCTGTGGCACTGCACTATAAGAGGCCGGCCGCGAGGATGCGTACGGCGGGCGGTCTGGGTGTAACAGGCTTTGCGGCAGGACGATGTCGTCCATCAAGCGCAGTTGCAGAGGCTCTTCGCCTTTCAACGTCGGTCTTGGACCGCGGAACGGAAGACTGATCACCTTCCAGGGCCACAGCGGCGGGAGCATCCACTCGACCACGTCTCGAGTCGCGTGACCCTTGCCGTCGATGTCGCCTTGCTTGTCCACCTTGTAGCCGCGGGCCATGATGACCTTAGCCGGAACGGGCAGATCGCCACTCGGCAAGATCACTCGGTCAAAGGTAATCTTCAGGTAGCCCTTCCCGACGAAATGACCCGGCTCCTTCTCGGCTTCCAAGTGCCCGCCCAGCATGCTGCCTCTGGGGAAGAGCGGCCTGCCGAACTCCTGCATGGTTCTCAGGTGACACAATACCGGATCACCAACGGCCGCAGTCGCCGAAGAGAAATTCGGCTCGTTTAAGGTGCATTGCAGCAGCGTACCGGCCGGCACCAGTTGATCCTGAGCACGGATCGCTGTTGCCGACACCAGTAGCGCCATTGCGCCCACCAAACTAACGATGAGTCGTTTCATGGTTATCCTCCAGGTTGTCGCTTTCTGACTTGTATCGACTATCCGCGGCCAGACGAGCTAGCCGCTTCGACCGGAAGAAATGCCCGAAAGCTCCGCACTGGACACGCTCGGACATCACCCTCGGTTGTGCGACCCTAACCCAAGGGGCACTGAAAAGTCTCTTATAAAATAAGGAATTTTTTCGGCAGGCAAGAAGTGTCGGGCAAACCCGCCAGCGCCAAAACAAAAACGCCGAGAGGTGTCGGGCAAACCCGTCATCGCTACAACAAAAAGGGGAGGAGACGAGTGGTCCGGAGCATATATGCCTTGTAAGGCTCGCCCAGGGCCGCGACTAGCGCGGCTTCCTCGACGTACATGCGATAGGCATAGCCGGTTCCGGCGCACGCAAGAAGCGCGAGAAGTGCCGCCCAATTTCCCAGCGCGAGACCAATTCCGGCAACGGTCGTGAGACTGCCAGTGTAAGCGGGGTGGCGGATGTAGCGATATGGTCCGGCCTCAATAACGGTTTGGCCCGCATGAATGGCGACGCCGTAGGTGAAGAACCGTCCCAAAAGCGACATCGCGTAGAAGCGAAAAGCCATTCCTCCAAGCATGAGGGCGATTCCGATGAAGAAAACCGCTTTTCGGTTCCACAGAATGTTGGCCTGCGGAAGGACAAAAGAGAGCGCAAAGCCCAGCCAGAGCGCAACCCAAATAAGAATCACGAGGAGCCTGTAAGAGCCTCGGTCACGGGCCTTGGAGCGGTCACTTGATCGCTTGGCTCTGGCCGCTATGGTCTCCAGGACAAACCACGAGAGGTAGGCCGTCCAGAAAATAATGGCGTAGGGTAGTCCTCCGGAAAAGGGTAAAGGATGCAAGGTTGGGTCTGCCTGGTCGCAAGCGAGGCAATTCTACTCTATTTATGTGCAAGGGTTGTGGATATTCGCTGTTTGTTCGCCGAGCCGCATTGGACAGCAATTTAGTGAGGAGGTATGATTCACTGGTCCTCAGTCCTCCCAACCATAAGGAGTCTCATGAAACGCTTAGTTCCAATACCCAGTGGGTTTGTCGACCACCTGAAACGAGCCGGAGAGACGGGCATAGGTTATCAGGTGGTTTCGGTGGAACTCCGGGATGGCAGAAGATTCGACCAGGTGGTCACCAGCGAAGGCTGCATCATCGAGGTCCGTGGCTTTAAGGAAATTCCCTTTACACCGGATGAAGTCGCCGCGGTGGACGTCAATCACAATCGTTGGAATTTCAGGAGCGCGTCGGGAGCACGCGCCAAGGCTCGGGCTGCCACAGCTTGAGCTTGCCGTCTCGATAGTCGCTTTTATTTTGGCCACACCCTACGTTAACATCGCCGCGTTTTTGGAATATCCTTTCTGGATTCAAGGGAACCGCCGTGCCTAGCCCTGCGTGGATGCGCCCGGAGAGCGACGGAATATGAGCAAGAAATCTACTTCGAGCAAAGCTCGTAAGCAGCTTCGACCAATGACGCCAAGCGCTATCGAACGTGCCGCATTTACCGATCCCGACGCACAGCCTCTGAGCAGCATCGATTTAAAGCACATGAAGCGGACGCCGCAAGCCAAAATTATTCGCCGCGCTTTAGGCATCACACAAGAAGAATTTGCCGCCCGTTACCATATTCCACTCGGAACGTTGCGCGACTGGGAGCAAGGACGTGCCTACCCAGACCGTCCGGCCCAAGCCTATGTGATGGTGATTGCTCGCGACCCTGAGAGGGTCCAACAAGCGTTGGAAGCCTAATTAAGATGACGAACGCCGTTCCGTTGGAGAGATTGTTCGGACGATCGGTGGCAAACCAATCGAATCTTTTTGATGCGTATTAGTTCCCTGCTGCAGACGTGGCAGGACTGCCCGGCGCATAGTAGCCGTTGCGGGTGCGGGCGACAAGTTTGCCGCGGCCGTGCGGCGGAATCACCTGCACGCTGACCGCCCGGAACGTTCCGTCTTTTTTGGTGTTGGAAGGATAGTACGTCAAGGTGTACTGGTTGCGGATATCGTGCGCCACCTGCTCGCAGATGGCGTGCACGTCATCGACGCTCTCCGGAAAAAACGCCAGGCCGCCCGATGCTTCGGCGATATGCCTCAAAGCCTTCATGGCGTTACTCTTCTCTTTCCTTTTTTCATCGCCGAGCAGGCCGATGGTGTAAATCACCGTGTCCGTCTTCTGGATTTCCCGGACGGTTTTTTCGAGCGAGTTATGGCTGGAATTGTCTTCCCCGTCGGTGACCACGAGCAACACGCGCTTATCCTTGGCGGCTTTCTTTAGATGATCGAGCGAGCCGATAATGGCGTCGAAGAGCGCCGTGCTGCCGCGCGAGTCGATACGCTCCAGGGCTTCCTTCAGCTCCGGAATGCTGTTGGTGAAATCCTTGTCGAGGTCCAGATAAAAGTCGTCGTTGAAGTTGACGACGAAAGCTTCGTCCTGCGGGTTGCTGGACTCGACGAGCGTGAGAGCGGCTTCATTCACGCGCGGCCGTTTGTCGCGCATGCTGCCGCTATTGTCGATCACCAGGCCCATGCTGACGGGAACGTCCTCGCGCTTAAAGTTAGCGAGCTTCTGCTCGACTTTGTCCTCGAAAACGCGGAAGTTTTCGGGCTTCAGACCGTCCGCGAACTTGCCGCGATCGTCGATTACAGACGTGTGCAGCACCACCAGGCCCACGTCGACCTTGATGATGGAGCCCTGCTTTCCAGCGTTCGGATCTTGGCCCGGAGGAGTGGGCTGCGTGGTCGGAAGAGGAATCTGCGCAAGGCACGGAGACACTAACAGAGCCATCGCGCAGAAAACTAGAATGAGATTGAAAAGGGCGCGAAGCCGCCAAAACGGAAACTCAGTGGCTGGGCGCGTAGTAACCCGTCTTCGCGAACACATTGAGCGGCGGCAATCCTCTCGGAGCACGCAGCTTGATTTTGATTTTCCGCCACCTTGCATCGTGCGCCTTGTTGCTCGGTCGATATCCCAAGACATATTGGTTTCGCAGCTCCATGCCAATTTTTGAGGCAATATCCGGAAGGTCCTCAAGTTTCTCGACCGAAAATACGCGGCCCCCCGTCATCTCCGTGATTTCCGAAAGCAACGACGGACCGTTCAGTTCTTCCGGTGTCCGGTTACGATATCCAAGCGCATCAAAGATCCCGACGGCATAGAGCTGGGTGTCGGCTTCCTTAACCAATCGCTTGATATCGCTCTCGTTGTACCGGCTATGATTATCTCCTCCATCGGATAGAATGAGCAAGGCACGTTTGCTGTTGTGTGCACCTCGCATCTGGCTCAGGCCAAGGTAGATGGCGTCGAGCAGCGCGGTGCGCCCTTTCGCGGAAGTCAGCATCAGGCTGCTCTGCAGGTCTTCGACGCTGTTCGTGAAGGCGCTGGTCAGCTCCGCGCGCTCGTTGAAGCTTACTAGAAAAAATTCATCCTGCGGATTCGCCGTCTTGAAGAACTGCACGGCTGCTTCGCGCGCTTTCCCCACTTTGTTCGCCATGCTGCCACTGAAATCGAAGATCACGCCGATGGAGATGGGAACGTCTTCGGCGGAGAACGTCACCACTTCCTGCTCCGAGTTATCCTCGAACACGCGGAAGTTCTCCATCTCCAGTCCGGTGACCAATCGGTTGTAGGGATCCGTGACGGTGACGTTGACCAGCGCGAGGTCCACATCCATTTTCAGAGTGTGGCCGGGCTTGAGCTTCGCCGAAGGGGTGTCCCTCTTTACGTCATCCTTCGACTTGTTTTCATTCTGCTTGTTTTCATCGGCGGGAGATTGCGTCTGGGCCTGAGATTGTTGCGCAGCGAGGGTGGCAACGCGAGACGTGACCAGACAAGCGAGTAACAGCACCAAAACGGAAACTACAAAAACGCGAATCCTAGGTCTATCGCGTTTCACGGCACCCCCATCGTCCCGGTTACCCAGAACGGCCGCGCGGCTCGGACAAAACATGATTCTACCACTCGCGCATTCGAAGACAAGGCAAATCCCGTACCGGGTCCCCGATGGTACTCGGATCCCTCTCGAGCCAATCCGCGCATGGGATCAACTCCCCGCCCGGCAACGATAAGAATAGCAAGCACTTGGCGCATGGCTACCATTAGTCAAAGACTGTAGATAGTGCCCAAATATTCCCCAATGTGGGACACTCAAAACCATGGGAGACTCACCGAAATGAGTTCGGCCAAACCAGAGGTTGTCATCGTTATTCCCGCTCGCTTTGGTTCGACGCGCCTGCCCGGCAAACCGCTTGTGTCGCTGGCTGGCAAACCGATGATCCAGCGCGTCTATGAGCGCGCCAAGATGTCCACGCACGCGGATCGCGTGATTGTCGCAACGGATGATGAACGCATCGTGACGGCCGTGGAAAGCTTCGGCGGCACGGCGCGCATGACTCGCTCAGACCATCGCACCGGGACCGAGCGCGTGGCGGAAGTCGCGGCCCACGAAAAAGGCGACGTCTTTGTAAACGTGCAGGGAGATGAGCCCTTGCTGGATCCCGTGGCTGTCGACACGGCCGTGAACGCCCTGCTCGAAGAACCCGCCGCTGCCATCGCAACAGTAGCTACTCCGATCAAAGTACCGGCGGACATCATGGACCCGAACGTGGTGAAAACCGTCCTCGATTTCGAAAACAATGGCCTCTATTTCTCGCGGGCCCCGATCCCTTGGGTGCGCGACACCGCCGGCAAAATTCAGGTGCGCCATCTAAAACATCTCGGCCTTTACGTCTTCCAGCGCGACGCTCTCCTCGAATATCCCACCCTGCCCCAGGGCGAACTCGAGCGCATCGAACAGCTCGAACAACTCCGCTGGCTCGAAAACGGCTGGAAGATTCGCGTAGCCGAAGTCGAACACGACGCTGTCAGCGTCGACGTGCCCGAAGACGTGGCCCGCGTGGAGAAGCTGCTCCAAAAATAAAACCGCCCGGCGGGCACTCCGCCGAACGGCAACTCTCATCAAGTGAATCTATTTGAGGCAGAGTCCCTGGCTATTGCTGCGTCTCCAGGACTCCATCCACGATGCGCGTCGAACTGGTGCTGGTGTTCGCGAAGAAGGCAAGCTGCGGGCTGGCGAAGTAGACCACGAAATCGACCGTCGTCGTCTGACCGTTCTTGGTGAGCGTGACGGCCATCGTACTTCGTTTCCCGTCGTCGCCCGCGCCGTCTCCACCAACGGTGATGGTGCCGGTCAAAGCGTTGTCTGTTTGCGGACCGTTGAGATTCTGAAATTGGAAAATGTCCGCCGCACCAGTGAGTGCAAGGCTGGAAACCGTGGTTTGGCCAACGAGGTCCTCTTCGTCCGCGACCCCAGACTGCAGGCTCAGACCGGTCCAGTTCATGGCATATGTCCCAGTAATGTTTGTGCCGCTGAATGGATTCCCCGTTTGCCCCGCGATCGTGCCGTCGGCGACGTCAGTTGGACCGTTAACGGACGATTGCGTGATGTCCTGGATGACCCCGTTCGTTGCAGAAGTCAGATAAAACACGAAGGTGAATGGGAGGCTAAGATTTGGATCCTTGAAGGTCACAGTCCCGCGACCGGGATTCGCCGGGTCGAGTGCAACGCTCCCGTTCGTCGCGCTATTTGTCGACGTGAAGCTCCCCACGTTATTGGTATCCACGAGGACGCTGTTTACCGCCGCGCCACTAGCCGTGAAACGTCCGATGCGAGTGATTCCCCCGCCAGTCGCCGACGTTCCCGCAACGACGAAGACAAAGCCGCTGCTGAGGCTTGTTGGCACGTTGGTCTGAATGACGGCGTCGCCCGAGAGCATCGCCCCGCCGCTGATGCTAAGGAACCGGATTCGCGTCGCATCCACAATATAAAAGACGTAGTCCTCACCCGCGATCGTGGCGACGCCGCGCCCGAAACTCGTCAAGGTGGCAGGATTCGCCGGATCCTGACTTAGCGTTCCCGGTGGAATAGCACCGTTAGTCAGCGAAAAATTATCGTTAGCGTCTTCGAATCCTCCGCTAATCGCACCGCTGGCTGCGGTGAATTCGCCGACAAGGGACTCTCCATTCAGGCCTCCGTCCAAGCCGGAAAAATCGAATACGTAGGTAGCTTGCACAGGGAGAATCGGATTCGTAAAGGCGGCCGTATTCTGTTTAAAAAAATTCCCGCTTCCGGTGGAAGCCTGAGTGGTAGTGGAGGTCTCATCTATCAAGAGGCCGCCGCTTGTGGATGTAAGAACGATCCCGAAGGAGATCGTAGAGGGAACGCCCCCAGCGGACACATTCAAGGTCAGTGATCCACGTCCATTCCCATCCACGGTGTACGAGCCTCCGGTAATGAGCACCGCCAAACTCGGCAGAACGCCAGGCTCGGCTACGTCCTCGACCCCGCCCGTGATTCCGCCAGTTCCATTCGCCACGAAACTGCCCGTCCGCGCCAAACTAGTTGTTGCGTTGCTCGAGGCAACCTCGCCGGTGGTGAAAAAGGCGTATGTGCCATTGAGGCTGCTAAGGCCGAACTTGCCAGTCGGAGGAGGGAGAATAGTGGTGCCGCCCCCGCCACCGCAAGCAGTGCTCCAGAGAGCCGCGGCCGACGCAATTACCAAAAGCAGGCGCTTCATCGCGCACCTCGCAGCGCATCCTTCTGATCTTGTGTCAGAACGGAAGCGGGAGTCAGCGGAAAGCCTTTGGTATTGCGTACGGCGACCGCCTGCGTTCCTTTTTGCACGATGCGCGCCGCGAAGAACGCGCCGTTGCCATAAGACAGGTTTTCGCCAACGATGCGAATATTGTCGCCCGCGTTCAGTTCAAAATGGCTGGCCGCGAGCAACTTGCCGTTGCCCAGATGCACATCAACCTGCCCCGAAGGGGTCTGCAGGAGCACATGCGCGCCGATGGGTGGCGTAGTAGACGCCGCATTGTATTTGACGACGGTGCCGATCAGCGAGACTTCACGGCTCACACTATAGGATTCGAATCCCTGCGCGTTCGATGACACTGTTTGTTGTGCGGCAGCGGAAAGGCAAAAGGCCAGTGCGCCCGCAAACATAAACGGTACAGCCACTTTTCGTATATTCAGTTTCATTACCCCTTCCCTGAGTTCGTGAGACTCCCCATGAGTCTCTCTGGATAGCGTCGCCGCACGCCGCTCGCGGCTCTACGCAGATGTACAACTTGTTGGATGACTGCAACACCGCAAACGGTTTCCGCTCGAAATCGTTTTGTTCAAATTGACAACTCTTCCATCTACAGCGGACTACACGCAGAGACTGCCCCCGCAGAATGCAAACACGCTTCACCGATAAAAGTTTCGCGGCAACAGAAATTCGCGCCGCGAAACTCGAATCCGCGTTCGTACTTATTACTAGTTCCCCAATCTGTTTTTCAGGGTTCCCCAAATTATTTCTTCGATTTGACACCCGCGCGCATTCCGACCATAATTATGCGTACGTCACTCCTGTGGAGGGCTGATAAGCTCGACGCACTGGGAAATCCCGGACGCGGGCTGCATGGATGGCGCCAAAATATATTTTTGTTACCGGCGGTGTTGTTTCCTCACTTGGAAAGGGAGTTGCAGCTTCCTCTATCGGTTGTCTCCTCGAAAGTCGCGGTTTCAAAGTCACCCTTCAGAAATGTGATCCGTACCTGAACGTCGTCCCGGTACGATGAGCCCCTTTCAGCACGGTGAAGTTTTTGTGACCGAAGACGGCGCGGAGACGGACCTCGACCTTGGCCACTACGAGCGCTTTACCCACGCCAAGCTTTCCCGCGACAACAACTGGACCACCGGCCGCATCTACGAAACCATTCTCACCAAGGAACGGCGCGGCGATTACCTCGGCAAAACCGTGCAGGTCATACCGCACGTCACCGACGAAATCAAAGCCACTATTAGAAAAGTCTCTGATGAAGTCGATGTCGTGATCGTTGAGATCGGCGGCACGGTCGGAGATATCGAGTCACTTCCGTTCCTCGAAGCCATCCGACAGATGCGTCTCGAACTTGGTGCGGAAAACACGCTCTTTGTCCACGTAACGCTGGTGCCGTTTATTGCCGCCGCCGGCGAACTGAAAACCAAGCCCACCCAGCACAGCGTTAAGGAAATGCTCGGCATCGGCATTCAGCCCGACATTTTGTTGTGCCGCAGCGACCGCCACATTCCCGGCGACCTCAAGAAAAAAATCGCGCTCTTTTGCAACGTGGCCGAAGCCTGCGTCATTTCCATGGAAGATGTGGACACGATATATGCCGTGCCTGTGGAGCTCAGCCGCGAGGGCCTCGACGCGCAAATTCTGCGGCATTTGAAACTGGAAGACCGGCCTTCGGACATGCGCCCTTGGCTCGACCTCGTCTATCGCATCCACAATCCTGCGGGCGAAGTCCGCATCGCGGTGGTGGGCAAATACGTTCAGCTCGAAGACGCCTACAAAAGTCTGCGCGAAGCCCTGTTGCACGGCGGCCTGGCGCACAACCACAAAACTATCCTCGAATGGGTTGAGGCCGAAGAAATAGACTCAGTCGCCACCGCGGCCGCACGCCTGCACGGCTATGACGGCATCCTGGTTCCCGGAGGCTTCGGCAAGCGTGGCTTGCAAGGAATGATTTACACGATCCAGTACGCCCGCGAAAACAAGATTCCCTATTTCGGCGTCTGCCTGGGGATGCAATGCGCCACGGTTGAATACGCCCGCGATGTTGCCGGCCTTAAGCAAGCTGACACCACCGAATCAGATCCTCAGTCACCTCATCGCGTCATTTACAAATTGCGCGAACTCCTCGGCGTAGACGAAATGGGCGGCACCATGCGCCTTGGCGCTTGGCCCTGCAAACTCGAACCCGGCTCCCTCGCCAATCGCGCCTACGGCAAAACAGAAATCAGCGAGCGTCACCGCCACCGCTACGAATTCAATCGCGACTACGAGAAAACTCTGACCAACGCCGGCCTCCGCATTACGGGCCGCACCCCCGACGAAAACTACGTCGAAATCATCGAAGCCCCCGAACACCCCTGGTTCCTGGGCTGCCAATTCCATCCCGAATTCAAGTCCAAACCGCTGGAGCCGCATCCGCTCTTCGCCGCCTTCATCGGCGCCGCGCTCGAACACAAGAAAGCTCGATCACGCACCACCACAGAACCGCCGCGTGTGCAGGCCTTCGACGTCGCCCCCCACGCCAACGCCTAATCCAGCCAGCCTTTGTTGTCAGGACTTAGGTTACTGGACGGTCGTGGCTTGCCTGCCATCGGTTGTGCGTGAACTTTTCAGAACTCCGATTCTTGCCAACTTCCGAGTTGCCGACGACCCGGGAGTGACCAAGAAGGACTACCGCGATGTTGGTGGTGGCGGCTTCGGCTGGGCCTATTCCGGCTGCAGGTCAGCGGCACTGCGAGCCATCCAGCTGCGATCCTCAAAGAGGTTGTTGCGGATACGCATCCAGTTTTCTTCCAGATGATCCCGTGGGGCGCTGGCGGAAGTGTGTTTGGCGAGAGAAGCCAGTGTCCTGATTTCGGAAGCTTCCATCTTCAGGAAGCGCGATTCGGACCCGACCGTGATACGCGAGGCCAAGCCTTCCAGCGTGGCAGCCAGCTGTGTACGGCGCGCGTCATCGTAGGGCTTTAAACTGAAGAGAAGACGGTCAATATCGGTAATCTCCGGGCGATAGTCGTCGGCGTTCAGGGTCACCGGCTCCGGCAATGGTTTGCTCAAGTCGACTCCACAACCAAACATCACGACGAGAGCAACCGCAACCGCAAGTGCGCGCAAAGTGAATTGCATCGTTTAATGGCTCCTTTTTGATGCCTGCATTTCGAGCTGCTCTTTCGCGCGGCGAGCGACCCGGGGAACCTCTTCGTATTCCAGGTCCGGCTCGGAAGCCAGTTTGTCGAGCTTTTGGAAAACACGTTCGTCGGAAGTTCCTGTTTTCTCAACCGCGTAGATCATGGAAGGCTCGGCTTTGCGGCGCAGAAATTGGTCCACTATGGTGTCAAAAGCGGAGCGATCTCCGCACACCGTGATTGTTTGAGCAGAGATGCCGGCAATGTAGTCGTCAGGACTCTCCTCAAGTAGATGCAGCAGCTCGGGTACGGCCTTGCAAGCCCGATAATATTGGATCTTCTGGATGGCTTCGTTCAGGACGTCCCGGTCTGAGGAACCAAGATTAGCAATCGCCTTGTCGGCGTCTAAGTCCCGCTCAGCTTGTTTTGCCCGGTCCTCGCTACTCGCTACTCCAGCCGACTGGGAGGAAGCTTCCTCGGCGTTTTTCCTGTCTAACTCCCGGATGGCCTCTTGTTTCTGGCGTTCGCGGCCGGCTTGGTTCGAACTGATGATGGACAACACCACGAACAAGGCCACTACGCAGCCTACAATCGTCATTAATGCAGTTTTGAGGGCCTTGACCATTGAGTCCTCCGGCACTTTAAGGCTTAAGGCGTCACCATTATGATAGGGCGCGCCGGGCGAACTGCATGATCGTGAGTGTCCTTTCAGGTACTGTGGGAGGTCGGGGGAACGGGCGAAACAGTTCAGCTTGCTGCGGAGAGGGATTAGCTCTCGGGCCGCTGTCGCCCGCCGTGTCAGGGCATGCGATTGATAGAGTCAAATCGTGGAACTGGATTACACCGATGAAGGGGCATCGGACATGTGGTTCGCATTTTCACCATTGTGATTGCGTCCGAATGGCGAGCTAACAGGAAGTTATTCCGGGCCAGAAGCCGCTTCTAGGAAATCGCGCCGCGTTGACTCCCGATGGATCGCGCCCAGAAACTGACTCACGACCCACACTCGAGCAATTCTCCAAATCAAAGCCGCGTGTATGCTATCTTCGGTAACTTCGATGATTCCTCCCCACGACATTTCTCTCGGCTCTCTGCGCCTGGGAATCGGCAACCCGCTTTTTCTCATTGCCGGGCCTTGCGTCATTGAAAGCGAAGCCCACGCCCGAAAAATGGCGGAAAAAGTTGCCAAGGTCGCGGCCGACGCAGGAGTGCCCTACATCTTCAAAGCCTCCTACGACAAAGCCAACCGCTCTTCCGTCAGAGCCTTTCGCGGGCCCGGCCTCAAAGAAGGCCTGCGCATCCTCGCCAAAATAAAATCCGATCTAAAGCTCCCCATCCTCACCGACATTCACGAATCCTCGCAGGCACAACCCGTCTCCGAAGTCTGCGACATTGTCCAGATACCCGCCTTTCTGGCGCGCCAGACTGATCTCCTTCTCGCCGCCGCCAAGACCGGCCGCATCATCAACGTAAAAAAACCCCAATTCGTCTCCCCCTGGGACATGGCCAACGTCGTCGAAAAAATTGTCAGCACCGGCAACAAAGACATCATCCTCACCGAACGCGGCGCCTCCTTCGGCTACCAAAACCTCGTCGTCGACATGCGCTCGTTCCCGATCCTCCAAAAGCTAGGCTATCCGGTCGTCTTTGACGTTACTCACTCCGTCCAACTCCCCGGCGGCCAAGGCCACGCCAGCGGCGGCCAACCCGAATTCATCGAGCCCCTGGCCCGCGCTGGTGTAGCCGCAGGTGTCGACGGCATCTTCCTCGAAACCCACGACAACCCCGCCGAAGCCCTGTCCGACGGTCCTAACGCTCTCCCCCTCTCCCAACTCCCCGCCCTGCTCAAACGCCTGAAAGAACTCTCCACAGTCGTCCGCCGTTGGAGCGTCCAATGACCCCCGGCCCGTGCCGCCCCGCTTTTGTTCTTAGTGGCGC
>Ga0210395_10001057_pt1 | contig 21420 bp, 22 predicted proteins | sample IncBWH4OmetaG_FD_150861 | JGI IMG/M metagenome (GOLD analysis project Ga0210395, IMG submission 150861) | Forest soil microbial communities from Barre Woods Harvard Forest LTER site, Petersham, Massachusetts, United States - Inc-BW-H-4-O ...
GCGTCGAGATCGCGCGCTCGCTCGCGACGCGGCCGAACTACATGCTGCTCGACGAGCCTTTTGCCGGCATCGATCCGATCGCGGTCGGCGACATTCAGGCGCTCGTCCGCCACCTCACCAATCGCGGCATCGGCGTCCTGATCACCGACCACAATGTCCGCGAGACCCTCGGCCTGACCGATCGCGCCTACATCATCTATTCCGGCGAGGTGCTGATGGAGGGCCGCGCCGACGACATTGTCAACAACCCGGACGTGCGGCGGCTCTATCTGGGAGAGCAATTCCAGCTTTAAACCTTGTTGGCGAATTCGGTTGACGACACGGCGTCCGAATTGCTGTAGATCACCTACAAGCAAGAATTGGACCAGTCAGACCGGATTCGATGGCGCTCACGCAAAGATTACAAATCCGCCAGAGCCAAGCGCTGGTGATGACGCCGCAGCTCATGCAGGCGATCAAGCTCTTGCAGCTGTCGAATCTGGATCTGGTGGCTTATGTCGAAGCCGAGCTCGAGCGCAATCCACTGCTCGACCGCAGCGCCGAAGACGAGCGGGCGGCCGCCGAGGCTGGCGCCGAACCGGCGCCCGACCAGGCGCCTGCGTCCGGCGAAAGCTGGAATGCCGGCGAGACCGAGGCCAGCCACGACCGGATCGAGGACGCGCTCGATACCCGCACGGAAGACGTGTTTCCCGACGCCGAAATCGCCCGGCCGCGCGCCGCGGAGGGACCGGCGGGCTATTCGGAATGGGCCACGGTCGGCGCCGGCGGCCGCGACGACGGCGAGTACAACCTGGAAGCCTTCGTTCCCGCCGAGACGACGCTCGCCGACTGGTTGCGAGAGCAGCTCACGCTCGCCGTCACCAAGCCGGCGCAACGCATGATCGGACAATACCTCATCGATCTCGTCGACGAGGCCGGCTACATCAGCGGCGATCTGGACTCGGCTGCGGAAAAGCTCGGCACCAGTGTCGCCGAGATCGAGGTGGTGCTCGGCACGCTGCAGAGCTTTGATCCGCCCGGCATCTGCGCCCGCGATCTGGCCGAGTGCCTGACACTGCAGCTGAAAGAGCGCAACCGCTTCGATCCGGCGATGGCGGCCTTGATCACCCGCCTCGATCTGTTGGCGAAGCGCGACTTCGCCGCGCTGAAGAAAATCTGCGACGTCGGCGACGAAGACCTGGTCGACATGATCGCCGAAATCCGCCGCCTCAACCCCAAGCCCGGTCACGCCTTCGGTTCAGCGATCGTGCAGCCGATCGTGCCGGATGTGTTCGTGCGGCCGGGTCCGGACGGCGGCTGGATCGTCGAGCTCAATTCCGACACCTTGCCGAAAGTGCTGGTCAACCAGACCTACTATGCCGAAGTATCGGCGACGGCGCGGCGCGACACCGACAAATCATATCTCGCCGAATGTTTGCAGAGCGCCACCTGGCTGGTGCGCGCGCTCGACCAGCGCGCCCGCACCATCCTCAAGGTCTCAAACGAGATCGTACGCCAGCAAGACGGCTTCTTTGCCCGCGGCGTCGAGCATCTGCGGCCGCTCAATCTCAAGACCGTTGCCGAAGCCATCAGCATGCATGAGTCGACGGTGTCCCGCGTCACCGCCAACAAATACATGGCGACCAGCCGCGGCATCTTCGAGCTGAAATATTTCTTCACTTCGGCGATCGCCGCCTCCCATGGCGGCGAGGCGCACTCGGCCGAGGCGGTGCGCCACCGCATCAAGCAATTGATCGACACCGAGAGCGCGGCCGAGGTGCTGTCCGACGACACCATCGTCGACAAGCTGCGCGAAGCCGGCATCGACATCGCGCGGCGGACCGTGGCCAAATACCGCGAGGCCATGCGCATTCCCTCCTCGGTGCAGCGGCGGCGGGAGAAGCAGGCGGTTGCCGCCACGTGAATTGCGGGGGTTACTTCCCCTGCGGTGCCGCGCCAAGTTGACTCCACGGCGGCCGATGCCTAGGTCCGCAATAAGCGGCTCCTCGTGCCGCTAGAGCATGATCCCGAAAAGGCTTGCCCTCGGACTTGATCCGAGGGTCGAAACCGGTTTTCGGAAAAAAATCATGCTCCAGCGCAATATCTAGGGCACGACGCGCCGCAAGGCGCGTGGTTGCCGAGCTCAAATCCGGCGGCGCTCAAAGGCTCCTGCCGATCGCTCCGCGGCTCCGCTCCTTGCGAACGACTGAGCGGAGGCTGCCATGTCATTTCGCGTTTCCGGCAAGAATCTCGACGTCGGCGATGCGCTGCGGACGCGCATCAACGCGCGGATCGGCGAAGCCCTGAGCAAATATTTCGATGGTGGCTATTCCGGGCATGTGACGATCGCGCGCGACGGCTCAGGCTTTCGCACCGAATGCGCCCTTCACCTCGACTCCAAGATCACGCTGCGCGCCGAAGCCAGCGCGGCCGATGCTTATGCCAGCGCCGACCAGGCGGCCTTGCGGGTGGAAAAACGGCTGCGCCGCTATCATCGCCGCCGCAAGGATCACCGGGCTTGACCGCTTGCAGCCCGTGTCACAAGGAACTCACTGATCTCACAATCGTTGTGTCGGATGCCCATTGACGCGGTTGGCCGCTCTCCCTATGGTCCGCCGCCTTTGAGCGCGTTCCCGGACAGCGGGCACCGCCGTTCGGCGACGATCATTCGAGCATGATTGCGGAAAAGTGAAAGCCGGTTTTCCGAAAACATCATGCTCGGCCAAAAAGCTAGAATGTCGCGAGGTGGCCTTGGTCGCCGAGTCTGCATCTCGCCCAGTATTGAACCCGCAAGTCTGCAATGCGCCAGTCTGCAACGCACAAGTCTTCAACATACAAGTCCTGGACTCGCATCTCGCACGTCTTCACCTCGTCAGGTCCTAAAAATGCCGCTTATTGATCTTGTCGCTCCGAACGCGATCCTTCCGGCATCGAAAGTCAACAACAAAAAGCAGGCGCTGCAGGAGCTGGCCGCGCGCGCGGCGGTGCTGACCGGCCAGAACGAGCGCGCGATCTTTGAAATCCTGATGCAGCGCGAGAAGCTCGGCTCGACCGCGGTCGGCAACGGCATTGCCATTCCCCATGGCAAAATGGCTAGCCTGACGCGGCTGTTCGGCCTGTTCGCGCGGCTCGACCGGCCGATCGATTTCGAGGCGCTCGACGGCCAGCCGGTCGATTTGATTTTTCTCTTGCTGGCGCCGGAAGGCGCCGGCGCCGATCATTTGAAGGCGCTGGCGCGGGTGGCGCGGCTGCTGCGCGATCCCACCGTCGCCGATAAACTGCGCGCCTCGCACGACGCCGAGGCGCTCTACGCCGTGCTGGCAATGCCGTCGGCCAGCGCCGCTTAGCTGCGCCGGCCAGGTACCAGCGGTCGGTGATCGGTAATCAGAGCCCGAAACGATAAAGGGCCCGGCGGCGATCCATCCGGGCCCTTTCTGGTTACCGACTTCTGATGACTGAGCTCCTGGTCAGTGTACGCTCACCGTTTCCAGCTTCTGGCTGGCGGCGTTGGCGATTGCCGCCTCGCGCGAGTCGGTCAGCATGATCGGCGTGCCGTCGGCGGCGTGCAGCGCGAACAGCTTCAGGCCGGGCTCGATGTCCGGCACCTGCGGAAACAGCGCGCGCACGTCCTCGGAACGGATCGTCTTCACATAGGCGATTTCCCCGTCGCCGAGTTGCGCCAGCGCTTCTGGGGATATCTCGATGTCTTTCATATCGGTATGGCTCAAATCCGACGTCATGGCCGGGTACTCCTTCCTACGATAACGCGACCGATACCTCTTCGGTTTCTTCACTCCGACTCCTTGATCGAGATCGACTTGACGATCCGCTCCGGCGGCGGGCGGATCAGGTCGATCGACAACAACCCGTTTTTCAGGTCGGCGCTCTGCACCTCCATCCCCTCCACCAGCACGAAGCTGCGCTGGAATTGCCGCGCGGCGATACCGCGGTGGAGATATTGGCGGCTTTTGTCATCCTGCTGCCGGCCCCGAATCACCAACTGGCTTTCCTCCAGCGTCACATCAAGCTGATCGCGGGTAAAGCCCGCGACCGCGAGCGTAATGCGCAGCCGCTCCGGGGCGGCGGCATCGCGCGGGATGCGCTCGATGTTGTACGGCGGGTAGCCATCTGCCGCTTTGGCGACCCGATCGAGCGCCCGCTCGATCTCGTCGAAGCCAAGCAGAAACGGTGACGACAGCGACGAAACCCTGGACATGGTCTCAAAGCCCTTTGGCAAGCGACTTTGCGGGGCCCTTGCGGCGCCCCCTTGTCGGGCGAGATCAGCTTCGCCCGGAGCTTCTATATGGCGTCCCCGCAGAAGTGCCGCAAGGCGCGGCAGGCCTGCCGCTAGCGTCGGGAAATTGAGGTTCAGACGTGCTTTAGCGGCCCCGGCAGCGCCCGCTCGGCTTCGGCAATAAGCTGCGCCTCATGGCTTCTGATGAAGAAGGCGCCGGCCGCGAGCAGGATGACGACAACGGCGCCGACCACGATCATGATCGGCCCGGCGGCGTGCTCCATCTCGTGCCCGAGCAAATAGGCGGCGAACCCGAACACGCTCGCCCAGGCAAACGCGCCAACGACGTTGGCGAGCAGAAATTGCGGCCAAGGCATGCGGTTGGCGCCGGCCAACAGGCCGACGATGCTGCGCAGCACCGGCACAAAGCGGGCGACAAAGACGATCACGCTGCCGTAGCGCAGGAACAAATACTCGCCGAGCTTGATGCGGCCTTCGGTGATGTGCAGGTATGGACCGAAGCGCAGCAACAGCCGGTAGCCGAACTCTCGTCCGATCACGAAGCCGATCGCCTGGCCGACGAAAGCCGCCAGCGCCGCCGTGACCACGACCGCGAAGATGTTGAGATCGTGTTTGGTGCCGGCAAAGATGCCGGCCAGGATCAGCACCGTCTCGCCAGGAAACGGCAGGCCGATGCTCTCGAGACCGATGACCACGGCGACGACGACCAAGCCATAGACGTGAATGAGATGAGCGATGTCGTGGGTCAAGGAGGGTTTACACCAAAACCATTGGGCGGCGGGCGGCGGACCTTATAGGGCTTTTTCCCATATGGCGACACTGCCCGGTGCCGCAATGGTGTATTCCGCCGTTTGCGACTAAACCCGGGCGCGTAACGGGCGGAATGAAGGGCGCGGCAATCCATGCACGGTGACGGTTTGCGGCGGGTCGCCGGTCTCGCTGCCGGGCTGATATTTGTTGTCGGCGGCTTGCTGCTCGGCGCCTGCTCGCATAACGCGCCCGCGACCACGGTGGTCGAAAACCCGGAACTCAACGCGCCGCCGACCGACTATCGGCGCGAGATTGTTGCCGCCATGCATGCTTATCTCAACGATCCGACCGGCATTCGCGACGCCGAGATCGCCCAGCCGGCGATCAAGAGCGTGAGCAACTTGCAGCGTTACATCGTCTGCGTGCGCTTCAACGCCAAGAAGCGCGGCAACGAATATGCCGGCGTCAAGGAGGTTGCGGCAGTGTTCATGGTCGGGCGCTTCGACCACTTCGTCGACAAGGCGAAGGAGCTTTGCGCGGACGCGAGCTTTACGCCGTATCCCGAACTGCAGAAGCTCTCGCGCTGAGCGCCACGCTGAACCCTACCCCCGCCCGCGGGCAGGGAAGGGCGGGGCACCGCTCGGCCTGAAACTTACCGCAAATTGGATTGAACATTGCCGCGTGGGGCGTAACCGGCGGATGAGGACAGCCATGACATTCCCGCCAATCAAATACGCGCACATCGCTTTGGGGACCGCGGCGCTGATCGCGCTGTCGGCTGTTGCCGCGCAGTCAGCGCCCGCGCTTGCCACCAAGAACGTCAACATGCGCCAGGGACCCGGCACCTCTTACCCGCTGGTCACGACCATTCCGGGCGGCAGCACGGTCGACGTCAGCGGCTGCCACGGCGGCTGGTGCACCGTCGGCTGGCAGGGCCGGACCGGTTACGCGATCGCCACGAGTTTCGATCGAGGCACCGGCGCCATCGCTCCGCCGCCACCCGGCGCAGCCGGGCCGCCCGGACCGGAAGGCGCGCCGCCACCACCCGGAGCGCCGCCGCCGGTTGCCGCGGGCCCCGTACCGCCCGGCGCGATCCCGCCGCAACCGCCGCCACCCGGCGGTTATCCACCACCGCCGCCCGGCGCCTATCCGCCACCGCCCGGCGCCATGGCCGATGTCCCGGTGCGGGCCTCACCGCCCGGAGCACTGCCGCCTCCGGGCTACCCGCCGCCCGGCTATTATGCGCCGCCGGGATACTATCCGTACGGTCCGTATTACGGCCCCTACGGCTACTACTACGGCCCCTATTGGCGCCGGTGGTGGTGGTGAGAAGACGCGCGATTCCCGAGACGCAGCGGCGCCCGCTATAGTCGGCGCGTGAGAGCGGTGCGGACCATAAGGGCCTGGTTTCGGGCGGCGGTGATTGGCGCCGCCTTTTGCGTCGCGGCTATTTGCTTCGCCGCTTTCGGTCTTGACGCCGCCATCGCGGCCGAGCCCAAAGCCGCCGCTCCGGACAAGATCGTCCCGGACAAGACGCTCAACTTCGCCAACAGCGACTGGAGCGGGTTGCCGGAAACCGGCCCCGACAAGAAAGTGCGGCAATGCGTGGTCACTGCCAAGCGGGTGCGCACAGGCGGTGGGGGCAATATCGACACCGCGTTGAGCGTGATCATCAGCCGCGGCTCCGGATTGGTGTTCGCGATCAGCGACGGCAAAATGCCGCCGGAGCGAATTCTCGACGATCAGGCCGAGGCGGTTGCCGACGACCACGCGTTTCCGGCCGTGGCGTTCACGGTCGGGTCGAGCACGCTTGCCTTCCATCCCGGTGACGCGGCAGGCGCGCTGGCCGCGCTCGAGAAGATCACGACGCTGCGGCTGCGTTCCGATGGCGCCGGCGTCGACACCGGGCCGATCGCGATCAATCTGCCTCCCGACGTGCTCGGCTGGCTCAAACAATGCGACAAGCAGTTCGACATCGCCATCGATCGCCCGACCGATCCGAAGGCGGGGCCGCTGCCGGTGCCGCGCCCGCGCTCGCCGGAAATCGCGTCGGTAGACCCGACGCCGGCCGGGCCGCCCGGCATCGAGGACAAACAAAAAATCAGCGGCTGGGATGCGTCGGAGCTGCGCGGCTTCGACGGCAAGATCGCGGTCTGCTTCATCCGCCAGCACTACGCTATCAAGGGCAGCGCGCACGTCATCGGCACCTATCTGATGGTCAGCCGGGCCAAGGGCCTGACCCTGATGGTCAAGGACTCGATCCTCAAGCTGTCGGAGGGTCAAGACATTCCGGCGACGCTAAAGATTGAGAACAAGCCGTTCGCCGGCTTTGCCGCGCATGTGCTGGGCGGCGACGAGATCGGAATTTTCCCGCAGCACGGCCTGGCGTTGGCCGACGCGCTCGGCGACGGTGTCGCCGTCGCCTTCGACGCGCAGAAGATCGAGAAGCTGGAATTTCCCATCCCGAGCGGCATCGTGCCGTGGCTGCGCGCCTGCGCGCGGCGGAGCGGCATCGCGTTCGAGACCGACGAAGCCAAACCGTGACTGCATCTAAATCCCTCCCCCTTGTGGGGAGGGCAGGGTGGGCGTCGCGAAGTTGGGCGCATGCCTAGACGGCAGCACCTGTCTCTTCGCCGAAGATCAATCCGCGAGAACATAGAACGAAAGCTGCCAGAGCTTGGGTCGCCGGCGGCCATTCACCGCCATCGGCGGGGTGTTCAACGCCTTCGAGGACGGCGGACGTTGAACCGGAAATCCGGCTGCGGCGACGAACCAGTGAGGGAAAATCAAAGGTGATCCATGGCAAAGAATTTAGCGGCCATCGTGGGCGCGGCGATCGCGGCGGCGGTGCTGACAGTGGCTATATCCCCCGTTCTGGCGGCTACGGTTCAAGACGATGGAAATTCCTGCGTCCGCGATTCCGGCGATGCCGCAATTTCGGCATGCACGCGGGCCATCGGCTCGAACCTTTACTCCCATAGTGATCTGGCGTTGCTTTATAACAACCGCGGCGTCGAATACGCCAACAAAGGCGACGTCGACCGCGCCATTGCCGACTACGATCAGGCGATCGCGCTCGATCCGAAATTAGCGGCCGCCTACAACAACCGCGGCCTGGCGTACAAAGCCAAAGGCGGCCTCGACCGCGCCATTGCCGATTTCAGCGCAGCGATCGCGCTCGATCCGAAAGACGCCAAGGCCTACGAAAACCGCGGCTTGGCCTACCACAACAAAGGCGACCTCGACCGCGCCATGGCCGACTTCAATCAGGTGATCGCGCTCGATCCAAAATTCGCGCTGGCTTACAACAACCGCGGCTTTGTGTACGACGAGCAAGGCGACGCGGACCGCGCCATGGCCGACTATAATCAGGCGATCGCCCTCGACCCGAAACTGGCGGAGGCTTACCAAAACCGTGGCCTCGCGTACCGGGCCAAAGGCGATCTCGACCGCGCCATCACCGACTACGATGTCGTGATCTTGCTCAACCCGAAATACGCGCTGGCCTACAACAACCGCGGGGCGGCCTACTACGCCAAGGGCGACCTCGACCGCGCCATTGCCGATTTCAGTGCGGCGATTGCGCTCAACGCGAAAGACGCTTTGGCCTACTACAACCGCAGCATCGTTTACAAAGCTAAAGGTGATCAGGCCCGCGCCGTCGCCGACTACCAAGAGGCGATCCGCCTCGATCCGAAATACGCCGTCACTGACGCTATCAGTTCGTTGCGGCACTGACTGTTTTGGCCCGCGTCAATCCGGCGAGCTCGCACTCGGGCGCGCGCGAGCGCGGCCCGGATGGGGGAGGGGATTGCGCCGGGCGGCGATCAGCCATGGCAATACCACCACGACAAAGCCGAGCGGCGCCAGCGCCACTAGGATGATCGCGCGCAACGGCCACGGCCCGAGCGCATAGACGAACGGCGGAATGTCCTTGATGTCGGCGGGATTGCCGACGTAGCCGTAGTTCGAGCCGAGCGCCAGATTGACCGGCACCACCACCGCGATATAGACGGCGCTGACCGCGATGGCGCGCGCGAGATCGCCCCAGCCCGGACGAAAACCCAGCACCACCACATCGTAGACGGCGCAGGCGGCGATGATGGTGTGCGCGGTCCAGAACGTCCAGAACACCGGCGAGGCCGGTCCGGCCGTCAGCGCCGGCTGAATGAAGGCCTGCAGGGTCAGCGCCGCGGTCCAGAAATAAAGCGCCGCGCGCGCCCAGCGCCAGCCGGTGATCAGCGCCAGCGGCGCCACCAGCCCGTTGAAGTCGCAGAGCTGCAGCGGCAGCCCGTTGCGCCAATCGAGGCCATTCCAGTTCCACCAAATATTGTAGGCGAGCCAGTAGCAGACCGCGAACCCGGCAAGCGCGCGGCGCAATGCGACTTCGCCGCTCTTCGATAATCGCCGTCCGGCCAGGCTCGGTGCCACGATTAGCAGCGCGCAAACGATGAGCGCGAGCGCATGCAGCCAGCTGTACGGAACAAAAACGTCCCATGCGTTCGTTGGATTCATTGCAATGCCCGGCAAAAGCTCTTCAGATCGAAGCGCAGCAACTTATTGCGATTCTGTGACGATTTGATCGGACATTGACCAACCTCCGCTCATTCCCGCGCAAGCGGGAATCCAGGGGGGTGCAAAAAGCTGGGTCCCCGCCTTCGCGGGGACGAGCGGGAAAAAGTATCGGCGATCGATCCAGCGCTGCTTTACCGCCCCCTCGGCTTCCAGCCGCCGCGCATGCCGGGGCGGCCCAGAGTCGAGCGCGGGCCGGTGCGATCTTTGGCGGGAACGCTTTCCACGCCCGGTCCCATCTCATCGAGGCTCGGCTTGCGCGGATTTTTGCCGCCCGGCTGCGCCGGCTTGACCTCGTGATGGAGCGCGATGCCCATCTCATCGAGCGCGGGCTTGTGGACTTTGCTTGTCGCTGCCACCCCGCCCCGGCGCGCGTTGCGCGCCGATCCTCCAGAGGAGGGCAGAGACACCACTTTTGCCGTCGGGTCGTCGGTCACCGCGAGCTCGGTGGCGCGCAACCGTTTGATCTCGTCGCGCAGCCGCGCCGCTTCTTCGAAATCGAGATCGGCGGCGGCGGCGCGCATGCGCGCCTCCATGTCGGATATTACCGCCTCGAAATTGTGGCCGATGGTGGCGGCCTCCTCGAACTCACCGCCGCCGGCCCCGCCCGCTGAAATCAGCACATGGTCGCGCTCATAGACGCTTTGCAGAATATCGGCGATGCCCTTGCGCACGCTTTCCGGCGTGATGCCGTTCTCGGCGTTGTAGGCCTCCTGCTTCTCGCGCCGGCGGTTGGTCTCCGCCATGGCGCGCTCCATCGAGCCGGTGACGGCGTCGGCATAGAGGATGACGCGGCCGTCGATATTGCGCGCGGCGCGGCCGATCGTCTGGATCAGGCTGGTCTCGCTGCGCAGGAAGCCTTCCTTGTCGGCGTCGAGGATGGCGACCAGCGCGCATTCGGGAATGTCGAGGCCTTCGCGCAACAGATTGATGCCGACCAGGGCGTCGAAGGCGCCGAGCCGCAGATCGCGGATGATCTCGATCCGCTCGATGGTGTCGATGTCGGAGTGCATGTAGCGGACGCGAATGCCCTGCTCGTGCAGGTATTCGGTCAAGTCCTCGGCCATGCGCTTGGTCAAGACGGTGATCAGCGCGCGGTAGCCCTTTTGCGCCACCTGCCGCACTTCGCCGACCAGATCGTCGACTTGCGTGCGCGCCGGCCGAATGTCGACCGGCGGATCGATCAGGCCGGTCGGGCGGATCACCTGCTCGGTGAACACGCCGCCGGATTCGTTGAGTTCCCAGCCGCCCGGCGTCGCCGACACCGCCATCGTCTGTGGCCGCATCGCGTCCCATTCCTCGAAGCGCAGCGGCCGGTTGTCCATGCATGACGGCAGACGGAAACCAAATTCGGCCAATGTCGCTTTGCGGCGGAAGTCGCCGCGATACATGCCGCCAAGCTGCGGGATGGTGACGTGGCTCTCGTCGACGAACACCAGCGCATTGTCCGGCACATATTCAAACAGTGTCGGCGGCGGCTCGCCGGGTTTGCGGCCGGTGAGATACCGCGAATAATTCTCGATGCCGGCGCAGGCGCCGGTCGCTTCCATCATTTCCAGATCGTAGATCGTGCGCTGCTCGAGCCGCTGCGCTTCGAGCAAGCGGCCGGCGGCGTTGAGCTGGTCGAGGCGCGCCCGCAACTCCACCTTGATGCCGGCGATCGCCTGCAACAGCGTCGGCCGCGGCGTCACATAGTGCGAGTTGGCGTAGATTTTGACGAATTCCAGCTCGTCGGTTTTTTGCCCGGTGAGCGGATCGAACTCCTGGATCGATTCGACTTCATCGCCGAACAGCGAGACGCGCCAGGCGCGATCCTCATAGTGCGCCGGGAAAATCTCGATGGCATCGCCGCGGACCCGGAACGAGCCGCGATAGAAGTCGCCGGCGGTGCGCTTGTATTGCAATGCGACAAGGTCGGCGAGCAGCGCACGCTGATCGAGCCGCTCGCCCTGCTTGAGCGAGAATGTCATCGCCGAATAGGTCTCGACCGAGCCGATACCGTAGATGCAGGATACCGAAGCGACGATGATGACGTCGTCGCGCTCGAGCAGCGCACGGGTCGCCGCATGGCGCATGCGATCGATCTGCTCGTTGATCGAGGAATCCTTCTCGATATAAGTGTCGGTGCGCGGGATATAGGCTTCCGGCTGGTAGTAGTCGTAATAGCTGACGAAATATTGGACCGCGTTGTCGGGAAAGAAGCTCTTGAACTCGCCGTAGAGCTGCGCCGCCAGCGTCTTGTTCGGCGCCAGGATCAAAGCCGGGCGCTGGGTCTCCTCGATCACCTTCGCCATGGTGAAGGTCTTACCCGAGCCGGTGACGCCGAGCAGCACCTGGCTGCGGTCGTGACGGCGGACGCCTTCGACCAGATCGGCGATGGCCCGCGGCTGGTCGCCCTTCGGATCGAAATCGGACTTGATGATCAGCGGCCGGCCGCCTTCGCTCTTTTCCGGCCGCTCCGGCCGGTGCGGCACCCAGATTTTGTTGGCGCTGCCGTCGTCTTGGCGGAATTCCGGCCGGCCTTCGCGCAGCAACCTGTCGAGGGATTGCTGGCTGGCGAGGCCCGCGACCGTGCCGACTTCGCCGCGCGCCGGCCGGCGGCGCAAGCGGGCAGGGCCCATGTCGGGCGTGATCACATGCTGCGGGTCTTCTTGCGCCTCACGCTCGTCCTGCTCGTCGATGCCGAGCGCGCGGGCGAGATCGGGATCGAGCTCACCGGGCGGCACCGGTGTCTTGCCGACATAGCCTTGCTGCGGCGCTTCGCCGAAGCCGCGCGCCACCGAGGCGCGGGCCCGGTGCGCCTTGGCGAAATCGGCGCGGCGATCGAAGGAGTTGTCGGACGGCGGCGCGAGTTTCGATTCTTGCTGTTCCCCTCCCTCTTGTGGGGAGGGGTTAGGGGTGGGGGTCGGGAGATGACGCGCAGTTGTGGACGGATGCTCTCGCGCATCCGTCACCGCCGACGACTTCCCCTCCCGACCCCCCACCCCACTCTCCCCAATAAGAGGGGAGGGAGCGGGCTCGCGTCGCGCTTGGTGTTCAATCCCGGTCTGCGAACCGACGCCGGCGCGGCCCTGGCCGATGGCAGGGTTGAGCAGGTCGGCGAGCGCCGGGTCGAGCACCGGCGTGTCCGGGCGCGCCGCCTTGGCGCGCGTCGGCTTGGCCGGATCTTTTTTCGAATGCTTGGCCGGATCGCGTCCTTTCGGCGCGTGCGGCCGGTCGGGGCTTTTCGCCATAGGCCCAATATGGGCCGAGTTGGCCAGCGGGGAAAGTGTCGGCCATACCTAATGGGTGGAGCCGCACCGGCACGACGACGCTGGCGCGTGGCGGCGTTAATTCGGGTTGCTGTTGCTGCCGAAAACCCCGAGTTGCGTACATGGGCACGTGGACCCGCTCCCACTCACCAGGGTCGCGTTGCCGGCGACATAGGTTGAGAACGCGGCGTCGGTGTTGCTGGTTATATATTCCAAGATCGAGAAGTTGGGATTGTTCTTGGCGCCGCCGGGATTGGTCATCACGTATGCCGTGGCGTTGTCGACCGCACTGCCGAAAAACAAGCGAACCTCAGCCGTGCCGGTCAGCGGGAAGGTGCTGGTATTGACGCCGGCGCCGGTGACCGTAACTCCGGTGGTGTTGCCGATGACGTCGACATAGAGCAAGTCCGCCTTGGCGTCGCTAACGCTCAATCCGGTTGTCAGCAGTTTCAACGTTGTGTTTCGCAGCACCAGCCGGCCGTTGGCGAGCGCGATGCCGGTCGTACCCGATTCACCCGCGCCGCTGATCGAAAGGTCTTTGATGACGATCTTGTCGCTAGCGGGGGCATTGATGGCGATACCGGTGGTCCCCGACGCGACGGCGATGACCGCGCCTTCTACACCGAGTATGGAAATCGGCCCGGTGATGGTAAGCGGCCCATAGTCGGCGGGATCCAGCGCGATAATGTCGCCGCTGCTGTGCGTGACCGGGTAGGCGGCGGCAAAGGTGCGGCATGGGCTGGCGCGCGGACAGTTTGTCGATGCGTTGCTGTCGTTGCCAAGACCGCTGACAAATGTATCGATCGCGGTTGGACGCTCAGCCGCATGCGCCGCCGCGGTCAGCGTTAGTGCTATTGACGTGATGCACAATGGCTTCCGAAGCGATGTCCTGCCCATCATTTGCCCCTCTGCTCGCCAGAAGGCATGTTGGTCAAACCCTCACACGACCTTCTGCACGTGTTCCACCTCCGGCGGCGTGGCGAAGCAATGGCCGACCAGCTTTCGCCATTCCTGGAAATCCGGCGAGCCGCGAAAGCCGACGTTGTGATCGTCGACCGTTTCCCACTCGACGAACAGCCGGTAGCGGCCCGGCTTTTCAATCGAACGCCGCAGCTCCACGCCGTGGCACCCTTTGGCGCGTTTGAAAATCGGGGCAGCGTTTTTCACGCCGGCTTCGAATTCCGCTTCCATCCCCGGCTTGACATCGATCTGCGCAATTTCGGTGATCATGACTCATTCCCGCAATGATGGATTATACGTAGCATGATCTACGGCGGGGCGGAGCCAGCAAATCGCTCAGCTCTTGCCGGCGGCGGCGCATCCGGCGCCGAGTTCCTCCACATCGGCGAACACTCTGGTGAATTCCGGATAGGTCCTTTCGGGAAAGTCGGTTTTGTGCAAAATTCCGTATTGCAGGGCGTGGCGCACAAAGTCGTCGATTTGCCGATCGTCGGGCGTCGACCAAATCGCTTCGATCGCCGTCTTGGCGTTTGGGCCGCGGATTGAGAAGCGGCTGATCTCACGACCACGCGTGCCGTAATAAGTCCGCACCGCGCTGACCAGCAGCATGTGCGGCACGTCCCTGCAGCGCGTCCAATCCAACGGTCCGAGCAGTTTTTTGATCGGCCCGCGATCATACTCGGCCGTCCACGTCGCGTGCTTGAGGTCGGCTGCGATATCCTGCGGATCGTCGGAGCCTGGCAGCGGCGGCTTAAAGGCGCCGTACAGCGGGTTGGTGTCATAGATCGTTGCCGCACGCCCCGCCGTCATCGAGCCGTCGGCGGCGATCGGCTCGCTGGAATCAAGCACGCGCCGAGTAGAACGCGGCGCAAAGGCCACCGTACAAGCGGCAGCCGCCAGGACGAAGACGATCAGCGCGGTGCGACCAGAGGCGGCCATCAGTTTCCGCAATCGACCCGCTGTGGTGCGTCGCCGAATTGCGCTTTGACGTGACGGAATTCCTTCGTCTCCTCCGCCGGGTTGATCGAGGGATCGGCGGCCAGGGTGGCGACGAGGTGGACGGTTTCCTTGGGAAAATCGGCAGGGCCGAAAATGCCCTTGGCGTGGACGGCCTGCATGGCGTCGCGGACGCGCAGATCACGTGGCGACCCGAACGCGTGCGCCGCGCGATCCAGCAGCGGCGAGTCCGAGCTGCCGCAAGTGTGCGTACCCAGACACGGCACGATGCTGATCCAGGCCCGCGTATAGTCGATCACGGCTTTGGTGTAGTGGGCCTTGAGGGTCTTGTTGCAGGGATCGTCACGAAGCGCCTTGGCATAGTCGAGCACTTCCTTGCGGAGGCGGTCGCGCACCGGGTCGTCGTCGCCGGCGGACGATTGCTCCAGCTTGACCCGCGGGTCGTCGGGATTGACGCGCTGGAAGGTCGGAAGTCGCGCATCGGGCTTGAGCGGCTTTACTTGCAACAGCCACTTTCCGCCAAAGAAAACGGCCAGGAACAGGACTGCGACAATTGCGACAAAGCGAAGGGTGCTGCCCATGGCGTTTCCCGCTTGAGCCTAATGGGCCTGCTTGTAGGCGCGCGGGCGTTAAGGGCACGCAACAAAATCGCACCGGGTCTTGCGATCAACCGGCGTGGTTTCCGGATCATTATCCGGAAGGCGAAATGTCGGATGGTTGGAGACGCGGCGCCGTCGCTCACCCGGCTAGCGTCGTCAGGACGCTCGATCGACCTGCCGGGCAGCGCGCGCAAGTGCGGTGCTCGGAGTACTGCCGATCCAAGTGTCAGAGTTGGCGGGGGAAGAGTGAAATGTGGGCGTGCACACCGCTTATTCAAGCGCCGCCGCGGCGATAGCTGCGATGCATCGCCGGACTTTCGCACCGTATCGGTCAGAGGCTAAAGTAAGTTTTTTCTAGCACAAGCGGGCTTGTCATGATCGATCTCTACTACTGGACCACGCCGAACGGTCACAAGGTGACGATTTTCCTCGAAGAAGCCGGGCTCAAATACAACATCATCCCGATCAACATCGGCAAAGGCGAGCAGTTCAAGACGGACTTTCTGGCGGTCGCGCCGAACAACCGCATTCCCGCCATTGTCGATCAGGCGCCGGTCGACGGCGGCAAGCCGATCTCGATTTTCGAGTCCGGCGCCATCCTGCTCTATCTGGCCGACAAGACCGGCAAGTTTGCCGGCAAGGATTTGCGCGCGCGCAACGAGGTGATGCAGTGGCTGTTCTGGCAGATGGGCGGTCTCGGACCCATGGCCGGCCAGTACAACCACTTCGGCAACTACGCGCCGGAGAAGATCCCCTACGCCATCGACCGCTACCGCAATGAGGTCAACCGGCTCTACGGCGTGATGAACAAACGGCTGGCCGATCGCGGCTATCTCGCCGGCGACTATTCGATCGCCGACATGGCCAGCTATCCGTGGGTGGTTCCATGGGAACGCCAGGGCCAGAACATCGAGGACTTCCCGCATCTCAAGCGCTGGCTCGAAGCCATCAAGGCGCGGCCGGCGGTGGTGAAGGCCTACGAATGGTCGCCGAAAATCAATCCGAATGCCGGCGGCATCCGCACCGCGGAGGAGCGCGCCATTTTGTTCGGGCAGACCGCGAAATCCGTCGAGGCGGCGGTCAAGCATTAGGACGTTGTTCTCCGCTCATTCCCGCGCAAGCGGGAATCCAGCATCGCATGAGTAAGGGAGCTGGGTCCCCGCCTTCGCGGGGACGAGCGGACCAGAATCTTTGCTCGCTCAGTTTTGCCGCACGATCACGTGCGTGCCAATCGGCACGCGATCGTAGAGGTCCATCACGTCCTCGTTGACCAGGCGGAAGCAGCCGGAGGAGACGGCGTGGCCGATGGTCTCCGGCGCGTTGGTGCCGTGGATGCGATAAACGGTGTTGCCGAGATACATGGCCCGGGCGCCGAGCGGATTGCCGGGACCGCCGGCCATGAAGCGCGGCAGATAAGGCTGGCGCGCGATCATCTCCGGTGGCGGGTGCCAATCCGGCCATTCGGACTTGCGCGAGATCTGCAGCATGCCCGACCAGGTGAAGCCGTCGCGGCCGACGCCGATGCCATAACGCAGCGCCCGCGTCTCGCTCTCGATCAGATAAAGATGGCGATCGGCGGTGTCGATGATGATGGTGCCGACCGGATGCTGCGAGCGATAGAACACCGCCTGACGCTGATATTGATCGCCGAGGTTGTCGCTGGTGTTGCCGTGATCGACGCCGGGCGCGGGCTCCTCGATGGTCGGCGCAAAATTGATCGGAGCCTGTGGGCGCGGCTGGGTCGAGGCCGGCAGCGGCACAAGCAAGATGGAAAGAAAAGCCGCGCCCACGAACGTGCGCGCGCAGCCGGTGATGGCTTGCCTCAGCCCCGATCGCTTCATTGCCCTAGTCTCCTCGCCAACACGCACTTTCGATAGCCACGACCGCCATGTTCGCGGCGCCTATTGCGAAGCACCGCCGAAATAGCCGGTGATTTTCCAACTGCCGCCGTCCTTGACGTAGCAAATCTGGTCGCCGCCCAGGCTCGACATCGCTTCCAGCGGCACGAAGCCGGATTTGCCCGACGGCGTCGCGACGTGCAGGAACGGCTGCTGGTCCGGATTGTCCGGCCCGCCATTGTCAGGCAGCACGCGCACCAGCGTGAGCCCAAGCTTCTCGATCACCGGCGCATCCGGTTTGCCGGCGCTGCGCACCTCGACGCCGTCCTTGTTCGGGTAGCCCCATTCCGGCGGCGCGGTCTTGGTCTCGTTGACCAGCGCTTCGAACGCTTTGGGATCGATGTTCGGTTCCGCCGGGGCGCACATCATGCCCTGATGGTCGGGCAGCGGCTCGGCGGTCGGCTCGCCGGCATAGCTCGACAGCAACTCCCAGCCGGATCCGTCCTTGGCGTCAAGATCGATGGCGGCGGCGAAATTCGCCATGCCGGGCTTCTTCTTGTCGGCCAGATCCTTGTCTTGCATCCAGAAGAAGCCGGAAGCCACCACCAGCTTGCCGAGCGCCGCGCGATCCTTTTTCTCGGCAATGGCGCCGAGCTGTTTGCGGAAAGCCTCAAAACTCTGATCATTGAAAGGGACCGGGAGCGTTATGGCGATTGGCTTGTACGGCTTGATCGGCGCTGCCGGCGGCGGCTTGAAGCCTTGCGGCAATTGTCCGGGTTGGGCTTGCGGCTGGTCCGGTTTCTGCTGCGCAAAGCTGCTGTGAGGAACAAGCGTCATCGCCGTCGTCGCGGCGAAGATCATTGACGCGGCAATCAAAGAGTGGCGCATCGCATAAATCTCCGGTCTCGGGCTTCGGTGCAAAATGACAGGGGGCAATGCCGTTTCAGATAACGGCGAATTGCGACCACGATGCGGCAACCCGGGGCCGGCCTGGATTTTTCGGTCCTTAGCCGACCCTGCAGATTCATCCTTTCAAGCCGAAATAAGCACGCCGCAGCGCGTCGTTCTCCTGCATCGCCGCGACTGTGCCGGAAAAGCCGATTTGCCCATTGTCGAGCGTGTAGACCCGATCGGCGAGCGCTAGAAATTTGACGTTTTGCTCGGCGATCAGCAGCGCCAATTGCTGGTCACGGAATTGGCCGAGCACCGCGATCACCTCCTTGACATAAAGCGGCGACAGGCCGGCCGACGGTTCGTCCATGACCAACAGGCGCGGATCGCCGACCAGAGCCTTGGCGATGCCCAGCATTTTGCGCTGGCCGCCGGACAGGCTGCCAGCCGGCGCGCGGCGGCGTTCGGCCAGCGCCGGGAACACCGCGTAAAGCGCATTGATCCGCTCGCGCGCCCGATGGCGCGGCAGAAATTGCGCGCCGATCAGGACGTTCTCCTCGATGCTGAGGCCGGGAAATCCGGAAGTCTCCGACATGTACACGATGCCGCGCCGTACCCGCTGGTCGGTGCGCAAGCCGGTGATGTCTTCGCCGGCGAATGCGATACGGCCGGCCCAGCTGTCGACCAGCCGCATGATCGCTTTCAGCAGCGTCGTCTTGCCAGCGCCGTTGGCGCCAAGGAGCACAACGGTCTCACGATCGTGCACCGCCAAATCGACTCCCCACAGCACCTGCAGGCGCCGGTAGCCCGCGGTGACGCCGGCGACTTCGAGCAGCGGCTGCGAACGCTCAGGCGGCATGCTCGTCCCCGAGGAAGACTTCGACCACCTGCGCATTCTTGGACGCATCGGCCAGCCGGCCTTCAAAAATCTCCTTGCCGGCGTTCATGACGATGATGCGGTCCGTAATCTGATCGATGAATCCCATCAGGTGCTCGACCACCAGGAGCGCGATGCCGGAGCGGGCGAGTTCCTTGAGCCTGTCGGCGACGCGATCGAGCTCGACGGGATTGAGCCCCGCCGCCAGTTCGTCGATCAGCAACAGCCGCGGCCCGGTTGCCAGCGCGCGGGCGAGGTCGAGCATTTTTTGCTGGGCGCTGTTGAGTTCGCCGGCAGGCTTGTCGGCGAAGGCGGCGAGATCGAGCGAGGACAACAGCGCTGCGACATCGGCGGTGCCGTTGCCGTTGCGCCCATAGGCCGCGGCGATCTCGACATTCTGCCGAGCCGTGAGCGTCAGGAACGGCCGCGGGATCTGGAAGGTGCGATTGATGCCGGCATGCACCAGTCGGTGCGACGGCAAGCCGCCGATCGAGCGTCCGTCGAACCGGATCGCGCCGCCGTCCGGCCGATAGAGGCCGGAGATGACGTTGATGCAGGTGGTCTTGCCGGATCCGTTCGGTCCGACCAGGCCGAGAATCTCGCCGGCGCCGACCGCGAAGCTCAAGACGTCGAGAGCGCGAAAGCCGCCGAAGCGTTTCACCAGGCCTTCGACGCTCAGAAGTGGCGCGCGGTCAGGGGACATCGATCCCCCACTTTTGCAGCAGCGACACGATGCCATTCGGCAGGAACAGCACCAGGCCCATGATCAGCGCGCCGTAGAGCAGCTGGAAATATTGCGGCGTCGAAATGCCGACGGCGTTGTAGATGCCATAGAGAATGACCACGCCGAGGATCGGCCCGACGACGGTGGCATTGCCGCCGAAAAGTGCGAACACGATGGCGAAGATGGTGAACTCGACGCTGAACACCGTCTCCGGATAAAACACCGACACGTACCAGGCGAACACGCCGCCGGCGAGACCAGCAATGAGCGCGCTCAACAGCCAGGCGATCACGCGCTCGCGCACCACGTTGATGCCGGCCATGCCGGCGCTGATCGGGTCCTCGCGAATCGCTTGCAGCGCCATGCCGAAGTGCGAGTTGCGCAGATAGATGACGAGCGCCAGCGTCGCGGCCAGGATCGCCAGCGCCGTAGCATAGCCGAGCGTCGGGTTGAACACGCCGCTCAGGCTGATGCCGTACGGGCCCTTGGTGATCTCTTCCAGGTTGGGATTGGACACCACCTGCAGGAGCGCCAGCGCGGCGGCGAGATTGGCGATGGAGAAATACGCGCCCGAGAGACGAAACAGCGGCGTCAGCAACAGCGCCAGCACCACGGCCGCGGCGGCGGCGACCGCCAACGCGGCGAATGGCGGCGCGTGCAGATGCAGAACCGTCAGCGAGAAGCCGTAGGCGCCGGCGCCGAAAAATCCGACATAGCCGAACGGCAAATAGCCGGTGAAGCCATAGATGACGTTGATGCCCTGGGCGAGCGTCATGAAGATGATGAAATTGAACAGCAGCAAATGATTGCCGTAGACCGCCGGCAGCAATGCGAAGATCGCGACCACTGGGAGCAAGATCAGCAGCAGGTGCCAGACGATTCTAGGCACGGCGGACCTGCCGTCCGAGCAAGCCGCTGGGCCGTACCAGCAGGATCGCAATCAACAAGACGTAGGGCAGCAGATTGGCCCAGGAGCTGTAATAACTCTGCATCAGCATGTAGGAGATGCCGTAAATCACGCCGCCGAGCACGGTGCCGAGCGGATTGCCGAGCGAGCCGATGACGATGACCGCGAACGCGGTCACTGTGATTTCGGCGCCCATTGCCGGCGTGATGCTGCCGAGCATAAAGGGGGCAAACACGCCGGCGGCTGCCGCGAGCCCGATGCCGATGCCAAAGGCGATAGCGGAGATGCGATGCACGTCGATGCCGGTCGCGACCGCTTCCTCCCGATTGTCCATCACCGCGCGCGTCAGATAGCCGAGCCGCGTCTGATAGAGATAAAGGTAGACCAGCAGCACGGCGGCGCCGCTGACAATGCCGCTCGCCACCCACGATGCCGGAAACGTCTGGTCGAAAAGCTCGACCGGCCCGGCCTCAATCTTGTGACCGGCGAAGAAGCCCGCGACGGCGGCAACCGCGTTGCCAAGCTGATCGCCGGGGATCGACCGCTCACTGGTGCCGAACGCGATCGTGGTCACCGCCTCGATCACCTGCGACAGTCCGAAGAACAGAATGAACGACAGCATCTCCGGATCTTTGGCGCGCAGCAGCCGCGGCACCAGGAGATAATAGAGCGGCAAGCCGATCGCGACGAAAGCGACAAAAGCGATCGCCACCGCGGGAACCGGATTGACGGCGAACAGCGTGAACAGCCAGAACGCCAGGAAGGCGCCGAGCATCAAAAAGTCGCCGTGCGCCAGATTGACGATGCGCATGACGCCGAACACCAGATTGAGGCCGAGCCCGATCAGCGAGAAGTAGAGA
>Ga0210395_10001058_pt1 | contig 21415 bp, 19 predicted proteins | sample IncBWH4OmetaG_FD_150861 | JGI IMG/M metagenome (GOLD analysis project Ga0210395, IMG submission 150861) | Forest soil microbial communities from Barre Woods Harvard Forest LTER site, Petersham, Massachusetts, United States - Inc-BW-H-4-O ...
TCGCTTCGGGCGAGGGCGAGCGGGTGCGCCGCCATTTCGCGGCGACCGGGCTGCCGACGCGGCTCGCCGATCTCGGGCTCGCCGGCATCCCGGCCGATCGCCTGCTCGCGCATATAGGCAAGGACAAGAAGGTCCGCGACGGCAAGATCACGCTGATCCTGCCGCGCCGCATCGGCGACGCCTTTGTCATGAAGGACGCGCCCGCCGGCCAACTCTGCGATTTCCTCGCCGAGGCGGTTTAGCACCCGCACCCACGAGCCCGGGTGTTGAGCAGAGCGATGCGGGTGAGGGAGGAGCAGGGCTAGCTTTCGTCCTCCTGCGGGGTCAGCGTCGTCAGCGCCAGCGCGTGGACGCGGGCCGCCAACTCCTCCGCCAGCGCCTGGTAAACGAGGCGTTGCCGCGCTACCCTGCTCTGGCCGCCAAAGGCGTCGGAGACGATCGTGACCGCGAAATGGGTCTCGCCCTCGGGCCGCGCGCCGGCGTGCCCGGCATGACGGTGCGACTCGTCGATGATTTCGAGTTGCGTCGGCGCAAAACGCTCGGTCAATTTCCGGTGGATCGTATCGGCGACGGACATTCTGCTGTGGCCTCGTTAACGGCGGGGTCGAGCAACGCGGTCTCGGTGAGGAAGCGGCCGAGATCGTCGACAACGTAGTGGATGTGGCTGCCCTCGGCGCCGGCCGCGGCCCAGTCGATGGTGCCGCGCATCCAGGCCGTGGTCATGCCCAGCGCCGCGGCGGGGACCAGGTTTTTGGCCATGTCTTCGATCATCATAGCGGTGTGCGGGGCGACTTGGTGCCGGCGCAGCAATTCATAATAGCCGGCGAGCGCCGGTTTTGGCTCGAACCCGGCATCGACGATGTCGACGATGCCGCAAAACGACCCCGCGATATCGAGATGATCGAGCAGCCGCCGGGCATGGGCGACCGACCCGTTGGTGTGAACGATTTTGCGCCCGGGCAGCGCCTTCAGCGCCGCGGCCAGCACCGGGTCGGGCGGCACGCAGGCGAGATCGATGTCGTGCACATAGGCGAGGAATTCGTGGGGATCGACTTTGTCGACGGTCATCAGGCCGCGCATTGTCGTCCCGTGCTCGCGAAAATAAGTTTTCTGGACGACCAGCGCCTGATCCAGCGACAGCTCCAGCCGCTCGGCGACAAAGCGCTGCATGCGCGAATGGATCTGGTCGAAGAGCCGGCACGACGCGGGGTAAAGCGTGTTGTCGAGGTCGAAGATCCAGGTCTCGATTTCGCTTAAAGGACGGCCGCCTGGCGAGGGAAGGATATTGAGCAAGATATTCTTTCTACTCGACGACGCGGTCATTGCGAGCACAGCGAAGCAATCTCGATGGCCCGAGCGTTGTCGAACCGGGATTGCTTCGTCGCTCCGCTTCTCGCAATGACATCCGCGGCGCCTTGAATAATATGGACCAACCGATGCGTTTTAGTCCGCCCGGATCAGGGTGCCCGCGCCCGACGTATCGGTGAACAATTCGAGCAGGAGCGCATGCGGCACGCGGCCGTCGAGGATCACCGCCGCCTCGACGCCGCCATCGACCGCATCGAGACAGGTTTCGACCTTGGGGATCATGCCGCCATAGATGACGCCGTCGGCAATCATTCGCCGCGCCACCGCCGCGGTAATTTCCGACAGCAGCCGCTTGTCGGCGTCGAGCACCCCCGCGACATCGGTCAGCAACAGCAATCGCGTCGCCTTGAGCGCGGCGGCGACCGCCCCGGCGACGGTGTCGGCGTTGATGTTGTAGGTTTCGCCGTGGGCGCCGACGCCGATCGGGGCGATGACCGGAATGATGTCCGATCGCTGGAAAGTTTCGAGCACGCCAGCAGCGACCCGCTGCGGCTCGCCGACAAAGCCCAGGTCGATCTCGGTGCGGACATCGCCTTCGACCTTGCTGCGCAGCACCTTTTTCGCCTCGATCAGCCCGCCATCCTTGCCGGTGAGACCAATCGCGCAGCCGCCCTCGGCGTTGATCGCCGCCACCAGTTGCTTGTTGATCGTGCCGGCGAGGACCATCTCGACGACTTCCATCGTCTCGGCGTCGGTGACGCGCAGGCCGTCGACAAACCGGCTTTCGATGCCGAGGCGCTTGAGCATCAGGCCGATCTGCGGCCCGCCGCCATGGACGACGATCGGATGGATACCGACCTGCTTTAACAGGACGACATCCCGCGCAAACGAATTTCCGCCCTCGCCCATCGCGTGGCCGCCATATTTGACGACCAGCGTATGCCCGGCATACCGGCGCATATAGGGCAGCGCCTCGGCCAGCACCGCGGCTTTGACGACAGGATCGGGTTCGGGCGAGAAAATACGGGAATTCGGGGTCATCGCGCTCGCCACTCTAGCGTTGTTGTTCGGGCGTTGCCATCGCGGGTGTGGCGACGGACGGCGCGAAGCCGGCAAGCGTCGCGCGCAAGGCGGTGATGCCGTGCTGTTTCTCGGCGCTCGTCAGATGGATTTCGGGATGGGCGGCGGTGTGGCCGGTGAGTTCGGCGGCAACCCGCTCGGCGCAAGCAGTCAGTTCGGCGGTGCGCAGCTTGTCGGTCTTGGTCAGCACGATCTGATACGAGACGCCGGCCTGGTCGAGCATGTGCAGCACCGGCCGGTCGGGCTCCTTGACGCCATGGCGCGCGTCGATCAAGAGGCACACGCGGCGCAGCGCGGCGCGCGAGCGCAGGTAACGGCGGACGAGCCCGGTCCAACCCTTGATCGCCGTCTTCGACGCGGCGGCATAACCGTAGCCCGGCAGGTCGACCAGCATCAGTTCGCCGCCGAGGTCGAAGAAGTTCAGCTGCCGCGTGCGGCCCGGCGTATTCGATGTGCGGGCCAGCACGCGCCGTCCGGTCAAGGCGTTGACCAGGCTCGACTTGCCGACATTGGAGCGCCCGGCAAAGGCAATCTCGGGTAAACTTTCGCGCGGTAGCGCTGCCGGATCGGCGGCGCCGGCGACAAAGCGGGCAACGCGCGCGAAAAGCCGCCGGCCGGCGTCAACGAGAGCGGGGTCGATCTCGCGCGGCGGAAACAGGTCGGCCGGGCTGTCCTCGCCTATCGCCACCGCAATATTCAGGCCGCTCCGGCGCGGCGCATGATCACCCATTGCTGGCCAATGCTGAGCGAATTGTTCCATGCCCAATAGATCACCAGCCCGGCCGGGAAATGCGCCAGCATATAGGTGAACACCACCGGCAGGATCATGAACATCCGCGCCTGCACTGGATCGACCGGCTGCGGGTTCAGCTTTTGCTGCAGAAACATCGTCAGCCCCATGATCAGCGGCCAGGCGCCGATCATCAGGATCGATGGGGGTGTGAACGGCAACAGACCGAAGAGGTTGGCAAAGGAGGTCGGATCGGGCGCCGAGAGATCGTGGATCCAACCGAAAAACGGCGCGTGCCGCATCTCGAGGGTGACGAACAGCACCTTGTAGAGCGAGAAAAACACCGGGATCTGGATCACGATCGGCAGGCAGCCGGCCAACGGGTTGGCGCCGACGCGCTTGTACAGCCCCATCATTTCCTGCTGCTGGCGCGCCTTGTCGTCGGGAAAGCGCTCGCGCAATTTCTGTATTTCAGGCTGCAGGAGCTTCATCTTGCTCATCGCCTGGTAGGATTTGTTGGCGAGCGGAAAAAACAGCAGTTTGGCGCATAAGGTCAGCAACAGGATCGCCAGCCCGAAATTGCCGAGCAGCCGGTCAAAGAATTGAAGGACCAGAAAGATCGGCTTGGTCAGAAAATAGAACCAGCCGAAATCGATGGCGCGGTCGAAGCGCGGGATGCCGGACGCGGCATAGCCGTCGAGCAGATCGACCTCCTTGGCGCCGGCGAAAAAACGGGTCGTCACCGTATGCGTCGCATTCGGCGCCACGGCGATCGCCGATCCGAGGTAATCGGTCTGGTAGCGGTCGACGCCGTTCTCTTGCGTGCGCGTAAAGCGCGCCTTGACCGGTTCGCTCTGCGCCGGGATCAGCGAGGTGAGCCAGTATTTGTCGGTAAAACCGAGCCAGCCGCCGGTCGAGGTGTAATCGATCGGTTGGCCGGCGCTCAGCGATGAATACTTGACCTCCTGCAACGAGCCGTCGAGATAACCGATCAGCCCCTCGAACAATATGTAATAGCCGGCGACCTGCGGCGTGCCGGTGCGGCTGATCAGGCCGTAGGGCAGCAGCTTGACCGGGGCGCTGCCGGTATTGTGCACTTCGTCGTGAATGGTAAACATGTAGTAGGGATCGACCGAAATCGTGCGCGTGAAGACCAGCCCCTGGCCATTGTCCCAGGTCAGGGTCACCGGGTTCGACGGCGTCAGCGCCCCGTCCGAGGCTTTCCAGACGGTGTCGGGTCCTGGCACTTTCACGGCTCCCGGCTCGGCGGCAACCCAGCCGAATTCGGCCAGATAGGGGTTCGCGGTGCCCGGCGGCGACAGCAACAACACCTCGGGACTCTTCGGGTCTACGGTCTCGTGATATTTGGCAAGCGTCAGGTCGTCGAACCGGGCGCCGGTCAATGCGATCGTGCCGTGCAGCCGCGGCGTGTCGATCTTGACGCGCGGCTGGCCGGTGATAGCCGCCTGCAGCGACTCGGCCGCCTTTGCCGCCACCGCACCCGGCGCCGCAGTTCCGGGTGCAACCGCGGTCGCACCCGGCGCCGTCGACTGGGTTGCGGGCGCCGTTGCCTCGCTGCCGACATGCGGCACGGTCGGGTGCAGCCGCTGAAACACAAATTGGAAGCCGATCAGAATTCCAACCGACAGCACGATCGCAATCAATAAGTTGCGCTGTTCCATTTCGGTCGGGGCCAGCTATCTCAATGGGCGGCGCAAGCGCGCCGAGGCTCCGCGCCTCTTGCGGCTTTAGTGGATTTGCATTGCGGCACCGGATCATAGCCGCTCCCGCCCCAGGGGTGGCAGCGGCAGAGCCGCCGCAGCGCGAGGACGCTCCCGCGCAATGCGCCGTGCCGCGCCAACGCTTCGATCGCATAATCCGAACAGCTCGGCAGATAACGACAGGACGGCGCCAGTAGCGGCGAGATCAGCAGCTGATAGCCGCGGACGACGCCCTGCATCGTCGCCGTTACAACCCCTGCGAGACCGGGCGGTTTCATCCTACTCCCTCAGCGCTGTCAGCCGGCGGCGCCGAGGGCCCGCCTCGATCCGACCCAGCGCCGTCTCTAGGTCTTCGACAAGGGCCGCGAAGGGCCGCTCAGCCGTCGTCGCGCGCGCTACCAGCACGTAGTCCGTCCCCGGTCTCCCACATTCAGCCAAAATCCGCGCGGCGGCGGCGCGCAACCGGCGTTTCGCTCGATTGCGCACCACGGCGTTGCCAACTTTGCGGCTGGCAGTGTACCCAACCCGCACCCTGCGGCCTTCCACACCCGCCGGGCACACCGCCGCCTGCAAGATCAACCCCGACGTCACCGCCTTTCGGCGGGTCGCCGCGACACGCAGGAAGTCGGCGCGGATCTTGAGCGTTGCAAGCCTGCCGGCGGCAGATTCCCCAGCCGCGGCAGCGCGCGGCGCGGATCCCAGTGTCAGGCGGACAATCGCTTGCGGCCTTTGGCCCGGCGCATGGCCAGCACCCGGCGGCCGGCGGCTGTCGCCATTCGCGCGCGAAAGCCGTGGCGACGCTTGCGTACAAGGTTACTCGGCTGATAAGTGCGCTTCACGCCACCGGCTCCGATTGCGGCATCTGTTTTGCTCGGAAGGCGGCTATATAGGGGAGGCGCCGGATCGAGTCAATGTCAGGGTCCGGGCCTCGGTCGGATCGGATCGCGTGGCGGAACGATGGCGTTCACGGCGCGGACGCCTTGAGCGCCCGCCGGCAGCGGGCCATGTCGAACGGAATGGGAGCAAGCGAGGTTACTGCCGATGCTTGACGACCCGACGGTCGTAGCGGCCGATCGTGCCGCTCGTGAATGGAAGGCTGCCGGCGCGGATCCGATCATTCCGGGCAGTGAGGCGCACAAGGCCGCGTTTTGCCGGATGCTGCTCGACACCCATAACCGTTACAAGCCGGCGGTCATCGACTGGCCGGCCCTGGAAGCCGCCGCCCGCGATCGCCTTGTCGGCCTGCCGATCTGGGACATCGCCGTGCAAACCGAAGGCAAGGCCCGGCTGCGGGTCCTGAGTTATGCCGAAGAGGTGACGGACCCGTTGCTGCGAGAGGCGATCGAGCTCGACGGGTTCGAAGAAGGCCGCCACAAAGAGGTCCTCTCCAACCTTGTTCAAGCTTACGGCATCCGGCTGATGCCGGAGCCGGAATATTTGCGTCCCAGCAATCCCGAATGGGCCTTCATGGTGACCGGCTACAGCGAGTGCATCGACAGCTTTTTCGCCTTTGGCCTGTTTGCGCTGGCCAAGCGCTCCGGCTTTTTTCCGCCGCCGCTCGTCGATACCTTTGAGCCCGTCATGCAGGAAGAAGGCCGCCATATCCTGTTCTTCGTCAATTGGGTGGCATGGCATCGCCGCCAGCTGCCATGGTGGCGCCGCCCGCTGTTCGCGGTAAAGATACTCGCGGTCTGGGCGTTTCTGATTTGGGAGCGGATCGGCATCGCGCGCGGCGTTGGCAACGCTGGCGAGGCTGGCGAAAACGGCACCGAAACGACACCCCAGGACAACAACTTCACGCTGAACGGCGGCAAGGCGGTCGGCGATGTCGACCTCTCCGTCGGCGAACTGCTCGAAATCTGCCTTGTCGAGAATGACCGTCGGCTGAGGGGCTACGATCCGCGCCTGTCGAGACCCCAGGTTGTTCCGCGGCTGGCAGGTTTCGCCCATCGACTGATGCGCCGGCGGAGGAATCCCGCAGCGGCCGCATGAAAATCGGAACCGACGAGCATAAGCAGCGGTTTTGCGACGATTTCGTCGCCAGCCACAGTCCCTACGATCCGGAAGCGCTGGCCTGGCCAGACCTCGACGACGAGGCGCTCGAAAGATTGCGTGCGATCCCGTTCTGGCCCGAGGTGCTCTATACCGAGCGGCGCGCTGGCGCGATCGTCGAGGCTTACGGCGCCACGATCGGTGACCCATCGGTGCGCCGGGCGGTGATGCTGCAAGGCTTCGAGGAAGCGCGGCACGCCCGGTTGCTGCGGTTGATGATCCAGCGCTACGGCATCGCCGCCGATGAGCGTCCGCTCGAAGAGCCGAGCCCCGACCTTTACCGGGCCTTCGCCGATTTTGGCTATGGCGAATGCCTCGACGCCTTTCTCGGTTTCGGCGTCTTCAAGATCGCGCGTCGCGCGGGCTACCTGCCCGAGCCGATGTTCGCGATCTTCGAGACCTTGCTGCACGAAGAGAACCGGCACATCGTTTTTTTTGTCAATTGGATGGCGTGGGAACAGGCGCGCCGCGGGCGGGGCGCGTCGTGGCTGCGCGCGGCCGTCGCGGCGCGCTATTACCTGGCGGCAATCGGCCGCCTCCTCGGCACCGTGCGCCGTGGACAGGCGGCGAACGGGGGGAAGGATTTCTCGGCGACGCAGGCGAGCGTCTTTATCGATGGTTTTTCGCTACGGGGTCTCGTCGCGGAATGCCGCGCCGAGCATGCACGGCGGATGAAGGCGTTCGACCCGGAGCTGCTGCAGCCGCGCTTCTTGCCGCGGGTTGCCGCGATCGCACTCGCGGGTCTCCGTCTCGGAACCGGTTCCCGCCGCTCGCGGTAGCCGCCGATGAAGCTGGTCTCGGTTTTCGCTGCGGTAATCGGGCTGGCGCTTATCGCGGCGCTGGTCGTCCATTTCGGCGCGGGCCCCGTCGCCCGCTCCTTCCTCGCGCTCGGCGGGATCGGCTTTACCGCAATTTGTTTTATTCACTTGACGCTGATCGCGTTGATGGGGATCGCCTGGTGGTTGCTGCTGCCGGGCATGGGTCCATGGGCGGGCGTCTGGGGGCGCTTGGTGCGCGACTCGGCCTCCGAGGTATTGCCGCTGTCTCAGCTCGGCGGCTATGTGCTGGGTGCGCGAGCACTGGCCCTGCGCGGGATCGCGGGCGACGCCGCGGCCGCCAGCACGATTGTCGATGTCACGGTCGAATTTTTCGCCCAACTCGCTTACGTCGCGATCGCGTTGCTATGGCTGCTGCGTCTCGACCCGCGCTCGCGGGTCGCCCTCCCGATTACCCTCGGCCTCGTCTTCGCCGCCGGTCTCGCCGTTGGCTTTGTGGCTGCCCAGCGCCGCGGTTTCGGCCTGCTCGATCGCTTTGCCGGCGCGCTCGGCCGCGGCTGGGCGGATAAGACCGCGGCGGGGGCCGCGAGCCTGCACGCCGCTGTCGCCGCAATCTATGCGCGGCCGGTGAGCGTATGGGCGAGCTTTGTTTTGCATCTCGTCTGCTGGATCGCGAGCGCCGCCGAGATATGGCTGGCCCTGCGGTTTATGAATGCGCCGCGCGGCTTGGGCGTGGTGCTGGTAATCGAAAGTTTGATCTATGCCATACGCTCGGTCGCGTTCGCGGTGCCGAACGCGGTCGGCGTGCAGGAGGGCGCCTACATACTGATCGGTGGAGGCTTTGGTCTGACGCCCGATACCGCGCTCGCCCTGTCGCTATTGAAGCGGGCTCGCGACTTCGTGATCGGCCTGCCGGTTCTCGGCATCTACCACTTGATCGAAAGCGAGCGCCTGTGGCGCCGCGCCGCCGTCCCCAACCCCGCCTCGGTCAAAGCGAAACCCCGGTCGCGATGACCGGGGTTTCTTCTGCCCGCCCCGGAGGAAAGGGCGGTACCGTCTGCATCGTTCGGGAGGACCATCAGGGAGACATCACGATGCAGGCGGATAATGCGTCATGTTCGGAATTGTTGCAATAAATATCTCAATCATTAACCACTAATCCATGACACCCGTCGTACGTGCTATGGCGAGGTGTCAGCTTCACGCGAAGGTGAGCCGCCGACACCACCTACAATGTTAGCGTCGCCGTCTCCCCGGCCGAGCGGACCCGTAATGCCCGATGCTGCTTCGCAATCCGTTTTTTCCCTGCGTCGTCTGACGCCGCTGGGGATTCTCGTCGTCGCCGGCGTGACGTTCGTCGTCGCCGGCGGCCACCGTTATCTGACCTTCTCGGCGCTGGCGGAAAATCGCCTTTGGCTGTGCGGTCTGGCAGCCCACTGGGGTTTCGTCGCCGCCATCGCATACATCGCCGCTTACGCCGCGGTGGTTGCCCTGTCGGTCCCCGGCGGCGCGATCTTGACGATCGCTGGCGGGTTTCTGTTCGGTCTATGGCTTGGCGCACTGTGCGCCGTCGTCGGCGCGACCTCGGGTGCGGTCTGTATCTTTCTCGCGGCCCGCGCGGGCCTCGGCGGATTGGCGCAGCGCGCCGGGCCGTTTTTCGGCAAGCTCGAAGCAGGATTTCGCGCCGACGCGTTCAATTATCTCCTCTTCTTGCGTCTGGTCCCGGTGTTTCCGTTCTGGCTCGTCAACCTCGTGCCGGCGCTGGCCGGCGTGCGGCTAGGGACGTTCCTCTTCGCCACCTTTATCGGCATCATCCCCGGTACCTTTGTCTACGCAAGCCTCGGCAGCGGGCTCGGCAGGATCGTCGAGCAGCCCGATCTGGCGATCATCTTCCACCCGAGTGTGCTTGGGCCGATTGTCGGCCTCGCCGTGCTCGCGCTGATCCCGGTCTGGTACAAGCGGCGGCAGCGCAAAGAGAACGCTTGATGCGTCAGCTGACCCCCGATTTGTGCGTGATCGGGGCTGGCGCCGGGGGGCTGGCGGTCGCCGCCGGCGCGGCGCAGCTCGGCGCCGAGGTCGTGCTGATCGAGCGCGGTGTCATGGGCGGCGACTGCCTGAATTTCGGCTGCGTGCCGTCAAAGGCGCTGCTCGCCTCGGCCCGGCTCGCGGATCTCTGGCGCCGAGCTTCGTTGCTTGGCGTCGATCAGGTGCGGCCACAGATCGATTTCGCCGCGATCGGCAACAGCGTTGAGCGGGTGATTGCCGACATCGCACCCAACGACTCCGCCGAGCGGTTTGAACGGCTCGGCGTCACCGTGCTGCGCGCCGAAGCGCGCTTCACCGGCCCGCGCACGGTGTGCGCCGGCGATGTCGAAATCCGGCCGCGGCGGTTTGTGATCGCGACAGGCTCGCGTCCGCTCGTTCCGCCGATCCCCGGGCTCGACCGGCTGCCGTATCTGACCAACGAGACCATCTTTGCGAACCGGGTGTCACCGCGGCACCTGGTAGTCATCGGCGGCGGCGCGATCGGTATCGAAATGGCGCAGGCGCATCGCCGCCTCGGCGCGCAGGTCACGGTGCTCGATCTGGGCCCCCTCTTGCCGCGCGACGATCCCGAACTCGTAAGCCTCCTGGTGGAGCGCCTGGCATGCGACGGTATCGTGCTGCGGTCGCGGGTCACGATCGACTCGGTCGCGCGCGACGGGTCCGGCCTCGCGGTAAAGCTCGCCACGGGCGAGCGGATCCTAGGCTCGCATCTGCTGGTCGCGGCCGGCCGGCGCCCCACGCTCGATACCCTCGGTCTCGGCGCCGCCGGGATTGCGGTCGGCGCGCACGGGATTGCCGTCGACGCGCGCCTGCGCACGACCAACCGCCGCGCCTTTGCCATTGGCGACGTCGCGGGCGGCCCGCAATTCACCCACATCGCGCTCTATCATGCGGGTATCGTGATCCGCAACGTGTTGTTCCGCGTGCCGGCGAGGGTCGATTACCGAGCCCTGCCCTGGGTCACCTATACCGATCCCGAACTGGCCCAGGTCGGATTGCTCGAAACCAGCGCGCGGCAAGCCCTCGGCGCCGCGGTGCGCGTGCTACGCTGGCCGTTCGCCGAGAACGACCGCGCCCACACCGAGCGCGACACCGCCGGCGTCGTCAAGATCGTGACCCGCCGCGACGGGCGCATCCTCGGGGCGTCGATCCTCGGCGCCGCCGCCGGCGACCTGATTCTGCCCTGGGCGTTGGCGATCTCGCGGAGGCTCAAGATCGGCGCTTTCGCCAATCTCATCGTCCCCTATCCGACGCGCGGCGAGGCTGGAAAACGCGCCGCCGGAAGCTTTTACACGCCGGGATTGTTTTCGCCGCGCACTCGTCGGATTGTGCGCTTTCTGGCGCGGTTCGGCTAACGCGGACGCTCCTTGTGCTGTTGAAGAGCCTGTCGGCCCGGCTGCTCGTTCTGACCGTCTTTTTTGTGATGGTCGGCGAAGTGCTGATCTTTGTGCCGTCGGTTGCGCGCTTTCGCATGGCCTATTTCGAGGACCGCATCGCCTCCGGTGCTCTCGCCGTACTGGCGCTCGAGGCGAGCCCAAATGGGCATCTCGATCAGGGCCTGGTCATGAAACTCCTCGCCAGGGTCGGCGCCCACGGCGTGATTGTGCACCGCGAAGACGGGGCGGAGCTGATGCTCGACCGCCCAGTGCCGCCGCGGCCGGACATTACGATCGACCTGACCCATCCTAGTATCCTCGCCGCGATCCGCGGCTCGCTGATGGCCCTGTCGCGCACCAATAACCGCATCCTGCGGGTGCTCGGCCCGTCGCCGGCAGGCAATGGCGAGATCGTCGAGGTCTTGCTCGACGAGGCGCCGCTACGGCGCGAGATGTGGGATTTCGGCATCCGCATCCTCGAATTGTCGATCGTGCTGTCGCTGGTCACCGCGGCACTCGTCTATTTGAGCCTGCAATGGATGCTGGTACGGCCGATGCGGCGGATCACCGCCAGCATGATGGCGTTTCGCGAGGATCCCGAGGATGCCTCTCGAATGATCGCCGCGAGCCGGCGCAAGGACGAGATCGGGGTTGCCGAGCGCGAGCTGTCGGCGATGCAGCTGACCGTGCGGCGGGCGCTGGCACAGCGCGCGCGGCGGGCGGCGTTGGGCACCGCGGTAACCAAGATAAACCATGACTTACGCAATATCCTGGCGACGGCACGGCTGGTTACCGACGGTTTGACGGCGAGCGCGGCACCCGAGGTGCGCCGCATCCTGCCGCGGCTGATCGATGCGATCGATCGCGCTGTCGCGTTGTGCACGCGCACGCTCGATTTCTCGCGCGAGGGTGCGGCACCGCTGGCGGCCAGCCGTTTCCGGCTGGTACCGCTGATCGACGAGGTCAGCATCGGGCTCGCCGCCAGCGAAGGGGGGTTCACGATCAACTGCACAGCGCCGCCCGACTTCGAGGTCGAGGCGGATCGCGATCAACTTTATCGCGTCTTACTGAACCTCGCGCGCAATGCGCTCGAGGCCGGCGCCGGGCGGTTGCAGGTGTCCGCGATGCGCGAACACGAGACAATCACCATCGACATCGCGGATGACGGTCCCGGTTTGCCGCCGAAAGCGCGGGAAAACCTGTTCCGGCCGTTTTTCGGCTCGGCCCGGCCGGGCGGCAGCGGGCTCGGGCTGGCGATCGCGCGCGAATTGGCGCGAGCCCACGGCGGCGAATTGGCGCTTGTCTCCACCACCGGTGCAGGGACGGTCTTCCGCGTCAACTTGCCGGCCCCAGCGGGCCGCGCAGCCACAATCAGTCGAGAGAAAGTGTCACCGATTTGAGGTAGGCGGTCTCGGGCAGCGAGGGATGCACCGGATGGTCGGGGCCGGCGCCGGCGGTTCGAATGATGCGGCCGTCGCGGCCGGCATCGGCGAGCCCGCGCCGCACCGCGTCCACGAACTCGGCCTCGCCGACATTATAGGAGCACGAGGCCAGAAACAGGGTTCCACCGCGGGCGGTCACCGCGGCGGCGAGGCGCGCCAGCTTGCGATAGCCGCGCAACGCCGCTGCCGCCTCCCTCCGCGATTTGGCGAAGGCCGGCGGGTCGGCGACGACAATATCAAAGCGGTCGCCCTCGGCGTCGAGCCGCGCAGCCTCGCCAAACGCCTCGCCGCGGCGAAAAGTGCAGATGTCGTCGACGCGGTTCAGCACCGCGGCTTCGCCGGCTAAAGCCAGCGCCGGTTCGGAACGGTCGATCCCAACGACCTCCGCCGCACCGCTGCGCGCAGCCTGCACCGAGAACCCGCCGGTGTAGCAATAAAGATCGAGAACACGCGCGCCGCCCCGGGCGATGGCCGCGACAAAGCCGCGGTTTTGGCGCTGGTCGAAGAACCAGCCGGTCTTTTGTCCGGCGAGCGGGTCGATCGGGAATACCGCGCCATCCTCGCGCAGCAACAGCCGCGCGTCGAGGGCGCCCATTGCCACCCGCGCCTCGGGCAGCAGCCCCTCCTGGGCGCGCGCCGGGCTGTCGTTGCGGATGACGATCGCCCGCGGCTTGAGGATGGCGGAGAGCGTGTCGAGCACGATCGGTTCGAGCCGCGCCATCCCGGCGGCGTTCGATTGAACGACGACGACATCGTCGATGCGATCGACGATCAGACCGGGCAGCCCGTCGGCCTCGGCATGAACGAGGCGGTAATAGGGCCCGTCGAACAACTGCCCGCGCAGCCGCAATGCCCGCTCGATCCGGCGAGCGAAAAAACGCCGGCCGATTGCCCGGCCGGGGTCGCGGTCGAGCAGGCGCGCGGCGAGAAGGCTGTGCGGGTTGAACATCGCCACACCCTGCGCGCTGCCGTCGGCGCGGCACAATGTAACAAGCGTGCCGGGAGAGAGCGCCCGCGCCGCCTCGTCCATCCGCACTTCGTTCGAATAGACCCAGGGATGGCCGGCCTCGACGCGTCTGTGGCGCGCCGGAAGCAGAGTGACGGACGGCCGGGTCGCCGGATCGTCGGCAACCGATTGACTGGCCTCGACCGTATCGACTTCCATTGTGCTCTGCTCCTGCCGGCCAGGGTCCGTCGGGGCCATTGTGCCTCGGGACTACTATTTCGGCGAGCCGCGATCCTTGGCTTCCTGGCCCCCCTCCGATCGTCCTTGCCTTCTCGCCCGCTGCTGGAGTAGTTGTTGGCACCGCACAGGCGTCGGCCGGCTGTAGCGTAAGCGCCCGTAGCTCAATTGGATAGAGCACCAGACTACGGATCTGGGGGTTAGGGGTTCGACTCCTCTCGGGCGCGCCAAACTCCTCAAACAAGAGAGACACGCGCTTTTTTACCTGCTCGGGACGCAAAGAGGGCTCACCATAGCGTTTGGAGGCGGGCGCGCGGGGTGAACGCCGTCCGATGTCGTCACTCACGGAGGGGCTGGTGGAGACGCGGGCAGCGGTGGCTCATAAGGCCGGAGAGAAATTGACGATCGAGACGGTGCAGCTCGACGGTCCCAAAGACGGCGAGGTGCTGATCGAGATCAAGGCGACCGGGATCTGCCATACCGATGCATTCACCTTATCGGGCGCCGATCCCGAGGGCCTGTTTCCGGCGATCCTCGGCCATGAAGGGGCCGGCGTCGTCGTCGATGTCGGCGGCGGCGTAGCCAGCCTTGCCAAAGGCGATCACGTGATCCCGCTCTACACACCGGAGTGCCGCCAGTGCGAGTATTGCCTCTCCGGCAAGACCAATCTCTGCGTCGCGATCCGCGCGACGCAAGGCCGCGGCGTCATGCCCGACGGCACGAGCCGTTTCTCGCTGAGCGGCACCCCGCTCTACCACTACATGGGCACCTCGACCTTTTCGAACTTCACCGTGCTACCCGAGATCGCGGTCGCGAAAATCCGAGAAGACGCGCCCTTTGACAAGGTCTGCTATATCGGCTGTGGGGTCACCACCGGGATCGGCGCTGTGATCAACACGGCCAAGGTCGAGCCCGGCGCCAAGACCGTCGTCTTCGGTCTCGGCGGCATCGGGCTGAACGTCATTCAGGGCTGCCGCATCGCCGGCGCCGACATGATCGTCGGCGTCGACGTCAACCCAAGCCGCCGCGCACTCGCCGAAAAATTCGGCATGACCCATTTTGTCGATCCGACCGAGGTCGGCGGCGACCTCGTCCCCCATCTCGTCGATTTGACCAAGGGCGGCGCCGATTACAGCTTCGAGTGCATCGGCAATGTCCAAACCATGCGCCAGGCGCTCGAATGCTGCCATCGCGGCTGGGGGACGAGCGTCATCATAGGCGTCGCCGGCGCCGGCCAGGAGATCAGCACTCGGCCGTTTCAGCTGGTTACCGGCCGCGTGTGGAAGGGCACCGCGTTCGGCGGCGCCAAGGGACGCACCGACGTGCCGAAAATCGTCGACTGGTACATGAACGGCAAGATCAACATCGACGACCTGATCACCCACAAGCTCGCTCTCGACGACGTCAACACCGGCTTTGAGATGATGCATGCCGGCCAATCGATCCGCAGCGTCGTCGTTTACTGATGCAGTCAAGGTAAATTCGGCGCTCTCCAACGAATGGGGTGCGGCGGCCGAGTGCGCGCCTCTTCGCCGTACATCTCCCCGCTGGTCCGGACGCATCGAACGTGATCGACGAATCCGTTTTCCCTATTCGTCGCAGCGGCTCGACCGGGCACCGCGCGCACGCATGGCTTGCCCGGGTTTCGGCAGCCCTTGCGGCGGTTTTGCTCGGCGCCGGATCGGCCTCGGCCGACTCCATTGAAACAAGGCTGCAGCTGTGCGCTTCATGCCACGGTCGAAACGGGCTGCCATCCGATCGCACCGTGCCGATCATCTGGGGCCAGCAAACCGCCTATCTAAGGAAGCAGCTGAACGACTACCAGGACGGCGATCGCGACAGTCAAATCATGTCATCAATTGCCGAAAGCCTGAGCGTCGGCGAAATCTCGCAGATCGTGACCCACTTCGGCGATGCGAAGTGGCCCGAGCAGTCAAATTTGCTGCAGCCGGCGGCTCCAGCCGCGCTCGCCACGTGCAAAGTCTGCCACAATGCGAGTTTGACTGGCGGGGCGAGTGCGGCGGGTGTGGCACCCCGCCTGGCCGGTCAGGATTCACCTTACCTGAACGACACGATGACCAAATACGCAGACGGAGAGCGCGCCAACAGCAGTGTGATGTCGGAGCTGATGAAAGACTTATCGCCGGCGGATCGAAAGGCAATCGCCGACTATCTGGCAGCGATGCGCTGACCGCGGCGCCAAGGGCAAGAGACTAAGCAGGCAATCAGGGAGGACTTAACGATGAAAACGCAACCGACTGTCGGAAAGGTACCCACGATCAAATACTTCGCCGTCACAGCGGCATCAATGCTGGTGCTGATCGCCACCTCGACATTCGCATCGGCGCAAGGCGTTCGTACGGGCAGCAGCGCCTACGGCGACTGGCGAACAGATGCGCCGGGCGTCATGCGCAAGATCACCCCGGCCGACCTGCCGGCCCCGCTGACCTCACCGTCGACCGCCAACCGCTCGAAGGTCATCGCGAAACCGGCCGCCGCCGAACTCAAGACCATGCCCGGCTTTACCCTAACGGCTTTTGTCACGGGGATGACCGGTGCGCGCGTGCTGCGGCTGGCCCCCAATGGGGATATTTTCCTTGCGCTCAGTCGGCCAGAGGGAAAGATCATGATCATCCGCGCCGGGGCGGACATGAGCAACCCCAAGGTCGAAACCTTCGCAACCGGCTTGCGCGACGCGTACGGGATCGCCTTCTATCCGCCGGGTCCCTCACCGCAATGGGTCTATGTCGGGGAGTACGGAAAGGTTGTGCGCTTCCCCTATAAGAATGGCGACCTGACGGCTCCCGGTGCTCCCGAAACGGTCGTCTCCGATCTCGCTACCGGCGGCAACCATTGGACCCGCGATGTTGCCTTTTCGCCCGACGGCAAAACCATGTACGTCGCGGTCGGTTCGGCGAGCAACGTTGCCGAGCAGATGGGTCCGCGGCCCGCCGATTTTGCGGCGTTCGAAAAGAGTCATTCCTTTGGTTCGGCATGGGACCGCGAAGAGTGGCGCGCCAACGTCCTGACCTACGATCCCGACGGCAAAAACAAAAAAATCTTTGCGTCGGGCATCCGCAATTGTTCGGGGCTGGCCGTACAGCCCGGCACCGGAACCGTCTATTGCGCCACAAACGAGCGCGATCTGTTGGGCGACAATCTTCCGCCCGATTATATCACCGGCGTCAAGGAGGGGATGTTCTACGGCTGGCCTTGGTACTATATCGGCAACCATGAGGACACGCGCCCCGGCGGCGGGACGCGGCCGGATCTCGCGGACAAGGTCGCCATCCCCGACGTTCTGATCCAACCCCATTCGGCGCCGCTCGGCATCGTCTTCAACCCAGGAGGACAATTCCCTCCCGATTGGAAGGGCGATGCCTTTGTCGCGCTGCACGGCTCGTGGAACCGCGCCTTGCGCACCGGGTACAAGATCATTCGACTGCCGTTCAAGGATGGCAAGCCGACCGGCGAGTATCAGGATTTCGTTGTCGGGTTTGTCGCCGACAACCAAGACGTTTGGGGCCGGCCCGTCGATGTCGTCTTTGCAAAGGACGGCTCGCTGCTGTTCAGCGACGACGGCAACGGCGTCGTCTACCGCGTCGTCTACAAAGGAGAGTGAATGCATGCTGATGCTCAGCGCCCGGGCGGCGGCATCCAGCTCCGGTTGCCGCGCCGACGGGCTCGGCCGGCGGTTTCACCCGTGGCCGGCGTAGCTTCTCGTCAGTCGGTTGCCACTCGGATGTGGCGCCGAGCCGGGCGCGCAAGGCGGGGCGTTTCGCTTGCTTCCTCGTCGAGGGCCTTGCGCCAGGCGGGCACATCTCGACAACCTGCTCGAGGGCATGACCCCGATGGAATTCATTCTTCGCTTCACCGGACCCCTGCCGGCTGTCGGTCCAGTCAAGCTATAGAGCGTCGTCGTCGCTCCGATATAAGGCTGCCCCGGCGTGTAATGACGGTAGAAATCGTCCTTGTTGCCGGTTCCCGGCTGGCCTCGGCGCGCTGTTGCGCGACCCCGCCGCGATCCACACGCTGCTGCTCGGCGAATGGGAGGGGGCCTCATCGCCGCGCGGCGACCGCCGTCTCCGCCACGCGTTCGAGGCTGGCGAGGCTGCGGCCGCGGGTTTCGGGCAACAGCAGCAGCATCACGATCATCAGTAACGAGGCGGCGGTGGAGAAGATCGCGATCGACGCGCCGAGCGGGATCGCCTGCGCGGTAAAACCGATCATCGTCGGAAAAAACGAGCCAATCGCCCGCCCGGCATTGTAGCAGAAGCCCTGGCCGGTGCCGCGCGCCTCGGTCGGGTAGAGCTCGGTCATGAACGGACCCATCGGCGAAAACTTCATCAGGATCGCGGCGCTGAGCGGAATGCCGAGAAACAGCAACCCGACATCCCCGACCGGCACGAACATATAGACGAGCACCATGATCGCCGTGGCGATCGCCGACAGCATAAAGGTCCATTTGCGGCCGATCGCGTCGCTCAAATAGGCGCCGAGCAGAAAGCCGATCAGCGCGCCCACCATCTGCACCGCGACATAGAGGCCGGCATGCGAGGCGGACAGGTGGCGCACGGTGCGCAGATAGGTCGTCATCCAGAACTGCACCGCCCAGACGCCGCCCTGCGCGCCGGTCACCATCAAGGAGACTTTGATCGTGATCCACAGATACGGACCGCGAAACGCCGATATCCGCGCCGGGCTCGTCGCGGCACGCTCGCTCCGGCGCTGTTGAAACGCCGCCGATTCGGCGACATTTCGCCGGATCCAGAGCACCAGCAGCGCCGGGATGATCCCGACGAAGAACAGTGCTCGCCACGCGACAACCTCCGGCAGCACCGCGTATAGGCCGGAATAGACGAGCGCCGCGACACCCGGTCCGACCGCGGCACCGGTCTGCACAAAGCCGACGCCGCGGCCCCGGTATTTGTCGCGGATAACCTCGCCCATCAGCACCGCGCCCGCCGCCCATTCGCCGCCGAAGCCAAAGCCGTGCAGCGCGCGCAAAACGAACAGCTGCTCGAAATTCTGGGCAAAGCCGCACAGAAAGGTGAAGACCGAGTACCACAGGATCGCGAATTGCAGGACGCGGACCCGACCAAAACGATCGGCGAACGCACCCGCCATCCAGCCGCCAAAGGACGACGTCAGCAATGTTACCGTGACGATCGTCGCGGCCTTGCCCGGCGACATTGCCCACAGCGCAATCAAGGTCGGGACGACGTAGCTGTAGAGCTGCCCGTCGAAGCCGTCCAACGTCCAGCCGCCCCAGCAGGCGAGCATCGTCTGCTTTTCGCGGGCGTTCAGATCGCGCAGCCAGGCCAGCATCGCGCTCCTCCGTTGCTTATTTATTGCAGCCGGCAGCGACGCGGCGCCCAGTTACGGCCGCCGTTCGGATCGGAAGAGAGCCAGCTTCGCGTGGTCGCGGCCTTTGCCGTTAGCCGACCGGGAGCTTGCGCAGAAAGCCGGTGCGCTGCACTGCCCCCGCCGCCATGAAGGCAGCGTCCTGGCCGGACAGGACGAAGCGCGCCCCCATTTCGATATAACGCGGCATGATCGTCTCGTTATAGACGCCGGCCATCCCCGGGAACTTGCCGTGCTTCTTCGCCCCGGCGATCATCTTGCGATAGGCGTCGGCGACCCGCTCGTGACCGAAATCGCCGTGGATGCCCATCTCGGCGCACAGATCGTTGGTGCCGATCAGCAGCACGTCGACCCCCGGCACCGCGGCGATCTCGGCGGCATTGGCGATCGCGGTCGGCGTCTCCAGCATGACGACCGTCAGATTGGCGGCGTTGAGCGCCGATGCCGCCTCGCCCGAACTCGCCGAGCGCAGCCCATAATGGGGTCCGATCCCGCCCATCGAGCGATGGCCCACCGGCGGGTATTTGAGCCGGTTGACGACCTCGCGCGCCTCGGCGGCGCTGTCGACATGCGGCATGACGATGCCGAGCGCGCCATTGTCCAAGGCCCGCGTCGCGATCGCGTATTCGCCGTTCGGCACCCGCGCGATGGGCGCGATGCCGGCATCGAGAGCCGCGGTCGCGATCTGCGCGCAGGCTTCGAGCGACATGACCCCGTGCTCCATGTCGAGGAACAGCCAGTCGAAGCCGGCTGTCGCCATCGCCTTGGCGATCTCGACGCTGCGCGTCATGCGAATGCCGACGCCCAATGACAATTGGCCTTGTTCGAGCTTTTCGCGGGCGACGTTGCGAACCGTGGCGGGCATCGGCGTTCTCCCCTCATCTCGCTTGGGCGGCTCGATGCAGCGTGCCCGTTGTCACTCTTCGGCGCAACCTGTCAACCGGCAGTGCTGCCGAGAATGGTGGATTTAATTGACGATTGCATCATATTAGCTTACATTAATCTTTCATGCCGAAAGATGTGAGATGCGCCCAACCCGTAGAGCGTATCGTTGGCCGGAATTGCCAAACGCTTACGATAAAAAGTTTCCGAGGATTGGTTGCGGTTTGGTGCCGTTGCCGGGCCGTCACCCGGTTTGGTCAGGGGAGCAGGCACATCATGGCGGGTTTCGGGGGCTGGCTTAACGAATCGAAACTTAATTTAACGGAAATTGCGACGCTGCGCCGAAGCGCCGTTAATCTGGAAGGTTGGCCGAACATAAGGTCTGATAACATCGGGGAATATGCGGACGTTCTGCAGCGTATTCCATGTCATCAGACCAAGATCGCTGCGCTCGACGCGCTGTACAAGCTGTGGTCTCTTTATGAAACCCAAAAAAAGCAAGCAAAGAGCGGCGTTTCAGCCACCGGATGGATCGTTGCCGGGATTGCCGGGCTGCTCCTTCTGCTGATTTTTTGGGTGCTGTGGAAATTAAATTTAACAGACCTAGGAGGGGACAGTACCCGTGGCGTTCTCGCTTTCCTGTTTGGGCTGACGACGGTAGGTACAATAATAATTGTGGTCGTTGCGGTCTTTTTCGAAGCTGGAGAAACCACGTTGGACGACCGATTTCAGCGTGGGAAGGACATTTTGACCATTTTAATCGGCTTGTTGGGCGCCATTCTTGGATATTATTTTGGCCAGCAAGCGAACGCCTACAAACCGCCGCTGGGTCCAAAAACCCAGCAAGAGGGCTCAGCAAATACAGGGGGGCAACCGGGTTCATCGGGAGCCCTGACGAAATGAAAGCACCCTGACCACCGCCGTTGTGTGGCGGGATTGCAGCGGGCGCTGGCTGAGTTGTCTCAAAAAATCATGCGCCCCGCGAAGACAGTTGCGTCCAGGATCGTGCCGCGGCATCTAATCCGCCAAATCGCGGGCGGACGCTCGGCAAGCGACATAGCCCGTATTGCACGGCTCCGTCCGGCCGCCCGAGGCTCGCGCAGAGGAGGAACCAGCGATGTCAGCAATTGTCCAGCGCTACAATGTCGGCGGGGTTTATCTGCCGCGGCCGTTCAAGGTTCGCCGGCTCGGACATTTCGGCTTCAATGTCGAGAAGTTGCCCGAGGGCCGCGAGTTCTACGGCGACCTGCTGGGCTTTACCGCCTCCGACACGCTCGATTTTTCGCGCATGCCGTGGTTCCCGAAAGACGCCGACGTCGGCGACCCGCGCGGCTATTTCATGCGCTACGGCACCGACCATCACGCCTTCGTGCTGTTCCCGAAGCGGGTGATGGACCATCGCGCCGACCGCAAATTCGCACCCGAGGTCACGATCAACCAGATCACCTGGCAATG
>Ga0210395_10001065_pt1 | contig 21348 bp, 16 predicted proteins | sample IncBWH4OmetaG_FD_150861 | JGI IMG/M metagenome (GOLD analysis project Ga0210395, IMG submission 150861) | Forest soil microbial communities from Barre Woods Harvard Forest LTER site, Petersham, Massachusetts, United States - Inc-BW-H-4-O ...
CAAGGAGTAGCTCCCAGGCGCGGAACGGGGTCAGGAAAAACGCGAATGTCGGGTTGCGGCCGTAGGCCAATACCGCGGCGGCGAACGACAGCAACACGCCGGCCGCGATCAGGACATTGAGGCGCTTGGGGCAAAACCGATAGCAGGCCAGCATGAACAGCGGACAAACGATGTAAAACTGCTCCTCGACCGACAGCGACCAGGTGTGCAACAGCGGCTTGGTTTCCGCCGGCGCGTCGAAATATCCCGTCGTCAATGCAAAAAATATGTTCGAGACGTAGGTCACGGCGGCGATCATGCTGTCGGAGAATTCCTTCAGCTCGATCGGCAACAGAAAAAGATACGCCAACACGCTCGTTGCCAGCAGCATGGCGAACAGCGCCGGAAACAGCCGCATGACGCGGCGCTTGTAGAACGCCGCGACGGTGAAGCTACCGTCCTTGATCTCGTCGTTGATCAGCCGGCAGATCAAATAACCCGAGATGACGAAAAAGACGTCGACGCCGACGAAGCCGCCGGGCACCAGCGCGAGGCCGGCGTGATAGGCGACGACCGGCAGAATCGCCACGGCCCGTAGCCCGTCGATGTCAGAACGATATTTCATGCCGCGCATCTGAATGAATGGGCACAACGAGCTAGATGGCGGCCGGTCGCATGTCCACCTTTTCACCGCGCCGCGGGGTTCTTTTGTCCCATAAAGGTTATCGGTCTATCCAAATTTGATAAAATTTTAGGTTCCCGATTCAGGTTAATCCGGCAATTCGCGGCTGCGATCCTGGCGGCGCGCGGGCGCGCCCCATACATTCGCGGCAGCGACCGTGGCATCCGCCACCGGCGAACTGGATTTGGGCCGCAACGATGTTGTCGCGCCGACAAGCGCTCACAGCCGCCGCCAGTGTCGTCGCCGGATTGGCCGCCGGCGCCTTGACGCCGCGCCCGGCGGCGGCCAGCCTGAAGAGCGCGTTTGCGCCGAAGCGCATCCCTTACGGCGCCTGCGTCAGCTTCGAGCCGCTGCAAAGCGAGATCGACTACCGCGATGCGCTGCAGACCTATTGTCAGCAGCTGACGCCGGAGGCCGGCCTGTTCTGGGGCTGGCTGCGGCCGACCGCGGCGCAATTCCGCTTCGATTACGCCGACGCCGTGCTCGCCTTTGCCGAGGCGAACAACATGACCATGGTCGGCCACACGCTGGTCTGGTACGGCGCGATGCCGGATTGGACCAAAAACATCGAGGGCTCAGCCGACGCCGAGCGAACGATGACCGAGCACATCGAGAAAGTGGTCGGGCGCTATCGCGGCAAGATCAAAACCTGGCACGTCGTCAACGAACCGATCGACGAAGCCAACGGCGACACGCCCGGTCTGCGGCCGAACGTTTGGCTGGCAAACCTCGGCGACAAATACATGGATCTGGCGTTCCGCATTGCGCATCGCGTCGATCCCGCCGCAAAACTCTTTCTCAACGAATACGATCTCGAATGTCTCGACGGCAAGTCACCCAAGAAGCGCGAGGTTTTCCGCCGGCTCATTCACGATCTACTCGACCGCGGCGTGCCGTTGCACGGCATTGGCTTGCAAGGCCACATCCGCGGGCAATACGCGATCGACCGCGACGGCCTGTATGATTTTGTTGCCGAGCTGCGCTCGCTCGGGCTCGCGGTGCACGTCACCGAGCTCGACGTCATCGACAAGGAATTGCCCGGGCCGATCGCCGTGCGCGACGCCATCGTCGCCGCGCGCGCCCACGATTTCCTCGATGCCATATTCGCCGCAGTCCCACCCGAAAGCATCGCCACCTGGGGCATCACCGACCGCTATACCTGGGTGCCGACCTGGAACAAGCGCGGGGACGGCCTGCCGAACCGGCCGCTGCCGCTCGACGCCAATTATCAGCGCAAGCCGCTGTGGGACGTGATCGATTATTATTGCAATAAATAATGACGCCTCGGGCGCTCACGCGTACGTCTTCAACACATGCCGGGCGATGACCATCTTCATCACCTCGGTGGCGCCTTCGGTGATGCGGAAGCTGCGCTGCTGGCGCCAGAACTTTTCGATCGGCAGGTCGGTGGTCAGCGCGATGCCGCCGTGGATCTGCATGCACATGTCGGCGGCCTTGAACGCCATCTCGTCGGCGAAATATTTGCACACATAGGCGTCGTTGCGGGCGTCCTCGCCTTTGTCGAGGCGGGTGGCGGCCTTGTGGACGAGCAAGCGCGCGGCTTCGAGCTCGACATACATGTCGGCGAGCATCCACTGGATCGATTGGCGATCGGCCAGCGGCCGGCCAAAGGTCGAGCGCTGCTTGGCGTAGGAGGCAGCAAGCTCGAGGCAGCGCTCGGTGACGCCGAGTGCGCGGGCGCCGTGGCGCACCCGGCCGGCGCCGAGCCATTGCTGGGCGTGGCGGAAACCGTCGCCCTCTTCGCCGACGCGGTGGCTCACGGGCACGCGCACGTTCTCCAGCACGATCTCCCAGGGCTGGTCGCCCATCATGGTCTTGTATTGCGTGGTGAGTTTTACGCCGGGCGTGTCCATGTCGACGATGAAGCAGGAAATGCCGCCGTGCGAGCCCTTGGCGCGGTCGGTCGCCGCCATCAGCTGCATGAAATCGGCTTCGCCGGCGCCGGTGATGAAGCGCTTGACGCCGTTGATGACGTAATGGTCGCCGTCACGGACCGCGACAGTGCGCATGCCGCCCGGGTCCGAGCCCGCATCGGGCTCGGTCTGGGCGAAGCAGGCTTTCTTTTCGCCGCGCACGGACGGCAACAGATACTTCTCCTTCATGTCGCCGGTGAGCGAATAGAGGATGGCGCGCACGCTCGGCCCGGTGATGCCGCCCATGCCGCGCGCCGGCAGCGCCACCGAGCGCGACAATTCGGTCTCGACGATGGAGCGCGCCAGCACCGAAAAGCCGGCGCCGCCGTATTCCTCGGGGATGTCCATCTTCCAGAAGCCGAGGTCCTTGGCGCGCTGGCAGAAGCGCTCGTAATATTCGGGTTTTAGTTTTTCGGTGTCGGTCGAAGCTTCGCGCTCGACCGGGATCATCTCGTTGTCGACGAAGCGGCGCAAAGAGTCCTTGAAGATGCGAAGCTCTTCGGGAAGCTCGAAGTCCATCAGATATTCTCCTTGCGCCAGGCGACGCGCACGTCGACCGCGACTGCGCCCTGCGGACGCACGATCAGCGGATTGATCTCGATCTCGTCGATCTTGGCGCGATGATCGAAATAGAAACGCCCAAGCGCCAGCGCGGTGGCTTCGAGCGCCTTGCGGTCGGCCGGCGGCTTGCCGCGATAGCCGGCGAGCAGTTGCTTGAGCTTGAGGCCGTCGATCATCGCGGTCACGTCGCGCTGGCCGACCGGAAGCAACCGCAACGCGGCGTCGCGCATGAACTCGACCATGATGCCGCCTGAGCCGATCAGCAGCAGCGGGCCGTACAGCGGATCGGCCTGCGCGCCGACGATTGCCTCGACGCCCGAGACCATTTCCTGAACCAGGAAGCCGTCGATCTTGGCGTCGGGATGCGATTTCTTGGCCGACGCCACGAGTGCCTCGGCCGCGGACAGCACGTCTTGGCGGCTCCCGAGATTGAGCTGAACGCCGCCGGCTTCGGTCTTGTGCACGATATCGGCGGAGCGGATCTTTAGCACGACCGGGAATCCGATCGCTGCCGCGGCATCGGCTGCTTCCTGCGCGCCCGTCACCGTGCGGCTTTGCGGTTGCGTAATGCCGTAGCGCGCGAGCGTTGCATCCAGGTCGGCGGGCGTCAGGTTGCTCGGCGGCGCCGGCTCCACGATGGCCGGCGCGCGGCCGCTGCGCTGGGCGAAGAACCACAGCGCGTTGATGGCGCGCAGCGTCGGCTCGAGACCTTGCAGGAACGGAAAGCCGGCCTTGTCCTGGATGTCGAGCCCCTCCTGCGTCACCTGATGCATCATGCGGCCGAACGCCAACACCGGTTTGTCGGTCTCGCTCAACAGCCGGCGAAGCTGGGCGACGTCGTCCCAGACGCCGCCCTTGCCCGGCAGCGACGAGGCCCAGGCGACGATATCGATGCCGGGATCGCGCGCCACGATGGCGCATTGGTCGGCGGCCACCTTGAGCGTCGATGGAATGCCGACGTCGAGCGGATTCTTCGGCGCAATGCCTTCCTGCATGTGCGGCATCAGGGCGGCGTTGGTGGCGGCGCTGAACTCTGGCACCACAGCGCCTTCGGTCTCGGCATAATCGTAGAGCAGATCGACCGTGCCGCCCGAAGTGGTGACGAAGCCGATGCGCGGGCCTTTCGGCAGCCGGCCGCACTGGAAGGCCAGCGTGCATTCCACAAGATCGTCGAGCGAGCGGCAGTTGACGATGCCGTAGCGCTCGCACATCGCCAGATACGCCGCATAGTCGCCGCCGATAGCGCCGGTGTGGGAGCGCGCCGCCGTGCGCGATTTCGCCGTGGCGCCGGTTTTGATCGCCAGCACCGGCTTGCCGGCTTCGAGCGCGCGCGCCGCGGCGCGCATGAAGGCGTGCGGCCGCCTTATGCCTTCGATGAACAGCACGATTTGTTTGGTGTGCGGATCGTCCACCATGAAATCGAGAAAGTCGGCGAGGTCGAGATCGGCTTCGTTGCCCGACGACACCGCATAGGAAAAGCGCAAGCCGCGGTCGGATGCGCTCTTCAACCAGAACTGCATGGTGCCGCCGGACTGGAAAATCCCGGCGACGGGTCCCGCCGGCACCTTGCACAATTCGGTATTGGGATAGGCGAACAGTTTTTCGCGGTAGCTGTAGGAGCCCATGCAGTTCGGACCGCTGACGCGCAATTTGCTGCCGGCGAGAAAGTTTTTGAGCCAAGCGCCGCGCGCCCGGGACGGCTCGCTCTCACCGTCGCCGACTGCCGAGGCATAAATCGTCGCCGATTTGACGCCGGCGGCTTCCGCGTCGGTCAACACGTCGGCGACGTTCGCCGCCGGCACGATCACCATGGCATGATCGATCGGCGCGCCGATGTCGCGCAGCGACGGGAAACAGGGTTCGCCGTACACCGTCTGCTGCCGCGGATTGACCAGGTGGATTTTGCCGCCATAGCCGTTGTGGCGCAGATTGCCGAAAATCTGGCTGGCCCAGCGCGCCCGCTCCGAGGCGCCGACGATCGCCACGGACGCAGCCCGCAACATGCTTGCCGGCGACCGCAACACGCTGTCACTGCCCGCCACGCTTGCTCCCCGTGTCCCGCTTGGTCTTGCCTGTCTGGTATCGTATTTCATCGCGGGCGGCTATGCTCGCGCCGGCGACGCCGGTTTGCATTGATGGAGTAGCTTACGCATGCGTCTCGACCGACTGGAAGGAAACCCCGACAGCCGCGTGGCCTGGGGCAGCGATATCGCGGCGCAGATGCTGCGCCGCTTCGGTATCAAATACATCAGCCTCAACCCCGGCGCGAGCTATCGCGGCTTTCACGACAGCCTAGTCAATCATCTCGGCAACGAGAATCCCGGCATCATCCTGTGCCTGCACGAGGACCATTCGGTCTCGATAGCGCACGGTTACTCTAAGGCGACCGGCGAGCCGATGGCCTGCGTGCTGCACTCCAATGTCGGCCTGCTGCACGGCATGATGAGCTTGTTCAACGCCTGGTGCGACCGGGCGCCGCTTTTCGTCCTCGGCGCGACCGGGCCGGTGGCCGCGGAAAAACGCCGGCCTTGGATCGATTGGATTCATACCTCGCGCGACCAGGGTGCTTACATTCGCTCCATCATCAAATGGGACGATCAGCCGACGTCGCCCGACGCGCTGGTCGAATCAATGATGCGCGCCAATATGCTCACCCGTTCGGCGCCGACCGCGCCGGTCTATATCTGTCTCGACGCCGGCTTTCAGGAACAAAAGCTCGACAAGGAACCGGAATGGCCCGATGTGACGCGCTTCAAGGCGCCAGCGCCGCCGCGGCCGTCAAAAGAATCCGTCGATGAGGCGCTGGCGCTGCTGCAAGGCGCGCAACGGCCCGTCATCATGATCGGCCGCGGCTCGCGCAAAGCCGAATACTGGGCGCCGCGCATAAAACTCGCCGAGCGCCTCGGCGCCTGCGTGGTGACCGATCTCAAGCAGGGTGCCGTGTTTCCGACCGATCATCCGGCGCACTACTGTCCGCCGTTCAATGTGCTCGGCAAGGACGCGCGCGAGTTATTGTGCGAAGCCGATGTCATCGTCGCGCTCGATTGGGTCGATCTCGGCGGCGCGCTACGTCAGGCCAAGAATGTCGGTAACGTGTCGGCAAAGATCATCGCCTGTTCGCTCGACCAGAACCTGCACACCGGCGCCAACATGGAATATCAGGCGCTGCCGCCCGTCGATGTGGCGATGGCATCGACCGCCGACGTCGTGGTGGCCGAGCTCAACGACGCGCTCGGCACCGGCCGCAAGAATCCGTGGAAGATGAAAGTGCCGGCCGCCCCCACCCAACCCTCCCCCGCAAGCGGGGGAGGGCAGGGAGGGGGCAACGGCGCCGCCATCAGCATGGAGCAGGTCGCGGCCGCGTTGCGCGATCAGTTCAACGATCCGGAAAACGTCACCTTCTGCACGCTGGGACGCGGCTGGCCGTTCGATATCTGGCCGCTGCAGAACGGCATGGCCTATCTCGGCAAGGATGGCGGCGGCGGTTTGGGCTCGGGCCCCGGGCTCTCGGTCGGCGCGGCGCTGGCGCTGCACGACCAGGGCCGCCACGCCATCTCGATGCTCGGTGATGGCGATTTCTGCATGGGCGCGACCGCAATCTGGAGCGCCGCGCATCATCGCATTCCGCTGCTGGTGCTGATCAACAACAACCGCTCCTACTTCAACGACGAGCTGCATCAGGAGAACGTGGCGCGCACCCGCGGCCGCGAAGTGAAGAACCGCTGGATCGGTCTGCGGCTGGAAGATCCGATGCCCGACATCGCCAAGCTCGCCGAGGCGCAAGGCGCGGTCGGCATCGGGCCGGTGACCAAGGCGTCCGACGTCAGTGCCGCGATTGCGCGTGGCGTCGACGTGCTGAAAAAAGGCGGCGTCTGCGTCATCGACCTGCACGTCGATCCGCCGTCCGAGCGCCAGGCCAGTCACGCGCTCGGCCACCGCGCCACGGGAGAGTGAGAGACACCATTCCGCTCATTCCCGCGCAAGCGGGAATCCAGAGAGGAAGTCCGCAGCAATCAAAGTACTGGGTCCCCGCTTGCGCGGGGACGAGCGGGAACAAAGCAACACATGTCCTGGCTCTTCTACGCGTTCTCCGGCCCGGTGCTGTGGGCCATCTCGGTGCATTTGGACAAGTATCTCGTCGAGCGCTTCTTCAAGGAGAGCAATGTCGCGGTGCTGCTGCTCTTCACCGCGTTGGTCGGCGTCCTGCTGCTGCCGTTCATCTGGTTCTACGAGCCGAACGTCTTAAGCCCGAGCGCCGGCAGCATCGCGCTGATCATATTGGCCGGCATCCTCTACATGACCGCGTTGCTGCTTTATCTGCAGGCGCTGCAATCGGAGGAAGCGTCCGTGGTGGCGCCGTTTTTTCAGGCCGGACCGCTGTTCGGCTACGTGCTGGCCTATGTCGTGCTCGGCGAGACACTGTCACCGCGGCAAATGGCCGGCGGCGTCATGATTATCATCGGCGCCTCGATCGTCTCGATCCGTTTCGGGCACAGCGCGAGGATGTTCAAGGCGCGGCTGGCGCTGTTGATGCTGGCCTGCGGCTTCATTATGGCGCTCGCGACCCTGATCTTCAAAGTTTTTGCCATCAAGGTCGAGTTCTGGACCACCACGTTTTGGATGTTCGTAGGCGAGGCGATTTTCGGTGCGGCCCTGCTCATGATCCCGTCCTATCGGCGGCAATTCATCGCGCTGGTCCGGGCCAACACCGCGGCGCTGTTGTCGATCAACGCCTCCAACGAGCTGATCAATCTCGGCGGCGGCTTGGGCAACCGCTATGCGCTTCTGTTCGCGCCATTGAGCATCGTGCAGGCCATCGGCTCGACGACGACGTTGTTTGTCTTCGCGTTCGGCATCGTGCTAAGCGTTTTCTTTCCCGGCTTCGGCCGCGAGAATTTGTCCGGCCGCGAACTGGCGCAAAAGGGCATGGCGGCGATCATCGTCGCGATCGGCGTCGCGCTGGTGACGCGCTGACGCCGCAGGGTCGCAACCCGCTGTCTTTGGCGCATCGCCCGCGGCCCAAAAAGTGCTACAATGCCCGGGATGAAGTCCAAGGAACGCGGCAAGGAATGCCGCAAGTAACGTCGCAAGCCATCACGTTCTTCGCCGTAGGGTCACGCGTACCATGAATTGGATCTCCAACGTCGTGCGGCCGAAAATCCGCAGCATTTTGCGCCGCGAGGCGCCGGGCAATCTGTGGATCAAGTGTCCGGAGACCGGACAATTGGTGTTCTACAAGGACGTCGAGGCCAACCAGTTCGTCATTCCCGGCTCCAACTACCACATGCGCATGAGCGCCGCGGCGCGGCTCAAGACGATGTTCGACAACCAGACCTGGTTCGACATCGCCGTGCCGGAGGTGCCGGTCGATCCGCTGAAATTCCGCGACGAGCGCCGCTATGCCGATCGGCTGAAAGATGCGCGCAGCAAGACCGGCCTCAACGACGCGGTGAAGCTCGGCTTCGGCCGGCTCGACGGGCTTGCCGCCGTCATCGGCGTGCAGGATTTCGATTTCATGGGCGGCTCGCTCGGCATGGCGGCGGGCGAAGCGGTGATCAAGGGCCTGGACACCGCGGTGGAGAAGGGCTGCCCGTTCGTGTTGTTCGCGGCCTCGGGCGGCGCGCGCATGCAGGAGGGCATCCTGGCGCTGATGCAATTGCCGCGCACCACCATCGCGGTGCAGCGGTTGCGCGAGGCGCGCCGGCCCTACATCGTCGTGCTGACCAATCCGACGACCGGCGGCGTGACGGCGTCCTATGCGATGCTCGGCGACGTGCATATCGCCGAGCCCGGCGCGCTGATCGGCTTCGCCGGCCCGCGCGTCATCGAGCAGACCATCCGCGAGAAACTGCCCGACGGCTTCCAGAAGGCCGAATATCTGCGTGACCACGGCATGGTCGACATGGTGGTGCATCGCCATGAGATGCGAGCAACCATCGCGAAACTGTGCCGGCTGTTGACCAAGGCGCCCGCGAGTGTGCCGCAATCGCGCGCGAGCCTGCCGGCGCCGGCGTGAGCGCGCGTTCCGGCGCGGCGGCGGTCGACGCCATTCTGGCGCGATTGCTGGCGCTGCATCCCAAGCGCATCGATCTTTCGCTGGACCGTATCGAGCGCCTGCTAGCCGCGCTCGATCGTCCGGAACAAAAACTGCCGCCGCTGATCCACGTCGCCGGCACCAACGGCAAAGGCTCGACCATTGCGTTCATGCGCGCGATCCTGGAAGCGGCCGGCAAACGCGTGCACGTTTATACCTCGCCCAACCTGGTCCATCTCAACGAGCGCTTCCGCATCGGCCGCGACGGCGGCGGCAAGTTCGTCGACGATGCCGCTCTCGCCGAGGCGCTGGCCGAATGCGAAGCCAAGAACGGCGACGCGCCGATCACGGTGTTCGAGATCGAGACCGCCGCGGCGTTTGTCTTGTTCTCGCGCCATGCCGCCGACATTCTGCTCCTCGAAGTCGGGCTCGGCGGCCGGCTTGATGCCACCAATGTGGTCGAGCGGCCGCTCGCGAGCGTCATCACGCCGGTGTCGATCGATCACCGCGATTTCCTCGGCGACACCATCGAGCAGATCGCCGCGGAAAAAGCCGGCATCCTCAAGCGCGGCGTGCCGGCGGTGATCGCGAGCCAGGCGCGCGAGGCGCTTGCGGTGATCGAGCGGCAGGCCGGCCGCATGCGCTCGCCGCTCAGCATCGCCGGCGAAAATTGGACCGCGACCGAGGAACGCGGGCGCCTGGTTTATCAGGATAACGACGGGCTCCTCGACCTGCCGGCGCCAAAGCTTTACGGCCGTCATCAGTTCGAGAATGCCGGCGCGGCGATCGCGGCATTGCGCGTGGCCGGCCTCAAGCTGCCGGTGGCGGCATTCGAGGCCGGCATGACGCGCGTCGAATGGCCGGCGCGTATGCAGCGTCTGGCCCACGGCCGGCTGGCCGCTCTGCTGCCGCCGGAGAGCGAGCTCTGGCTCGACGGCGGCCACAATGCCGACGGCGGCCGCGCCGTCGCCGGTGCGCTGGCCGATCTCGAGGAGCGGGTGTCGCGGCCGCTGGTGCTGGTGGTCGGCATGTTGTCGACCAAGGACTCGGAAGGTTTCTTGCGCAATTTCTCCGGCCTGGCGCGCCGCGTCATCACGGTGCCGATCCATCAGGACAAGGCGGTGCCGGCCGAGGCGCTGGCCGGCATCGCGCAGACCATCGGCATTCCGGCGATCGCCCGCGACACCGTGGAGAGCGCGCTGACCGTCGCCGGCAAGCTCGACCTGCATCCGGCGCCGCGCGTTCTCATCACCGGCTCGCTCTATCTCGCCGGCGAAGTCTTGGCCGCCAACGGCACGCCGCCGGAGTAGCCGCATCAACCGCTCGTCCCCGCGTAAGCGGGGATCCAGCATCTGGGTTCCCGCTTGCGCGGGAATGAGCGGAAGAATGGACGAGCCGTTACGGCTGCCGCGACGCCGTGTAAGCCGCTATGGCGAGCATGTCGTCAAGCGTGAGCCGCTCCACCACCTGCTGCATCAGCGCCGATGAAACGCCGCCGCGGGTGCCGTCCTGGATGCTGAACAACTGGCGTACCACGTAGTTGGCCTGCCGGCCGGCGATCGGCGGAACTTCGCCGAGCCCTCGCAGCGTCGGCCCATGGCAGATGGCGCATGGCAGGGTTTTGTCCGCGCCGGTCGTGACAATGGCCTGGCCCTTGGCGATGCTGCCCTTGGGCACCAAGGCGACGAAGCCGGAGCGCGGGTCGCGGTTGAGCACGACCGCTTCGTCCTCCGGGATTTCGATGATGCGGTTGCCGATCGGTTCGGTCTCGCCACCGGGCAGCCGCAGCCGCTTGTTACCGGGACCCACATAGGTCTTGGGCACGGTGTCGGTCTCGACCACGCGGATCCACGGCCGCGGCTTGAGCGCGGCGAAATAATCGGCGGCGGCGTGTACGTCCTCTTCGCTGATCGCCTTGGCGATGGCCGTCATCGAGCCGGAGCCTTTGCGGGCGCCGCTTTTGTAGTCGACCATCTCGTGGACGAAATAACCCACAGGCAGCGCCGCGATATAGGCCGACTCGTCGTGGCCGGTGCCGGTCGGCAGGTGGCAGGAGGCGCAGGCGCGCACCGTGGTGCCTTCGCCGTGGGCGACGATCTGCGGCATCGGCGGATGCAGGTCGGGGTACCAATCGGGCGGATTGAACAGATCGTCGATTTGCTTGCGCGTATAGGACTTGTCGCTGCCCGGCACGGTGTGGGGCTGCTCGTCGGCCGGAAGCGGCGGCTGCACCTTGTCGGTCACGGGGAAGGCCCAGTCGGGCCGCTCCGCCGCATAGGCCAGCATCGGCGCAAGCCCGACCAGCAGCGCGCATAGCAATCCGCGCATGATTCCTCCCCCACAACCAGGCACCATTATTTCAGCACTATGTCGATCTCGCAATTCATCTTGCGCGCCAAACCACGCCATGTGGCGGTGACGAAGGTTTAGGGCTTTGCGGGCACCATGTGGGCGATCCGGGGAACCCGATGTCCAGTTGGCAAGACCTAAAAGCGGAAAGAAATCGCCAATCGGTCGCGCGTCTCACCCGGGCATTGCCGCAGATTTTTCCGTCGATCGTGTTGTCGCGGGCGCTGGGCCGCTCGTTCGTGCCGCCGACGCCGCGGCTGGCGATCGATTCCTATTGGCGCGCGCATCCGCTACGTGCCGATCGCCTGGCGCGGGCGCTCGCGGGCAAGAGCGGCGCGCCCGACACTTGGACCTGGCGCTTGGGACAAAACCGCAAGAGCGGCCTGCCGGCGACGTTCCGGATACCACCGGCGCCTTATCGCGAAGCCAAATATGCGCGCGGTCCCGGTTTTTGTTGCGTCTGCGGGCAAGAGGTTTTCCGCCTTGGCTGGCACGTCGACCTGTGGGGCGCCGGACCAAATAAGAATGCCACCTGGCACGGCGCCTGTGTGATCGCCTGGCAATTCTGGAATGCGCCGAGCGGCGAAGCGCGTCTCCTGCGCCGGCTGCAGGCGCGCCGTTGCGGCCAAAGCGGCGCACGCCTGTGGAAGACCGCGGAGATCGATCACCGCGTGCCGTTGTTTCGGGTCTGGGGCGAGCATCGCGACACGCCATGGCCGGCGCTGCTTGCCTATTGGGGCTTACCGAACCTGCAGGCGATCAATCGCGACGTTCACGCCGCCAAATGCGCGAACGAGGCGCATGATCGGAGCGTGGCGCGCGCTCGCGTGTCGATGCCTACATCGTGATCTCGCCGAGGTTGATGCTGGCCCCGAGATTGGCTTCCACGGTCTTGGACCGGCCGCCGGCGAAAATCTGCACGCTATAGCGGCCGGAATTCTCGTCGAGACGATCGAATTTGAAGTCGCCGTAATTGTCGGTCGTCGTCACCGCGACCGAAACACCGTCCTTGACCAGTTGCACGCTCGCGCCCTCGACGCAATCGACGACGCCGTTTTTCGCTTCGGCGACCGAGCCGCCGATGAAGCATTTGGAATAGCGCCACAGGTTGCGATAGTAGACCCGCGGTTTCGCGTTCAGCTCAGGCTTCATCACTTCGAGATTTTGCTCGCGCGCCATGCGCGCCATCTCCTCGTCCTCGACCTTGATGGCGCGCATGGCGCCGGTCGGGCAGGATTGCTGGCCGCGGGTCTGCTCCCAGCCCTGGTCGATCAGGTGGGCGTCAAAGGTCCAGGCCTGCGGCAATTGCTGCTCCTCGTTCCACCAAATGTGGCCGTAGGGACAGGCGTCGACGATCTGCTTCTGGCCCTTGGCCTTGACCGGGTCGATGATGACGATGCCGTCCTTGCGCTTCTTGATGGCGCCCTGCGGCGCCGCCTTGATGCAGGGCGCGTCGTCGCAGTGATTGCACATGGTCGGAACATAGGCGATGTCGATCATCGGGATCTGCCCACGCTCCTTCTGCAAAATGTTGATCCACTTGTGGCCGTGCTTGGGCATCGGCGCCGAATAGCCCGGCCAGTCATTGCCGACATATTCGTCCATGGCGGACAGCGTGCACAGATTGCAATTGGTGCACTCGGCCACGTCGATGATCATGTTCCATTTTTTCATGGCTTATTTCGCCGGCACGAGGTTGGCTTCCATCAGCGTGCGCTTGATTTCCTTGTCCTTCTCCATCGCCGCGAACACCGCCGACATGTGCTCGGTGCGGCCGTCCCACAGCTCGATCTGCACCAGCGAATTGGCACCGGCCAGCGAATGGGTGGACTTGGTCTGGGTGCGCTCGGGGGTGAGCAGGTTGAGGCAGCCGCCGCGGTCGACGGATTTTCCGGGCTCGCCCATCGGATCGTAGATCGCGGAGGACTCGTAGCCATGCGCGACGCCGCGCGGCAACCGCTGCGTCGGCAGCGCCGCACAGATCACCGCACCGCGGTCGTTGAAGACCTTGACCAGGTCATGCTTGTTGATGCCGCGCTCCTTGGCATCTTCCGCATTCATGCGCATGATCCAGTAGTAATAGCCGTCGACCTTGACGCGATGGTCCTCGATGTTGAGCAGGAACGAATCCTTGCCGTCGCCCTGGGTGTGGAACGAATATTTGGAGTGCGGCGTGAGCAGTTGCAGCGGATAGCGTTCGAACAGCTCGCCGGAATGCGCGCCCTCCCATGACGGCTCGTATTTGACGATCGGCGGCCGTTCGGGGTCCTTGAAGCGCAGAAGCGAGTTGCACTCGAATTCGAGCTTGCCGGACTGGGTCTGCAAGCCCCTCAGATATTCCTCGGTGTAGTCGGACGGCAGCGGCTGCGCTTCCGGCACGTCTTTCTTGCGGTTTTCGAAGAACCAGCGGAACGACACTGGCGCGCGCAGCTTCTCCTTCTCGGCCGGCACGACGAAATAGCCGCGCTTGAGGAATTTTCGCCACGACATCATTTTCGGCATGTCGGAGGCGAGATAGACCCGCTTGACCCAATCGATCTCGTTACAGCCTTCGGAGAAATAATTGGCCAGGCCGAGCGGCTTGGCGAGCTCGTTGAAGATCCAGAAATCGGATTTCGATTCGCCCTGCGGTGCGATCGCCGGCGCCTGGAACACGATGACCCGGTGATTGAGCTGTTGCTGTCCATGGTGGCCGTAACCGCCGAGCCCCGCCCATTCGGAGATGTCGGTGCGCTCGAAATTGGTGCAGGCGGGCAGGATCACGTCGGCGAATTTCGCTTCGCCCTCGAACCAGATCGACTGGTTGACGACGAATTCAAGATTCGGCGACTGATACATCTTCACCCAGCGATTGGTGTTGTTCATCGTCGAGAGGATCGAGCCGCCGTATTTGTAGAGCATGTGCACCGGCGAGTGGCCCGGCGCCGGATAGGCAAAACGGGCGAACTGGTGCTCGATGGATTTGCCGACCCACGGATAGCCTTCGGCTTTGCCCTCGGTGATCGCCTCCGGCACGAAGATGCGCGGGATGCGCTGGCCGTTGGAGTTCATGGTCGGCAGCTGCGGCATGCGCTGGTAGAGCTCGACCGGCATCGCGGTGTTTTCCAGATCGCCCGACATGCCGCCGTCGGCATAGCCGGGGAAATAGAAATTGAAATCGATCGGCGTGCCCCATTGCAGGTTGCCCATATTGATGCCGGGCTTGCCGAGGCCCTGCATGGCGGTGAGGCAGACCATCACGCGTGCCCAGGGAATGCCGGTCTGGTTGCGGCAGGCGCCGCCATGGCCGTTGCCCCAACCGCCGGGCGCCAGATAGACGCGCTTTTTGCCCCACTCGCGGGCGAGCGCGCGCACGTCCTTGGCCGGAACGCCGGTTTCCTTCTCCTGCCACTCCGGCGTTTTCGCAATGCCGTCATCGTCGCCGACGAGATACGCTTTCCATTTGTCGAAGCCGACGGTGTGGGTCTCGACATATGATTTGTCGTAGAGGTCTTCCTTGATCCAGACGTAAGCGATCGCCATCGCCATGGCGACCGAAGTGGTCGGCTTCGGCGCGAACCATTTGCCGGGCAGGAACTGCGCGGTGGCGTTGAAATACGGATCGACGTGGACGACCTTGATGCCGAGCTTCGGATCTTTGAGCCACTGCCGGCGCGTGGTGCCTTCCTGGGCACCGTAGGAGCCCGAGGTCGATTCCGGATCCGCCGCCCACGACACGATCATGTCGCAGTTCTGCAAACAATCCTCGACGGTGCCGTAGGTTTCCGACTGGCCGACGCGCAGCGTGTGGCCCCAGTGATGCACGGCGCCCCAATACCAGCCTTCCCAGGAATCCGGATTGTGATGGATGCGCGTCATGCCGACCGCGTTGGCGAAGCGGAACAGCGCCGAGAGGTAGTAGCCGATATTGCCCCAGGTGTGATGCGAGCCGTGCGAGAAGGTGATGGCGCCGGGGCCGTATTCGCGCTTCTGCCGCTTGATCTCGTCGGTGACGAGCTTGATCGCCTCGTCCCAGGAGATGCGCACATAGCCGGACTTGCCGCGGTTTTGCGGATTGCGCTCGCCGTTCGGATCATAATCGACGCGCTTCATGGGAAAGAGCAGGCGATCCGGCGAATAGACGATGGATTTGGCATTCTGGCCGTGCGGCGCCAGCGTGGTCTTGCGCGGTGGCGTCAGCTTCACGCCCTTGGCCTCGATGGTCCACGATGCGCCGTCTTCCTCGGTCAGGTCGATCGGCGTCATGCGCAAGATCTTGCCGTCCTTGACGTCGACGAAGACCGGCCCGCCATTGGTCATGTTGCAATAGCGGGTGATGCCACCCTTGAGCTTCTTGCCGTATTTGAGCCCGGCCGACTGGCTCAACATCAAGGTCTGCGCGAACCAGTTGGTCAGGTATTCCGGGCCGTCGACGGTGAGATTGAAATCCTTCTGCGCATTGATCTGGTCGAGCCAGTTGATCGGCGGCATCAACAGCGACGCGCCGATCTTGGCGTTCTTGAACATCAGCTTGATGTCGGGCTTTGCGTGCAGGCCTGAGCCGGTCGTGATCACGCCGTCATTGAACGCGTACCAGCGGCCGATCTCCTCGTCGCGCGTCATGATCTGCGCCACGAGATTGTGCTCCTTCACCCGCGCCTTGAATTTCGGGTGCCACCTCGCCGCATGTTTGAGGAGTTGCGCCGCGCCGAACAGGATGATCGGGAATTTGAGCTTGGCGAACGCCATAGTGTCCTCCTCATTTCGCGCCACGGCGCGCGAGCCCGTTCCGCGCAGGGCATGTCCCCAGTCAGGCGCGGGCGGCTCGAAGGGCGATTTTGCAATAATTCCGTCGTGATTGAAACCGGCTCTGCCTCATAGCTGCTGCACTTAGACAGGAAAGGGCGCCGCGGTGGACGCAATCCCCTCCCTCTCCCCAGCGGGGAGAGGGAGGGGATGAGGGGGCTCGGACCTATCGGTGAGTCCCGAACCCCCTCACCCCACCCTCTCCCCTGCGGGGCGAGGGGGTCGCATGAGCGTGCGGCGCGGATCCGTACTTCTGAACTAGCGCGCGACGATATTGCGCATCTCGCCCTGCCGGCCGGCCAAGAACAGCCGCATATTGTCGACGATCAGCGGCATGATGAAATCCTCATATTCGATCACGTAGCCGCCGATATGCGGCGTGATGAAGACGTTCGGCAGGTCCCAGAATGGGCTGCCGGCCGGCAACGGCTCGGTCTGGAACACTTCCAACGCGGCGCCGGCGATGCGGCGCTCGCGCAGCACCTTAAGCAGCGCCGCCTCGTCGACGGTCTGGCCGCGGCCGGCGCTGATGTAATAGGCGGTTGGTTTCATGGCGCCGAAGATCTTGGCGTCGAACAGCCCGATATTGTCGTCGCTCGCCGGCAGCATGTTGATGAGATAGTCGGCGCGGCGCGCGGCCTCCGCCAGCCGGTCGGTCGGCATCATCTCATCGAAGCCCTCGGCCGGGCGCGGCGTACGCGTGACGCCGATGACGTGCATGCCCAGCGCCTTGAGCAATTCGGCGATGGCGCTGCCGACGACACCGGTGCCGGCGATCGCCGCGGTCTTGCCGTGCAGCGTGCTCCACAGCCGGCGTTCCCAGAAATGCGCCTTCTGGTCGCCGACCGCCCGCACCGCGTCGCGGCTGATGGCCATCATCATATAGACGACCTGCTCGCGCATCGGCGGGCCGTGAATGCCGCGCCCGCTGGTGATCAGCACGTTCGGCTTGAGCGACGGACAACGCAGGAAATGATCGACGCCAGTCGCCAGCGACTGAATCCATTGCAGGCGTGGCGCGCCGGCGAGCATGAAATCGGCCACCTCGATGCCGAACATCATCATGACATCGATATCGCCGAGATCGCCCGTGACTTCGCTTTTGCTGTGGAAGAGCTGAAATTGCAACGCGGGAAATTTTTCGCGCAACGCATCGCGATACATTTCGGCATGAATGTCGACGATGAGAACTTTGGTCATGCCTGTGGCAGGCCCAGGTATTTCGCCGCATTGCTGAAGGCGATGTCCACCCGCAGCGTCTCCGCAAGCGGCACATGATCGAGAAACTCGCCCGCCTCCTGCGCCGACTCGAAAGGATAATCGGCCGCGAACATCACGCGGTCATTGCCGAGCGCAGCCAGCGTGCAGTTGAGCGGCTCGGCTGAGCACATGCCAGACGTCGTCACCACGATATTCTGCTTGATGTATTCCGACGGCGGCTTGGCGAGCTTCACCCCATAAAGCTTCGCCCGGCTATCGAAACGCCAGAGCAGGAATGGCAGTGTCTCGCCGAGATGGCCGAGCATCACTTTGGCGCGCGGGAAACGATCGAACAGGCCGTTGAACACCAGCCGCAACGCGTGCGAGCCGGTCTCAAACCCCCATTCCCAGGTAGCGCGGCGCAGGCCGGCCACGCCTTCGAGAGCAGGAGCGGGGGTGATCGGATCGGTCGGGTGAATGTAGATCGGCGCGCCGAGCGCTTCCGCGCGTTCCCAGAACGGATAGAGCGACGGATGGTCGAGATACTGGCCGTGGGTGTGGCCGTTGATCATGGCGCCGCAAAATTTCAGCTCGCGCATGCAGCGCTCGAGCTCGTCGGCGGCGCCGCGCGGATCCTGCATGCCCAAATGCGCAAAGCCGGAATAGCGGTCGGGGCGTTTCTGGATTTCGCCCGCGAGAAAATCGTTGGCCTCGCGGGCGACGCGCGTTGCGGTTGCGACGTCGCGCTCGATCTGGACGCTGGGGCCGGCGATGGACAGCACCGAGCGCGCGATGCCGGCCTCGTCCATGGATTTAAGTCGCGTCTCGCCGAAGTCGGTCAGGCGCGCCAACAAATTGGCGGCGTGCTTCGGATCGACATTGCCGACGGTCGTGCGCCAATAGGTCTCGTGTCCGGGAGCGAGAAAATGCTCCTCCAGTGCGATCTTTTGCACCATGCGTTCCTCGATCGTTTCCTTAAGCCGCTGGTCTTGACCCCGACTGCCGATGCCGGGTCTATAACCGATATCCGGTGCAATGGTATACCGCCCAATGCTATAAGCGTGGCAATCGTGGGCGTGCTGAGGGAGGTGTGGCGTGGTCAAGAAGATACGCGGCGTGGCGTTGGAGGAAAACCTCGACAACACGATGGGCCTCGAGTTCTACAACCTGTCCCATCGCTTCGGCTATCAGTCGCCGAATTGGCCTTATTTCGAAGACGTCAAGATCGAGCGCATCCATTACATGGCGAAGTCGGGCGTGCTGTCGCAGCGCATCACGACGTCGATGCACAACACCACCCATATCGACGCGCCGGCCCACGTGGTGCAGGGCACGCCGTTCATCGACGAGGTGCCGCTGCCGCATTTCTTCGGCTCCGGCATCGTGGTGTCGATCCCGAAGAAGAAGTGGGAGCAGATCACCTACGACGACCTGGAAAAGGCCGCCGGCAAGATCGTGCGCCCGCGCGACGTGGTGATCGTCAATACCGGCTGGCACAAGCTCTACGAGGACAGCGAGGATTATTTCTGCCGCGCGCCAGGCTTCGTGCCGTCGGCCGGCGAGTGGTTCGTCGAGAAGAAGGTCAAGGTGGTCGGCCACGACACGCAAGCCAACGACCATCCGCTCGCCACCGCGATCGGGCCGCAGCGCAACGGGCCGCTGCATCCGCATCTCGCCGAGGAATACAAGAAATGGTCCGGCGGCCGCGACTGGAAAGAGGATTTTCCCGAATGGGAGCCGGTGCACCGCATCCTGTTCAAGAACGGTATTCTGGGCATCGAGAATGTCGGCGGCGATATCGACAAGGTCACCGGTCGACGCTGCACGTTTGCGTTCTTTCCGTGGAACTGGGACCGCGGCGACGGCTGCATCATCCGCCTGGTGGCGATGATCGACCCGAAGGGCAGCTACCGGATCGAGAAGGGGGAGAAGGTCTGATGATCGTTCGCAAGTTTTCCGAGGCCAAGTCCTACGAAGCGCCGAATCACCGCGGCTACAAATCATTCCGCGTCTATGGCGCCGAGATGGGCGGCTCGCAGTCGCTGGTGTTTGGCATCTCGCATTTTTTGCCGGGCGGCGGCGCCGGGCCGGATGCCTCGCCGCCGGAGAAGATCTATTACGTGCTCTCGGGCGAGCTCACGGTGATCGCCGGCGGCAAGGAGACGGTCGCCAAGGCCGGCGACAGCGTCTACATCGGCCCGAACGAGAGCCGCGAGATCATCAACCGCAGCAACGAGGTCTGTACGATTGCGGTGGCGGTGGCGCCGGTGAAGTGACACTTTTTCCTCCCCCTAAAAGGGGGAGGACAAGAGAAAGAGAAACGGTGAGTACATCATGTCCGAAGACTTCCTGAAAAATCCGCTCTCCCTGTTCGACGTCAAAGGTAAGACCGCGATCGTCACCGGCGCCACCGGCGCATTCGGCGCGCTTGCGGCGCAGGTGCTTTCCGGCGCCGGCTGCAATGTCGTGCTGGCCGCGGGTGGCGCCGAGGCGTTGAAAAAGGTCGCGGCGGATTGCAAAAAACTCGGCGCCAAGGTCGAGACGGTCAACATCCGGCCGAGCTCGGCGCAAAATTGCGACAAGATCGTCGAGGCGGCGGTGAAACGCTTCGGCGGCGTCGACATTCTCGTGCTCGCGTCGGGCATCAACAAGGTGCAAAAAATCGTCGACCAGCCGCCGGAGACGTTCATGGAGGTCATGGACGTCAACGTCACCCAGTCCTGGCTGATGGCGCGCGCGGCGGGCAAGCAGATGCTGGCGCAAGGTCGCGGCGGCAAGGTTGTCTTCATGTCGTCGGCGCGCGGGCTGTTGGGCCATCCGGCCGGCTACACCGCATATTGCGCGTCGAAGTCGGCGATCGACGGCGTCACCAAGGCGCTCGGCTGCGAATGGGGCGACACCGGCATCACCGTCAATGCCATCGCGCCGACCGTGTTCCGCTCGCCGCTGACCGCCTGGATGTACGAGGATAACGAGCGCTCGACCGCGGTGCGCAAAGGGTTCATCGCCCGCGTGCCGAAAGGCCGCCTCGGCGAGCCGTCCGATCTCGCCGGGCCGCTCTTGTTCCTCGCCTCCAAGGCGTCCGATTTTTACACCGGCCACATCCTCTACGCCGACGGCGGATATACGGCGGGCTGACGATGGCAAAGGCGCGCATCGCCGTCGTCGGCGCCGGCCTGATGGGCCATGGCATCGCGCAGGTTTTCGCGCTGGCCGGCCACGAGGTGAAGATCACCGACACCGTGGTGAAGAATCTCGACACCGTGGCGTCGCGCATTGCCGCCAATTTACGCGATCTTGGGGAAGATGAGCGCGCCGTCGAGCGCGTACAGCCGTCCGTCGATCTCACCGACGCGGTGCATGACGCCGACTACGTGGTCGAGGCGGTGTCGGAAAATCTCGAGCTTAAGAAGAAAATTTTTGCCGAGCTCGAGCGCCGCACCCGCCCGGATACGATCCTCGCCAGCAACACCTCGGTCATCCCGATCACCGCGATCATGCAGGATTTGAGCCGCCGCGAACGCGCGGTCGGCACACACTGGTGGAATCCACCGTTCCTGGTGCCGTTGGTCGAGGTGATCGGCACGCAATGGACCTCGCCGCAAGTCATCGCCACCACGATGGCGTTGCACGCCGCGGCCGGCAAGACACCGGCGCACGTCAAGAAAGACGTGCCGGGCTTCATCGGCAACCGATTGCAGCACGCGCTGTGGCGCGAGGCGATATCGCTGGTCGAGCGCGGCATCTGCGACGCCAAGACCGTCGACGACGTGGTCAAGGCCTCGTTCGGCCGCCGCCTCGTCGTGCTCGGCCCGATCGAAAAC
>Ga0210395_10001066_pt1 | contig 21345 bp, 20 predicted proteins | sample IncBWH4OmetaG_FD_150861 | JGI IMG/M metagenome (GOLD analysis project Ga0210395, IMG submission 150861) | Forest soil microbial communities from Barre Woods Harvard Forest LTER site, Petersham, Massachusetts, United States - Inc-BW-H-4-O ...
TGGCGCGCATTCCCACCATTACCACGCTTTCGGCCGCGCGGGCTGCGGCGGAAGGGATTGCGGCGCTGCAACGCGGCGAAGTGAATATCCGGGCGCTACAGCAGCTGCACGCGGACCGGACGGTAAAGAGCCGCTAGGGCCGATATCGCGTTTCGGTCGCGTGTAATAATGTACGCGCGAGGTTCCTGTGCTGCTTCACGGTATTTTCCCTCCCATAACGACGCCGTTTTATCCCGACGGCAATGTGTATTTCAAGAAAATCGAAAGCAACGTTGAGCGCTACTCGCGCACGCCTTGCGCCGGCATTGTTGTGCTGGGCTCGACCGGAGAGGCTATCCTGCTCTCTGACCAGGAGCGGCGCGATGTACTGAAATCCGCGCGTGAGGCGGCGGCGCCGACTAAGGTGCTGGTTGCAGGCACTGGAGCCGAGTCGGCGATCGAGACTTTGCGGCTCACCGAGTACGCGGCCGAGCTGGGCTACGACATTGCCATGGTGCGCACACCCCATTACTACAAGAAGCAGATGCAAGCGGCCAGCATCCTGGCGTTTTACCGCACCGTGGCTGACCGGTCGCCGCTGCCGGTGATCATTTACAACTTTCCGCAGGCTACCGGCTACGACATCCCGGCCGAACTGGTGAGTGAACTGGCGGAGCATCTGAACCTGATCGGAATCAAGGAATCGAGCGGCGACGTAGAAAAGGTTCGCAAGATGGTGGAAGGGACGCGGCACATCCAGCGCAGCGCCACGGTCACTGAGACATTTGAGGCGGTAACGCCGAGGATGCTCGCGGCTGCGACAGCGGGCTCGAGTGGAGAAGGCGGAGAACTGGTGCAGGTCGGAGTGTTGGCGGGCGCGTCTTCGTCTTCGACGAAGCCTTCGTCCGCGGCAGTCTCGATGGTGGGAAAAATGAAGACGCGCCAGAAGGAAGCGGGGTTCCAGGTGCTGGTGGGGGCGGCGCAGAAGTTGCATCCGTCGCTCGATGCCGGAGCGGTGGGAGCGATTCTTGCTTTTGCCTGTCTTGCGCCAACGTCATGTTACGAGATTTACGCGGCGTGGAAAGAGGGTAACGCCGAGCTGGCACGGCTGAAGCAGGAGCGCATCGCTTTTGCGGCGCAGGGGGTGGTTGGCGACCTGGGCATTCCCGGCGTGAAGTATGGCATGGATTTCAACGGCTACTTTGGCGGACCGGCGCGGCTGCCGCTGCTGCCGCTCACTGGGGAAGCTAAGAAGGATATCGAGCGGCTGCTGGGGGATGTGAGGAACTGACAAATAAGTATCTTGAGACTTGCGGCCTGAAGTCCGGTTCCCGTATAGTAGTTCGAACGAACGTTCGAATTACTGTCCTTATGAGGAATCCTTCGACAGCGGCCCGAGTTCCCATGCGGCAGCATCGCTCCGCTGCTGTTCCAGCCACGCGCTTTGACCGGCGGCTCGCGAAAATTCTCGGCCACGCTACCGATGTCTTCTGCGAGAAGGGATACGAAGGCGCTTCGATGCGGGACCTTTCGCGCGCCAGCGGCATGTCGCTGGCCGGGCTCTATTACTACTTCGAGTCCAAGGAGCGGCTGCTCTTTCTGATTCAAAAGCATACCTTTACAACCATCGTGCAGCGGTTGAAATCACGGCTAGAGGGCGTCAGGGATCCAGAGCAGCAAATCCGCATCTTCATTCTCAATCATCTGGAGTATTTTCTGACCAATCCGGCGAGTATGAAGGTGCTGTCGCACGAGGCGGAAGCGCTGACAAATAGCTTCGCTTCCGAAGTGGCAGCCATCAAGCGCGAGTACTACCGAATCTGCGTGGGGTTGATGGACGAATTGAAACGCGCTCGCGGATTGCAGTTCTCCACACGCGTCGCGGTTCTGAGTCTGTTTGGCATGATGAACTGGATTTATACCTGGCACAACTCGCGGATTGACGCCGGCGCCGACCAACTTGCGAGTGAGATGGGCGACATCCTTCTGCGTGGCGTGATAGGGGGTACGAAAGCGCGTAAAGACGGCCGCTGAGCCTGGGTTAGGTGCCCGCGAAAGCAGATTCCTTGCTTCGCTCGGAATGACAAAAAGAATACTCGGAATGACAGAGATATCGGAATGACGGAGAGATACTAGGTCTACAAAGTAAACTGAGATCTACGAGAACATAAGGAGTTATAGATATGGCCACCACGACGCAGCCGGCCACCGGCGAAACCACCAAGCAGCTTGTTAACTACCGTACGGACGGCGGGGTAGCGGTGATCGAAATGTGCGATCCGCCAGCCAACACCTACACATACGAGATGAACCGGCAGCTCGATGAGGCGATCTTGCGCGCGCGCATGGAAAATGACGTCTATGTAATTTTGCTGACCGGGGCAGGCGAAAAGTTTTTTTCCGCGGGAGCGAACATCAAGATGCTGTCAAGCGTCGATCCCACCTTTAAGTATTACTTCTGTTTGCACGCCAACGAAATGCTGTTGCGGCTCGAGCACACGCCCAAGCTGGTGATTGCAGCGATCAACGGCCACTGCGTGGGCGGGGGGCTTGAGATTGCGATGGCTGCCGACATCCGGATCGCGCGCAAAGATGCGGGCAAGATCGGTCTGCCGGAAGTGAATCTGGGTGTGCTTCCCGGCACCGGCGGCACGCAGCGGCTCTCGCGACTGGTGGGCAAGAGCAAGGCGATCGAGCTGATGGTTACGGGCAATACCTTCTCGTTTGAAGAGGCGCAGGAGCTCGGCATCATCAACGACATCTATGAGCGGGACGGTTTCATGGAAAACATGATGGAGTACGCCAAACAGTTCTGTCCGCCGAATAAGGCTGCCAAGGCCGTGGGACGGATCAAGCGGGCAGTGCAGACCGGATGGGAAATCCCTATGGAGTCGGCGCTGGCGGTCGAGCGCGAGAACCAGCAGATCCTATTCCAGAGCGAAGATGCGAAGGAAGGGTTGGCTGCTTACGTGGAGAAGCGGCCCGCGGTTTTCAAAGCCAAGTAGTCGAACCGCTGTCATTACATCGAGGTTGCTATGCCAGGCAAAGTAGCGAAGATCGGAACCTTCAGTGATTGGGAAGGTATGTTCAACGATTGGCGCAAAGACATTGGCGTCAACACGACGGACATTGAGGCCTTTCACTTCGATACGCTCTATGGTGCGATCGATACCGAAGAAATCGAATTCGGGTCGTACAAGGGGCGGCGGAAGTGGGAGAATCTGCGCCAGATGCCGACGCAGCAAATGCGTGACGCACTGATGAATATGATCGTCTATCAGGGCGATACTGAGTTCGCCAGCGTCGAGCAGCAGCGCAATCTTCTGGAGAATGCTCCCACTGACTGGGACCGTCGTGCCATCACACGCGTGATGATTGAAGAGATGCGCCACGGCTGGCAGATGTGCGCTCTGCTGGTGGATCATTTCGGATATTCAGGGAAAGTCGAAGCGCAGAAAATGCTGGAGCGCCGCGCTTTCGAGAACAAGCGGTTGCTGGGCGCTTTCAACGTCGATGTCGACAACTGGATGGACTTCTTTACCTACACCGACTTCGTCGATCGCGATGGAAAGTTTCAGTTGCAGATGCTGAAATATTCGGCCTTCGCGCCGCTGGGACGGTCGATGTCGTACATGCTGCGCGAGGAGGCCTTCCACATGGGCACGGGCAACGACGGCCTGCGGCGCATTGTGGAAGCGGGTGTGATTCCGGGCTGGCTGATCCAGAAGTACCTCAACAAGTGGATTTCAAGTTCTTACGATCTGTTTGGCACCGACCATTCCTCGTCGGCGCACTGGGCCTATGTGTGGGGCGTCAAGGGAAGGTATGACGAGCCGAAGAACGAGCACGTCCCTGACCTGGACGATTTGAACGATTACAACCGCAACCTGTATCGCGACGAGGTCGCGGGATTGATTGAGCGATTCAATGTCGCTTTGAAGCCGGGGCAACCAAAACTGTATGCACCGCAAATCAAATTTAATCGGGAGATCGGTCGCTGGGCGGGACAGAAGTTCCACGCGCAGACGGGCGAACCGCTAGACGATCGCGCTTACGAAGAACATCTGAAGGATTACATGCCGTCCGCGGAAGACAAGAAGCTGCTGCTGGAGATCATCGGCACCGAGAAGAAGTGGATTGCGGAGAAGACTGGTGCGCGCGATCCGCTGGCCAGCATCGGCGAGGTCAGGAAGTCAGCCATCAATCTGTAAGCGGTGTTTTCACCACAGAGGCACAGAGACACAGAGGGAATTATGGCCTGGACATTTGTGGAATCAAAGCTTGCCCGGCTGGTGGTGGACATCACGCCACCGCTGGCGCAAATTGCCTTGAAGAATCCTCCGCTGAACGTCATCGACATTCCGATGATGGACGAGTTGGCACAGACATTGAGAGAAATCGAAGCACGATCCGATGTCTCGGTGATCGTGTTGAGTGGCGAGGGCAGCACCTTTTCAGCCGGCGTTGATGTGGCAGCGCACACTCCTGACAAAGTCGAGACGATGCTGCTTAAGTTTCATGCGGTGATTCGGTCTCTGGTTGCGAGCGAGAAGGTAACCATCGCCGCCGTGCGGGGAAACTGCTTGGGCGGTGGGGCCGAGATGACGATGGTTTGTGACGTTGTACACTCTGCCGCTTCAGCGCAATGGGGGATTCCGGAGATCAAGCTGGGCTGTTATCCGCCGGTAGCGTGCACGGTGCTGGCCGCGCTGGTTGGGCAGAAGAGGGCCTCCGAGTTGATTCTGACTGGACGGACGATCACTGGCGCCGAGGCGGCGGAGATTGGCCTGGCGAATCGTGCCGTCCCGGACGAGGAACTGGATTCCACAGTTGATCGAACCGTGCAGGAACTGCTTAGACTGAGTCCTGCGGCTTTGGCGGTCGCTAAGAAAGCGATCTACGCATGGGACTCGATACATTTCGATAAGGGCCTGGCGCGGGCTGAGAAGATTTTTCTCGAAGAACTGATGAAGACGGCAGACTCGCAGGAAGGCATACGCGCTTTTACGGAGAGGCGTGCGCCCAAGTGGACGGGGAAGTAGAGCCTGCGACGAGAGCATGGACTACGAGATTACTCCCGAAGAAGTGAAAATGAAACTCGATCAAGGCGAGGAGTTCACCCTGCTCGATGTGCGCGAACCCTGGGAGTTCGAAACAGTGCACATGGCTGGGGCGAAGCTGGTGCCGATGGGAGATGTCCCGTCCCGTGCGCATCAGGAATTGGATCCGGAAGATCACATCGTGGTGGTTTGCCATCACGGCGTGCGCTCGATGAACGTGACTGCTTGGCTGCGGCAGCAGGGATTCGAGAAGACGCAATCGATGCGGGGTGGCATTGATGCCTGGTCGCGCCGTGTGGACGGCACTGTGCCGGTTTACTGAAGCGATGATTGGGGTGTTTGCGAATCGCGGAGCGCTCGCGGCTGCAAGCAACTGAAGGACGCACGATTGGTCCGATCGAATGATCACCGACTGCCACATTCATATCTCGCCGCTGGAGATGTTTAAGCCCCAGGCGCTGGAACTCATGAAAAAGAGGCGGCCGAACTTCGAGCAGATTGCCGAGTTCTGCCGTTCGCCCAAGGCATTTCTGAAATATCTCGACGCTTGCGGCGTTGACCGCGCGGCGCTGATTAACTACGTTGCGCCGGAGGTAATCGGCTTCACCAACGGCGTGAATCAATTCATTGCGGATTACGTGAAGGAAGATCCCAAGCGGCTGCTCTCATGCGGCAGCCTTCATCCGCGGCATACTACGAACGTTTTGGCCGATATGGAGCAGATTCTGCGGTTGGGAATCCGCATGATCAAGATTCATCCTCCGCACCAGCTTCTGTTCCCCAACGACTACCTGAACGGCGTGAAGGAACTGGAGATTATTTACCGCGCTGCTGAGGCCAACGGTGTGCCGGTTATGTTTCATACGGGAACGTCAATCTTCCCCGGAGCGCGCAACAAATATGGCGATCCTATTTATGTGGATGACGTAGCCGTCGATTTTCCCAGGCTCAAAATCGTGCTGGCGCACGGCGGCCGTCCACTCTGGATGCAAACTGCATTCTTTTTAATTCGCCGCCATGCCAACGTCTATCTCGACATAAGCGGCATCCCGCCCAAGACTTTGCTCCGGTACTTCCCGCGGCTTGAGGAAATCGCCCATAAGACTTTGTTCGGCACAGACTGGCCGGGTCCAGGGGTGCCGGACATTAAGAAGAATCTTGATGAATTCCGCCTACTGCCGTTGACTGAAGACTTGCAACTGCAGATTCTGAGCAAGACGGCGCTAGGCATTTGGCCGGCTTGAGCCGTCTAGTTCGGTTTCCACAATCCGATCGTGTTGCCCTCCGGATCAGAAAACCACGCGAAAGTCCCCGTCGGAATCTCCACCGGTGGCACGAGCGTCTTGCCTCCGAGCGTGCCAACCTTCTTCAGATAGCCCGGCACATCATCTACCTGCACATAGAAGATCGTGTAGTGGTGCGGTTCATGGCCGAGTGCAGTAATGTGGCCATGAATGCCGCCGTCGCCGCCCGTATTGATCATGGTCGCCGGACCCATGGCTTGCGTGTTCCAGCCGAAAAGGGCAGAGAAAAATGCTGATGTCTTGGCACTGTCGCGGCAGCCAATTTCGAAGTGAACCACAGGTTGTCCCATCGCAATGTTCCTTTCACGAAAATGGTGGAGATAGTAACACGGCAATCGCGGGAAAGTGTCGAGCGGTTGTCACTCATGCGAGTTGAAACAGTGACAGGATTAAAGAGAGGCCCGCACCGAAACTCCTGCTGCCTACTTGCCTGCCGCAGTATTTCCCCTAGCTCCTAACAATTCGTCGGCCAGTGCGGCGGCGCCATAGATCTTGCGCAGCGCTTCCTGGATTCCGCGCGAGTCGACCGACACGCCTCGGCCCTGCACGTCGCTGTAAGCGTAGTTCCAGGGCAGCGACTCGATGTTGCCGTCGAAGACGATGCCCACCACCTCGCCCTCTTTGTTGACGACGGGTGAACCGGAGTTGCCTCCGATGATGTCAGGAGTGGATACGAAGTCGAGCGGAGTCTTTAAATCCAGGTTGGACTTCACCTTGATCCAGCTTTCCGCCAGGTTATGGGGCGGCTTGTTATTGTGCTCAGCCGCGTGTTCAAAGGCGCCACCCATGGTTGTGAAGTACGGAATGTCCTTTCCATTTTCCTTGTAGCCTTTCACCGCTCCGTAGCTCAGACGGAGAGTGAAGGTTGCATCCGGAGGCTGGGCAAAGCCGCTCTGGTCAAAGCGGGCCTTGGCGATGAGTGTGCCATCGCGGCGAATGACTGAGTCAATCTTGTCGTCGAATTGCTTGCGCGCAGCGAGAGCATCAGGTTCGATTGCTCTCATGGCGACGATGAGCGGGTCGGAGCTCGCGGCGATTGCAGCCTCACCGCCTTCGTACAGTTGTTTGCGGACGGCTACGTCATCCAGTTTGGTGCCGGCGATCATGTCTTTCGCCGCTTCGGCCGGAGACTTGCCATTCAGTACTCTTTGGACGTCGGGGTTGTCCTTGCCCAGTTTCTCCTGCATTTCAGCCAGAGAGTCCGCCAGAATTACGGTCTCGAGGTTCTTGTACACCGGCTCCGTTGAGAACAACTGTTGCTCCAGCGAAGGCAGCGCGGAATCGCGAAATTCGCGTAGGCGGTCCGCATTGGGCTTCGGTTTCTCCTCGGCCGCCCGCACCAGTGTGCGCGCCGTCACAGGCAACCCGGACCCGAGTGCAAATCCCCGCAGACGCTCCAAATAGACGAGTTGGGGATAGATATCGTGTTGCAGTTTCATGGCCTGCGCAATTTCATCCCAGGGATCAGGCACGCCGGCATTCTTGGCATCCGTTTTGTAATACGCCCGAAGTTTGGCTTCATCGGCGGACTTGGCGTTCATGATGGCCTGATCGACTAGTCCAGACTGATATCCGGTAATAGCTTTCTGTGAGTTTTGCCACGAGAAAAGATCTTCCTGCGCGATGCGAGCGTTCTCGTCGGACTGCTTGCTGAACTCCTGCACCAGGGCGATGCGGCGTTTCAAACTTTCCAGAACCCAAGGATAGGCCACGTCTCGCGTGAACTCCCATTGAGCGACGGTCTGCTGGCGGCTGGTACTGCCGGGGTGGCCGGAAACGAAAATCAAATCCCCATCTTTCACGCCCGTACGAGACCATCGTAAATAGTTGTCGAGGTTCGCGGGGTGGCCGTCTTCGTAAACCCGAAAGAAGGTGATGTCGAGGTCGTACCGTGGATATGTGAAGTTGTCGGGATCGCCGCCGAAGAATGCGGCGTCGAACTCGGGTGCGAACACGAGGCGCACGTCCGTGTATTTCTTATATTTGTAAAGGTTATAAACCTGGCCAGAGTAGAAAGTGACCACGTCGCAGCGCAACCCGGTGGAAGTCGAGCAGTCTTTTTCGATCTGCGACATAGCCGCGCGCTGGGCCTGGCCCGCGTCGGCGACTGACATTTCCGGTTTCACGCCGGCATTCACTTTGTCGGTTACGTCCTCGATCCCGACCAGTTCGTTCAGTTCGAGATTGGGGCACTTGGCTTCTTCCGCTTGAGTCTTGGCGTAGAAGCCGGTCTTGAGGTAGTCGCGACCCGCGCTGGAAAGTTGCTGCACACAGGCTGCGCCAACGTGGTGATTGGTGAAGGTCAAGCCATCAGCGGAAACGAACGAGCCCGAGCCGCCATTGTTAAACCGCACCGATGATAGCCGTACATGATCGAGCCACTGCTGCGACAAGTCAAAACCGTACTTGGCCTTGATCTGATCCTTCGGAGCTTTGTTGTAGAGCCACATGCCTTCGTCTGCCGAAGCTACGGTGGAAAAGAGAAAGGACAGGGCAAGGCAGATTGAAAAAAAGCGCTTCATCAGGATTCCTCCCACAGGGGTTATCAGGCGCGATTACGCCTTCCTCGGCGAGCCATAGGCAGACCTTCCACTATACGCTGCGCCCGGAGGAGGTGGCAAAACGCATCCGCATTCCGCTGAAAACTGAGCATCGTGCTTGTGTTTGACGGCCGCCATGCACCGAAGTCACCCGACAACGCCTGGAATCCGAGGCGCCTTTGGCGTATAACAGAAAGTTGCCTGCCCCGCGCCCTGGCGTGGTTCCCGCAACAATCATCACCATCTGACTAAGCGAGAGGATATGTCCAGCGTGACCAGCGCTCCTGCCCCGAAAGGCTTGGAAGGCATTGTTGCCACAAATTCCAGCATTTGCTACATCGATGGCGACCAAGGTGTTCTTGCCTATCGCGGCATTGACATTCACGAATTGGCCGAGCACTCCACGTTTGAAGAAACCTGCTACTTGCTTTGGTTTGCACATCTGCCGAATCGCAGTGAGCTAAAGGGTTTGCAGGAGCGTCTGGCAGAAGAGCGTCGCCTGGACCCGGCGATCATCCAGTTTCTGCACACTGCACCTAAGTCCGCTCTGCCCATGGATGTGCTACGCACTGCGGTTTCGGCGCTGGCTTTTTACGACGTCGATGAGAAGAAAAACGATCACGATGCCAATGTGCGCAAGGCCATCCGGCTGACGTCGCAGATCCCGATGATTGTTGCCGCTTATGATCGGATTCGCAAGGGCAAGCCTTACGTCGAGGCCGATCGCTCGCTATCGCACGCTGCCAATTTCCTCCTGCAGTTGAATGGAACAAAGCCTTCGGCCACGGCCGAGCGTGCGCTTGATATTGCCCTGATCCTGCATGCTGACCACGAACTGAATGCGTCTACATTCGCAGCTCGGATTACGGCCGCGACCTTGTCGGATATGCACTCGGCGATCACATCGGCAATTGGCACGCTGAAAGGTCCGCTGCATGGCGGAGCCAACGAAGCGGTTTTTCGCATCCTGGCATCGATCGACAGCCAGAAAACCGACCCGGTCGATTATGTCCGCAACATGCTGGCTGAAAAAAAGAAAGTTCCCGGCTTCGGCCATCGTGTGTATCACACTGAAGATCCGCGAGCCACGCACTTGCGTGCGATGTCCCGAGATCTCGGGCGTTCCAGCGGGCAGCCGCAGTGGTATGAGATGTCAGAAAAGATTGAGAAGTTCGTGAAGGCGGAGAAGAAACTGAACGCCAACGTAGACTTCTATTCCGCCTCTACCTACCACGTCTTGGGAATCGACGAAGATATGTTCACTCCGGTATTCGCTGTTTCCCGCATCAGCGGCTGGGCCGCTCACGTCATTGAACAACTCGACGATAACCGCCTGATTCGCCCCCGCGCTGAGTATTTTGGGCCGGACTATCCCGACCATTACGTGCCAATCGAGAAGCGATAGCGGCCGTCCAAAGTGCCCAACCACGCGCTCCTCAGCTAGAATGGAGGAGTGAGCGCCATGCCCCGGATCTACCTCGACAATAACGCCACCACGCCGGTTCTGCCGGAAGTGTTCGAAGCCATGCGTCCGTATTTTGACGAGCGTTTCGGCAATGCGTCGTCGATCCACCACCAGGGTCAGGAGACGCGGGCTGCGGTCGAGCAGTCGCGGGATTCGGTGGCGGCACTCCTTGGCTGCCGGGCGTCGGAGGTTGTCTTCGTCAGTGGGGGCACCGAAGGCGACAATCTGGCGATCGCCGGATTGACGGGTCCCGGCGACCACATTGTTGCCTCCAGCATCGAGCACCACGCCGTACTCCATGCCTGTAAGCATCTGGAGGAAACCGGTTGTGAAGTCACCTATGTGCCGGTGGATGGCCGTGGGTTGGTCGATCCAGATGATGTAAGGTATGCGCTGCGGCCCAACACCAGATTGATTTCGATCATGATGGCGAACAACGAGACTGGGGTTTTACAGCCCGTCGACGAGATTGGAAAGATTGCCGCTGAGGCCGATGTCTGTTTTCACACTGATGCTGTGCAGGCCGCGGGTAAAGTTCCGATTGATGTGAAGTGGATCGGCTGCGATGTGCTATCGATTTCCGGTCACAAGATGCACGCACCGCAAGGTGTGGGCGCGCTGTATGTGCGCAAGGGGACGCGCCTTCAGCCACTATTTTACGGCGGACGACATGAACGCTCACGGCGCGCTGGAACAGAGAATGTTCCGGGAATCGTTGCGCTGGGCAAGGCCGCGGAGTTGGCCATGCTCGGCTTTGAGCGCGGTCATGATAAGAAGATGCTCGCATTGCGCGACCGACTGCAGCAGGGAATTCTTGCTCAGATGGAAGAAGCCGGGGTGAATGGCGACGGCGCTGCTCGCGTTCCGAACACGACGAACATTTATTTCGATTATATCGAGGGTGAGTCGATGGTCATTTCCCTCGACCTCAAAGGCTTGGCGGTTTCCACAGGCGCTGCATGCTCCTCCGGTGCAATCGAGCCATCCCACGTGCTCATGGCGATGGGGCTGCGAGCCGATCAAGCGCGGGCCAGCATCCGCTTCAGTTTGGGCAAGCAGAACACGGAAGACGACATCGATATTGCATTGGCGCTGGTGTCGGAAACGGTTGCGCGGTTGCGTGAGCTGTCGCCGTCGTATAGGAAGCAAGCGGTTCACTCTTAGCAATGACGAATCCGAATACCATAGCCGTAGCCATGTCGGGCGGAGTCGATTCCTCCGCGGTCGCAGCCATGTTGCGCGCCGATGGACACAACGTCATCGGGCTGACCATGCAGCTCTGGAACCAGCGCCGGTTGGCCGGACACGAGGGTATGCCAGAGCAGGTAACCGGACGCTGCTGTTCGCTCGACGATGTTTACGATGCTCGCCGTGTGGCCGAGCACATCGGCATCCCCTATTACGTCGTGAACCACGAAGAGCGTTTCGAGCGTGATGTCGTGCGTCCGTTCGTCGCTGAATATCTTTCTGGACGCACGCCGATCCCCTGCAGCCTGTGCAACAATCACTTAAAGTTCGATCAGCTGCTGGTCGTCGCGCAGCAGATTGGCGCCGACTGCGTCGCCACCGGCCACTACGCCCGCGTGGAGTACGATGACGCGAGGGGACGCTGGCTGCTCAAGCGTCCCGCCGACCGCAGCAAGGACCAGACGTATTTTCTCTTCGGCTTGACGCAGGAGCAACTCAGCCGCACGCTCTTTCCACTGGGCGGCATGACCAAGCCCGAAGTTCGAGAGCTGGCGCGCACGCACGGGCTGGCTTTGGCCGAGAAGCCGGACTCACAGGAAATCTGTTTTGTGCCAGGCGGCGATTACAAGCGTTTCATCGACGCCTATCTCGCCGAGAGTGGCGAGGCTCTGCCTGACACTGCGGGCGAGCTGGTGACCGCGAGCGGGGAAGTGATCGGCGAGCACAGTGGCATTCACAACTTCACCGTCGGCCAACGCAAGGGTTTGGGTGTCGCGACCGGATCGCCGCTGTATGTGATCCAGATTAACGGAGCCGACAAGCGGGTCGTCGTTGGCGGCGATGAGCATCTCTATTCGCGAACGCTGCAAGCGCGCCGCGTGAACCTTATCTCAGTCGATGATCTGAGCGAGCCGATGCGAGTTTCTGTGAAGATTCGGCATCGCCACGAGCCCGCTGCCGCCGTGCTCGAGAAAATCGGGAACGACGAGGTTCTCGTCACCTTCGATCAGCCGCAGCGAGCCATTACACCTGGCCAGGCGGCGGTGTTCTACGCTGATGAGATCGTCGTCGGCGGAGCCTGGATTTCGTAGGCGATCACGCGCGACGGGGCCACAGTTCCGCTAGGGCGAGTGCCACCGCGATTCCCACCGACACTTCCACAAAGCGATGCCAGGACACGATCCACGCCGGACTCTGGTGCGCGATCAGGAGAATGATGCTCACAGTAAGCGCCGCGAAACGGTAAGCGCCACCAAATCGGAGAAGCGCACAAAGCACTCCGGCCAATAAAATTGCCATGGCATACACCAGCGCGTTAGTGGGAAAGAATGTGGCAATCAATGCTCCTAAAGCGGCGCCCAAGGCAGTGCCCGCAAACCGCTGCCACGCCAGGGTTCTCGGATCGATGGTTGACTGAATAATTACGATAGCGGAGATCGGCGCCCAGTAAAACTCGGGAAGCTTTAGCATGCGAGCGAGCAGCATAGACACGACCGCCGCTACCGTGGTTCGCACTGCGTCCAGAAGCGTGTCCAGTGTTAGTTTGTAGGTATTTGCCATGATGGACGGAAGTGGCGCCCTACGATCTTAGGACAGACGCGAAGTTTTGTGGAGCTTGAACGAGGAAAGATCGTTCGAGAGTGGAGTGTCCAGCGGCGAATCGTTGGCTTCGAGCAGGGAATCAAGGAATGGCGCGCCAGCGTCTTTCAGTTTCTGCTCCAACCGGAGGGTGCAATCGCAGTCGCCACACGCCCATGGTTCGCTGCCGTTTTCGTCGCGGCACTTGCGGCGGTCGTGCGCATCTTGCACTCGCGCCAGGTCAAAATATTTCTCCCAATAAGGCCGTTCTTCCTGAAGAGGAGTAGGGCAGTAGCAGACTTCCACCCAGCGGACGGTCTGGTCTTCACAAACCCGCGCTTCGCTCATGTTGCGCAGATATTCACCTTCGGCAACCGAGCCTCGCCCGAGAGTTTCATTCTCAATGGCTTGCAGCAGGTCGCCTTCGCGGCCGGGTTTAACGCGGGCTCGAACCAAGTAGCGCATAAAACAAATTGTTGATTGATGATTTTTGACCGAACGCCGACACGGGGCGGGAGACGACCGGCTGCTAAATCAACAATCAGAAATCAGCAACCGGCAATCTCAGATGAACATCTCATCCTGCGGCACGGGCCGACGCGCTTCGCGGCCCCTTCCGTTCTTGCGGCCGCGGTTGCCCATCAGGAACTCAATGCCGGCCGTCACGCCCTGAATCAGACCGGCAAATTGCCGTACGGGCGAGATCACCGTGTTATGCACCACATCAGAAGTTTCTTCCACGCGGTCAAGCGTGCGGCTGAGCAGTTCATCGGCGCGGATGATTTGCAGACGTGCCCGATCTACAACGTCGCTCACCGTCGCATCCATGCGTTCCACCTGCGAACGCACTGAGTGCGTGGTCTCGGAAAGATTGTCGGCGATTACCGTCAACTGCGGGCGGAGTTCCGCCAACATAGCTTGTGCGGTTTCGAGCGTGGGCAAGGCCTTGGTCTTGACCTCAATTGCCAGAGCTTCCATGCGAGCGCCGCTCTTGCGCATGGTTATGTACATGGCCACAAGAACGCCAGCTTGTAGCGCCACTGCAGCTCCGGTCAGGGCGACGAATACAGTAAGGTTTTCCATAATGCGCTCTCCCGAGCCGGACCGCTGGCTCCGAGAGACTTACAGGCTCTTCGGTGCTCCGGTCTCTGTCGTAGCCTCTTGATAGGCCTGCCTGCCGGCTTCGTAGGCGGCGCGGAACTGCTCTTTTTGCTGATTCACAACGTCGCGTCCGCGATCGACCCATTCCGAAGCCTGACTGCGGGCGTCGCGCGCCCGGCTGCGCACGTATTCGCGCCCCTCTTCGGCTCGAGAGCGGAGCACGTCCCTGGTCTCGCTGCCCGGCCGCGGCGCGTATAGAACTCCCACCAACCCGCCTATACCCAGCCCGGCCAGGAACCACACAAAACTGTTGCTTTCACGATCCGACATAGCAGATACCTCCCGGCTTATAGTGCCGATAATCGGATGGTAGCACCCGCATGAGGGAAATACAATTACGGCGGAACCCGTAAAGCGGAGTCCCGGATACTGCAAACGCGATCGTTCAATCCTAGGAAATGATTCCCAGGACTTCAGCTCACTTCTGCGCCGGGGGGATTGCGGGCGTTGGCGCAGGAGTGGCCGGCTGAGTTTTAACTGGGGCAGATTTCACGCCCTGCAACACGGATTTTGGGCCGCCTTGCTTGATCGCATTGATGGAGAGCGTGACCGAAGTCAACATGAAAAGAACCGCGGAAATGGTTGTCGCTTTGGAAAGCGCAGTGGCTGCGCCGCGCGGGCCGAAGGCGGCCTGACTGCCTTGTCCGCCGAAGGCTGCAGAAATATCTCCTGCCTTGCCGCTCTGCAGAAGGACAACCACAATCAGAAACAGACAAACGATCACGTGGACGATGGTGACAAGAATGATCATGGAATCAAAAGATCCTAAATGGTTCAGAATGAATGCATTGGTGCCGAACGACAGCCGCACCGCAGGAAAGAATTGTGCATCGAAGTCTTCTTTCCTTCGCGATAACAGTTTGACATCCGCGCCTTGCATCGGTCAAGCGACCGTCAGCGAACGCCAGAACCGCTTAGTCTCGCACCCGTGCTACTGCCCTCGGTTCACCGTTGCTTGATACATCGCATCGAGCAGGTCTTGCGAGTGGCCGTCGTAGTCGGCATCAAGCGACCACATGAAAGTACCGCCGAGCTTAAGCATCCAATCGGAATAGGAGACCCGGAGATATGTTGAAACGGGATCATCGTAGGTGATGTAGCCAGGCTTCCCGTCGGTTCTCAGCATGTACGGAACAAGTGCAATCGGGTCGTAGAACGTTTCCCACCCGTCCTGGTTGACACGATCCTTGATGAAGGGCGCGTAATTCTCCGTCAAGACGGAGTTATCGCAGTTTCCGTCCGACGTGTGCACCGAGTTCGGGCACACGCCGAATAGCGCGCTGACGTTCCTGTAGAAATAGCCATAAAAGGGCGTCCCCATGTTCAGTTGCTTGGGAGGGACATTCGCGAGAAATATTTCGGCGGCTTGCTGGTCACTTCCTCCTGGTTCGCACTCCCAGGGTTGGGGATCGTTTGGATCCCAAAAAATCGGCGCGTTGAGCTGGCCGTCATCGGTCCACTGGCCAGCGCAGTCGTACATCATGATATTGAAATAGCTGATCGATTGTTTCAATCGATCGAGATCGTAACCGTATCCGCCCCAGGGTGCGGCATCGATGGAGAGAACGTAGTCGGAGTTCGTCGCGCGGAGTCCCGCCATGAGCTCCACCAGGAAGTCACGATCCTGGGTGGTCTCGGGATACTCCCAGTCGATGTCGAAGCCATCGTAGTTATGTTTCGTGGCGAAGGCGGTAAGTTTCTCGATCAGAGTGAGGAGGGTGCCGCTGGCCTCAACCCCTGAAAAGTCGCCACCGATGAGCAGAAGGACCTTAACCCCTTTCGCATGTGCTTTCGTGATGAGCTCGGGCTCGAGAAAGCCATGGGGAACGGACAATGAACCATCCGCATTAAATCCTGCGCCAGCGTGGTTTATGTGCGTTAACTTGTCAAATGGAATCTGCTCCGAGGAGTAAGCAGGGGTCTGCGTTCTGCTCCAATAACCGTAGTCGCCCACCAACCGTTTGGGGAGCTGTTGCGCGGCAGAGTCCTGCGCATAGGTCGCATGAGAGAGAATCGTGGCGGCCAAGACAGACAGCAACAGCAGGCAAACCCGGGACCGCGAAAAAAATCTCATTGACCTATCCTCTGGGAGAAAGTCTCTTGGGGCATGGCCGGAGTCACCGGACCTGGCGCACCAACGTGCCGAACGTGAGCATTCTACTACCGATCCAGCGACTCGTGTCCTAAATTTACCGATCATCCACGACTCGAGGTCACACAAAAGCCTTGCCAGACGCCTCCTTTGGCGGGCGTGGTGAGAATCGGTTAGTCCTTCAAAGCAACGACAGATACTGAGAAGGGGAGCAACCGGACTTTCAGGTCTGCAACGTTTTGCATCTTTGTGTCTGGTGAAGTTCCTCCGATGGTCTGGATTGCGGCCCCCAAACATTCTTTTGGCAGTTCCACAGTGACTTCACGATTGCGCTGGTTGATCAGCAGCAACTTTCGGTGGCCATCGTTGGTGAAGGCCTGGGCCTCGATGGCGTCAGACTCGGCCAGCGAACCGTTGCTTCGAACTTCGGTGTCGGAAAGCTCGTCTCCGGGACCGAAATTGTTCTTGAGCAACTCCAGAACGGTGAAACGGGCGTTGGGTTTGCCGTTCGTCCAATCGACCATCGTTACACTCGGAAACTGCGAAGGGTAACCGACCAGCTGCGATTCACCGACAACGTCAACCCCAAGCTTAGCCAGCTCCGCGTAGAGGTAGGCGTAGAGTGCTCCACTCAGATTCCAGTACGCGGCGGGGATTTGCTTCTCAACGTGATTGGACTCGCCTTGAGTCATGTCGCCGTTAAGGATTGAGCCGGCCTCGTTGACCATCACTTTCGTTGATGGCGACAGCCGATCCCGAATCTGAAGGATGTAGCGCGTCACCGAGATAAACTCGCTTGCCTGACTGAAAAAAGTGTACTGCCAATCCTCCAACGTCTGATCAGCCGATGGCGTGGCATAGACGTGGAAGGAAATGTAGTCCAACGGCACGCCCGGCTTGTGGTTCTTCGGGTCCAGAAAATATGCGAAGGTTCGCGGAGCATCGGATGGGCCTGACAGAGCAAGAGCAACAAATCTCATGTTCGGCGCGACCTTCAGCACCGCCTGCGTTATCGCATCATAGCGTTCCACGTAATGCTGCGGCGTAGTGTCGTGTTCCCCGTCGACCTCGTTGAAGACCTCCCAGTACCGGATGTCGTAATGATGGCCGGAAGCGTGGAATTTCCCCAACTCGTCAGTGAAGCCACCCTGTGTGTACCAGCTTGCCAGTCGTGCATAGTAGTCGGCCATCGCCCCGACGTCGTTGAGGTCTGTGCCTTGCGAATAGTCCCAGAAAACCTGATTCGGATCGTCCGGATAAACGACCGGCTTGGGAGTTGCGAACATCCATTCGGGGATTGTGCTGAAGCTGAAGACCGGGCTATGCCCCTCCGATGCATGCACGAAGTCCTCGACGAGAGGATCCATGAATTGGAAGTCCCAGAAGGTCTGGGTTGCGTCAGGCGGGCGCAACTCGGCAACTGCCAGCTTGGGATATGGATACCAGAAGGCATAACGAACATAATCAGGCGCCAGCTTGTGAAGGGCCTCGAGAGAAGCATCGTGAATGGGCGATCCACGGCGCAGCATCGGATTAACCACTGCTTGCAAGGTGGGAACGGTGCGGTTGGGTGTTTTCTTCTCCCACTTCACAATCACCGAGGGTGCGGCCTGGGCAAGAAGGACACCGCTCGCGATCACGACGAACAGCGCGTGTATCAAAACGATTCTGCAGTTTTCTGTTTTCTTATGCATTGGGTTCAGGCTGCGCGTTAATAAGCACTCGCGTTTACACAAGAGTTAGGTCCAGCTTGGTGACAGACGCGGGCGGGATCTGCACAGTGACCACGCTTCCTGTCGACTGTAGGTCTTTTGCCTGCGGAGTCACCGCATTTTTCTGATCGAAAGTGTTGTGGGCGTGGAGATCAGAATTCGTCAGCACGGTTGTCGTACCTGATTTTATCGATGCACTGCGAACTGTGATTTCCGTCTCTCGGATTTCGCTTACGCTCGGATTCACCACGGTGAGTATCAAATTTTTGCCGTGCAGAGATGCGGAACCCTGCAATCCCCAGAATGGTGTCGGCTTGCTATCGCGTGCGTACTCGACGTTTGGGGCCGAAATGATGGTGCGCACCGCCTGACCTCCCTGGTGGGCGGCGTACATTCCGAAAACATGGCCGACCGGCGTTACGCAGAACTTATCTTCATGAGCAAGGTAAAGGCTGTTGAGGCAATTAATCAGCTGCGCGGGACTCGCGAGAGTGACCTTTTCCGGATGCCGGTTAAAGATATCAAGGGTCATCGCACTGAACACGGCGTCTCTGAGCGTGGGGGTCTGCTCGAGAAAATTATCCACCGTGAGTTGACTGCCGGGACGATACCACGGACCCCATTCATCGACCACGAGCTTGACCTGATGTGTGAGATCATATTCGCCCATCGTTTGCCAGTGACCTTCGATGAGAGACTCCAGCCGGCCGCCTTCGTGCAATACTTCATACCAGTCCTGGACATCAAACTTAACCGCATCGCCCTTGCCCGCGTCCCAGTCCTTTGTGCGTCCCCGGCTCAGGTTCCAGGAATAATAATGGAGCGCCCAGCCGAAGATTGAGCTGAACAGCTCTTTGTCTTTTCGGGCAGTCTGCTCGAAGAATCCCCGCGTCCATTGCCAGTTATCCTCGTTCGGGCCGGAGGCAACCAGTGACAACGGCTGCCCGTACGGCGGGAGCCAACTGGTGTACCTACGAAACTCGGCAGAATATTCCTCGGCAGTAAAATTGCCGCCGCATCCCCACGATTCATTTCCCACGCCCCAGTAGCGGACATTATAGGGTTCGACGGAGCCGGAAGCGGCGCGCTGGTCCGCTAACGTGGTGCTGCCCGCGGGGGAGTTGCAATATTCGACCCAACGATAGAACGCCTCAGCCGGCAAGCTGCGAACGTTCGCCGCAAGGTAAGGTTGGCAGCCAATCAGTTTGCAGAAACGCATGAACTCATCGGTGCCGAACCGGTTGGGCTCATAGCGGTGATTCGCCGGCTCGGAGTTGGGCTCGGCCTCGATCCAGAAATTCGCTCTTCGGGGACGCTTATCCGCTGGACCAACTCCGTCGCGCCAGTCGTAACTATCGGCAAAGCATCCGCCCGGATAGCGAACCACGGGAGCTTTGATCTTGCGCATTTCGTCGATCAGTTCCTTGCGAATGCCGCCGATATTTTTGACCTTCGAATTCTCTCCCACCCAAACGCCGTCATAGATCACACCACCAATGTGCTCAATGAAGTGTCCGTAAATATTCGGAGAGATTGTGCCCAAAACCTCATCCGGCAAAACCTCAATGCGAGAGTCGGATGCGCTCACAGCGGTCGCGCTCGCTAACCTCGTGGGTTTGGTCAGCAACAGTGCCGCTGCGCTTAATGCACTATTGCAGATGAACTCCCGGCGCCGGATCATGCCGTGAGCCGGCCCCTGCTAGATGAGTGCCTCTGGTAGGAAAAAGTCCGCATCGCAACCTCTGGCGTTCTTGGAGTAGACAATCAGCTCTTGAAATTTTTGAAAACCGGGAAGAGTATATACTCCCTTCGTCCTGCGAACGTCCTTTTAAATCATGCATCACTCCCCAAGCCCTCTTCGGCCAAACCGGCTGTCTCTGGCAGGACTCCTTCTGGGTTGTACTCTGCTCCTTCTCTGCTCCGTTGCCTTGGCTGAGCAATCTGGGCAGACGCTCGAACTTTCCCGGCCCGTTCGTTCATGGGAGTTTGTTTCGGCCGTGGGAACGCGTGCCGCAGTCTTCGGGAACGAACAAGGAACCCTGGAAGCATGGGTCTATCCCTTGAAAGTCGTGCGTAAGTTTCATTTACTCTTTCACATTGCCGGCACAACGCTGCCTGCGGCGGCTCTTGCCCGAACTCTCGTTGTTCATCCCGAGTCGATCACCATCGTCTACACCGGCGACGTTTTTTCCGTCCGCGAAACTTTGTTCGTGCCGGTGCACGAATCGGGCGCCATTATCGCTTTTGAAGTAGAAACTGCCGAGCCTCTTGAAATCGAGGCTGTTTTCGAACCCGATTTTCAGCTGGAGTGGCCCGCAGCTCTTGCCGGAGTTGGTGAAGATTGGGATCCGGCCCTGCGCGCCTTCCGCTTCGGAGAAGACTCCGGCAAGTTGCAGGCCCTGGTCGGTTCTCCCACGGCGGTCAAGGGCTCTGAAGAATATTCCACAAACTATTTTTCCTCTCCGCAAGATTCGATTCTTCTGGGTGCGACGAAAAAAGGGAGCGACACCAAACTTATCGTCATTGCAGCAGGATTCGAAGGACCGCCGGGGCTGGTGAAGGTCTACGATCACCTGACAAAGGATTATCCGGAATTGCTCCGGAGTTCCGCGGCGTACTACCGGGACTATCTGGAGCGCACCGTTAGCCTGAAGCTTCCGGACGCGCAACTCGAAACAGCGTATGACTGGGCGAGAGTGAGCATGCTGCAAGGCGTCGTGCAAAATCCTTTTCTGGGAGAAGGCCTGGTTGCCGGTTTCAACATTTCAGGCAACGATCATCGCCCTGGTTTCGCCTGGTTTTTTGGTCGCGACGCGGAGTGGACTTCGTTGGCACTGGATGCCGAGGGCGACTTTCCGACTGCCCGTAACGCTCTGGAGTTTCTCAGCAAATACCAGCGGGCGGACGGCAAGATCCCTCACGAAATCGCTCAGAGCGCCAGTTTTACCGATTGGTTCAAGAGCACGCCGTTTGCGTTTGCCTCTGCGGACGCTACGCCTCTCTTCATCATTGCCGTGGATGATTATGTGACGCACAGCGGGGACATTGGATTCGCGCGGCAGAAATGGGACAGCCTCTCGCGAGCCTACGAGTTTCTGCGCTCGACGAATGACGCGCAGGGACTGGCACAGAACGTTGCCGTGGGCACGGGCTGGATCGAGGGTGGACCGCTCTACCCGGTGCGGACTGAGCTCTACCAGGCATCGCTGGGCGTCGAAGCCACACGCGCGCTTTCTCATCTCGCTCATCTCCTGGGTAAAGAAGAT
>Ga0210395_10001070_pt1 | contig 21313 bp, 15 predicted proteins | sample IncBWH4OmetaG_FD_150861 | JGI IMG/M metagenome (GOLD analysis project Ga0210395, IMG submission 150861) | Forest soil microbial communities from Barre Woods Harvard Forest LTER site, Petersham, Massachusetts, United States - Inc-BW-H-4-O ...
GGCTGTCCGCCTGCACGTACACGCGATACCACCGGTTGTTGAAATCAAAATCGTTCACATACACCGATCCCATGTAAACCTGCAGTGCGTCCGTCACCTGGCTCAGCGGCACTTGCAGACTCTTCGCTTTTTCACGGTCAATTTGCACCAGGTATTGCGGATCGTTCGCCGTAAAACTGTTGAATAATCCCACAAGGTCCTTGCCCGCGTTGCCCTCCGCCGCAAGCTTGTTCGCCGTATCCGCGATCGTTTGCAGCGAATTCCGCCCCAGGTCCTCTAACTCGTATTGAAATCCGCCGAATTGCCCCAACCCTTGCACTGCCGGTGGATTGAAGGGAATCACCAGCGCTCCCTGAATCGCAAACAGTTGCCCACGCAGCCGTTGAATGATTGCTGCCGCGGAATGTTCTTGCCCTTTCCGCTGCTCGAAAGGCTTCAAGCTGCTGAAGACCACGGCGCGATTCGGCGCGGCGCCAAACAGGCTGAACCCCGGAAGTGAGAAAGCCCCTTCAATCTCAGGAACATGCGAAATAACTTCTTCCACTTTTCCGCAAATGTTCTCCGTGTACTGCAAGGATGCGCCCTGCGGCGCTTGCACCACGAAGATGATGTATCCCTGGTCGTCCTCCGGAATAAACGCGCGCGGAACCTTGTTATAAACCCAGTACGTCAATCCCAGCGCCGCAAAAAAAACCAGAATCGCGGCAAAGCGCCAGCCAATCACGTGCCTCACGGCGTTGCGGTACATATTCGTTCCGCCGGTCACCATGCGATTGAATGCGTGAAAGAATTTCCCTTCCGCGCGATCCCGGTGCCGTCCCAGCAAAATCGCGGAAAGCGCTGGCGTCAAGGTCAGCGCGTTGAATGCCGAAATCGAAACCGAAAACGCAATCGTCAGCGCGAATTGCCGGAACAAAATTCCCGTTGTTCCCGGAAACAACGCAACCGGCACGAACACCGCCACCAGCACGAGCGAAGTGGCAATGACCGCCCCAGCCACTTCCTTCATGGCCACGGACGCCGCGTTGTGCGGCTCCGTGATGCCCTCCATGATGTGCCGCTCCACGTTCTCGATCACCACGATCGCGTCATCCACCACCAATCCGGTCGCCAGCGTGATTCCGAAAAGCGTCAGCGTATTTATCGAAAACCCCAGAAGCTTGATGAACACAAACGTCCCAATCAGCGAAACAGGAATCGTCACCGCGGGAATCAGCGTGCTGCGCCAGTCCTGCAGGAACAAATAAATCACCGCAATCACCAGCACGATGGCTTGCACAAGCGTGATGAGCACATCCTGTATCGATTCGCCGATCACCGTCGTGGAATCAAACGCCACGGCGTACTTCAATCCCGGTGGAAATCTCTTCGAAAGCCTCAACAATTCCGCTTTTGCGTCTCGGTCCACGTCCAGCGCATTGGCGCCTGGAAGCTGCGTCACGCCAAACCCAATGCCCTCGTGGCCGTTGAAGCGCACTAGAACGTCATAATTTTCCGCGCCCAGCTCCGCGCGGCCCACGTCCTTTAGCCGCACCAGCGTTCCGTCCGTCCCCGTCTTCAAAACAATATTGTCGAACTCCGCCGGACTCGTCAGCCGGCCCACGGCCCTCACGCTGATCTGAAACGCTTGCTCTCCCGCGTTGGGCGGCTGCCCGATCTGTCCCGCGGCCACTTGCACATTTTGCTCTTGCAGCGCGTTGATTACATTGGTCGCCGTCAGGGCCCGCTCCGCCATCCGCGACGGATCGAGCCACACACGCATCGCGTATTTGCGTTCCCCGAAAATAAACGCATCATTCACGCCCGGCACGCGCTTCAGCGCATCGCGCACGTAAACATCAATATAGTTGCTCAGAAAAAGGCTGTCGTACTCGCCGTGCTCCGAATAAACTCCTGCACCAAACACAAACCCGCTAGCCTGTTTTGCGATAATGACGCCCGTATTCTTCACTTCATTCGGCAGCCGCCCCAGGGCTTGGTTCACACGGTTCTGCACGTCCACCGAAGCCAGGTCCACGTCGCGCGATACGTCAAACGTCACCGTGATCGTGCTCGTCCCGTCATTTCCGCTCGTTGACGTGATGTACTTCATGCTCGGCACGCCGTTGATCGCTTGTTCCAGCGGGATTGTCACTCCCGATTCCACCGTCTGCGCGTTGGCGCCGATGTACACGCTCGTCACCACGACTTGCGGCGGCGCCAGATCCGGAAATTGCGCCACCGGCAGCGACGGAATCGAAATCGCGCCTGCCAGAATAATCATCAGCGCGCACACCGTCGCAAACACCGGTCGCCTTATGAAGAAATCAACGAACAAGGCCGGGTTCCACCTTTATTTGGATTGAGAGAGAGCCGCTCATCGGGTTCACGGCGCCTAGCGCGTCGCCGCGCTCTTGCCGTCGCCCGGCTTCGCGTCTTTTTGAATCTGCTCCAGCACGGGAGCGCCATCCTGCAGGAATTGCGTCCCGGAAAGAATAACGTGGTCGCCGGCTTTCAACCCATCGAGCACCGTGTAGTTGTCGCCGGTCGTGTCGCCCAATTTCAATAGCTTCTGCCGCGCCACTGTTCCATTTCCCTCATTCACCGCGAGAAATACGAACGCTTGTCCATTAATCCTCAATACCGCAAGCACCGGCACCACCGGTCCGTCGTGCGAGCCCCACGTCACTTGCGCCCGCACTTGTTGCGCGATGCGCAACTTGGCTCGCGCATTTTCGATTGCCGCTTTTGCCAGCACCGTTTGCGTGTCCGTTTCCACTTGCGGCGATACGAACGTAATGTGCGTATCCGAAACTGTTTCGCTGGTCTCACCTAGCAATCGCACCGGCAATCCCAACTTCAAATCCTTCGCGCGGTCCGCCGGAACATAAATGTACGCTTCGAGCGCTCCCGGCAGGTCCACCGTCGTCAAAAGCGTCGTAACAGCCACGCGATCGCCTACATGCACCGGAATGTCCCCGACAATCCCATCGGCAGGCGCGCTCACCTTGTAGTAGTGCAGCTCCACCTTCTGCTGCTCCACTTGCTGCTCCAGCGCCTTCACCTGTGCCGCTATCGCGTCGTAGTTGGACTGCGCGTTATCAAAATCCTGTTTGCTGGAAACTCCCGCTGCGTAAAGCTTTTGCGCCCGGTCCAAAGAAATCTTTGCCAGCCGCAGGTTGGCCTCTTGCGACGCGAGCGTCGCCGCCTGGCTATTCAGTGTGGCTTCCTGCTTTAGTGGATCGATCTGCAACAGCGGAGTCCCGGCATTCACTTCGTCGCCAGACTTCACAAATATTTTTGTAATTTGCCCTTCGACCTGCGGGTTGATCACAGCCGATTGCCGCGACTTCAGCACCGACAAGTACTCGGTTGTATCTGGGATGCGCACGGACTGGGCTACCTGTACCTCCACAGGCATAGCCGGCGGAGCGCCGCCTCCAGGTCCACCCGCAGCAGTCTTTTGACTGCAGCCCATCGTGCAGAGCACAGCCCCCGCCATGAGAATCAGCGCGGACTTTCGCCACTTATTCGTCCTTTTGTGTGAACCTGGCATGGTCGACCACATCTCCCCGGGGGCTCAGCCGCACGCAACTACATGCAAATGTTACGACACCTTCGCGTGTCCACCAAAGCGTAAAACAGCGCGTCCCAGTTAGACGCCTACAAAACAGGACGGTTACATTGCAGGAGAGGGCCCGTGTGGAGTGCGGCAGCCCTGCTGCCGCTTTTCGTCGAGTCTCAGGAGTCCGTAATTCCCCGCTGCGCCGCAACGGGCCAACAGCTCAGTAAAAATCGCTCGGATCAATCCGCTTGCCGGAAAGCCCCAGTTGCAGCACTTCCATCTGATTTTGCCGGTCAAATACCTTGCCCGGGAAAAATCTCTTCGTTATCACGCGCACGCCGCCAAACGCAATTCCCAAAACCACTGCCGCCACCATGAAAACGCCAGTCCCGATGAAGATTTTCACCATGACGCTAGTAATCGGCGGGTCTGTGGCCGTCTGGCTAGCCTCGTTCCAAGTCACTTGCGTCTCGTAATCGACCGCTTCTCTGAGGGCTTTCGCATATTCCGCCGAACTAGGCGCCAGCACCATGGAAAGCAGCGATCCTTTCCGCTCGATCACTGTTCCCGCTTGCCTGGCCGCTGCCGGAAGCACTTCCTCCAAGTGATGAATGTGCTGCTCGGCCAGCTGCGGCGTCGGGTATTCCAGCAGCACTAAAACTCCGCTTCCATTGGCCCGATCGGTATAGCGTGCAAGCATGGCTTCCGCACCCGAAGAAAATCCCGCCGCATCGACGAGCACTGCCATCTCTGATTGTCCCAATCCACCCATGGCCGCACGCATCGCCTCAGGCCCCAGCGCGTAGCGTTCCGACCCAAGCACTCGGCCCATCGTCGGAAGATATGTCCGAACCGGCGGAAGCGGCCCCTTCTCACTTCCCGCTTCCAGGGCTTTCACCAGCGCGCCCAGATCGTCTTTGGAGATATTCGACGTTGATGACAAAACAAGACTGCCTTCCAAAATGATCACGCCGTCCTTATCGAAGGCCGACACCTGCCCAAGATTTGTCGGAACTACTCCGCTTCGCAAACGGCTCGTATAAACCTCAAACGCGCTGCTTGGGTCGTGATATCGGCCGACCGAAATTGCAATGGTCTTGTCTCCGGACGAGAACCCGCATGCGCTGAACTCTCGCTCCCCGGCTTCTCTCTCAAACACAAAATGCATGGGCTTGGCTACGCAACTAGTCTGTTGCCAGTTGCGGAATTGCTTGGGCAGGGAAACTTCCTGGGCAGAGAGCGACGTCGCGCTGAGTAGCGCGATACCGCAAACGAAGAGTAATTGTCGGCGCATCCCTTGCTATCGCTTAGACACCAACAGATTACCTTTGGTTCCGGGATTGTTCAACTGGAGTCGCCGCCGCGGGCCGGATTGGGGCGCTTTTGGCGGGCAAATTCAGAGTCATGCTGTTCAGGCTCTGTAAGTAGCTCGCCACGCCCTGGTAGAGACCTTCCGCCACGCGCTGCCGGTATTCCGGCTGCTTCAGCAGCTTTTCGTCCGCAGGATTGCTGAGGAATGAAATCTCCGTGAGAATCGAAGGCATGTCCGCCCCGATCAAAACCACGAAAGGCGCCTTGCGCACGCCTCGATTTTTCACCGTCTTGCTGGCCTTCTGCATCCTCTTCGCCAGCGAATCCTGAATATCTTCCGCAAATTCCTTCGACTCATCGATCTTCTCGTTCCGCGCGATTTTCTTCACCAAATCCTCAAGGTCATGCACGCCCTGGTCCGACGACGCATTCTCTCTTGTCGCCACTTCCATCGCTTCCGGAGACCCTTTCAAGTTCAGGTAGTAAGTCTCCACGCCTCGCGCCGCGTGGTCCTGGCTGGAATTCGCATGAATCGAAATAAACAGATCAGCCTTGGCCTCGTTCGCGATGTTCGTCCGCTCTTCCAGAGGAATAAACGTGTCGTCCGAGCGCGTGTACACGATGTCCGCCCCGGGCAAGCGCTGCTGAATAATCTTCCCCAGCCGCAAAGCCACGTCCAGGCACAAGTCTTTCTCCATCAACCCGGTTGGCCCGATCGTCCCGGTATCATGCCCGCCATGCCCCGGGTCGATCACGATGCGCCCAATCTTCAGCCCCAGCGCGCGTGTCAGCGTCGACTGACCGTCCCGCGTAGGCTGCGGCGCGTTACTCGGGCGAATCAAATCCGGCTTCGCATTCGTATTCGCAGCCAACGGACCGAGCTGCTTCCCACGTGCATTCTTCCCGCCAGCCGCAGCACTCCGCGTCATGGCATTCGACGGTGTAGCGGCCGGGTCCGGATCAACGCTCGGATTTCTTTCAGAAACACTCTTCATGTTTCCAGAATCGTCCGAAACGCCTCTGGCGTCCTCGCTTGCATCGCCCGAGCCACTCTGCGGTTTTGCGCTTTTTGTATTCGCCGCCCGCATCGCCGGTCCGCCGCGATAATTCGCGTACAGGAAAATCACCAGCTGCGGCGGATTGCTCAGCAGCGACGCTGCGTAATCCTTCACTCCGTTCACGTCCAGCACCACGCGTACCACGCCCGCCTGGTTCTGGGCTACCCGCACCGCCGTCAGCAGGTTCCCTGTAACCTGCACATTCCCACGCGCCACCTCCGGCGTAAGCCGGGCGGAATGCAAATCAAAAAATATGCGGTCAGGATTGGCGATTCGAGCGGAGCTGTATTGCACGGTGTCTTCAAGGTCGATCGTTATTCGGGTAGCATCGGCGTTCGCGTTCGCCGTGATTCGCCGGATGCGTGGCGCGCCCGTGGATCCGCTTCGCCTCGTTGCCTCAACTCCTCCGTGAACTGGTCCCGGCACCTCCGCTTCTGCAGGCGCAGGCTCAGCAGCAGGGGATGGGGCGGCCGGAGCATTCTCCGCTGCCTCCGGCGCATCGTTGTGCTGCAGCAGCGCCAACTCCGCCAGCGCTTCCTGCGCCTCGCGCTTTCGCGGCGCATGCGGATACTTCTTCAGGAAGTCTTCGTACGTCTTTGTTGCCTGCGCACTATCGCCGAGCTGATCTCTCTGCAGCTTGCCAATGCGCAGCAAGGCATCCTGGCTGTATTTGCTTCCGGGATATTCATGTACGAGAAATTGGTAGGAATCCACCGCCGACTGATAATAACTGCGCCCGAAGCGATCGCCCATCTCGGTGTAAAGCTCGGCGACAGATAAAAGGGAATCCGCCACTTCGGCCGCTCGCGGCGTTATCAAATAAACCCGCCGGTAACTGGCGACAACTATTTTGTACTCCGCCAGAGTCCGCTTCTCTGCGGGCTTGCCATTCAAATTCGCACGCTGTTCTTCCGCTCGCGCGAACTGCGCTCCCGCGGCCTCGCGCTTCACCGCGGTGTTCGTTGTTTTGTCCGCAGGCTTTGCATCGCTCGCGGAGGGATTTCCACACACCGCCGCCACCGCAAGCGCCAGCGCCACAAAAACCGGCGAAAGCCGGGCGAATCTCCTGTGCAAAATTATTCGGTCCCCCAACATGCGCGCCCTACATTCTTGCAGACCACTTTATTGTAATGGAAAAGCCGGAGCCCCGGCAGGGTTTCACTTCCGGGTCGCTTAGAGATTACCCTGACTGCCCGCCGCCGCGCGGCTCGTGCAGTCTCGCGAGAATCAACCTTAGTTGAATCAGTCGTTCTTGAAGATGATGCGTCCGGTAGGATCGACTTCTCGATGGATGGCGCGCGGATTTGAAAACGCGCTCTCAACACGACCCGATCCAGGCCTAAAATACGCATCCTGTACCTTTTGCACGTAGTTCCGAGTTTCCCGGAACGCAGGGATGCCGTGAGCCCGATCAACAGCCCCCTCACCCGCATTGTACGCCGCCAAAGCCAGTTCCAGGTTGCCATTGTATCGTTCCAGCAAGCCCTTTAGATGTCTAACCCCGGCGTCGATATTCTGTTGCGGATTGAACACGTCGTTCGCACCGTACCGTTGTGCCGTCGTCGGAATCAACTGCATCAATCCGCCTGCCCCCTTGCGGGAGTATGCCGAAGGATTCCAGTTCGATTCCGTCTCAATCACCGCGCGGACCAATGCTGGGTCCATGTTGTGTCTATCCGCGGCTTCTTTTACGAGCTTTTCTGCCCCGTCCCGGTCGATGCTTACGGCCGGACGGCTCTCGCCCATAAAGGTAGATTCCCCAGGGAGGTAGATGGTTTTGCGCGGCTTTGAGGCTGCCAGTTTGGCGACAACCGGGGGATCGGCGTTCACAAACATTTCCCGCCCGGTGGTGTCCACAGTCCTGGCGATCTGAGCACTGGCTCCAGGCGCGTAAGAAGCCGCGCACAAAGCGAATGCTCCCAAATAGATGCTTGCCGTCATTGCCGTGCTTTTACCCATGCGTTTCGTCATCTGGCCTCAGGGAAGGCTATGCAACGGTGATGCCACGTTCTTACACCGATACGCCACCCGGTTAGGGTGACGCGATAGTCGTGTTCGGGGCAGCCTCACCGTTTCGTATTACGACCGAAGACAGATGGAGGCTGACTCGTGTTGCTAACTACGAAGCCGTGTCGTTTGAGGGAGATAACGAGGCCTGACTGCAGCCGCGCTAGCGTCTCCCGCCGGACACGCTTCTGGCGCTGGATGACATCATAGCAATGGCTCCAGGAGCGCGGGGATGGTACTGAGGGTACTTTTTAAGGCCAATGTGTCCTTTCCGCCAGCCTCCGCCAAATCCGGCCTTCCACCCCCAGAACCGCCCACCATTTTCGCCAATGCCTGTATCAGCTTGCCAGCATGGACTTTAGCGGTCAGGTCCTTGGTCACCCCGGCGATCAGGGCCACTTTGCCGTCGTCGACAGTTCCCAGGGCGACCACCCCCGACCCAATTTTTTGTCTGAGAGAGTCCACCAATTGCCTAAGGCCTTCCTTATCTGAGCCCTGGACTTCCGCTGCAATCAGCTTAACTCCTTTGATTGTTTGGACTTGCCCGGCTAGCTGGTCCAGCTGGCCCAGGGCTCCCTTGCGCTTCTGGCCCTCCAGTTCCTTCTCTAATTGCTTGACAGTATTGGACATCTTCTCGACGGCAGCCAGTACGCCATCCTCGCCCACTTTAAGCTGGCTGGCGACCTGCGAGAGGACTTGGGCCTGCTTTTCATAGTGCTCCAAGGCCCCAATCCCGGTGACCGCCTCGATGCGGCGGACGCCCGCAGCGACTGAGCCTTCGCTCACGATTTTGAGGACGCCAATGTCGCCGATGCGGTGGACGTGCGTGCCGCCGCACAACTCCTTGGAATAGAAACCCCTGGGCGAGCGTTCGTCGGGAATCGTTACGACGCGGACGTTGGCTTCGGGGTATTTGTCTCCAAAGAACGCTAGCGCTCCGGAGGCGAGGGCGTTATCCAGCGAAGTGATCTCGGTGTCCACCTGGGTGTTGTGGCGAATCTCGTCGTTGACCTGTTGCTCGATGTCGCGCAGCTCCTCGGGGTCGACGTGGGCGAAGTGCGAAAAGTCGAAGCGCAGGCGTTCCGGCGAGTTTAGTGAGCCGGCTTGCTTCACGTGGGTTCCCAATATGTTCCGCAGCGCAGCGTGCACCAAGTGCGTTCCGCTATGATTGCGAATGATGCGCGCGTGACGTTCGGTATCTACGTCGACGCACACGCGGTCGCCGACGTGCAGCGTTTCCTTGGCAATCACTTTGTGAGCGACGAGCCCCGCGACGGGGTAATACGCACCGGTAACTTCGGCGAGCAGTTGGGAGTTGGCGTTGTCATAGAAGCCGCCAGTGTCGGCCATCTGCCCGCCCGATTCCGCGTAAATCACGGTGCGGTCCAGCACCACTTCGCCCGATTCGCCAGCCTTCAACTCGTTGACAGGTCCGCTCTTCGTGAGAATCGCCTGAATCCTGGCGTCCTTCGCCGTCGTCCCGTGATAAAAATCCTTCTCCGTCTTAAATGTCTCCGCAATCTTCGCGTACGCCGGACTCACCGCCTCCTTTCCCGCGCCGCCTTTCCAAGACGCCCGAGCCCGCGTCCTCTGCTCCTCCATCGCCTTCTCAAAACCATCAGTGTCGAACCGAAATCCTTTCTCAGCCAGGATCTCAGTCATGAGGTCAATAGGAACTCCGAATGTGTCGTAGAGCCGAAATGCTTTCTCACCTGAATAGATTCTTTCCAGTCCTGCCGGTATTAGGGCCGTAAGTATTAACTCTGGATCTCCTTCAAGTTCGTCCAAGCCGCGCGATAGTGTCCTCGTAAAGTTTCGTTCTTCCGTAGCTACGATTTGTGTCAGATGGGCCGCCGACGGATCACGCAACTCGGGATACGCGCCGCCCATAAAACTCCGCACTGTTTCTGTCATCTCTGCGAGGAATGGCTTATTCGCCTTGATGCGTCGACCGTATCGAATAGCGCGACGAATTATCTTTCGTAGCACATATCCCCGGCCTTCGTTCGATGGAATCACTCCATCTGTCATCAAAAATGCCGTGGCACGTGCATGGTCAGCGATGACGCGCAATGCTACATCGAGGAAAAGCTTTTCATCTTCGTGCGGTCCGGTGAGTTCACGGGCCCGGCTTATAAGTGGAAGGAACAGATCGGTGTCGTAGTTGGAGATGACGCCTTGGAGGACGGCGGCGGTGCGTTCGAGGCCCATGCCTGTGTCTACACAAGGCTTTGGGAGCGGCGTGAGGGTGCCTGTGGCGTCGCGGTTGAATTGCATGAAGACTAGGTTCCAGATTTCGACGTAGCGGCCGCAGTCGCAGGGGAATTGGCAGTCGGGGTGGCCTTCTTCGGAGGCGGCGGGGCCCATGTCGTAGAAGATTTCGCTGCAGGGGCCGCAGGGGCCGGTGTCGCCCATGGCCCAGAAATTGTCTTTGAGGCCGGGGACGGGAACGATGCGATCCGCTGGAACGTTTTGGCCTTCCCAGATTTTGCGGGCTTCTTCATCGACGCCCAGCGTGGTGCCGGGGGCTACTTCCGCGCCGCCGAAGACGGTTACGTAGAGTTTTTCTTTGGCGATGCCGTACCACTCGGGCGAGGTGACCAGTTCCCAGGCGTAGGGGATGGCTTTTTCCTTGAAATAATCGCCGAAGGAGAAATTGCCTAGCATCTCGAAGAAGGTGTGGTGGCGCTTGGTGAAGCCAACATTTTCGAGGTCATTGTGTTTGCCGCCGGCGCGCACGCATTTCTGTGCTGTGGTGGCTTCGTTGTAGTCGCGCTTTTCCAGGCCGAGAAAGACGTCCTTGAACTGGTTCATGCCTGCGTTGGTGAAGAGCAGGGTGGGGTCCCCGTGGGGTACGAGCGAGGAGCTGCGGACGCGGCGGTGGCCTTTGCTCTCGAAGAAGCGCAGGAACATTTCGCGGATGTCGTTTCCGCTCATTTTCGTGTTCTCAGGCGGCGTCATGGGTTCGGAGAGTCCTCACAGGGTACAAAGTTGTCGGTCTGGGCGGCGATGCAAGACCGATGATTATGGCAGAGGGCGCGAAAGCCAGCAATGAAAGCAAGTGGCCCCCCCTCCCCCGGGGTTTTTTCGTAAGTGCGGATTCTAAAGGGTTTTAAGTCCTGCGTTTTGGAAGTGCGGATTCTAAGAGGGTTACGGGTGTGTTTCGCGGAAGTGCGCATTCCAAAGGGGATAGCGGGTAGTAAGTGGTGAGTTGTGCGTGAGGCCGCGAGCGAGAGCGGGCCGAAGGTGTACCCCCACCCCGGGTGTTTTTTGTAAGAGTGGCAAACACAGGACTTAGGCTTGACGCGGCTCGTAAGAGTGGCAAATGCAGGACTTAAAGTCGTTGTGTTTTCAGACATTTGCGGGAGGATTGTAAGAGTGGCAAACAAAGGAGTTAGCGGGGGGAGATTACGAGCGGCGTTGCTCTGCGGACCTAAAGAGGCTGGAGGAGCGACTATCATGGGGGATGGTACCACGGAATGATACAAATGTCAATAGCTAATTGTGTGGTACATCGTTCGAATCGCCCGCATTTTGCACGTAAGAGAAAGAAAGAAAAAGCTTTAAGGCAGAGTTAACAGAGTTCAGCAGCGAGCGCGGCGGAATCGTGCCGGGCAGGCGAAAGCACTTGAGTTGGACAGATCGTTCACGCTGGGCGCCTTAGCAATGAGCTTCGCGACTGTGCGGATTGGGACAGCGCCGGGCGGTGCAATCCCGGTATTATCCTAGGTGCAAGCAATCATCCGCAGCAGCGGCATTCGGAATTGAAGGGCACTACAAAGGAAAATCAGATGAAAATCAAGGCATCACTCGTTATAGGTGTGTTCTCGGCAGCGTTATTTATGGCTGGATGCACCGCTGCGCCAGCGCAAGGACCACCGGGTCCGCAGGGACAACCAGGCGCGACAGGCCAGACCGGAGATCCCGGCCAAGACGCAGACCGGCGCCGAGCGGACGATCAAAAACGCTTGGACGAAGAAAAGCGCTCCGACGATCAAAAACGCGTCGATGATCAAAAACGCGGCGATGACCAACGGCGTGGTGACGAGAAAGTTAAAGAACGTCAAGACGCCGGTTGCGCAGCTGGAGAGCATGTTTATACCAATGCGGATGGAAGAAAGTCTTGCGTCAAGGACTAGCAAAATAAACAGGCCGGGGATTTCGCAGTCCAATTCATGAGTACGACTGAGCGTGCGGTCTTAGCGACGATTACAGAGCCAGATAGTCCAGCAATCTTGCAAACCATCGCCTGGTAGATCCTTCGTTCTGGTTGATTTCCGCTTGCAACGCGGCGCTTGGCGAAAATGCTGGCGCCGATCCGTACAGACCATCGAGTGCTCTCCGGCATAGTCCAGAGAGCGGTCTCCTTTTGCACAGATTTTTCGACCCTACTTTAGTCAAATGCAAATGTAATCTCATCGGGGCAACGAGTCACAAGTTCCATCACAGAACCCACGGAGTTTCATCTAAGGAATGCAAGGCACTTCGGTGCCATTGAGGATTGATATGAGCGGGAAGAACTTTCGAGTGGCGTCAACCGAGCAGCGGACCAGCGCCGATGGAAAACAAGTAACGAACAAAGTCCTGTTAGCAGCGCCCGACAATGAGTACGAGTTGATGCGTTCTGATTTGACGTATATCGACCTGCCGCATCATCTCAGTCTTCATGAGCCGACACAAAATATCGAGTTCGTTTATTTCCCGAACCGAGGAATGGTTTCGCAAGTTGTAGTGACCAAGGACGGCCGAACCGTGGAAGTCGGTGTAGTGGGAAGCGAAGGGTTCGTTGGGGCAGGATTGGCAGTCGGCTTAACCAGAAGTTCCGTGCGGGAAGTAATCCAAATCGCGGGCGATGGCTTCCGCATGATGGGGAATGCGCTGGAACGCATTTTACGATCGGCGCCGCAGTTACAGGTGCTATTGAACAGGCATACGGGACTTCAAGGGATGCAAGTCGCACAGACCGCGGCGTGCAACCGGCTACATGATATACAGCAGCGTCTTTCGAGGTGGCTGCTGATGACTCAGGACAGGGTGGGCGCCGCATTGCTTCCCATCACCCACGATTTCATCGCAACCATGATGGGCACCGACCGATCCACGGTGAGCTTAGCGGCGTCACTCATGCAAAAAAACGGAATCTTGGACTACGTGCGCGGTGCAGTGAAGATTGTGAATCGCAGGAAACTCGAAAAATCCGCATGTGAATGTTACGGCGTTATTCAACAGTTCGAAGACGACCTCGGATTGAGATAGCAATTCTTGCCAGCGTTGGATGGCCCACTGACAGCAGCCTCTTTCTCCCGGTAACTTTCAGGCCGCGTGGATTCGTTTAGATTTTGACGTGTGTTCAAACAGCGGTGATTTGGGCAGAACTTCGCTCAGGGAGATGAGAAGAGCAGTTCTGGCCGTCGCAGTGCCGTCGAAAACCAATGCCAGATCATCTTTTTTCAAGAAGGATAACCGCACCAAATCTCGAGCCGTGTTAGGGAGACTATGCACCGCAAACTGGTATGGATGGAAAGGCAGAATTTTCAGGGTTACGGTTGCTCCGAGTGCGCATGGGTGTTCAAATCTTCGGGAACTCCCAGCGGCAAATCACTCGATGAAATGAAGCAAGACTACGAGCGGCAGCGCGACAAGTCTTTTGAAAGCCATGTTTGCGCGGAACACCCCAGAGCCAAAGACAAAAAGGGTTAAATATTCAAGGATGCCTTTTGTAGCGTTTGCGGCTCGGATGCGAAATATCAGGACACACTTAAACGCGGCGCCCGCGAAAGGAGCTGTAGGTGACGTTAAGGAACGCAGCGGCGAGGCTCGAAAACACGCCCAGCTTCACAAGCGTTCTGCCTATTTGCAGAGCACGGTCAGGATAGAATTCGTTTTGCACCGGGATCGTCCAAAAGTGACTTGAAAGATCAAACGTCCACGAGCCGACAACAAAAACCAAGCTAAACAATAAATAGAGGCGCGACAGAATCTTGGAGCTGTCGCGGCCGAACCTGCGGCTGAACCGTGTCTGCCAAAAACCGATCGCGGCGGTCCAACAAGCAAGGAAGATATACACCAGCTTGGGAGAAGAATCCGAGTATTCCTTCCACCTTTGAGGAATTACAGGCCAAGGCAGCCCAGGATGGTAGTGAAGATAAATTCTTGGATAGGCGGCCCAGGCGATGCCCAGCGCCAGAAACATTCCAACAACTATCCACAAAACTATTTCGTCAAGACCCTTCGATTTGGGAGGAATTTCGGAGGACGACATATCTGCATCGTACACCTGCGAACGAATGCGATCGTTCTAAATGCATGAAACGTTGCCGAAGTCTCATCCAGCTCACATGACAGGGCGATAATCCCAAGTCTTTGCGCTACATGGAGATTCAAATGCTTCCTCGCCTGAGCCTGCTGGTCTGGGCTAGTCTCCGATATTGCGGCTTAAGGAGGGGTCAGGGCCGGAGTGCGCGCGTGCCAGCTTCGTTTCGCGGGGCGAGAGCATCGTGCGGACCAGCTTATTTTCTCGCAATTTGATGCCGAAGAAGGGCACGAGAAGCAACCCGCGCGAGACGTCTTTCAAGAGCGCCCGGTGCTGGCTGAAGCTGAACAGCCCGCGCCAGCCGAGCTTTCCGAGAAGCGACAGCCGCAATCGTGCAAGATGGAACGCCATCTTCGACAAAGAGGCCGCAAGGTCCTCTTCGCGGTGGTGCTCGTAGTATCCGAAATTCATCGATGCTCCGGATTGGACTTTAATGAAGTTCGGCAAGGTCCGGTTCTTCGGGTTGGCGGCAACCTCGCGGATAAGCTCCTGGATCTTGATGGAATCGGCCTCGAGTGTTTCGAGGCTGGCGAACCAGTTGATTAGTTTCACTCCCAGCGGGTCCCAGAGGTAATCGTTGATAAGCAGAGGAAGCGCGAGGTGAAAAAGTTTGGTCACCGCCAGATGCACGCGCAGATGGCATTGGTAAGGATCACCCATGCACTGATACAGCCGCGTTGTATCGCGGGTGACACCGCGTTGAAATGCGGCGAGAACGGTATCGAGATCTTTCGCGAACTCAGCGGTTTCGCACCCGTTCAATTCTCTCTGGATGATGGCCGCGATCTGGCGGATTTGCAGCGTGGAAAGAGCCAGGCCGACGCTGTAGAGGGGGTCGACCGTATCGCCGGCATCGCCAATGATGTACCAACGATCGGGCGAATAGCGCTGGCGGCATTCCCACATGTACGAGTTATAAAAATTCGTGTCGACGATCGCGCCGCTGCGAATCAGCTCGACGAGTACGGGGTGCTCGCGGCCCACGCAATCGAGGAACTGCTCCATCGTGCGCACTTCACCGTGAGGATAGACGTCCTTACGGTAAGTGATGCCGATGCTGATGAGCGGCTCATTATCGGGCGAGCGCATGGGGATGCACCAGATCCAGTTGCCTTTGCCGAAAAAATGATGCGTGGCGTAGTACGGAACGTAGCAGCGGTTAGGCTCTTTGAGGGCCTGGATATGGCTGATAATTTCAGGATTGAAATTCTTCAGGCGAAACCAGAAAACGTTTTTCTGCTCCTTGACCGTTTCCTGGAGCTGCAACTGTTTCTGGAGCACGCGGTTCCGTCCGGTGGCATCGATAAGCCAGCGCGCGCGTAGCGTCTGGCGTGCACCGGCGGCGTCTTGCACGGTGACCTGGTGCAGCCCATCGCCACTGTTGATATCAACTCCCACCACGGTGCTGTCGATCAACTCCACGCCGTTTAGCACATTGCGGTCGCGCACTTCGCGATCGAAGGTGAAGCGGTTGATTTGGAAAGAGAGAATCTGCGGCCCGGTGGGGATTTCGTCGACGAGATAGGTGCGATCCGCGGGATTGTCGATGTCGAGCTTGAAATAATAGGTCAGGCCGTATTTCGGATAGTGCTTTTCCACGAGGTAAGCGCCCATGCCAAGTTCGAACAGAAAATCGACGCTGACCTCGACCAGCGACTCGCCGACGATGGGACGGTTCTTGTGCGGGCCTTCAACGACGGACACCTTCAGCTTGGGGAAACGCATGCGCAAATAGGCGGCGGCAAGCTGGCCCGTCCCTCCGCCTCCCATCACCAAAACATCGCTGGTCATCGTCATATGGATTTCCGCTTTGCGAATTGGTTGATTTTAAGAGTCATGGGAATTTACGCGGGCCGAGGGCCGTGGGATGCTAACATAACCAAAAAGAAATCGGCCAACATGGCTTAGAGAACCTTCCGGACTGGTTCGGCTCCGGCGAGAACCACAAAAGTTACCGCCTGGTTCTCAGTGCTACTCCATGAAGACTGCGATTGGGTCTAATTTATTCTCCACGGAGAGCGCTCGGGCCATTGGCGGAGCGCTTCGGTAGCCCAAGCTGTGGTTTTGTCGGTATGGCAACTTGTGCAGGGATTGGGGATTTTGTATTTGTCGGTCATCGCGGGAGTGATGAAATCGAACGTGTGGGCGCTGACGAACACGCCAGGGATCGTCACTTCGATTTTGGGCATGTGGCACGCGACGCACTGGCTTCCGGTTGAGCCTGCTTTGTGGTGAGTATGCTCTTCGAGGGTCGCTGTCCGCGGACCGTTTCGTGAGCCGGGCTCGTGGCAGTCCAGGCAAAGCTTGTCGACCGGTTTTCGGAGTTGCGCATAGTTGTCCGTGCCGTGCACGTCGTGGCAGTCGAAGCAGGTCACGCCGCGGCGGTACATGACGCTTTGGACGAAATCGTTTCCTTGCATGCGATTTTTGTGCGCGGTGCCATCCGGGAAATGAGTGAAGCTCTGTTCGCCGAGTTTGTGGTCTTCGAGTTGCCAGTAATCCCGCAGATTTTGCCCGACGTGATAGCCGACCGGCCAGTCGTAATAATTGCCTTCCAGCGGATTTGTGAGTGGACGTCCTTGTGAATGGCATTGAACGCAGCTGTCGTTGGCGGCGACGTAGTCCATGCGCGAGGGATTCAGGATGTTGCCGCGCGTGGGGTGCTCGAGGTGCTCGCTGCCTGGGCCGTGGCACTTCTCGCAGCCGATGTTCCACTCCGCCACTTTCTTGGTTTGAATGTTGTAGTCGACTGAGTGGCAGCCGTCGCAGGTTGGACCGGTTGGACGCTTCATGTTGTCGGGCGGATAAAACGGTTCCCACCAGTCGCTGCCCTTGGCCACAAAATACGGTTTCCATGCGTGATTGGTCACATCCCACTGCGCAGGCTCGGGGAAATAGTCATCGCCGATTTTTGTAAAGTAACGCTGCTTCCACACGCTGCCGTAGACGAAGGCAACGTCCTCTTTCGTGAATTTCTTGCTGATGTTATTCGTAGCGAGATCGGGAATGATGGCTTCGGGGTGCTCGCGAGGATCGCGGACGACGTTGGCCATCGGTGTGCGCTTCCAGTGTTCGTAGATTTGCTCGTGGCATTCTTGGCACGCCGCGGAGCCAACATAATGCGCAGATTTCGAGACGGCAGCTTGTTGCGACTGTTCCTGAGGAGTCAGGCTGGCGATGCTGCGAACGAAGAGAACGAGCTTCCAGGCATCGGTGTCGTCTTGCGCGATGTGCGGATTTCCCCAGGCGGGCATGCCTGTTAGGCGGACTCCATTTTTGATGATGTAGTGAATTTCGCCGTCGGTGAGATGCTGCGTTGCGGGCAAGCGGAGGTCGGGCGCTTTCGGGTAGAGATTTTGCCCGATATTCGAATCTCCGTTGCCGTTACTGCCATGGCAGTTTGCGCAGCGGTTGGCGAAACGCTCTTTCGCTTCCGCCAAAACCTCCGGGGCAGCCGGTAACGGATTCTTTTCGTTCTTCGCGCGGCTGGGAATGCCGATATTTCGCACGGCTCGGGCCATGACGCGCTCCAAGCCCGATGGCTGATCCGCAGCACTGAATCCGCGGCGAATTACGGCGACACTGTACACAACCGCGACCAACGCCACGAAAACCAGAACGGCCACGATCCAACGTTTCATCTCGTTCCTCGACTCCTGCTCACTAGCCCGTGAGATGCAGGATAGCAAGAACAGGAGACATCCGCGGAGAAGATGATTCGATGACTAAAAATTTAGAAATTATTGAGGTTTCCAGAGACGATGCGGAAGCAAATAGGTGAAACCCACGAAGGCCTCCCAGTGTGTGGATGTGCCGGTTAGGCCGTGATCGAAACCGGTGTCAAACACCAGGTCCTTGCGCGCTGTATAGCTAACTGCCCAGAGATTGCCTACGGCATTGCTGCGCAGGAACGGCTGCGTGAAGTGCCATATCTCTCCGGACAGAGTGAAACGCTTCGCGAAAGGATGCGAAATGGTGAGGGATTGACCGAATTGGCCGCGCCGTACTGGGCCTTGCTCCATTTCGGTGAAAAAGGCGTTGGCGTCGTAGTGAAAGCCCTTCACATCGGCGCTGGCCAGGAGCAGAAATGAGTTGGTGGGACTACCGTAGTCAAACTCGGGAGCACCGCCATCATAGGCGCGATGGAAATAGCTGACGGCTAGTGTGGGCTTCGAGCCTTCTCCGTGGTAAAGCACAGCTTGCGCGCCTAGAAAAATATCCGCCGCGCGGTTGGCGGTGGTTCCGCCGGCGGTAAAGTGCGCGACAGGTTCAGTGACAGCCAGAAATTCGAGACGCGGCGCGACGGCAAGCTTTATAACTTCGTCGAAGCTGTAGCGCGACGAAAACTCAGGCGAGTCATAGGCGGGGACAAAACCAGTTTCAAACTGGAGATATCCGACCGGCGTGAGTGTCGCTGGAGTGGAGACGGTGGGGCGGCCGGGATTTGCCTCGGGTTCGTCGTCAGTTCCTGACTGTGCCATGGTGACCTGGGGAGTGAAGGTCAGGAATAAGAATGAAGCAGCTAAGACAAACTTCAATTGTGCCCCCGGGGCGAATGGCAGATCAGAAATTTCAAACAAACCTCTTTGCCGGCTGACGGAACGTGTTTAGGCCACGCGGCGAACAGAAGCGAAGGAATTCTCCGCTCTGCCCGTTCATAAAACTGCGCGACCTATTATTTTATTCCTCGGCCTGCGACTCCGTCTCTGGAACATCCTCGCGCGTTATGGCTTTCAGTTCGCGGCGGACGACGTCGGCGGAAAAACCGGCGCGGAGGAGGCTGCGGTACATCGAGGCCATTTTGTTCTCGTTGATTTCGCCGCGGAAAGATCGCAACTTGCGTTCAAGCCGCTGCCGGACGACGCCGCCCTCGTCGGTTTCCTTGGCCGTCTCCGCGAGCGCGGCTTCGATGTGGCGGTCTGGCACTCCCCGTGCGCGCAAGTCGCGCGCAATTCGGAATTTGCCTTGACGGCGGATTTCGGTGCGCTGCCTCGCGAACTGTTTCGCAAACCGTTCGTCATCGATCATTTTGGCGCGCTTCAGGCGGTCCATCACGCTTACCAAAATCTTATCGTCCTCCGTTCGCCGGCCGAGTAGCTGCTTCATTTCGTAGACGGAATATGCGCGGCGCATCAGGGCGCGGACTGCGGCGTCGTAGAGTTCCGCCTCGGTTTCAAGCTGGCGCACTCTGGCGTACATGAGGCAAGGATAGGAGCAAGGAAGTCAGTAAGTAAAGAGATAAAGAAGGAACGTGTGGCGATTGGCGAGTGGGAAGAGAAGAAGTTGACAGTCTAGAGTTAGACGTTGAGAGAGAGAGTAAAACGGAACAGGCGAGAAAGAATCAGAGCAACTTGCCGTGTAGCATAAATCTAAAGAGAATCCCAAATGAGACCCAAGCAATTAAGACTGCGACGACAGCACTCTGTTTTGCACGAGCCGGTACGGTGACAGGAACCAAGATAACGAGAGCGCAGACGCTCGCAACGGACGCTGTCCAAAAAGAGCCTCCCAGAAGAAGAAAGGTCATTACCTCCCAGTTCAATTCGGCGTTGGTGTCGCTGCCGCGATTGTCTTGACTCAAGTAGACTGACAAAACGAGGGCGAGCGGGCTTAGGACGGAGAGCAACCAAACTATACGCAGGAGAGCCCTTTTGGGGCCGCGGTAGCGCGGATCAAAAGCAAGAATTTTTGCGAGTGGTAGACCCGAAGACATGCCTACTTGCGGGCGAAGCGTTCGAAGTCGGCCATTTGGCGCTCCATTTCCTCGCGGGCGGAGTCGGCGGCGGAGCGGATGCCTTGGATGCGCAACTGGAATTCGTCCGGATTGGTCGAGCGGAGCAGCGCTTCTTCGAGGGTGATGAGTTGCTTCGTGTAGAGCTCGAAGAGCGACTGATCGAAGGTCTGCATGCCGTATTGGCTGGTGCCGGCGGAAATGGCGTCGTGGATGAGGCGCGTTTTGTCGGCGTTGATGATGCAATCGCGAATGTAGGCGGTGGCGATCATGACTTCGACAGCGGGGACGCGGCCTTTGTCGTCGGCGCGGCGGACGAGGCGCTGCGAGACGATGGCTTTGAGAGTGGCGGCGAGCTGGAGGCGAATTTGTTTCTGCTCGGGAGGCGGAAAGACGGCGATGATGCGCTGAATGGTTTCCGTGGCGTCGAGAGTGTGCAACGTGGAGAAAACCATGTGGCCGGTTTCGGCGGCGAGCAACGCCGTGGAAATGGTTTCGAGGTCGCGCATTTCGCCGACCAGAATCACGTCGGGGTCTTGACGTAACGCAGCGCGCAGGGCCGTGGAAAAGTTTGCGGTGTCGACTTCCACTTCGCGCTGATTGATGAAACTGCGCTTGTCGCGGTGCAGAAACTCGATGGGGTCTTCGATGGTGATGAGGTGATCGGAGCGGTTGGCGTTGATGCGGTCGATCATCGCGGCGAGCGACGTGGATTTACCGGAACCGGTGGTTCCTGTAACGAGAACAAGGCCGCGCTGCTCTTCGCAGATTTTGCCGATGACCGCGGGAAGGTTCAATTCCTCGATGGTGCGGATCTTCGTCGGGATGACGCGGAGGACCATGCCGACGTTGCCGCGCTGCTGGAAAACATTGACGCGGAAGCGGCCGAGGCCGGCGACGCCATAGGCCATATCGAGTTCGGCGGTTTCCTTGAACTTTTGTTTCTGGCGGTTGGTCATCATGCTGAACGCCATCGAGAGCATTTCTTCGGGCGTGATGCGGGGGACGTCGGTGATCGGGGCGAGAACACCGTCAACGCGAAGGTAGGGGTGGTTGCCAACTTTTAGATGGAGGTCCGAGGCTTTGTTTTCGACGGCGCGCCGGAGAAGATCGTCAATGCTGATTGCCATGTGGGTGTGAGCTCCGCGAGAATGCGACCAATGTGCGACGTTAGCACCGGAAACAGGGGCGGGCAAGAAAGGCGCGGTGGCTGGTTGCGCGGTAGTCACCTGAACGAAAGGACAGTTTTGAGTGACTGGTGACTGGTGACTCGTGACTGGTGATCCGTAATCCGTGTTCCGTGTTCCGTGACCCGTGTTCCGTGAGCCGTGTTTAGGCATCCTTGGGTA
>Ga0210395_10001072_pt1 | contig 21293 bp, 19 predicted proteins | sample IncBWH4OmetaG_FD_150861 | JGI IMG/M metagenome (GOLD analysis project Ga0210395, IMG submission 150861) | Forest soil microbial communities from Barre Woods Harvard Forest LTER site, Petersham, Massachusetts, United States - Inc-BW-H-4-O ...
CTTGCTGTATACTTACGCTAACCGATTCGACCATGAGCGTAGGTTCACAACCCCCTCAGACAACGCGCATTGACGGCGAAGACGAAGTCGTCGTCATTACCCACGAAGATGTCGACCGCGCGCATGATCGCGTCCGCGTGTCCGAAGCGCGTGCCCGGCGCGGCGTTTTCTCCGGGGCGCGGCTGCTGTGGTTGCTGGTCGGGCCGGGCGTTCTGGTCATGCTGGGGGAGAACGATGGGCCCAGCATGCTCTCCTACGCCGCAACCGGCGCGAAGTTTGGCATCGGATTCTTCCTTCCCTTTGTGGCTCTCACGTTTTGCATGGCCATCGTTGTGCAGGAGATGACGGTGCGACTCGGGGCCGCAACCCATCGCGGGCACGCCGAGCTGATCTTCGACCGTTTCGGGCCGTTCTGGGGATGGTTTTCGATGATCGACCTGGCCGTCGGAAACTTTCTCACTCTCATCACTGAGTTCATTGCCATCCGCGCGGGGCTTGGTTTCTTTGGCGTGCCTCCGTGGATGGCAGTCCTCATTGCGCTGGTCATCCTTTACGCGGCGCTGGTCAGCCATCGCTATTGGACCTGGGAGCGGATTACATTGGCCGCCGCCGTGTTCAATCTTGTCTTCATTCCGGTTGCACTCATGACGCATCCTCATTGGCATGCGGTGGGCCATGCATTCATTACCTGGCAACCGCTTCCCGGCTTCAACAAGGACATGCTGCTGATCGTGCTGGCCGACATTGGTGCGACGGTCACTCCCTGGATGCTTTTCTTTCAGCAGAGCGCGACCGTCGACAAAGGGCTTACCACTAAGGACATTCGCTTCGGCCGCATTGACACGGTGTTGGGAGCCGCGCTGGCCACTGCCGCCGCAATTGCCACGATCCTCGCGACTGCGCCGTTGTTCGCTCATCAGATGAGCGCCGATAATTTTCAAGCAGCCGAGTTTGCGCAAGCTCTCCAGCCGATCATTGGACGATTTGGGGCCTCGCTGTTTGCCCTTGGCATGGTTGAGGCCGGGATTGTCGCGTCGATCACGATTTCAACTTCTTCGGCCTACGCCTTCGGAGAGGTTACTCACAAGCCTCACAGCCTTAACCTTCCCATGGGACAAGGCAAATCTTTTTATTCTGTCCTGACTCTGTGCGCCGTGGCGGCGGGGGCGATCGTGCTCATTCCGGGACTGCCGCTGGTGTACGTGGTTCTGATCGTCAACGTGGTCGCGGTTCTCGCCATGCCTCCCGCGCTGGTGTTTCTGTTCATGCTGGTGAATGATAAAGAGATCATGGGCGACCTGGTGAGTCCGGTGTGGGCGAATGTGCTGTCGGGCGGTGTGGTGTTTGTTTTGACCGCCGCGGGAGTTCTGTTCGGGATCAGTGTGATTGCGCCGAACATCTTTGCCGCTTTGGGTGGAAAGTAGGAAACCATGGTGAAAAAAGAGGAAGTGCAAAGTTTCTCCAGCGCCGATCAAGACTTGGTTTTATCATCGCTCGAACACGATCAGCTGGTTGGGGCGAAGAAGCATTTCATCCCGCGGCGAATCCTCAAAGGTCCCGAACTCGCTGTGCTCTGGGGGCTTCGAATCTACCTTCTATTCATGATGGCGGTCGTGGCTTACCAAGTCTGGACGGCTGCACGGTGATCTCGCATTTTTCCCACAATGAGAGGGGTTCCTATTAAGTACGCGTTCTGCTCCCTGTTTCCATTCGGAAGGCGGAGGGAACCGGGCTTAGTTCTATGCTAAATTGGGCCTAACGGGCCCGTAGCTCAACGGTTAGAGCAGCAGACTCATAATCTGTTGGTTGTAGGTTCGAGTCCTACCGGGCCCACCAGCATTCTCCACGTAACCAATCAGTTCCGAAGACCACGCGTCGGCGTCCTCTAATGCCTCTGTCTCTGGTAGCGCGGGAGTTGCATTCTGTTGCGGAGTCGTTTTGCGATCCAGACCATCCACCCAGTTAGCATTTGCTCCGGGAATGAGGTGGCCATAAGTATCGACCGTGATCTGAATCGAACTATGGCCCATTTGATCTCTCACGTAGGCGAGGGAGGCGCCGTCCTGAATCACGAAACGTACCACTTGCCGCCGCGTTTGCGACATCGTCCTTCAGCAATACCTCCAGGCGGGATCATCTAAAGGCCGAAGAGTTGTTCATAAAGACCGATGTCGGCAGTTTCTTAGACTCGTTCACCCACGGTAGAGGACACTATCGACCGTGAGAAAAGGGGGCCATGATCTAAACTACGTCGTAACGGGATTGATCAGGGCCGCAACGCCTCATATCTATCTGTCGGCAGTGATCGACGAGACCCTGTGCGACATTGCCTGCGCGTTCAGTCTGGCACTATCTATGGCCAAGAGGGGTTTGTAGTGGAACCATTTCGGATTCACGTCGCGGATGAGGTGCTCAATGATTTGCGGGCACGGTTGCGCCAAACAAGATGGCCCGACCAGATACCAGGTATAGGCTGGGAACAGGGCACCGAGTTGGACTGGTTACGACGCCTCGTGTCCTACTGGGCCCACGAGTTCGACTGGCATGGCTGGGAGCGAAGGCTCAACGCGTTCAACCACTTCACCTGGGAGGGCATCCACTTTGTGTACCAGCGTGCGGCATCAGGTAGGGGTGTGCCGCTCATTCTCACGCACGGCTGGCCCAGCAGTTTCCTCGATTACGTGGACATGCTGCCGATGCTCGATCACTTCGACGTGGTCGTACCCTCCCTGCCGGGGTATGGTTTCTCACCGCGTCCAGCCAAGGTCGGCATCAACTACCGGTATGTCTCGGAGCGCTGGCACCGGCTCATGTCTGAGCTTGGGTATTCCCGCTATGGCGCGAGCGGTTATGATTTTGGGGCCGGGGTGACAACGATCCTTGCGCTAGACCATCCCGAGTCGGTGATCGGAATCCATCTCACTACACTGGAGTCGGATCTCGCCCCACTCGTGGACGATACGGAGTTGTCCGATGCCGAGCGTTCGTACCTTACGGTGAACCGGCGCTGGGACATGACGGAACGGGGCTACAGCGCGATCCAGTCCACCAAGCCGCAGACTGTCGGCTATGGACTCAACGACTCCCCGGCAGGCCTTGCGGCATACCTGGGTGAAAAGTGGCACTCGTGGAGCGACGTTACGCCGACCGACGCCTTCCTCTGCGCCACGCTCACCCTGTACTGGATCACGCAGAGCATCACTTCGTCGATGCGCGACTATTGGGACAATCGCTGGCACCCGGTCGATCCCGCCTATGTCAGCAAGCCCACGGCGTTTGGTGTTTTCGCGCACCAGACCGTTCCCGAAGGCGAGTTGCCGCGCTCGTATTTGGAGCGCTTATACAACATCCAGCGCTGGACAGTCTTTCCGCGCGGCGGGCACTTCGCCCCGGCTGAGGAACCAACGGCGGTCGCAGGGGACCTGACCGCCTTTTTCCGTAGCCTAAGCTGAGGAGCGCTGAAGATAGGTGCTTGGCGCCTTACGCAGGTTCTTAGCCGGACGCATTTGTCACCCGTGGTCCATCCTGCCGATCAGTATTGGGAACGCGCCCGCCCCCGTGCGGCAGCGTGATCGCCAGCTTGGAAAAGCGGTCGAGCAGGCTGCAATCGTGTCAAAGGGATTGCCGAGAATGTTATTCAGGTGCAAGGGACGCAAGCGTTTCGCCGCCGACGGTCGGTATCGGATGCAAGTTCGCCAAATCGAATTGGCCCGCTATCGTTCTTCGTCGAGCCGTGCGCAATAAGCAGAAGCCGCGTAGCGTCGTACATCCGGGCAGGGTTCGCATTTTCGGGTTTAGAATTACGAGTGATGACCTTGTCCACAAAGTATCAGGGATTCGTCAGGCAGCAGGACAAGCAACTGAGGTTCACTGGACTTCGATCGTGAGGAATACTGTGGCGTTACTCGAATGGCGCGCACGGTTGGGAATTTTAGAAACACGAATCATATTTTCCACCCGAGTCTCCTGCGTGAAGGACAGCCCGGAGTGTCGTTTCCGGGTGGCAATTGCGCTGGCGATTCTGATGGCCATGCTACAGTTTCCACGCTAGGTCCGCGCCATGTCCCAGTCTCCAAATTCGGTCGCGCCACAGCAGGTGGCGCCTCTGCTTGCGTTGGCCACTGAGTTTCTCAGGGCCGGGCGACCAGCTGATGCCATCGCGCCGTTGCGCGATGCCGCGATGCTACAGCCGTCCAATCCCATCATCCAGCACGATCTCGGCCTCGCCTGCCTCGAGGTTGACCGCGTACCGGATGCCATCGCGGCTTTGCAGCTGGCCATCGCCAGCAACCCGCGCTACACCGATGCACATTTCCGCCTGGGAATCGCTTTGGAGAAACTGGGCGACATCGGCGGGGCACTCGCTGCGTACGACCGCGCCACTCAGCTGCTCCCGTCTCTGACCGAGGCGTGGTTCCGCGCTGGCGCCCTGGCCTACACACTGGGCCATGTCGGTGAAGCGATCGGCTGTTTCCGCCGCGCGGCGGCGACCGGAGGCAGGTCCAGCTTCGGCCGCCTTGGTCAGGCGCGGGCGCTGGTCATCGAGGATCGCAATCAGGAAGCTGAACAGGTTTTGCGAGAGATGCTGGTGGCTGATCCGAGGAACGCCATGGCGTATGATCTGCTGGGCACCGTGCTCTCTGAACTCGGCCGCTTCGAGGAGGCCCGTGCGTGCTTCGAACGGACGGTCGCGATCGCGCCGCTGCTGGCGGGAAGCTACTACGATCTGGTCCGCTGCCGTCCGGTCACGAGCGATGACAAGGGGCTGCTTCAAGGGATGCAAGCCGCCCTGGCCACGCCGGGACTGGAATTGGGGCAACGCCTGCGGGTTCATCTCGCGATTGGTAAGGCGGCTGAGGATCTTGGCGACTACGCCTTGGCCATGCACCATTTCGACGCTGCAGACGCTGTGCGCCGCGGCTCTGCGGTGTTCGACTCGGCCGCGTTCTCCGGCGAGGTCGACCGGTTGATTGCGCGCTGCACACCCGAATTCATCACGCGGGCGCCCGAACTTGGCAGCCGCGACGTGACGCCGGTGCTGATCATCGGCATGCCGCGATCCGGTACAACTCTGGTCGAGCAGATCGTCTCCATGCATCCCGAGGTCGGGGCCGGCGGCGAATTGAATTTTTGGAACGTGCGCGGGGCGGCGTGGAACTGCTCCGGCGTGGACGAGGACGCATTTCTCGCCAAGGCGGCGGCAGATTACCTTGGCGTGCTGCGCGCGATCGCGCCGACGGCGGCGCGAGTGACCGACAAGATGCCGTTCAACTTTCTCTGGGCCGGGCTGATTCACGTGGCATTCCCGCGCGCAACCATCATCCATTGCCGCCGCGCTGCAATCGACACGGCGCTGTCGATCCATCAAACTCATTTTCACCCGAGCATGCCGTTTCCGACCGGAGGCGGCGAACTAGTCGCGTATTTCCGCGGCTATCAGCGGCTCGTCGATCATTGGCGGAGCGTGCTGCCGGCGGATCGCTTCATCGAAGTCGATTACGAAGAGCTGACCCACGCGCCCGAACCAGTTATCCGGCGGATCATCGCCGCCTGCGGCCTGGCGTGGCACGAAGCGTGCCTCCGCCCCGAATCCAATCCGCGGGCGGTGAAGACCCCCAGCAAGTGGCAGACGCGGCAGCCGATCTATCGCACGTCGGTTGAGCGCTGGCGACGTTACGAACCCTGGCTGGGGCCGCTGCGCGCGCTTGTTGACGACGGGGTACCCCCCTCCCCCCTTTAAGTTGCAAAATCCAGAAAACAAACCATTTATTCTGCGACAATGTGCTAGATCTTTGAGTTTAAAGGACTTAAACGCAAAATCTAGAGAACATAGGAGTTACGCGGGGACGGCTGTCCCATTCTGGAACTGGGAAACCTTTTGAGGACGGGGCTTATCGTCTGCTAAAGGTCCGGGCCACCCGCCAGAATTTTGCTCAAAAAAAATCGCTCGATTCCGCCCAAAATCCAGAAAACAAAGGACCGGGAAAAATTCTGCCTCGTAGATCTATGGTTCTTAAGGTAGTTACAGGCAAAATATTCTAAACATTGGGGTTAGCGTGTCTTTCCCAGGGCGATCTGTCGGGCCGGTTGCGCCTACGCTCTCTGGGCAGCAGAGCGCCGGACGAAGGTTTCGCCTTCGTCTGGTTGGTCAGACTCAGCAGACGGCAATGGCCAAGAGCTGCGTCCTAGTCAGGTTGTCAAAGAACGCGGTTATCTTGTAGATAACCCTTGTTGTTCTATAATATCAGCGGCGAGGGAATGAGATCAAGGAGAAAGTCGATGGGTCCTGAAGACGATTCCCGAAATGGGAAATGTAGAGTGCGCGGGCTGTATGGGGCTGATGGCGGGAGACGATCTATAGCTATGACATCTGGGGCTGTCTCTTCGGAATATGGCGAATCCCAGGTTAGCGCCCGAAAAACGGGTGTTGCCAGCCTGAATATCACGGAACGGGCGCGAACCTGGGGCACCGGGCCGGTAAAATAGGAAACGACTGATTTCGGAGTACTCCAAATGCAGTACATGATGACGCCCCTAGACTCGCACTACGACCGTGGCCTCGGCGCGACTGGAGAAGCGTTCATGCGGGCCGCCATGGTCGTCAAGGATCACGACAAGAACTCTCTGTTCTTTGAGACTCTGCCCCAGGGATTTCTCTTGCGACATGCGATCGAGCTGTTTCTCAAGTCTGGAATTGTAATCATCCACAGGAAGCTCAAACTTCCTTTTAACGATCAGTCGCCGACTTCAAACCCTATGGCTCGCCTTGCAAACGAGTGGAAACCCTTCAATCGCGTCCACAGCATTGCTGATCTGTACGCCTACTGGAAGGAACTCGTCGTCACCCACGAGCAAAAACTTATTGCCGTGAGCAAAAACAAACCTGACATGTCACTCGCACCTGAACTCGATGGTTGGATAACGCTCATCGAGCAGACTGACCCGGATGGTACCTACTACCGCTATCCCGCGATCCGCAACCCAAACGAGGACAAGGACAAGTCACCTTTCAAAGAGAAGACCCAGGAAAGTCTGTTTCCAAAGAAGCCCAGCGACAAGAAGGTCTTCGCCTTGGTGGTCGAGAATGAGGACCGCGAATTTGTGAGGGCCTATAGCTTCGATGACGAAACAGGAAAAGCGACCCTTGATGCGTTGCTCTCAGCCGGTGACTATCTCAGCAATTTTCACGCGATGACGCGATTCGAGTTTACTGACGGCTGGTAGCCGTGCGCGTCCGCCTCACCGTTCGACCTTCGCTCCGCTCCACAAACCTTCGTAGGTTGCCAGCATCGCTGCGAACGCGTCTGTGATCTGGGTCAGCGTTGTGGGCGCCGACTTGGCGCCGTCCTTGAAAGAAGCTCCCGAGTGGTAACATGCCGTCCGATCGACAATGAGGTAGCGGTCGTGGAACTTTTGGGCTGACCGAACTTGCACCTTTGCCGCTGTCTGTTGGACGAAGGCATCTACAGCCGAAAGGAGTGTGTGCAACTTTTCCCTGGCAAGTAGCCGCGTGGTTACGCCAGGTGGCACATGCGGTAGATAGCGCGAAACGAACTCGGCGTCCAGGTAGGGGTCGATGAAGAACAGATCTTGGTGGGACAGTTCGATTATTTTTCGGATTTCATCGAAGTAGTCGAATACCATTCCATGCTGCAAGGCCAGATTCACCGGTCCTAGCGTCTGCATTCGCAGATCATGTCTTGCCTGTTGGAGAAGTGTGAGCGTACTAGTGAGAGCCACGACGGCATCGCTTGCTGCTACCCCGTGGATTCTTTCGATATAGGCCCTCATTAAGCTGCCCATTTCCGGCTTCCACTGTTCCACGAGCGCCGACGCCCGGCCGAACCAGGCGAGGTTCTCCTCAGTCGCGTGTCGAATAGTCGGCCTAGGCGGCATCGTCTTCAGTATGTCCTCAGCCTCGACCAACAGTTGTTCCTTCGTCATGAACCGAGGATACCCCCAAACTCGTGAAATAACGTCGCCGTTGTGGGCAGTCTACTTCAGCCTAGGCCGAACGAAACCCAGCATTCATTTTCCCGAAGAGCTTAGTAAGTATGTTTTCCATCGTCTTCAGCTCTTCGAACCTAGCACCCGGAACGAGTCGGTGATTTCGGCGAGGTGGGCGCTCTCCTTTTTTGTTGTGAGTCGCCCGTAGGGGAATTTCGCAGTCGCTGATCAAAGGCAATGGTTCACCCGGACCCGCTCCGAACCAGAAGAAAGGACCCATATCTAGGTGGTCGGTTACCCGAATCCAGATCACGCAGCCACTTGGCTTGTCGGCGAGAGCTAGCGACACGGACACGTCACCTGGCCTCTTGGAGGTTCCAGTCTTGAACTGAATATGGCGTACAACCCGGCCCTGCGTCATCACAAGGTCATAGCCATGAGCGTCGAACTCAGAGCGCAACACTTCTACATCCACAATGCCGCTTCGCCAGAGGAGTCGTAGGGCATCGCCGACGAAACCATGTTCCACAATGCGTTCTCGCAACGTTGAATGTGTGAAATCGTTTTCTGGCATCCGGCGGCCTCAACCGAGCAGAATGTCCTTCGTCCTTAACTCCTTGATTGTATCTCTCTGGGCACCAGGCAAAATCCGCTCGCCGGCGGGTCTTTCTCTTCCTAGTCCCGATTTTTCCGTCATTACACGCCACACGTGCGATAATTCCTGCCTTCGCGGGGGCAATTACGATGGCAGCCTTTCTATTGGTCGTAATAGTCGGTCTGCCGATATGGATAGGCATTAGGGTGAAGCCGCCTGGCCCCACCGGATGGGAATACTTAATCGTCAACGTAACGGGAGAAATTGAAAAAATGACGAGGTCCCTTAATGACAGAGGTGTATGCGAGACCCTTAATGAAAGGGAACTTGTTATGATCTGGTCACCGCCGCGCGAGGACGATGAATGGGCGAGCGTTTTGCGGTCTTCTGTCGCCCAGTCTGAAGAGGAAGCCCGCGAGGTCAAGGTCGCCTTAGAGAAACTCGGTTTCAAGCCCCGCCGCCAGATTTACGCGATTTTCAAAAAGCGGGTTCCGGTGCCGAATCGGCGAGGGTGAATTTCTGTCTACAACGTAGTTGTGGTAGCGTCAATAAATGGCAGCCTTCGCGGCTGTCTTTTACTTATGAAGAAGGTTGGTTCTCATCCAATGCAAATGAATAAGCATCTGAAAGAAGCGGAATCAGCGCTACATCGCGTGTATAGGTACGGTGGCGGACTGACGAAGTCGGAGCACAAAGAGAAGAGGCTAGATGATGCAATCAAGGCAATACTGGAATATTTAAAGGAAGTGGATCAAGAGGCCAAGTGAGCCCGGTGCTCGTGCCCTCTGTCCCTATGCTCTCGTCCCTTGCTCTCGTCATGACTACTTGAACGTGATCATGCCGAACAGGCCGTCCTTGCCGCTGTTCGGGCCTGCGGTGAAATAGAGTGCGTTGGTCTTGCCGTTGGACGAGGAACCGCCGCCAAAATCAATGCCCCAGAGTTGGTCGATCTTGATCGGTTTGCCTTTCGAGTTCTTGATCGTGCCCACGAGAGCACCAGTATTAGGATTGAACCCACTGATTGTGCTGGTTAGATTGTTGTCGTTACCCACCAGCAAGGTATTGCTCAGTGGACCAAAATTCTTTGGAGCCATGGCAAAGCCCCAAGGCCGGTTCAACGGGTTGCCATGAATCAGTCGTTTCACCAGTGTCCCATTTTCCTGGAAGACGTCGACATATCCGCCGGGCCCACCGTTGACCGCCGCAAAAGATACATAAAGCATCTTGTTTATATCTTGCACATTGAAGGTCGAGAAGCCCTTGGGTACCTTTGGATCAGTGAAGGACTTTACGAAGTTGAAATTGCCATCGTAAATCTCGATTTGATTGCTATGGAAGTTGGCCGCATAGAGGAAGTTGCCCGACGTGTACGCAGTTACGGCGATACCGGTGTAGATTGCATTCTTGCCATGATTGTCCACGGCAACCAGTGTTGAAGAGCGATTGAAGTGCGACCATCCCTGGATGGAGCCGTCAAGAGTGGCGAAAAGAAAAGCAGAGGCCCAAGTATCGATCTGGAATTGGTTCGATCCGTTGTAGGCAATTCCAGTCGGGCTGCCAGAGCCAGTTCCGTCGTGGGTTGGAACGATAACCTTCAGAGACTGCGGATTTCCTGAGCCATCGTAGAGTGTGGACCAGCCGTTATTTTCATCGCTGACCCAAAAAGGCTGGCCGGGGCCATAAACCAGTCCCCAGGGGTTCTGTAGCAGCGAGTCGGTGTGCTTAGCTCCGCTCACATTGGCGGTGAGTTTCGTCAACGAGTAAGATTGCGCCTGGGCCAGGCTGGGAAGAATTCCGAGCGCAAGCCCCAGAACTGCGACTAGCGCGAGAAGCCGGTCGGGTTTGCTATTCATGTTGTCTCCTTGGTCAGATTTTCATGGACGGCTGGCCGTCCGATCTACAGCGTGTGCGTTGCTCGTGCCATTGGTTTGCGTATGGTGGGGATACTAGGTTCGGAGGGCCGTCGAGTTGTCAAAGAATTTTATGGATTCGATTAATTTTCCGTGAATTTTGCGGACGCGGGTATCGCCCGATCATGATCGGGAGCGGGGGGAAACATGACTGTAATAGAGACTCTGCAATAGTCGAGATGAGAGGCTATTTCCTTCCGCGCGCCAACCTGCCTAAGGTTTCGGGCTGAACCGTAATCACATCCGGGCCGGTGATCTGGCCTGCGATGATTGGCTTGTTGGGGACAGTCTCATAGGCGTAGCCAGTCAGGGTGCCGCTCACATCGTCGTATTGGCGATGGTGCCCAAGCGTGACGCTGAGTCTGGCCCAGCCGTAGTGAACTTTGCCGTGAATGACGAACTTTAGCCCCAAATATCGATTCCTGACACCGTTACCTTTGCCGACCCACGGGCCTACGTCGGAATACTGGCTGGTGCGGTCACGGTTGAAAAGCTCCAGTGCCATAAATGGATGATGAACGGGGAATTTGCGTTCTGGTCCGATTCGGGCGCCTGCGGGCAAAGCGGAGGCAGCAGAAAAAAAATAGCTACTGCGACTAAACCGTCTCCCGGCGACCGCGTTGTTCATATTGCGGTATCCGGATGCGTTGAGCCCTTCGAAGCACGAGCTGCCCACGTAATACGTCGTGCGCAGTACAAAATCCTTGATGCCGTCGTGATTGAGATCAATGTATAGGGGAAAGCCTGTGTGCGTCACTTGATGCGTTTCCGTATAGACAACTTTCGCCTCGGAGGCCCGGGCCAGCGCTAGCACACTCACTCCGGCTGCGCTTGCCACCAGGGCATACGTATTGAGTTGCCGGTTAAGGGAATCGGAAATTTTGAATGTCTTGCGGGGGTGGGGAGCGCTGGACATAAGTCTTCCTCCGAAGGCGTTCCATTATCCGTCCGGCGCGACAATCTGCGAGAAAAAGTTCAGCCCAATTAACGGAAAATTTACCTGATCGTCACAGAGCAGTCGTAGGTCGTCTGTAAAGTTATCGCTGGCAAGATCAGCCCCGCTCGTATTTCCACCCCAATGTCGCACAGCCGATCCCAGTTGCGTGATGAAAAAAATCCAAAGAGGAGAACGGTACATGTCTCGAAAAACGTCCCAGTTTCGAAAAATGTTTCGAATTAAGTCTCGAAATAAGTCGCGGATTAACCGTTTGCGTCCACTCGCCGGCCTGCTGGCAGCGGGGTTGAGCCTTCCGGGGCTCGCCGCTGCTCAGTCCAAGTATTATCCGACCTACGTCGCCGGCCCGCAGCCGAACGGCTCGTGGGTGGTCAGCGATGGCGCGGTTATCACGCCAGCTGGCACCCAAGTCGACCTCGGCATCCGGGTCCGCGCGAAGGCTATCGCGTTGAACCCCAATGTCCGCACTCACACCGCTGCGGTCCTCGTTCTGGGCGCGACGCAGGCCGTCGAAATATTCGACACCAATACCGGCAATGTTCTGCAGAACTACGCCACGTTCGGAGAGGATGCACAAGGCAGCTATGACGGCATAGCCTATTCGGCGGACGGCAAGCACCTGGTGTTCAGCCAGGACAGCAGCAATGTCACCATCACCAACGTCACTGCAGAGGGCCTGTTGGAAGACAACGCACAGGTCAGCGTGCCGCCGAACAATTCCTTCATCACCTGCTTTAAGAACAGCCCTCCGGGATCTTATGCCGTACCCTGCGGCACGTTCTATACTCCGAGCACTTCGTATCCCGGCAGTCTCGCGCTCTCACAGGATGGCAAGAGCGCCTACGCGCTGCTGAACCAGAACGATACGCTCACCCAGATCGACCTGACCACGGCTACGCAGGGTGAGCAGATCCGCGTCGGCAACGCGCCGCACAGCGTCTTGATCGACAGCAAGGGCACGACCGCCTACGTCAGCAACGAGGGTGGCCGGGCCGCTACGGAAGCGGATTTCCAGATCTGGTCCGCCGGCACGGAAATCGTCGCTGACCCGGTGATTGGCGCCGCGATCACCGGTACCGTTTCTGTGGTCGACCTGCCTTCGATGAAGGTGACCGCTAACATCTCGACAGGTCTGCACCCGACCGGGATGGCGTTCTACGGACAGTTCCTATTGGTCGCCAATACCTATAGCGACACTATTTCGGTGATCGACACGGCCACCAATGTGGTAGCGCGGACTATCAACCTTGCGCTGCCGATCGGAGTGCCCGGCCAAGGTCCGGCCTATGGCGCTGCTCCGAACTCGATTGCCGTCGATGCCGTTAATGGCGTTGCCTACGTCGCGCTGTACAATGCCAACGCGATCGGAGTTGTTAACCTGGCCAAGGGCGTGACGAATCCAGTCATGGGCATGATCCCGGTAGCCTATGCGCCAAGCTCGGTGGTGCTGGACAAAGCCAATAACACGCTTATCGTTGCCAATGACAAGGGCATCGGCACCCGTCTGTCGTACGAATGCGACTACAATGTCTGCGACTACAATACCCACCAGGACAATGGCACCGTCAGCATCGTCCCCGTGCCGCTTCCCGGGGTTTTGCAGGGGATGACGCAGCAGGTTATCTACAACAACCACTGGGATCTGACGGAAAATATCAAGTCTGCCTCCGGTGGCAACCCGAAGACGAAGCCGGTCCCAATCCCGGCCAAGATTGGCGACCCGTCGCTGATCAAACACGTGTTCCTGATCGTCCGCGAAAACCGCACCTATGATCAGGTACTGGGCGATGTGACCGCCGGCCATGGCGACCCCAGGTTGGCAGTGTTCGGCTATAACCCCGCGAACAAGATCCTGGACACGCCGAACGTTCACAAACTGGTGAAGCGCTTCCCTCTCTTCGACAATTTCTACGACCCGAGCCGCCAGTCGGCTGACGGTCACCAGTGGATCACCGAGGGCATGGCGCCCTACGCCGACGACGTCCAGTCTCCGGACTGGGTCCGCAGCTATCCAGGCGGGAACGCCGGCGATGCACTTGCCTATCAGAAGAAGGGCTTCCTGTTCTCGGAAGCAACGGCCGCCGGTCTGCCGCTGAAGCTCTACGGCGAATACGTCGAGAACGATACGTTCGCAACGAAGGACGGGGTTGAGCCGACCTGGAGCCAGTTTTTCAAAGACGCGAACCGTTTCTTGTCTGGGAAAGAGCAGACGCTGCACTATCAGAACGTGGTCCAGGCGGAGTCCTCTATCCCGGCCGTCTATAACCACCTCATCAAGAACTTCCCGCAGTTCGATCTGAACATCCCCGATCAGTTCCGCTACGCTCTGTGGATACAGGACTTCAATAATGACGTGAAGGCTGGTACGGTGCCCGCGTTGAGCATCCTGTGGATCATGTGCGACCACACCGGCGGCCCGCCGACCGTGGACGCCGAACAGGCCGATAATGACTTGGCGGTTGGGCGCATTATCGACTCCATCAGCCATAGCAACGTGTGGTCCTCGTCGGCGATCTTCATCGAGGAAGACGACGCGCAGAACGGCGTCGACCACATCGATGGTCATCGGAGTCCAGGTTATATCGTCAGCCCGTATGCCGTGCAGTACGGACCCACCCAACACTACTACTACACGCAGGTCAACATGACTCGGACGATCGAGCAAATTCTCGGTCTGACGCCCATGAACCAGTATGACCTCATCGCGACGCCGATGAGGACGGCTTTCGTCAACAATCCACCCAAGAAGAACTTCGCCCCGTGGACTCACTTGCCGAACCAGGTCCCGCTGGACCAAGGCGTTACGGCGGGCGCAGACAACCCAAAGGACAGCCAGAAGGTCAAAGCCCTGAGGGCAGGTTGGCTCCAGAAGAAGTCGGAGATCTTCGCCGGCAAACTGACCAAGCCCGACGCCGAAGACCCGGACACCGTCAACCATCTGAACTGGTACGAGGCTACCGGGTTTAAGCGGCCCTATCCCGGTGAGAAGACGGTCCGCCCCCCGAGCGACTTCAACAACGCGGCGCCCGCTGGGGACGCCGACGGGGACGGGGACGAATAAAACACGTTCCGACTGCAATGACCCTCTCCCCGATAAACCGGGGAGAGGGTTTTTTTGTTCATCCCTCAAACGCATGCGGAGTCTAATCACAGAAGTGCATTCAATCAACTCCGGCTGAGTGTTCAGGAGGGATAGCTTGCGTAACATCGCCCTTAGACTCAAAACCCTTCAATGAGCGCTATGGCCTGATAACAGAAGTTACATGCAGCTCGCTCTCAGCGTGATGAAAAAGAAGCCGCCCAAACATCGGGCGGCATTGGTGTCTTGGTTGCGATTCGGGACAATCCCATCGGATCGGGACTAACGCTGCAGAGAACCGCTGACAACCGTGTCCGGGTCCGTTTCAATCGCTAGCAATTGCTTCCCGTCGTCCACAACCACGATGCTGAAGTGCATTTCGGGGCGCCCCTTCGGCGTTATGGTAGCCCTGCCCCTGCAGTCCGTATCGACCTTGTAAGAACCGGTAACGGGCTCGTCTGCGAACGTGAAAATCGTGCCATCCTCGCTACCGGCAACGTGTCCGCTGATCACTCCGTCTCCAGAAGTGTTGACACTTAGCTTCAACTCACCGAGGAAAGCCACCGGTCCTGTGACCGGCGCGCCTGCGACGAAGACGCCGGTTGTTTGAAACCCAAAACTACCCTTAACTCCGGCATTGGTGCAGGTGGGGGAGCCCTGCTTCACGCCGGGTCCCGCCGCGGTCACGCCTGTCGTCTCGTTAAGGGACAAAAAACCTGTTGACGTAACCACAAAGGCGATTTTCTCCGACTGGCCGTCTAACGTGACTGTAGCCTTGACGGTGCAGTTCGGGGCGACTGCGTATGTTCCGGTGAGAGACACGGTTTGAATCACGCCGTCGTGGGATCCTGTGTCCGTTGCGGTAAACTTGCCTGTGGTTGGGTGAAACCTGATCTGGCTCACGGCAGTGGTAGGTTGCCCTGCCTTATCGGTGCCGCCGTGCAGAAACCCGTAAGTGCCACTCAGAGATGCGTTTGAACAGGTCGCCCAAGCAGCAGAATTAAGCGCAAAGCTGGCAAGAACAATCGTTAAAGCGATGCGAAACGTTTTGGAAATCATGGTGCTCTCCTCTTCCCTGTTTTTTGCTTGCGTTCGTCTATCTAGCCCGGCATCTGGCTGCCGTTGTCGGCTCAATCCCTTTTCGCGGGAGCGCGCCCGGTCTCAATAATCCCATGGGCTCGAAACAGTCAGCACTGCTGTGCCAGTATCATCGCAAGTACCACCCACGACGGAATATGCCCCTCGAATCTCACTTCGGTCAGGGTTCAAAGTTCCCAAGAACGTGATAGTGCCGTTGTCGGTCACAATCCCCAGAGCCACGGAGGTGCCGATGATAAAGCTGGCCGAGGGAAATGTTCCTGGTGTGATCGTTCCCGAACTAAAGCAGGACAGGCCGAAGGTCGCTGTTCCGGTGATGCCAAAGCTGCCCGCAGGGCTAGGGGTACTGGACTCAGCCTCGCTGCCCGTCGCGTCGAATGTTTCTTGTTTGGAGGTTGTAAAGGTGCCATTCCACGTGTTACCGATGAAAGGTACTCTGATACCGGTGACGCTTCCCTGGTCGCCATTTGCACAACCGCCCTTGATGGTATACGTCCCGTTGAAAGCGCTGTCGGTCCCGTTGACGGCATCGTTGCCGATAGTGCCCGTGAAAGTGATGACCTGTCCATCAGACGACGTGGAAGTGAAGGATATGTCGCTGCCATTCACCGTGCCGGTTAGGCCAATGGTGGACATGTGATCAAAACAATTCGAGCCGTCAAGGTGCACCGCGCCGCTTACCGAGACGCCGGATTGGGTGATACTGCCGGCAATCGTCGTCGGTGGTTTACCCCCGGTGGACGTAGCGCTGAACTGCCAGTTGCCTGCCGCGTTGAGACCCTGGGCCGGTGGATCTGAAGGTGGACTTGAAAGTGCAACTGAAGTTTTTCCCCCTCCTCCTCCGCACCCACAGAGTACAAGAAGGGCCGAAAGCAGCCATAAAGCGTGCGATAAGTGTTTCATGGACCTTGCCTCCAGTTCTGGGTTTGCTCAACGTCCGCAGCGGAATCCGCCATCCTCATCTCCTTGCCACTCTGCATCGGTCAGTAGCCTCTTACCCGACATTTGAGGCAAGCCTGCTGTGCCTGAAGCCAATCGGTTCCTGGTCGGTTTGGTTATCGTTTGCCACGACCGAAACCTCCTGTTCGGCAAGGCTCCACTCGGCGCGGATTCTGCACCTCGGCGCGGTGGCTTGCAATACACGTCATCTGACATTTGTCTGAAATCTGGGTGACACAAGGTAGGTTAATGATTCTAGGGGGCTTTAGGATTGTGCTCGAATTGCATGGTTGCGGTGTAGAATACTCGCCTCCTGCTAGATAGGAGCCGTCGGCCTTCATCGCGGAGTAACTTTAGCTAACGAGTCGAATTTGGCCACAGCACCCGAGCCCGCGACTGATCAGCCACCACTAACGCGCTTCGGCGACTTCGAGCTGGATCTGCAAACTGGAGCGCTCTCCAGGAACGGGACGAGCACTCGTCTGCAAGGGCAGCCGCTGCAACTTCTGGAACTCTTGCTGCAAGAACCCGGCCAGTTGGTCACGCGAGAGCAAATTCAGCAGCAGCTCTGGCCCGACGGAACCGTTGTCGAGTTCGAACACAGCGTAAACGCCGCGGTAAAGCGCCTGCGGGCTGCGTTGGGGGATGATGCCGACAAGCCTACTTTTATCGAGACAATTCCACGTCGCGGCTACCGCTTCATCGCCCCGGTCGAAAATAGTGTCCTGCCCGCAGGGGCTACCGTAGCTCCTTTCTTAAACCAGACGCATGCTCGGTACAAACGGCGCTATTTCGCAGCTGGCGCCGTCGCCTTACTTATCATTGCTTCCCTCGTTGCGTTGCGCGTCGTTTTGGCCAGGGCTGTGCTCACTGGGACCGACGTCATCCTCGTGGCGAACTTCGTTAACTCTACTGGCGATCCCGCATTCGACAACTCTCTCGATAAAGCCCTCGAAATCAAGCTCACCGAATCGCCTTTTTTGAGCATCTTTCCGGAAGCCAGCGTGCGGGCTGCCTTGGGGATGATGCGTCATGATCCCAACGAGCGGGTGACGCAGCAACTAGGGATCGAAATCTGCAAGCGTCATGGGCTCAAAGCTGTCGTGGTGCCCGAGATTGCTGCTTTCGGCAGCAGATATCTGATCACCTTGGATGCGATCGACGTGCATAACCAAAAATCCATTGCACGCCGGCAGGAGGAAGCAGAATCCAAGGACAAGGTGATCGCTGCGTTGGGCAAAGCGGCTTCGGGGCTTAGAAATCAATTGGGCGAAAGCCTGGGCTCTCTCGAAAAATACGATGCCCCTCTTGATCTTGCGACCACCAACTCACTCGATGCGTTACAAGCCTACCGAGCGGGGCAGGCCCAGTTTCGGATTGGAAAGACCCGTGAGTCGATTCCCTATTTCGAAAGGGCAGTCGAAATCGATCCGCAGTTCTGCTACGCCTATGCCATGCTCGGGCATGCCTACTTCAGTATTGGTGACGGGGAAGTTGCCCGGAAGAATTTTGCCAAGGCCTTCAGCCTGAAAGATGGCCGCGCCACGCAGGAAGAAAACTTTCAGATCACCGTCTTTTATCATTCATACGTCACCGGCAATCTGGAAAAAGAAATCCCTGTACTCCTCTTGTACCAGCAAGCCTATCCACGCAGCGTGGTTGCTGCCAATCGGTTGGGTATCGCCTATGCGATGAGCGGCAAGAAGGAGGATGCGCTTCAGCAATTCAACTGGGCTATTGCACATTCTGCCGTTCCCTCGGCGCAATACTATTCAAATGCGGCGCAGGCACTGTTGGTCCTGGACCGTCTTGACGAGGCTAAGAAACTGCTAGATCAATGGGGGCAGAAGGCGTCCTTGGCCCCATTTCAGAGGGAGATGCGTTACCGGATCGCCTTTTTCGAGAACGATACCTCCACCATGGATCGCCTTGCTCACGAAATGCCTCCTGATGATAGTCGCTGGCTCGAATTGCAGCTCCAGCTTGCATTCTTGAGGGGCAATCTCCAAAAAGTCCGTTCCATCAGCCAAGACATGGTTGATCAGGACATGCGTGCGAAGCAGACGGAAAGCACTGCTGACGACCTTGCCTTGCATGGCCAACTTGAGGCCTTTGCTGGAAACTATTCCCTGGCCTCGAGCCTCTGTCGGCGAGCGAAAGAGTTAAATCTGGATAGCGCTTCAGGCCTCTGGCGTTGTGCCGAGGCATTCGCATATGCGGGGGACGTGGCGGACGCTGAGGTCTTGACGGCGAAACTGGATAAGCTGTTTCCCGAGGACACAGTGCAGCAGAAGGTCTACCTGCCTATCATGCGCTCTAACATCGAGCGTGTGCGAGGAAACGCCGAGAAGGCCGTGGACCTGCTCGATCCAACCCTTCAATATCACGGCACCCTGGACACTAACTATCAACTTGCGCAAGCGTATCTGAGTAAAGGAGAACCCGACAAGGCTGCGGCCCAGTTGAAGGAACTCTTGGGCCATCGCGGATCTGGTTGGTGGCACATCTATGCTCCCCTTGCGCAACTCGGTATTGCCCAGGCGTATGCCATGCAGGGAGACCGCGAGAACGCCCGCAAAGCCTACGATGATTTCTTCATTACGTGGAAAGATGCCGATCCGGATATTCCAATACTCCGTCAAGCAAAAGCCGATTACAAGAAACGCACCCAGTAATCCGAGCCGCCAACTGCTAGGCGAGAGCGTCAACTGGCGATAAATCCCCATTACACTCAAATGGCGTCTAACTATTAGTTCCAATCCGTTCTGGGTAGCCACCCCCGCCTCATATTTAGTTCAGAACCCCGCCGGTTGTAGCCGAATTTTCCGTGAAGGACACCCCGATGCCGAGTCTGAGGCCCGTCAGTTCGGAACTTAGAACGTGAAGCGTGCTGAGAACTGCAGCACGCGCGGAAGGCCGTTTGGGCTGATCTCTTGGAGTGTTCCGAAATTACCCGGTCCTGAGTTGGGTATCAGATAGCAAGTTTGCTTCAGGCTCACGCCATCACCGCAATTGGTCCCGATCGGGTTGTATTGCAGCTGGTTGATCCCATTGCCATTCTGCACGTAGTAGTTGGCGTGGTTGAACAAATTGAACGCTTGCGCTTCAAGTTGCAGTACCTTGCCTTCCCTGAGTGAAAAGCTGCGGGCCAGTCCAACGTCGATCCTCTCCAACCACGGGCCGTAGAAGGAATTCAATCCAATCCCCGGCGTAGGGCCGGCGCCATTGATGCCCCCCGCGGTGTTTGCCGTGTCCTGGTTGAAGGCGGTGTCGTTCAGGTTGTCATTGGCGCCGTTGCAGTTGCTGAAGGACAAGGTCGAACTGGTGCATGCGGGACTCAACAACCCGGCGTACGGACGACCGGAAGAGAACTCCATCACGGTGCTCAGCATCCAGCCTGAAAGCAGCGCGCGGCCTTTCTCCGAACTGGTCAGTTGTTCGAAACCGGGACGGTAAACTCCGGCAACACTAATGCGATGCCGCTGGTCCAACAGCGAAGGAGCGTGAGTATTGCTGAAGTTGAATTGATTGTTGAAGTCCATTCCATCCAGCATGATGCTCTTGGCGAAGGTGTAGGAGAGTTGCAGAGAAAAATGTTGTGACATGCGGTGCTGCAACTGCACGAAGAAAGAGTTGTAATAGTTTTGCGCGGGACTGATCAGTTCGTTGATTTGGCCAAGGTTGGGGTTGATGCGGCCTTCGGTCACGAGATCGTTGTCCATGTTCGGCAGGGTGATGGCCGGTCCACTGCAGGGCGCCGTGGTTGCACCGGGAGGGCACGTGATGTATGTCGTCGCGCCTTGCAACGGATTCAGGTTCGCGTCATAAGCGCTGCCCGAAAGAAGGTGCACCGCGTGATTCCACATGGTGCCGATACTTAGAGTTGTATTCTCGAAAATCTCGCGCTCAATCTGCAAACTCGCCTGCAATATATAGGGCACCCGAAACCGCGGAGAAACCAGGGAAATGTCCGGCGAAGCCGCGAACAGGGGCGAATTGCCGGGGAGGATATTCGGGAAGGTCGGCTCCTGTTGGTTCGGCGGACCGCCGGTGTAACTGACGCTGGCCGAAGATTGCTGTGATGCCAGGCCGTTCGAAACCACCGCGTTCCGATAGTTCAGCCCGTTCATGTTGGTATAGAAATCCCCGAATCCTCCGCGCACTACAGTATTCGAAGCGGGCTGCCAGGAAAATCCGAGGCGCGGTGCCAGGCGTTGAAACTGGTTGGGATACTGCCCAGTGAGTGGGAACGCCGGATTTTTCGCCGGCTGGGGGTAGACCTGGAAGTCTTCGCGCAAGCCCATTTCTATGGTCAAGTTCGGCAACGCGCGAAAAGTATCCTGCACGTAGAAGCCATAGTAAGGCACAGCAAACTGAAAAGTCGGATTTCCCGCGGTCTGACTGAAGACGTTGTATTGGCCGAGTGCCAAATCCTCCAGATTGGAAAATTCATAACTGCCGAGGAATGACCCGAAGTCGACGGCCTCGTTCGGATCCGCGCCGCCATCGTTGTTGTCCGAATCCCATGCCCGATTGAAATCGAAGCCGAATTGCAGCGTGTGTTTGCCGATAACGTAGTCGACCCGGTCGGCAAGAGAGTACTGCCTTTCAAAGACCCTTCCCACCGAGAAAGGAGCGTTGCCTAGAATGAAAGCCGCCGGGCTATCCAGAATCAAGGTGGGAGTGTTTGGGGCCAACCCGGTCGGGGTCGAGATCTCGTTGTCTTGCGAAGTGCCGGCGTGAAATTCGTTCAGCAGGGTTGGGGAGAAC
>Ga0210395_10001073_pt1 | contig 21288 bp, 32 predicted proteins | sample IncBWH4OmetaG_FD_150861 | JGI IMG/M metagenome (GOLD analysis project Ga0210395, IMG submission 150861) | Forest soil microbial communities from Barre Woods Harvard Forest LTER site, Petersham, Massachusetts, United States - Inc-BW-H-4-O ...
AGGACGAGGACAGCCTGCCGCCCTATGATGTGCTGGACCGTATCCTCAAAGCCTATATCGAGGATTTGCACAGCCCGCAAGAGATCGCCGACCACTATGGGTTCGACTTGCAACTCGTACGCGACATTGCCCTGCTTGTCGACCGGACCGAGTACAAACGCAAGCAGGCTGCTCCGGGGCTGAAAATTACGTCGCGCGCATTTGGATTTGGCAGGCCTTTTCCGATTGCCCAGCGGTTCATTCCTTAAATAATGAGGTCCAACGTGACGAAATCACTGACTCTCAGAACGATACTTGCCCTGAGTTTTGTTGCTTCCCACGCGTGTGCGCAACAGCCGCAGGCTACCGCCGCCGCGCCGGCTCCGTCTGGCCAATTGCCGATCCAGAAGACGGTTGAGGCTTACCTGCGCAATCTCTATGCGTTCGGGGCTGACACGGCTGTCAAAGTGTCAGCTCCGAAGGACATCGGTGTGGATGGGCTGCAGGAAGTAGATGTCGAAGTAAAAATTGGGGAGAATCAACAGACCGGCAAGGTTTACGTAACAAAAGACGGGAAATATATGTTCCGTGGCGAGTTGTCGGAGCTCGCAAAGGATCCCTTGGCCGAGAATCGCGCAGGGTTGCAGACGAAGGATAGCCCCTCGCTTGGCCCTGCCAATGCGCCGGTTACTTTGGTGGAGTTCTCGGACTTCGAGTGCCCCGTTTGCCGGAGCCTGCACGATGCCCTGCGCGGACTGCTCCCGAACTACCCTCAGTTACGGGTGGTCTTCAAGGATTACCCCCTTGAGCAAATCCATCCTTGGGCGCGTACAGCAGCGCTTGCTGGCCGCTGCGCTTACCAGCAGGCTCCCGCGGCCTTCTGGAAAATGTACGACCTCATTTACGATAGTCAGGACGTTATCTCGGCCGAAAATGCGTGGGGTAAGATGACGGACTTTGCCGCCCAGTCTGGGCTGAACGCGGAGGCGTTCAAGGCGTGTATGGCCAGCCCGGAGGCTGGAGCTGCCGTTGACGCGAGCCGCGCTAATGGCGTCCAGCTCGAAGTCGGCAGCACCCCGACGATGTTCGTGAACGGCCGAAGAATTGTCGGCGCCGATACGCGCACGCTCGAACAGTACATCAAGTACGAATTAGACCAACGCAAAGCGCAAAAAGCCACGAGCAAGAACTAAACAACCGTAAGCGACGAGAGGGGAGAGGCTAACCCGGAGGGCAGAATCCAGGTTGGCGACGAGGCAGGCAATTTACACCGATTTCCTAGTTAACATAATATTACTTATCAGACGCTGTGTCAAGAGAAATCTTTGGCTATTTTGGGGTTTTCCACTGCTTTAGGAGACTACTCAGGAGGAGCTCCGGCTGGCGCGGGGGGTGCGCCAGCCGGATGGCGCTGCGGGGGTGGTGCGTTTGGGTGCAGCGGATTGAAAACCAAATAGTTAGAAGACTTTTGCTGGGCGCTGTGGGCCGCGCCCTCGGAGGGTTCACGGACGCTCCGGATTGTTGGGCGACCATCGGACAGCGCGTACGATGAATCGATCCCCTACAGGTTTTATGCGTGGCGGCGATTAGCGGGCGGCCTTGGCGGCGATGGCGCCAGCAGCGGCGCCTATGGCGAACCATTTGCCCGCGCGGGCGATGCGGCGCAGGACGCTTCCCCCTTTGGCGGCGCGGACTGCGGCGTCTCGCTCCTTGGTCAGCGCGGCGGTCTTGGTCTTTTCGTCGGTCAAGTCGCTTTGGTAGGCGGCTAGTTTGGCCTGGCAGGCTTTGCAGTCCAAGGCGAAGTCGTACAGGGGCTTTAGATCGGCTGCGGGCAGGATGGCGTCTGCGGGTTGGCCCGATTTAGGTCTTGGGTTGTTTGGCAGAGTGCTGATTTGGCCGGGAGCTTGTTTTGCGGTTGAGTTTGGGGCTGGGTCCGTCTGTGCACCTTCTGTTTGCAGCGCGATGGGCACAGGGAGGGATAAGGCTCCTGGGAGATCCTTTAGGATTTGCGCTGGGCTGACGGTTGCTTGTTTCTGGGCGGCGATTTGCGCGAGAGTCTGATTTAGGAGTGTGTCGCGGTCATGTTGGCTGGCTGCGGCGTCGGTGATCGTTTTCTGGGCGGCGGCCAGTTGGGAGGCAAGTTGGGCGCGGTCGCGGCGGTCGGCTTGCCAGGAGACGTAGATGGTGAGGGCTAGTATCGCAAGGACTAGAAATTCTATGAGTTTTAACCAGATTCTGGCCGACATATGGACCTTCCGTTTTCGCGACACATCGTTGTTGCACGATTCGGCGATCAGCGCGAGGCGAAGACGGGCACGATGAATCGTGCCCCTACAAATTCGCGGACGGGCTTGGTTACAGATAGTGGGCGCGGCGGGCCAGGATTTGGGCGGGGTAGGCGGGATTGCCGCCGCCGTTCCACGCTAGTAGGCCACGCGTCGAGTCGCCGTCCATGGCGTCGAGTTTTTTGCGCAGCAGTTTGCAGCCGATGGCCAGGGATTGTTCGGGATCGCAGAGGGCGGAGAGGAACGTGCCGTCAAAGCCCATTTCTCTGGCGACCTGACCCATCACTTGCATCAGACCCCAGGAAAAGCCGCGAGCGTAGGCCTCGGACGCCGTGATTTTGTTATTTGTGAAGAGATGCGCGACGTATTTGGCGAAGAACGCTGGTTCGTAGCGCATCGACCAAGGGTTCCAGGCCGATTCTTGCTCGATGACGGCGCACACCAATGCGGGGTCCAGCGATTGTGCGGCGGCAGCTTTGCGCGCTAACGCGACGAGTTGTGGAGGCGTGGTCATTGATGAGGTAGAGGAAGTAAGGGAAGTAAAGGAGGTAGAGGATTCGGAAGGCACTGATGAGCCGCGCCGTTTGCTCGATGTGCTCCGAAGCACGCGCTTTTTGTCCTTTACCTCCTCTATCTCCTTTACTTCTTCTGTCTCGGCAAAAGCTGTCTGCGCGTCTTTGCGAAAGCCATCCGCGCAAGCAACCGCGCGGAAGTTGAATCAGGATTAGTCGTGGCGCCGGTGACCCTGGAATTCGACGAAGCGCACGAGAGGCGGCTCGCTAGGCTCAATTCCCTGCTTCCGCGCAATGGCGTGCAGCGCCGAATAGATGTGCGGCAGATGATTTGTGGCGATGTCGCGCACAAACGCGCGCACGATTTCGTCATTGCGCATGCGGCGATGAAGCCAGCGCAGGAAAAGTACGAATTGCACGCCGACGGGAACAAGCGCGGCCAAAATGGCGGACCAGTGGATGGGCATGTTGGGGCCTTTGGGAGGTAGAGGAAGTAGATGAGGTAGAGGAGGTAGAGGATAAGAGGCCCCGGATATTAGCGGGCGCGATTGAGCGAGCGGGCTCTGAATCCTTTACTTCCTTTACTTCCTCTACTTCCTTTACCTCCTCTACATCAAGGGATGGATAGAAACCTCTAAGGCCTAGAACAGCGCGCTGGGCAAAGCGCCAAGCGTGGAGCCGAGTCCGGAGCCGAGCGAGGTGAAGAATCCGGCGCCTTGTCGGCCGGCATTGGCGCGCACGTTCAACAACTGCGAAGGAATGCCGAGGGTGCGGCCGAGGAGGTTGGAGTCCACTCCGAAGAGGCCGGAAAGGCCTTGCAGAGCGGACATTTGGCGCTGAAAGGCCGTGTTGGTGAAAGCGAGCTGGTTTTGCTGGGCCTGATTCCCTTCCGCGACGGCCTTTTGGCGCGCGAGATCGTCGGTTAGCTCGCTGAAGCCGGCGGAGTTGCCAGTGCGCGCGACGCGGTTCGCCGCGGATTGTTGCAGCGAATCGAACGCGCTGGCGATCGCGCCCTGGGATTGTCCGGTGACGGCGGCTTTGTCCGCGGAGCTCAGGCCCGGATTGTTCAGGATACTTTGAAATTGCGAGCTGAGCAGATTGCCGGTCTGCTGCTGCTGATTCAAGAATTGCTGGTTCTGCGCATTGATGTTGGCGAGTTGCTGATCGGTCAGATTTAGCGTTTGCGTTTGTGCGCGTCCCATGGGGCCTCCGAGAATTTGGGAAGTTAATGAAGCAGAGGAACTTAAGGAGGTAAAAGGTTCGGAATAGCTAACTTAGAACTAAAGTGGAACTTTAACTTCAACTTTCACTTTAAATAAGCCAGGACAGCGCATTCTTTCGTGCTGAATTCTCGCGTGGCCTGTCGGTTCTCCTCTGTCTACGTTCTTTGCTTCCTTTACCCTCTTTTGTTTCCTTTACTTCATTTTGCTTAAAGCTTTGCTTTAAATAGTGACGGTGACTGTAATCGTCGCGGGGTCGGTTTGCGCGGCGGTCACCGAGGCGGTTGCGAGGCGCGCCTGAATGGCCGCTACCGCGGCTGCGACCGGCGCGGAGTCTTGCGTATCTTCGGTGTCGAAACTGAACGTCGCCGAGAGATGGACGGAGTCGCTGGGATTGAAATCCCACGAGGCGGAATTTGTTGTGCTGGGCATGAGTTCTCCTTTACGAACTGGAACTGCCTGGGGTGCAGGCCAATCTTTTGCAGTACGGCGTCCAGTCGTCGTCGCGGTTCCAGCCGAGCTGCGCGTTGCGTTTGCCGAACTTGCGCGCGATGGGCGGCGGCAGCCAGGCGTGAACGTCTTCGAGGCCGCGTTGCCAGGCGTCGCGCTCGGTGGCGGCGTGTAGTTGGAGCAGCCATTGCCAGCGCTCGCGCGGAGAGCCGGCTTTTGGATCGAGGAGCAGGTACGCTTCCGCGGTCAGGCGCAGAAGCGCGGCGCCGATGATTTTTTCTTGCGGAGCTGCGTTTTCGTCGCCTTCGTTCTCCTTTTCCGCGTTAGAGAGAATCAGTTTTGTAACGAAGAGCGGGTTGCTCAGGTCTGGCAGCGGGTACGCAAAACCTTGGGCCGCGTGAATCGCGCCTAACGCGGAGAGATCCGATTCCCGATATTCGCGGACTTGCATCTTGGTGGCACAGGCTTCAGCCTGTGCTAGGAATTGCTTGTGACCACTGGGAATACATAGCGAAGCGGAAGAAAATCGGCGAGACCTGCGCGACGTCATAGGCAGTGCCCGAGCCGCGGCCCAGGTCGCCGCCGTCGGCGTTGTAGGAACCGGCTTTGCCGCCGGGATTCACCTGCAACGGCAGGCGCATGTTGCGGCTGGAAACTTTCTCCACGTCGCCGCGCTGCTGGATCATGGTGAGTAAAATGTCGTCCCGTTCATAGAGCAGGGGCACTTTGTCGCGCACCTTCTCGAGCTGCAACGCGACGACGTTCGCGTTTGCTTGTGCTGGCATCTGTTGTTCTCCTTAACTTTCAGGTGGCCGCGAAACGGCCAACATAATTGCGGCGTTCCCGGTAGCCGCAGCTTCGCGGCAGAGAATCGCGCAGGCGTCTCTTGAGAAGGCGCCGAAAATTCGTGATGTGTACTTGTTGGCTAGGCTTCAGTAACTGACGCTTGCCGGTTTGCGCAGGCTCGGATTAACTTGGTTTCTGGGGAACCCGCCTGCCTCGAACCGCATGCTGAAACTAGAAGGCATCATTCTGTTTCTATTGGTGGCTGGTCTCGGCATGTACTCGCTGCGGTTTTGCTCCAGCCGCTTCATGATGCTTCGCCGCTCGAAATCCTTCACGCCCTATCTCTACGGGATTGGCGGCATCCTCTCGTTGATGCTGATCACCCTGGCTTTTTTCGCCATGCTCTTGGTGTTCCTTGGACCGCTGCACTAACGCGAATTTCGCACGTCACGAATCGAGGATCTGCTCGTCGCTCAGTTTGCGATAGTCGACGCGTCCTTTGGACGGCGGTCTCTCGTTACTTCGAGCTGAGCGCGCAGGTTGCTTGTTTGTGCCGTCGTGCGCCTGTGAATTCCCAGGTACCTGCGCTGCGGGAGTCAGTTCCCTTCTCCCAGTGGCCGAGTCGGATCTGGCGTTTTTGCTACGATGCGCTGCGAGTGTGGTTTGGGTCCAATCGTTCAGCGCGCGTTTTGCAGCGGAGGGAACAAGCTGCTGCGCTCGTTCACTGATCAGCTTGACGACCTGCGCGCGTGTTTCGCCGTCGAGGCGTTTTGCCGATAATATTTGCGTGACTTGTTCGCCGAGCTGCCGGTCGCCTTGCAGCGCTTTCTCGATGTCCTGCCGGATCGCGGCGGTCATGCGTCCCTTGAGCGCCGCACCATCCGCTCTTCCCGCCGCAGGCAACGCCTGCTCCAGCGTGCGCTCGATCGCGCTGCCTACACTGCGTTCCAAATCGTCATTGGCTGCTTTTTCAAACGCGGCATACGCGGCGAGCTGCGCCTGTTGCGTCGAATCTTGTTGTTGCGAGGCCGCAGCATGCAGCTGCGTTGTAGGGGCGGGGCTTGCCCCGCCCGGCTGCGCTGCGCTGTTTTGAGCCGTGGGCGACCCAATGGTCCTGCCTACCGCTGACGCAACGCTACGCGCTTTTCCCGGTTGCTCCCCCGTTTCCAGCGAGCAACTCGTTGCGCACCGCTTCGTCTTCGATCGAATAGAACGCCCACGGCCGAAGCCACGTGCGGTCAAACGTGATCAAGTTCATCAGCGCGTCGCCGGGATGGATCGACGGCAAGCCTTGCTCGACGCTCAGCCGCGAAACGCGCGCGTAGACGTCGTCGGGGCCTTGCGAAGGCGCAGCTTCAATTTTGTTTGCAGCGTGCGGGTAGGCAGCCTTCAATTTTGCACGATGCACTTCCGCTTGCCATTGCAGGTACGGGTATTCGTGCATTTCGTTGGCCCAGACGGGGGTGTTCAGTTCGAGGCCGCCAGCGATGGAGATAACTTCCTGGCCGTTGGGAACGCGGCGCGTTCCCATAACGCGCGGCACGGTGACGCGCTCGGCTTTGCGCAGATTTGCCTCTGTCATCGTCGCGCCGCAGCCGGGACACTCCAAATCCCCTGTAGGGGCGGGGCTTGCCCCGCCCGGTGATGCTTCGCCACCATATTCTCCGGGCGACCCAAGGGTCGCCCCTACAGGCCCCAAAGGGGCTGGAGTTTCTTTGCCGCACTTCGGGCAAACATACTTGTCTTCGGCGAGCGGAATCTCGAGCGCCGCAAGCAACTGCTCTTCGTGAAAACCGAAGCGCTGTCCATCGGCGACATAACGCACGTAGGCGCCAAGCTTTCCATCGGTCCACAGAAAATACCCAATCGTGCTGAGCAGATTTTCGACTTCATTGTTCCGCTCGATCAGATCGGCAACGTCACTGGCTGCCCGCGCGGCGCCGATGTCATCGAGAGACTGCGCAGACTGCGGGTAGAAGCGCACGCTCGGGACATCCTGCGATAGCACGGCGATGAACGACAGTCCGAATCCCTGGTAAAAATTCGTGACGAACTGATACCGCGGCATTTCCTCGAGTTCGCGGTCGTTGCTAGAGCGGTTCTCGTAAGGCAAATGCCAGTTCATGTCGTTCGGGTTCCACCAGGCGTATTGCAAGCGTGTGCCAGGAGGCCGGGAACGCCCACACGAACCCGCCGACGCCCAGAACCTTCAAGACGTAGTCGAGATGGATCGCGTTCGTAAGCGTTTCCAGGAAAGACTGCTGGGGGACACTAACTAAGCTCATCTGTTTGCTCCTTCTGCCGCGCGTTTCGCAACGGCACTATCGATATCAATTACGATCTCCGGTGCTTCTTCTGTGGTTGCGGTTGGACCCTTGCCGTATTTCATTTCCAACAATCGTTCCGACATGCGCTGCGCGATTTTCTCGTCCGTCGATCTCACGAGCCTTGCACAAGCCTTATAGAGATCGACGTGTTTGTGCATGGCGTCTACAAATCCTGCCCCGTCTGCTGGTAGAGGCTCCGCGCCTGGCGGAATATCCACTTACGTTTCTGTGTCTGTCTGCGAGTTCACGTTTTCGTTCGTGCCCTTGTTCGTGTCTTTGTTGGCGCCTTTGTTCGTGTCTTGGTTCGCGTCTTTGTTCTTGTCTTTGTCGCTTAGGGCGCGCGGCGTTCCCGTACCGGCACGGTTTGTGCTTCTACCGCGCTGACGCTTCGTTCCACCTTCGGGGGGCGGAGCCACCTCAGCGCACGCACCGCGTTCCGTACCAGCCGCAGCGGAGGATGCGGCGGCCGCAGAGGGAATATCGCGTGCATCGTCAGACGCAGCCTTGCCCATTTCCAGCGCGGCATCCATGTCCTGTGCCGTGTGGGAAGGTGAAACGAGACCATGACCGTTCACTTTCGAGGTGCTCGTGGAAGTGCTCGTATCATGGCCATTGCTTTTCATTTTTGGAGTTTTGCTCCGTTTTACCGGGGTAACGCCGCGCGTCCGGCGAACTTTTTCTCGCGAACCGTGGTCGGGCGTCGTTTCAGAGCGTTTCGGGCGCTCCGGCGACTTCTCGATAGTCGTTGCAGAGTTCACAGCTGGTCCGCTCTCAGGCCGCTATCGGGTATTGCTTTCGCGCCCAAAGAACTACGCGATCGCAAGGAACATGGGCGAGTTCGCAGATGAGTGTCAGTATTTCTTCTTCAAGCGGCTCATCGGCGCGAAGAAACTCGCGCGCACAACTCCGTTCGAGCGGCTCTGATCCGTCAGCCAAAAGCGGCAGTTGAGCATCCGTGTAGACTTGCCCAAGCACCGCGCGCCAGAGCTTCCGTTCGGGCGTCAGTACCGGCTCGGTTATCCAAATGGCGCTGTTCGTTTTCATGAGGGACCAATCCCAAGGACCGGGAACCAACCGTGGTCCGTGATCTGTGGCCCGTGTCCAGCAAACAAATGAAACTGACGGTGCCCGGCTTCGCGCCGAGCGGCTTTCACAGATCACCGATCACGGAACACTGGTCACGAGATACGAATCGGGGCGGATCGCGATTTTCTACGAACTAGACCAGGAGTTTTGCGGTCAGGCCGCTCCCGCCAGTCGACGAGCTGAACTTGATGCGCAAGAATCTCGCCTGCACACCTGTGACGGTGCGCGCTTCGCCCGCGGTGTTCGTCGTGGTATCGATGGTCTGATACTCGGAGTCGACATCGGCCATGGCGCCTTGCAAAACGATGCTGACCGCCGTCGGCGCCGTCCCGAAAATCGTTTGCCATCGCACGGCCGTGCCGGTATCCGGCTGGCCCGCGTAACTGGGAAGCGCAAACTGGCTGCCCGCCTGGGCGCTGCCGGGAAACGCTTCGTTGTTGAAGCTAAAGCCCACGTCACCGGGCATGAGCGAACTCGGTGGAACCGCGTTTTGATAGCTTGGCATTTTGGCTCCTTTTTATGAGCGACACTTTTGTGCGCGACTTGTTTGCGCGCGAGTCGCTTCGGAAATCGTTGGTGTAAAGACACTTCGGCGCCTGCGTCCGTGGCAGCGCGAAACTTGGTCGACTTTTTGCGGGAATGAGGCGCTCCGAGGGGGGCGCGAAAAATCAGCCCTAAAAGCAAAACGCCCCGGCATCGCCGAGGCGTACTTCTTCACGAGGGACAGAATATCACATTTCAAATATTTGTCAAGAGAAATCTTTAAAATTTCTCACTTTTTCTTGACTCCCTTTGTTTTCAAGAGCATAGTCGCTTCTTCCCCCGGGAAGTTTCCCACCTGAACGTCAAGGAGGTCCGCAATGCCACATTATTGCCACCAAGTCACCTACACCAAGGAAGCCTGGGCCCGTCTCATGGCCGATCCGCAGGACCGGCTCGATATCGTTCGCCTGCCGATCGAGAAGCTCGGCGGAAAACTGCACTCTGCGTTCTTTGCTTTTGGTCCATTCGACGTCATCGCCATCACCGAGATGCCCGATAACATGTCGGCTGCGGCTATCGCCATCGCATTCGCTGCGGGCGGCGCGGTCGCCAACATTCAGACGACGCCGCTGATGACTGCCGCTCAGGCCGTCGAGGCTATGCGCAAAGCCGGCACCTGTGGGTACAAATCCATCGTTGCTGGACGCGGAGCGACGGCCGCTGGCGCCTGATCGCCCCGAGCAGGCTTTAAGCGACGTCCCTAACTGGCTCAAAGCGTCCGCGTTTTCTTCCTTCAGGCCCAAGAGGCGATTGTGTGTCCCGATCCCCCGCCCCTCGGCGACAAATAGAGACGTAGGGTACGCCGGAGTTTTCCTCAGCCGCGCGTAGCGTAATCTTCTCGACTAACACCTATTGGATAGTTTATAGTCCGGTCACTCCAACTCGCCCCCAGCCGTGACGCGGAGCAGTTCTAAGAGGAGCTACGATGATCATCGGCGAACGCCTCCGCGTGCTACGCGAGGAAAAAAAACTCTCCCAAGGCGATATCGAGAAACGAACCGGCCTGCTGCGCTGCTACCTTTCGCGCGTGGAAAACGGCCACACTATCCCGGCTATCGAGACACTGGAAAAACTGGCCCGTGCGCTGGAAATGCCGCTCTATCAACTTCTTTACGATGGAGACCAGCCACCCAAGCAGGATGTTCCCGCCGCCTGGATCGAATCCAAAGACAATGGCTGGGGCAGTTCCGGCAAGGACTTGCGCTTCCTGCGGAAGCTGCGACATCTGTTGAGCAAGATGGAGCCGCAAGACCGCACGCTGCTTCTCTTCACCGTGCAACAGATGGCGAAGAAAAGGAAGGCGGCGCCAGCGGCGAAGCCGGTGGCTGCCGCGGCTGCTGCGGCAAGTGCGGATTGAGCCGGAGGCCGAGAGTTCGGATCGATACTTGCAGCACTCTTTCTTCGTCGGAACTGGTTCGGGTGGCGGTTTATCGGTCGTCAAGCCTGTGCGTTTTTGAGTCCGATACTTTCGCAATCGCACGTCACCGCCTCGATGAAGAGTAAGCGGTCGCAGAAGTTCTTTTTCTCCCGCACTTCTTGTGCGCAGCGCTCTGCTAGACTTTACGTGTGAGCTCTCCGATAGCGGCGCCACGCTTGGCGAATATCCGTCTGCATCCCATCAAAGCCTTCGACCCTGTCTCGGTGAACGAAGCTCGCATCGGGCCCAATGGCGGCCTCGAGTTGGACCGCGTCTGGGCTCTTTATTCCGCCGACGGGCGCTGGGTCAATGGCAAGCGCACTGCCGCCATGCACCTCATCCGCGCGGCGTATGCTCCAGATCTTAGTTCCGTGACGCTTACGGTTCCCGGCGACAGGCGCGACATTCCCGCAATGACGTTTGTTTTCCCAAGCGACACCGAAGGCGCGGCAGAGTGGTTCAGCATGTACTTCGAGCAGTCGATTCAGGTGCGCTACACGCGTGAAGGATTTCCCGATGACGGCCTCGCCGCCGGTCCGACGATTGTTTCCACCGCATCGCTAGAAGCAGTATGCAAGTGGTTTCCTGGAATGGCGCTGGAGGAAGCGCGCCGGCGTTTCCGCACCACCCTTGAAATCAACGCGGCAGGCTCTGGTGGCACGGTCGAGAGCCTGCCGCCATTCTGGGAAGATCAACTCTTCGGCGAGACTGAAACCTGCGTTGTGCGTTTCAAGATCGGCGATGTCGCCTTCGAGGGCAGCAACCCCTGCGCGCGCTGCCCAGTTCCCTCTCGCGAATCGCAAACCGGCGTCACGAACGACGGCTTCCAAAAGCGCTTCACTGAACTTCGCCGAGAGCAACTCCCGTCATGGGCGCCCGCCGAACGCTTCGATCACTTCTACCGCCTCGCGGTCAACACCCGCGTCCCCAGCACCGAATGCGGCAAACTCCTCCGCCTCGGCGATCCCCTCATGCTTTGACGCGATCGTGCAGATCGAGAGCGATCATAAGCGTGGCCTCTACCAGAGATATCCTGTGTGAGCTCATCTGCCCGATCCTTTTCGTCAGACGATTCTTCGAAATGGCGCGCACCTGCTCGCACAGGGCGACGGAATTCTTTGACAATCCCGCTTCCCCTGCAGGGATCTCGACGTGCGTCGGATAGAGGCGCTTCTTGTTTTCTCGACTGGTGAGAGGAACCACGATGACAATGGGAGCGTTGGCATTGAGCGCGTCGCGGCTCACGATGAGCACTGGCCGCGTCCCGCCCTGCTCCGAGCCGGAGATGGGATCCAGGTTCGCTTGGTATAGCTCCCCGCGAACCATTCAAGCCCCGATCAAATCGCGCTCGGAAAGCTCGATCGCTTCGGCATCGCTCGCGGCGAACTGCTTTGCAATCATCAGTGCCTCGCGCTGATATTGCTTATCGTCAGCCATGCCACGGAACGCGTCATCAATAGCCTTTCGCTCCACGGCTCGCACATACGCTGCAACCGCGTTCACGATAAAGTCGTTCACGCTGCCCGCCTGCTCTCGTTCGACGTGGCCCTTAACCCGCTCGTAAAGGGGCCTCGGCAACCTCAAGGTCGTCTGCATGATTCGAGCGCTTCTTGACGCGCTACCGCGAATCGCTTGTCGCTTCGCTTTCTGATTTCGCATATTGATATCATATACGCAGTCATTTGACGATTGCAAGATCTGTTGGCGGCGGGGCGGTTGTTCATTCCGTGCCGCCAGCTTCTAGGCAGCCTCGCTAAAATATTTCCGTGGGGGAAACATGCCGCGGCGCAGCAGCTCTTTGCCGCAACGAAGCCGCACTTCTTCCGTCCAGTTCACCCAGCTGCGTTCGCTCAAGCCGAGAAAATGCCGAGCATTTTCGTACGGCGCAAGCCCGAGGTAGTACAACCGAAATAGCACCATGCGCGAAGCCCAATCCGGCCCATCGAGCGCCTTCTGCCCCGCCAGTGCGAAGTCCGCGACCCATTCGTTGATCCGCGGACGAAAGTCCGGCCTCCATCGGAATTTCCCTGTGTCCTTCCAGTTCAACGCGGAAATGCCGCGCTTGGACTCCAGCACTTCGCGTGCGCCGCGATAGACTTCCCAGCAGACATCAAACGCCAGTTCCGGTTTAACGCTCATGGCTCCTCCGCCGCAACGCACGCTCTGCGCGCTTCCTTCATCCGCTCTGCATCGCCCCCGCGAAAACCAAGCGGTTCAATAACTCGCCGCTTGCAGCGCCCGCCGCGCCGTACGGCGCCGGTTCCGCACCCTGCGAACCCGCACGCGCCGATGCTGCAGCACCGAGTATTCCCACACGGTGCCAAAGCCCTCCGCGCGCATGGCCTTGTTCACCGTTCTGCAGCGCTTCGCCACTTCGTACGCCCCGAAGCGCGGCTTTCGCATATGCCGCAATTGCGCCGAAATGCTCGCCGGCGGGTAGTGCGTCAACTTCGCCAGCTCGTCGAGCGTCAACCATGTGGCGCACTGCCCCGCGCTGAGCATGACGTCGCGAATCACCTCCCGCTGTTTTCGCAAAATCACCGGCCTTGCTTCTGTTTGCTTCGTCCTCCGCATCGCATCGCCTCCTTCCCTGCTGTTCATGTTTCTTTCGCAGGAAACTCATCGTCATTTCGGTCTACGTCGCCAGGCGCGTTGTTTGTACCGGTCCCTTGTGACTCCGGCGGGATGACCTCGTCACCGTCATCTTCTTCAGGATCCGGCGGCCAAGCGGTTCGGTCGGGATCCTCGTAGTCCCCCGCGCAGGCGCTACAGGCCCGCAACGGCTGCGGCGAAGCATGAGAATCACCGCAAAAGACATGTCGAATCAGCTTTGGTCCCATGGCCCTCTCCGCTCCAAGCTGGAAAGTTTTCCACAGATTTCCACAGAATATTACCTATAAGTACTAGTGACATGAGTTACTGTACACATAATATGCGCACCGTTCCCTATCGGAGGTCCAATGACCACCCGCTCCGCCCAGCCACCCTGGGAGTTCCTTCTTTCCGCTTCGCGGAACTCTCTGCAAAGTTTTGAGTTGTCGCGCCTCGCGCATGCCTCGAATCTCCGCAAGGAGATCGCCGCCCTGCTCGATCTTTGGATGGAAGAAAACGCTGCCGCCATGTTGGCGCGCTGGCTTCTGGAACAACGGGAGCGTTCCTCCCGGGCCCCGGACGTGCTTTCCGCCGGCGATTCCCGCAACAATGGCGCGCATTCCGCGTCCGATAATTTTCTTGCGGATCGAGGCGCCTCGCAGCCCGTAAACCGCGGCCCATCCTGAGGTTTTGCGTGGATGGTGCAGCATAGTCGCCGCTCTTGCGCTAAATGTGCCGCCGACTCTCTGTTTGGCCGCGCTACCCAGACGTGTGCTCCGCAGAGCCCGCGCAAACGTGCCCACATCTCTCGCGTCCATATCGCGCGCGAAAGCTCCCCACCCCTGCGTCCACCCACCCGCCCCGTTCTCCATCGCGCCCCCCTCCAATCCAAAGCCGCCACGGACTTACGTCATGGCTACTTTCTATTAGTTATCGGGCGCAATTACTGGAGAGCAGGCAGGCGAGTGCTACACGAGCGGACAGAAAAACAGCGAACGTCTTCAATTTCAAAGATATAAGCAGGAACTAGGAGCTGAAGGATTTACCTGCCAGCAGCAGGAGCGACCGGGAGTTTTTCGAGAAGCTGTTCTTTGCGGTAGATCAACGAATTGATGTCGTAGGTGGCGAGTTCAAAACCGTGCCCGTGGGTAATCGCATCCGTCGGGCACGCTTCGACGCAATAACCACAGAAAATACAGCGCGAATAATCGATGTTGTAAACGCTGGCGTACCGTTCCCCGGCCGAGATCCGGCTGGCATCGGTGTTTTCCGCAGCTTCGATATAGATGCAATTCGCGGGGCAGGCCGCGGCACACAAAAAGCATCCAACGCACTTCTCGAGGCCCGATTCGTCGCGATGTAACACATGAATCCCGCGATAGCGCGGCTGAAAATGCACCGGTTCGAAAGGATAATTCTCCGTAACCGTTTTACGAAACATATTTCGGAAAGTTACGCTGAATCCCTGGACCAGCGTGGTGAAGGTCTCGCCAACTTCGCGCAGGATGGATGCCATAAACTAGGAGTCTAGCAAACGGCTGGTACTCCGGCAAATGGAGGTGTTCGATCGGGGTGTTCGAACCGGGCAGCGATCCGCTCACACCTTCAGGGAGTCAATGATTTGCTTCCCGTGAAAGCGCCCATTTTCGATGAATATCTCGCTGGTGTGCCGCCCGCCTATCACCACCCCGGCCAGATGAATGCCGGGGACATTGCTCTCCAGGGTGTTGGGGTCCAGTGCCGGCTTTCGCGTTTCCGGATCGAGTTGCACGCCAAGGCTTTCGATGAAGGTGAAATCCGGATGATAGCCGGTCAGAGCGAACACCTGTTTCGCGGGAAGCCGCTTTTCGCCGGCGCCATTCTCCACCACGACTTCATCTCTAGTGATCTCCCTTACCCGCGTTTCGAACAATGCGTTGACCTGCCCCGCCTTGATCCGGTTTTCGATGTCGGGCCGCACCCAATACTTGATCGTGGAACCCAACTCCGCCTTCCGATGCACCAATGTGACGTGCGCGCCATTCCGGTAGAGATCCAACGCGGCTTCCGCGGCGGAATTTTTCCCGCCAATCACGACAACGTCCTGGTTCCAGAACTCGTAAGGCTCGGTGTAGTAGTGCGAAACGTGAGGCAAGTCCTCGCCGGGAATACCCATTACGTTTGGAAGGTCGTAATAACCCGTAGCAACGCCGATCTTCTTGCCGGTGTAACGTTCTTCCGTTCCCTTCTCTGTCTTCGTCACAACGGTAAAATGTCCGTCGTGTCCGTCAACGCGCAGCACGCGCTCGAACAGCCGTAATTCCAAACCGTAGTGTTCGGCCGCCTTACGGTAATACTTGAGAGCTTCGGTGCGCACGGGCTTCTCCGCTGCGCTAACCAGCGGCAAGTCTCCGATTTCGAGAAGCTCCGGCGTGGTGAAAAAAACCATGTTGACCGGGTAGTGGAAAATCGAGTTGCAGAGACAGCCCTTGTCGATAACCAAAGGTTTCATCCCCGCGCGCTTCGCCTCGATAGCACAAGCCAAGCCGGTAGGTCCCGCACCAATGCAAATAATGTCGTAGGTGGCCATTAGATTTTTAGTTTGCCGCGAGTTCGTAGGAATTGCAAATACGGCTGGATTTATTGAGTTTGCGGCAATTTCAGCATGTCAGTCAGTTCCTGCCGGAACAATTCCAGTTCTTGCAAGCGCTCTGGCGTGGCAGGTAGTTCGGTTTTCTTCCACACGAAGACTTCACCGGCGCCCCGTTTCAGGCGCACACTCAGGTTTCCGTCAATTAGGTAAGAAGGCGGGGCTAGAAGCTTCAGTCCGCCGCTAGGTATCGGTGAAAGAACGGCCACGCACTCCCCGCGCCGCACGCACAATGCATTCTCATAAGGAGGAATCGCGATGGGCCGAAAACCCGCCGCAAAAAGCCTCTCCAAACTTTGCATCTGCTGAGGAGTGAATTCGACCATTGGATGGGGCAGACTTTAGTCTGCCTGCAGGGATATTTGCCTGGACTTGATCAAGCCGCCGTCGAATCCGCTTCCGACGACGTTCCTTCAAGCTGAGAAAGAATCTCGCGCAACGTCACAACCAGCTCGTCCCGCGAGACATGGCTTTTCTTGAACTGAATGCGGAATTTGAAACTCTCATTCTCCGGCTCAAAATGAAAAATGAACGGCTGCGGTCTCTGAGGCCCGCCTTGCTCCTCGCGCCGTTCGCGCCGCGCCTCGTCCCGAGTCAATCCGCCTTGCAGAATGCGGTGCAACATCTCGATCATCTTCTTTTCGGTCGGTTGCCGGGCGATCTGCAGCAACAACGACTTCGAGATGATCCCGTTCTCGACGCATTTCTTCCGCAGCGATTCCGGAATATTCCTGAGCGACAACGTTTCCGTAACCGAGGAACGCGCGCGCCCAATTTTCCGGGCAACATCTTCGTGCGTATATTCGAATTGCGTCGCCAACCGGTGTAGACCGTCCGCCTCTTCAAATGGCGTCAGGTCTTTGCGCTGAATATTCTCAATCAGCGCGATTTCCAGCGTCTCCGCATCGTCCGCCATTTTCTCGATGCAGGGCACCTCGCGCAGTCCCGCTGCACGCGATGCATGGTAGCGCCGCTCACCGGAGATGATGTAGTAGCAATCTTCGCGCGGCACAAACCGCACCAGCAGCGGCTCCAGCACGCCCTTCTCGCGGATCGACTCCGAAAGTTCGCGCAAATCTCCCAGCGCTTTGCGCGGCTGGTCTGGACTGGGGCGAATCTGATCCACAGGGATCATTCGTCCGATCGCCGCCCCGCTATAACTCGTCAGTGATTCGACATAGTGCGCGTCATGCCGCATCTTCAGCGTGACGGGTAACCCGATCCTCTTCGACACGTTGGATAACCTCCCCTGCCAATTTCTTGTACTCGATGGCGCCGGGTGACTTCGGTGCAAACGTTAAAATCGTCTCTTTGTAAGCGGGGCTCTCTTCCAGCCGCACGTTTTTGCTGATCTTTGTCTTGAACAGCACTTCCCCGAACACCGTGCGAATCTGCCCGTGCGTGTCCCGCGAAATATTGGTGCGCTTGTCAAAAAGCGTGATGACCACTCCCAGAACTTTCAGCCCAGGGTTGGGCCGCGCGCGAATTCGTTCATATGTTTCGAGGAGGTCGTCCGTTCCTTCGATCGCAAAATACGCGGCTTGGATCGGTACCAGCAAATGCGTGGAAGCCACCAGCGCATTCACGGTCAGAATTCCCAGCGACGGCGGCGTATCCAGCACGATGTAATCGTATTCCTTGAGAACCGGCGCCAGCGCATCCTTCAATCGGTAAGGCGCGTCGAACTGTCCCGCGAGCACTTGCTCCAGCTTGGCCAGCGCCAAGCGGCCAGGCCCAAGAAAAAGCATTTGGTCTTTTGTCGGCTTAATGACCGCTGCCATCGTCGCGCGGCTTTCGCTCAGCACATCGAACATCGATGCGGCAATCTCGCCCGAGTCGTAAAATGCGATCGTGGAATTCGCCTGCGGATCGAGGTCAATCAAAAGCGTCCGCTTGCCGCGGTTCGCCAGAGCGGCTGACAAATTAATAGCCGTCGTTGTTTTTCCGACGCCGCCTTTTTGATTCGCAACCGTTATGATGGCAGTCATAAGCTTCTGCCTCCGCCTATGCGCATGGTAATTTGCGCCGACGCGATCCGGCAACTCGGTCCCTATATGTGGGTGCTGCCTGCAGAAAGCCCCCTAGGCCTAGGCCCACTCTACGTTCCGAACCCGTTCCAGCGCAAGGGAAAAGTATATATTCCCAGCAATGCCAGTGGAAATCTTAGCCGTTCTGTTTTGGGATGGGTATGGCGAGCGGCGAATTAGGTACTACCGTAGGAATGTAGGGGATGCGCGCGGATACTTTTGGCCATCCTACCCTTGGAATTACATCCGTGGCGGCTGCTTGCTAAAAGTCCAGGCCCCAGAAATCCATCGAAGCCTCTTGAAGTTCAAGCCCAAGCTCCCATCCCGTCCGGCCCTCATGCCCGCGCCAAATCAGGACCGCTTCGCAAGCATTTTTGTTGATGAGATTGACTAGGAGCAGGCGCTGCCCCACTGGGAATCCTTGTGGAATGACCGCCAAACACCCCTTTGTGCTTACGTCAGCCGTGTAACCTTCTGCGCGCATGGCGCGGCCCGACTCCGCCCATTCCACCGCCACGGGCACGCGAGAATTTACGCGCATCCCAGCCCGATTATTTTGCATTCGCGCTTCAAAGCTGGATATGTTCCCAATGCCCACGGTTATCTCCTGTGCTTGCCGGATCGCAAGCATCCCGGCAGTTCGCTATCCGTCTCCAAGATTGAAGCCAGATCAACGCGCCTATCTCAAAACACGCAAAAGCAGCACTTTCCGCAGACTATGGTCCACATCTGTCCGGGTCAATGGAACTTCGGGCCTAGAACGTCCACAAAGTCACTCCCTCCCTGCTACTTCTCTTCCCGAGCCAGTTTGCGCGCTTTTACCGTCCCGCTTACACTTTTCGTTTCGCGATTTTTCATATGTCTCGCCTGAAGACACTCCGCGCAGAACTAGGCCCAACTCTGCGGCTCGCGTTACCGCTCGTTCTTGCCGAACTCGGTTGGATGAGCATGGCCATCGTGGATACCATGATGGTTGGACGCCTTCCCAACAGCGCGACGGCCATGGGCGCGGTTAGCTTGGGTTCAAATCTATTCACCGCCATTGCGCTCTTTGGTGGCGGCCTTCTTATGGGCTTGGATACCCTTGTCTCCCAGGCTTTCGGTGCTGGCCGTCGGGAAGATTGCCATCGCTCACTCGTGAACAGCGTTTATCTAAGCATTGCCCTCACGCCACTTTTGGCGATTCCCGTCTGGATACTCCCCGCACTCCTTCGCGCCATGCGAGTAGACCCGGGAGTGCTCGCTCTCGCTATTCCGTACACAAAAGCCCTGCTCGCAGGGCTCTTCCCGCTTCTCCTCTACTTCGCCGTGCGCCGTTGCATCCAGGCAATGAACATGGCCAAACCCGTGGCTTTCGCTCTCATCACCGCTAATATCGTCAACGCGTTCGGCAACTGGGCCCTGATCTACGGAAAATTTGGCATGCCCGCCATGGGCGCGATCGGTTCCGGTTGGTCCACTTCCATTTCTCGAACTTACATGGCGCTTGTCCTCGTCGGCTACCTTTTCTGGTACGACTCTCGCCATCGCACGGAACTCCTCAAAACTCCCATCGAGCCCGATTTTCGCCGCATTCGCCGTCTGGTCGCACTTGGCTTTCCTGCGGCCATGCAGTTTACGTTCGAGAGCGGCGTCTTCGCACTCACAACTGCTCTGATCGCTCGCCTTGGTGCCGTGCCTCTGGCAGCTCACCAAATCGCACTGAACACCGTGGCGTTTACGTACATGGTTCCCCTGGGCATCGCCTCCGCCGCCGCAGTTCGCGTTGGCCAGGCCATAGGTCGCAAAGATCCACATGGCGCGGGAGACGCCGGAGGCACCGCTATCTTCCTCGGCGCTGCTTTCATGACCTGTATGAGCGTTGTCCTTCTTGTAGTTCCGCGTTGGATTGCCCGCGCTTACACGCCCGATCAAGCCATCATCCACAGCACGATAGTTCTGCTCGCCGCTGGCGCCGCTTTTCAGCTCTTTGACGGCCTCCAAACAGTTGCCACCGGCGCCCTGCGCGGTCTGGGCGACACGCGCACCCCGATGCTCTGCCACTTCACCGCGTATTGGGTCATCGGTCTGCCGCTCGGCGCATGGCTCTGCTTCCGCCGCGGCTGGGGTGCCTTCGGCCTCTGGGCCGGCCTAAGTCTTGCTTTGATCCTGATTGGTGTTGTTCTTCTGCTCGTATGGCAGCACAGGGTCCGTCAATTGATGCTTTCCGTCTCTCAGGAACCGTCGCGGGACCAAAATTTAGTCAGGCGAAATAGCTAAGAATTAGAATCGGTGACGCCGGTGAGCCGCAGGAGGAACACTTACATCTTGTAACGGCCCAGGTCGTCGTCGGAAAGTCCCTCGAGCCAATTGCGCAGTTGTTCGTTGGTGCTGCGCTCCGTGATCGCGCTGGAAATCTTCGAATTCTTCAGCACTTCTTCATCCACAAAAATCGGGCAATCCACGCGTAACGCCAAAGCGAGCGCATCGCTCGGCCGCGAATCGATCGTCATCATCTGCCCGTCACGCTCCACCCAAATCAACGCGTAAAACGTATCGTCCTTCAAATCGTTCACCACGATCTTGTGAACCTGCACATCCAGCCCAAGCAAAACGTTCTTCAGCAGATCGTGCGTCATCGGCCGCGGCGTTTGCACTTTCTCAATCTCCAGCGCAATCGCGTTGGCCTCATACACCCCAACCCAAATCGGCAAAATCGCCTGCCCCTGTACATCTTTCAGCACCACGATAGGCATGTTGGTGACGGGATCCATCATCAGGCCGCGGATTTTCATCTCCACTTCCATGTGACCTCCCGAGTAGCGCAGACTTTAGTCTGCGCCGTCAAAATGTCCAAGCACCAACGGTCCCAGCCGCCAGTCGCAGCTCTAAGGAGCCTGCTCCCCCACCAAACTGTTCGGAGTCGCTCCCGTAACCCGAACCTGCACGTACTTTCCCAGAAGCGCAGTCTCTTGGGAAGAGAAATTTATGACTCGATGGCAGGAAGTATGTCCCGACCACTGGTTTTCCCGCCGCGATTTTCCGCTGACGAGCAGTTCGAACGCCTCCCCAACCATCGTCGAGTGTCCAGCCGTCTGAATCTCTCTCTGCTTTTCCTGCAAAACGGCTAACCGCCGGCTCTTCTCCTCTTCAGAAATAACGTCGCGCATGGCAAGCGACGGCGTATGCGGCCTCGGCGAATACTTGAACGAGAACGTCGCATCGTACCGCACGGCATCGAGCAAGCTCAGCGTTTCCGCGAGGTCCTCATCTGTCTCCCCGGGAAACCCCACGATAATGTCGGTCGTAATGCTGATCGGCCGCCGGGCGCCGCGAATCATTGCAATTTTCTCCAGATACTCTTCGCGGCTGTACGTCCTCTGCATCGCCCGCAGCACTCTCGTTGAACCCGATTGCACCGGCAAGTGCACGTGATTGCAAAGTTTAGGCTGCGCA
>Ga0210395_10001074_pt1 | contig 21288 bp, 10 predicted proteins | sample IncBWH4OmetaG_FD_150861 | JGI IMG/M metagenome (GOLD analysis project Ga0210395, IMG submission 150861) | Forest soil microbial communities from Barre Woods Harvard Forest LTER site, Petersham, Massachusetts, United States - Inc-BW-H-4-O ...
ATAATGTATGGAGTAGCCGGAGAGCGGACTTTGACCGAAATCGAGGTGCGCCACCTGCCGGGCTATGAAAATTCCCGGCCGGTGAGGAAAGGCAATGCCGCCGCGGAACAATTCCAACTGGACGTATATGGCGAGATCATGGACACCATGTGGCAGGCGCGCCGGCTGGGCATTTCACTGGATCGCGACTCGTGGCATCTGCAACGGCACCTCGTCGATTTTGTGGCCAAGAACTGGACGCTGCCCGACGAAGGCATTTGGGAAATACGCGGGCCCCGACGTCATTTCACTCACTCCAAAGTAATGGCCTGGGTCGCCGTTGATCGGGCGATAAAGATCGTCGAACAATTTGGCTTGAACGGCGACGTGGAAGAATGGCGGCAGCTTCGCACGGAAATTCATCATGACGTCTGCACGAGAGGATATCACCAGGAGCGCGGCATTTTCACGCAATACTACGGCGCCACCTGTCTCGATGCAAATTTGCTCATGATGCCCCTGGTCGGTTTTCTTCCGGCCAATGACCCAAGGATCTTGCGAACAATTTCGGCCATCGAGAAGGAGCTTATGGTCGATGGTCTCGTTCTTCGTTATCATCCCGCCAATTCCCAGCATGTCGATGGTCTGCCGCTTGGCGAGGGAGCCTTTCTGCCGTGCTCGTTCTGGCTGGTCGACTGCTACTGCCTGCTCGGCCGGATGGAAGAGGCGGAAGCGTTTTTTGAACGGTTGCTTGCCTTGCGCAACCGCCTCGGCCTGTTGGCCGAAGAATATGATGTGAAACTGCACCGCCAGGTGGGCAATTTTCCACAGGCATTTTCGCATGTGGGACTGATCAACTCGGCGCTTAATCTAACCAAAGCCTATGGTCCCGTGGATAAACGTCTTTCCACCAACCAAGGCAACTCCGTGGCCGCTTCCTGACTTTTGCTTCGGGATATTGAGGCGGAACATATGCTAGGTTTTGGGTTCTAGGGTTGGCCAGCCGGGAAGGTGCCACCGGTAAATGCAGGCTTCGTGTTGCCAATCCAATTTCTTATGAGCCTCCCTGCCGAAAATATTTTGGACCCGGCTCTTTCCATCGCGCCGGTGAAGGGCCTGCCCTACCAACCGGGAGCGCCCTTTCCCCAGGGCGCCACGTGGGATGGCGCGGGCGTGAATTTCGCACTTTTTTCCGAGTCTTCCGAATCGGTCGAGTTATGCCTGTTCGACCAGCCGGATCAAAAAGTGGAGACGGAACGAATTCGCCTGCGGGAACGGACCAATGGCATCTGGCACATTTATATTCCCGGACTGGGTCCAGGCCAGGCTTATGGCTACCGGGTGTACGGGCCGTACGAACCCCGGAATGGATTCCGGTTTAACCCGAATAAATTATTGCTCGATCCCTATGCCAAGGCAATCGGCCGCGAATTGAAATGGGCGGATGAATTGTTTGGTTACGAGATCGGCCATGCCGAGGAGGATCTTTCATTCGATGAACGGGACAGCGCGGCAGTCGCCCCCTTGGGCATGGTCGTCGATGGTCCCTTTGACTGGAGCGGCGAGCAGCGGCCATCCGTGGTATGGCATGAAACGGTGATCTACGAGGCACATATCCGGGGCCTGACCCGACGGCATCCGGATGTGCCCGAAAATCTGCGTGGCACTTATGCCGGCGCCGCATCGGAACCCATTCTTCAGCATTTGAGGCAACTTGGCGTCACTGCGGTTGAGCTGATGCCGGTTCATCATTTTGTCCACGACCGACACTTGCTCGACAAGGGACTTCGCAATTACTGGGGCTACAACACGCTGGGGTTTTTTGCGCCTGAGCCTTCCTACGCCGCCAATCGCAGCGACCCCGATGACGTTATTCGCGAGTTCAAGGAAATGGTGAAACGTTTTCACAACGCCGGGATCGAGGTGATCCTGGATGTGGTTTACAACCATACGGCGGAAGGCAACCAGCTTGGCCCCACCCTCTCTTTCCGCGGCATCGACAATCTTGCCTATTATCGCTCGGTCGCCGACCAGCCGCGTTACTACATGGATTATACCGGCTGCGGCAACACCCTCAACATGGTGCATCCGCATTCGCTCCAGCTATTGATGGACAGCCTGCGTTATTGGGTAACCGAGATGCATGTCGATGGTTTCCGCTTCGATCTCGCCGCGGCGCTGGCCAGGGAACTTCATGACGTCAATCGCCTGGGGGCGTTCTTCGATACCATTTATCAAGACCCCGTTCTTGCCACCATAAAACTGATCGCCGAGCCGTGGGATCTTGGCGCCGGTGGTTATCAAGTGGGCAATTTCCCCACCGGCTGGACGGAATGGAACGGAAAGTATCGCGACACGGTGCGCAAATTTTGGAAAGGCGACCTGGGCGTGCATGCGGATATCGCCACCCGTCTCAACGGCAGCGCCGATCTCTATGAGCAGACCCGCCGGTTGCCATCCGCCAGCATCAATTTCGTCACGGCCCACGACGGCTTCACCCTTAACGACCTCGTCAGCTACAATCAAAAGCACAACGAGGCCAACAAGGATGAAAATCGCGACGGCACGGACGACAACAATTCCTGGAATTGCGACCACGAAGGCCCGACCGATGATGCGGGGATACTAGAATTGCGCGAGCGCCAGAAACGAAACTTCTGGTGCACCCTCCTGTTCTCGCAGGGCGTGCCCATGATTTCAGGAGGCGACGAGCTCGGACGCACCCAGCAGGGCAACAACAACAGCTACTGTCAGGACAACGAGATTGCCTGGCACCACTGGAAACTCGACGAGCGTAGTCGTGCCTTTTTCGAGTTTGCCGCTTCTGTCGTTCAGTATCGACGACAACACCCAAATTTTCATCGCCGCAGTTTTTATGAATCCGATCCCACCGCTGCGCCGCAGGGGGAAAACGTGGAATGGTTCCGCTCTGATGGGGAAAAAATGGAAGGCCGCGATTGGGAAGATGGTGGATGGATGCGCACCTTAGGTATGTTTTTGAGGGGAGACGCCCCGGAAATACGGGATCGCACGAGCAAACACGTAGATGACGATGACTTCCTCCTTCTGCTCAATGCCCACCACGAGCCGGTAAAATTCCGGATTTCAACCCAGCTCACGCAGCCCGATTGGAAAATCGTTTTCGACACCGCTCAACCCGGCTTGACGGCAGGCAGCAAATCGGTGCGGAGAGGCCGGATCATTACGTTAACCGGGCGTTCGTTTGTCGTGCTCAGCCATGAGCGGTGACTGGATCGCTACCTATCGTCTGCAATTGCATGCAGAATTTCCATTGCCGGCAGCCCAGAAAATCCTGCCGTATTTGTCGGCCCTTGGCATCAGCCATGTCTACCTTTCTCCCTGTCTGCAGGCGGTACCCGGAAGCCAGCATGGTTACGACGTGGCCGATCCATCCCGGATAAATGCCGAGATTGGCGGCGAGGATGCTTGGAAACAGTTCAATGCGGAGGCCCGGGCCAATGGCTTGCGCCTGCTCCTTGATATCGTACCAAATCACATGGCGGCATCGGCTGAAAATCTGTGGTGGGATGACGTGCTCGCGCACGGTCCTTACAGCAGGTTCGCCTCATTCTTCGACCTTGCCTCACACACAAGCGAAGGCAATTGGCGCCTGCATCTTGCTCCGCTGGGCCAGCCTTATGGCGATGTCTTGGCGGCCGGAGAATCGAAAGTCAGGCTGCACCGTGACCGTCCGCGGTTGTTCTATTTTGAGCATAGCTGGCCGCTTGGACCGGTTTCGTGGGGCACGTTATTAGACGAGGAATCCGAGTCAGAGCCGGCATTCCGGGAATTGGATCGACTTCGCCGGATATCCGAACCGACGGCATCCGATCGCAAGGATTACGACCAAAATGTTGCACAGGCAGAAAGGACGCTGCAAGAGGCCGTCCGCTCCGGCTCAATGGAGGATCTCGGGCGTTTCAACCAGAATCCAGACAGGTTGCACCGCCTGCTGGAACGACAATTCTACGCACTGCATGGCTGGAAACTGGCCGGCGAGCTGACCAATTACCGGCGATTCTTCGACATTGGCTCGCTGGTGGGCTTGCGCATGGAGTCGCCGGAAGTTTTCGAGGCTGCGCATGCCCGTATCGCGAGAATGATTTCGGACGGTGAAATCGACGGCCTTAGAATCGATCACCCCGATGGTTTGCGCGACCCGCTGGCATATTTTTTACGTCTCCGTGAGTTGCTGCCGCGAGGCCATATCTACCTGGAGAAGATCCTCGACAATGAAGAATTGCTCCGGGAGGACTGGCCGATCGATGGCACGGTGGGCTACGATTTTCTCAGCAAGGTCAACCGACTGTGGATGGACGACCAAAAGGCGGATATGTTGACCGCTGCCTACTCTGATTTCACCGGGCATTCCGTAAATTTTCCGGCGGTCGTTCGGGAAAAAAAACGAGAAATCATCGAGACGACCTTTACGGCGGATCTCGAGCGCCTGACAGATCTGGCGCAACGGATAGCGCGCACTTCCTGGCAAACCCGTGATCTCAGCCGACGTCACCTGCGGGAAGCTTTGAAGCGAATGACGATACTCCTACCGGTTTATCGCACGTATCGGACCGAAGTGAGGCTGGATAAAGTGGATGGTCGGATTTTCGCCGATACCTTGGCCGCGGCCCGGGCGGGCGCTCCGGAATTGGAGGCAGCTTTGAACTTTATCGAGACCATCCTGACCGGTTCTTATTCGGAAGGACTGGAGGCAGACTTCATTGCCCGATGGCAACAACTGGTCCCAGCCGTGACCGCCAAGGGAGTCGAAGATACGACCTTCTACTGTTATGACCGGCTGGTCTCGTGCAACGAAGTGGGTGCGCAGGCCTCGCTGATGGGAATTTCAGCGGGAAAATTTCACGAGTTCTGCCATTACCTAAGCGAGCATTGGCCGAACAGCTTGCTCACCACTTCAACCCATGATACCAAACGCAGTGAAGATGTGCGGGCGCGCATATCCGTGCTGACGGAATTGCCCAACCGTTGGGTTGAAATACTGCACAAATGGTCGCGAATGAATGCGCCCGCCTGGAAAGGCCGGCTGCCCGACCGCCACGCAGAGTATCTCCTTTACCAGACGCTCGTTGGGGCCTGGCCGATCGAGCGCGACCGCTGCTGGAACTATATGCTGAAGGCCTGCCGGGAAGCAAAGATACTGACTTCGTGGCAGGAGCCCAATGCCGGCTATGAGGAATCAATCCGCGATTTCATCGACGGCCTTTTTGCGTCACAGGAATTTATCTCGAGCCTCAAGGAATTTATTGAACCCTTGATTTTACCCGGGCGGATCAACGGCCTCGCCCAAATCTTGATCAAGATGACGGCGCCGGGTGTCCCGGATTTTTATCAGGGCTCAGAACTGTGGGACCTCAACCTGGTGGATCCCGACAATCGCCGGCCGGTGGATTTTGAACAGCGAAAGGATTTGCTGGCCGGCTGTCGGTCGATATCCGTGCAGGAAGCGACCGCTGATTGGGATTCGGGCCTACCCAAACTCTGGATGATCGACCGTGTGCTGGATTTCCGCCGAAGGAAGCGGCGATATTTTTCACGAGGCAATCCCTATCAACCGCTCGTGGCGCAGGGAGACCGGCTTGGCCATTTATTGGCTTTCCAGCGAGGCGAAGCCCTGATCACCGCCGTGCCGCGCTTTGTGTTTTCACTCAATGGTGAATGGGGCGACACCCAACTCAAGTTGCCGCCAGGCTCCTGGAATAACTTGTTCACCAACGCCATGCTGACCGGCGACATCAGCGTCGCGACCCTCTTTGGTGGTTTTCCTGTCGCACTTCTGGTCAAGGAAACATCCGAATGAATTTTTCCGTTTGGGCTCCTTTTGCCAAAATCGTCGATCTTCGAATCGGAGAGAGGCACTATCCGATGCGTCGAACCCCGCATGGAATCTGGCAGGTCGCCGTATCACCGCCGCCAGGGGACGTCCGCTATCGCTATTCCGTTGACGGTGGTCCGCCATGGCCGGATCCGCGCTCTCATTGGCAACCCGAGGGGATTCATGGCTATTCTCAGCGGATGGACGCGGGCTTTGGCCGTTCCGGTACCCGGGAATTCCGGCCAAAGCCGCTGCACAACGCCATCATCTATGAACTGCACGTCGGCACGTTCACACCGGAAGGCACCTATGCAGCAGCCCAGGCGAGGCTGCCCCATCTCACTGAGCTTGGGATCACGCATGTGGAGATCATGCCGCTGGCCACTTTCCCCGGGCAACGCGGATGGGGCTACGATGGAGTTTACTTATATGCACCGTTTCCGGCCTATGGCACCCCGCAGGAGCTGATGCAGTTCGTGGCTGCCTGCCATGAACACGGGCTGGCCGTGCTGCTGGACGTGGTCTACAATCACCTCGGCCCCGATGGCAATTACGCCGGGAAATTTGGCCCGTATTTCACCGATCGCTGGAAAACCTTCTGGGGAGAGGCGATGAATTTTGACGGAGCCCACAGCGATGAAGTACGAAGCTTCGTCATCGACAACGCCATCATGTGGCTGCGCGACTATGGTTTTGACGGGCTGCGACTCGATGCGGTGCAGGCGATTTTTTGTTCGGGAGCCATTCACATCCTAGAGGAACTGACGCAGCGGATCAAGGAACTCGGCCAGGAATTGCAACGCGATCTCGTGGTGATCGCCGAGACCGATGCCAATGATCCGCGCCTCGTGCATACACGTGAACAGGGAGGCTACGGTTTGAATGCCCACTGGTGCGACGATTTCCACCACGCGATCCACACCTTTTTCACCGGAGAAAAAGACGGTTACTATGTCGATTATCAAGGCGGTCTGGCGGCCCTGGCCGCCGTATTACGCGAAGGCTATCTCTACCAGGGGCAGTTTTCCGAATTCCGGCAACGACGGCACGGCCGGCCGCCGATCGGGGTGGCCCCGCACCAAATGATCGTATGCAGCCAAAATCACGATCAGATTGGAAACCGTGCCTTTGGCGAACGCCTCAGCATGTTGCTGCCGCCTCCGCAACTGAAGGCCGTCGCAGCGCTGACTTTGCTGTCCCCCTTTGTCCCGCTTCTTTTCCAGGGTGAAGAATGGGGTGCGCAAACGCCTTTTCTCTATTTTACCGATCATCAAGACCCCGCGCTTGCGAACGCCATCACCGCCGGAAGACGGAAAGAGTTCGAAACCTTCGGCTGGAAGAAAGACATCCCGAATCCGCAGGATCCAGAAACCTATCGCCGATCGCAGCTGCAATGGAATGAACTTCGGCAGCCGGCCCGCGCGGACTTGCTTTCATGGTACACGCGCCTGATCGAGCTCCGGTCCATGACCCGCGCCACCGTTCCCCACCCTACGTCTGAAGTTTCCTTTGATGAGAAAGCCGGCTGGTTGACGTTGCGGCATGGGGAGATCCTCGCCGTCTTCACTTTCGCCACCGGAGCAACAAACATCCCGCTGCCGGCCGGCCATTGGCGGCTCGAGCTCGCCTCCCACAACGAAAACGCGGTTTCCGCTTGGCGCACTCAAGTGTTTTCAATGGATTGACCATGCAAATCTCCGTCTCGGAAAATTTCCCATCGCGGAAGCAGGAATCCACCGGGTGGGCTTCAAGGAATTCTAACCCCGTACAGGGCGAACGACGCCGGATGGCTGAATGATCCAATGTCACGTAGGATGATTTCATGATCTATTATCGACGCGGTGTACTACCCCACCTCGATTGGACCGCCTCAGCCATCTATGAAGGCGACCCAAAAATTGTTCGGCGCAACGGATTGGCCACCCAAATCTGGCCTGTTAACACGTTTTTCAACGAGCGCATCGCCGTCGGCCTAGGGGTCGGCCCTTATGTTTTTATCGATCAAAAGCACCCCGCCGAAACCACGGCCCGCAAGATCCCGGCGGCAGTCGCGCCATTGGTTTCGCTCACTTGTTCAGTGCGGCTCTCCGAACATTGGCTCCTGCGCACGCTTTGGGACCGCGTCGCCACCAACTATAATCGCGACTCCGATATTTTCCTTGTAGGGATCGGCTACCGTTGGGCGCGGTGAACCGAGCGAATGGCAGTTCAGCAGGCGTTCCCTTTGCCCGGGCCTGCCATCCTCGTTTTCTGGGAGGACCTAAGGGCATCTACCGGGATACATGAATCGAACAATGCCCCATATCGGATCGGGACTGCATGGTGTATTTTATAAAATATCATGAATAGACTCCTCTCGCTTGTACTTCTTGTCGGCGGAATCGCCCTAATCATTTACGGCATCGATGCTTCAAAATCGCTCGGTTCCGACCTCTCCCGGTTCTTTACCGGCTCCCCAACGGACAAAACAATCTGGCTGCTGATCGGCGGCATCGTTGTGACTGCCATCGGGGCAGGCGGTCTCTGGCGCGGATCGAATTCGCCGTAGGCCGACTGAAGCTCAACCTCTGGATTATTCATTTCATGTTAGAGTGCGTCATCAACTTCCTCATTATCGCCCTGACTTCCATGAAAAATGACAATGACACGACCCAGACACCCCAAGAGATTCTCGACGAATTGCGCTCACTTGTCGCCGAAGCCGAGGCCATGATTGGCAGCTCCGCGATCGAGCATTCGGCCGGCGCCTTCGATGCATTGTGTTCACGTTTTAATGATGCGCAGGCTCGTTTTATCGATGCTTCCACCAAGGCGCGAAAGAATATCATCGCCGGCGCCAAATACGCCGACGATGCCATTCGCGCTAATCCCTACACCTCAGTGACCATCGCCGCCGGCATCGGTCTATTGATCGGATTGCTCGCAGGCCGCCACAGCCAACAATCGGCTCTGGGCAGAACCGGGCGATAGCAACGGTTTTTCCATCCCATGTCGTTTGATAAAAATGGTCCGTCGCCGATCATTAACGGTAAGAAGCCCACGACAAAGGTGAACATGTTCATCGTAATCGCTGTGCTTATTTTCTTTGTCATTGGAGCCTACCTTGCATGGCGGCTACTATGGCAGCATCCCCACGACCTTGACCCCGGCCATGATCTCGGCGCTGTGTTCCAAGTCCACGGAGACTATTGCAGCATTCCGCATTCGCAGCTCGTCGAAATCAAAGAGGCAGATCACTTGCCCCAAGTCGAAGCGTTTGATCAGTACATCCGCGCATTAAGCAACTTTCTTGCATTGCGGGTTGCCGCCGGCGCGCTCGATGGACGGTGATCTGCCGTCAGGCTTGTACTGCGCCGTTGGCCAGAGTTAGCGCGCGATCCAAGTCTCCGGCACTGACCGGCTTGGTGATATGAGTGATGAATCCGGCGGCATGGCTGCGTGCCACATCGTTGCTCATGCCATAGCCGGTCAAGACAATGCCGGTGAGGCCAGGCCTTCCCTTGAGCTCGGCCATCAGCTCGTTGCCGCTTCCGTCAGGCAAGCCAACATCTGAAATTAAGATATCGAACCGCTCCTTGTTTGCCAATGAACGAGCCTCTGAGAGGCAGCCTGCGCCGACGACCTCGTAGTGTCGCCGAGCCAATAAACGGGTCAGCGCCTGCCGGGTCGAAAGATGGTCCTCCACCAAGAGGATTCGTTTCGCCTGCTGTTCCGGAGGAATCGGTTGCGGCCTCTCAGACAAATGATCCTTCCCGTTGCTTCCGGTAACGTCGCCCGGGCTTTCGTCCAGAACCAGAGGAAGCTCGATGACAAAAGTCGTGCCCTGGTTGCGGCCGGGGCTCGTGGCGCTAATGGAGCCGGAGTGTAATTCCACCAGCATGCGGGCGATCGACAAACCGAGCCCAAGGCCGCCGAATCTTTGAACGCTTCCGGGCACGGCATGGTCGCCCTGAGAAAACGCCGCGAAGATCCGTGCAATTTCTTCGCCCGTCATGCCAATGCCATTATCAACGATGCGTACCACCAGGCGATCGTCGTCGGCCACCAAGGCTGTTTCCACGTGAATTTTCCCCCCGGGTGGATTGAACTTCACTGCATTGCTCAGGATATTCCAAAAAATCTGTTTCAGTCGCACGTCATCTCCGCATATCATATGGGAGGTTGCTGCAAAATTGTGCGTGAGCACGATGTGCTTCTCCTCCAACTCGCCATGCATGGCCTTCAGCGTGGATTGCAAGACGGCATGCGCATCGATGGGTTTCATTCCGAGCGAGAGTTTTCCCTGCGTGATGCGCGTGAGGTCCAGAAGATCATCGATCAGGTGGGCTTCATGGATCACGTTTTGTACGATCAATTCGAAATCGGCGCGGACGGACGGTGGCAGATCCGGGTCATTCGCCGCTTCGCTGGCGACGAGCAGCACCGGGTTAAGCGGCGTGCGCAACTCATGGGATAGCCGCGCAATGAAATCGTCCTTCGCACGGGAGGCAGCCAAGGCATTGGCCTCGCTCGCCCGGAGTGCTTTTTCCCGGGCGTGCAGCTCCTCATTCAACCGCACAAGATCCGCCGTGCGTTCCGCGACGCGGTTTTCCAGCTCTTCGTTGATCTTGCATAACGCCTCTTCCGCCTTCTGTCGCTGCGTGACTTCCGATTCAAGAGCTGAATTGCCGGCGGCGAGCGCCCGCGTTTTCCGAAATAGGTCCGAAAAAACCCCGATCTTCGATTTCAATATTTGGGGGTTGATGGGTTTGGTCAGGTAATCGACTGCGCCGATGTTATATCCTTCGAGGACGTCTTTGTCTTCCTGGTAATAGGCCGTTAAGAAGATAATCGGAATGTACTGGGTGCGTTTGCGCTGCTTGATCAGATTGGCCAGCTCGATGCCATTCATTCCGGGCATCTGGATATCGAGTACGATCGCGGCGAATTCGCCTTCGAGCAGCAAAAGCAACGCCTCTTCTGCGGTCTTAGCCCGGATCAGATTATATTCCTCCGTCTGGAGCAAATCCTCGAGCATCTCGAGATTGCGGACGTCATCGTCGACCAAAAGTATGTTGACCACGGAGGAAGCCGTGAAAGGTGAAAGACTGTTGCCGGGCGAAGTGGAGTTGGAGTTATCGAGCGCGTGCATGGTATGGTATCGGATGAGTGGCTCGCGGAAAATGTTTATCGATAAAGCCAAACGCGAAGGAGTGAGAGCAGTTCATTCGTGTTGACCGGTTTGGCAATATAGTCGGATGCGCCGGCCGCCAGGCACTTGTCGCGGTCGCCCTTCATGGCCCGGGCGGTGAGCGCCAAAATCGGCAGGGTGCCGAAGCGCTGCTCCTTGCGAATCTCGCGCATGGTCTCATACCCGTCCATTTCGGGCATCATGATATCCATCAGGACCACGCTGATGTCGGACTGCTGCCGCAAGATTTCAATCGCCTGCCGGCCGGTGGTGGAACTGACGACGTTCATATCTTGATTCTCAAGGATCGTCGTCAAGGCGAAGATATTGCGGGCGTCATCGTCCACCACCAGCACCTTGCGTGAGCGCAGGGCATCGTTGGATGCGTGCAAACGATCCAGCATTACCCGCTTGGCCTCGGGCAATTCGGCGACAACCCGGTGCAGGAAGAGCGCCGTCTCGTCGAACAATCGCTCCGGGGACTGCACATCCTTGATGACAACGCTTTTTGCGACATCGCGCAGGCGATTTTCTTCGTCAGGGCTCAAATCTTTCCCGGTAAAAACCACGATGGGAACGTCCTTCAATGTCGTCTCCGCCTGCAATCGATCGAGCAAATCGAATCCCGTCATGTCGGGCAATCGAAGGTCAAGCACGCAGCAATCAAAAGGTTGATCCAGCAACTTATCCAACGCCTCGGCACCCGTGGAAGCGGTGGCGATCTCGACATCGTCATAGGCCAGCAGGTCCACGATACCTTGACGTTCGATGGCGTTATCCTCGACCACCAGCAAGCGCTTTATGTGCGGCTGGACAAACTTCACGATGCGATCGAAGCATTGTTCGAGGCCATCGGTGGTGGACGGCTTGACCGCATAAGAAAATGCGCCGTGGGCCAAAGCGTGGGAACGTTCCTCCTCGATCGAGATAATCTGCACCGGGATGTGTCGCGTCGCCGAGTCGAGTTTGAGCGTGTTCAACACCGTCCACCCGAGCATGTCGGGCAGGACGACATCGAGGGTGATGGCCGTCGGAAGATATTGGCGCGCCAGGGCCAGCGCAGCATGGCCACGCGTGGCGACGATTCCCTTGAAACCTTTGTCGCGGGCCAGGCCGAGGAGGATGCGCGCATAATGGGGATCGTCTTCGACGATCAACAGGGTCCTGTCGCCGGGCTGCACCAGATCTCGATCGTCGGATATGGACTCCTCGCGCACGGACGGCAACACGAGCGGTGTGCTTATGCTCAGCCGCAGGGGATCGGAGCGCGAGTGATCCACGAACGCGGACGGTAGGAACAAGGTAAACGTGCTTCCCTGCCCCGGCACGCTTTGCAGGCGGATCTCGCCACCCAGCAGCGAGGTAAGCTCGCGCGAAATGGAGAGACCGAGCCCGGTCCCGCCATATTTGCGGCTGGTGCCGGCATCGGCTTGCTGGAAAGCCTCGAAGATTAATTTCTGTTTTTCCGGCGCGATGCCAATGCCGGTATCGCCGATCGCAAATGAAATGACCTGCGGCGCGCGACTGAGCACGGGATGATCGGGACTCCAGCCGTGTTGGGCCGGTTGGACCGAGATCGACACCTGGCCCTGCCCCGTGAACTTGAAGGCATTCGACAGGAGGTTCTTTAGGATTTGTTGCAGGCGCTTTGGATCGGTGGTGATGGTTCGCGGCAGGTCGCTGCCGAATTCGACCACAAACGGGAGATTTTTCGAGTCCGCAACGTGGCGGAAATTGCGTTCGATGGTGTCGCGTAAGGAAGCGACACTAATTTCCTCGGCATCGACGGTGACCGTGCCGGATTCGATTTTCGAGAGATCAAGAATATCGGTGATCAGATTCAATAGATCGGACCCGGATGAATGGATGTTGCGGGCGGCTTCCACCTGCTTGGCGGAGAGATTGCCCGAGCTGTTATCGGAGAGTTGCTTGCCCAGGATAAGGACGGAGTTCAGCGGTGTGCGCAGCTCGTGCGACATGTTGGCCAGGAACTCGGACTTGTATTTCGAGGTAAGCGCGAGTTCGGCGGCCTTTTCCTCAAGCGCGCGGCGGGCTTGTTCGACCTCGCTATTCTTGCGCTCGACCTCCGCGTTTTGTTCGGCGAGCTGGCGCGCTTTCTGGGCCAGTTCCTCGTTGGTCTGCTGAAGCTCCTTTTGTTGCGACTGCAATTCAACCGTGAGCTGCTGCGACTGCTGGAGAAGCCCCTCGGTACGCATGGTTGCCTCGATGGTATTCAACACGACACCGATTGACTGCGTGAGCTGCTCCAGGAAGGAAACATGCGCGACACTGAAGGGATGCAGCGAGGCCAGCTCGATCACGGCCTTCGTCTGGCCCTCAAACAACACGGGCAACACGACAATGCTGGCGGCGGACGCCTCTCCGAGGCCTGAATGGATCCGGGTATAATTATTCGGCACCGAGGTCAGCAAGATGCGCTGCTTTTCCACGGCACACTGTCCGACCAGGCCCTGGCCCAATGGAATCGCCGTGGCCAGGTCCGCCCGTTGCGCATAGCCGGCGAGCAAACGCAGCACCTGTTGCTCGTCTTTGTCGCGTTCCATTTGGAAAATCGCGCCTTGTTGTGCGTCGACCAGCGGAGCCAGTTCTGAGAGCAACATCTTGCCCACCGTGAGCAGGTCCCGCTGGCCTTGGAGCATGCTGGTAAACTTCGCAAGATTGGTCTTTAGCCAATCCTGTTCCTGGTTCGTCTCCGTTGTGACACGGAGATTATTAATCATTGTGTTGATGTTGTCCTTCAGTTCGGCGACCTCGCCACGTGCATCCACCTGGATTGAGCGGGTCAGATCGCCCTTGGTCACGGCGGTGGCGACCTCGGCGATGGCGCGAACTTGGGTCGTAAGATTGGCGGCCAGCAAATTGACGTTGCCAGTGAGATCCTTCCAGGTGCCGGCGGTACCGGGCACGTGCGCCTGACCGCCGAGGCGGCCCTCGACCCCGACTTCGCGGGCGACATTGGTCACCTGCTCGGCGAACGTAGCCAACGTATCGGTCATGTTGTTGATCGTTTCCGCGAGCGCCGCCACCTCGCCCTTCGCTTCCACCGTGAGCTTCTGGCGGAGATTTCCGTTGGCGACGGCGGTGACAACCTTGACGATGCCGGATACCTGGTCGGTCAGGTTGGCCGCCATGATGTTGACGGAGTCGGTCAAGTCTTTCCAGGTGCCGGCCACGCCCTGCACCTGCGCCTGGCCGCCGAGCTTGCCTTCGGTGCCGACCTCGCGCGCCACCCGCGTCACTTCGGCGGCGAACGCGTTGAGCTGGTCGACCATCGTGTTGATGGTGTTCTTCAGCTCCAGGATTTCACCCTTCACATCGACCGTGATCTTGCGGGAAAGATCGCCGCGGGCCACCGCCGTCGTGACCTCGGCAATATTGCGCACCTGGGCGGTCAGGTTGGAGCCCATTGCATTTACCGAGTCGGTCAAATCCTTCCAAGTGCCCGCCACCCCGGGCACGACCGCCTGCACGCCGAGCCGGCCTTCCGTGCCGACCTCGCGCGCCACGCGCGTTACTTCCGAGGCAAACGAGCGCAGCTGCTCGACCATCGTGTTGATGGTTTCCTTGAGCTGCAGGATCTCGCCGCGCACATCCACCGTGATCTTGCGGGACAGGTCGCCCTTGGCCACGGCGATGGTGACCTCGGCGATGTTGCGCACCTGCGTGGTCAGGTTGTTGGCCATCGAATTCACATTGTCGGTGAGATCCTTCCAGGTGCCGGCCACGCCTTGCACCTGGGCCTGGCCGCCAAGCACCCCTTCGGTGCCGACCTCGCGCGCCACGCGGGTCACCTCGGAGGCGAAACCGTTCAACTGGTCCACCATCGTGTTGATGGTATTCTTCAATTCCAAAATTTCGCCGCGCACGTCCACCGTGATTTTGCGCGACAAGTCGCCCTTGGCCACCGCCGTCGTCACGTCGGCGATGTTGCGCACCTGTGTGGTCAGGTTGTTGGCCATCGAGTTCACGTTGTCGGTGAGATCCTTCCAGGTGCCGGCCACGCCCTGCACCTGCGCCTGGCCGCCCAGCTTGCCTTCGGTGCCGACTTCGCGCGCCACGCGGCTCACTTCCGAGGCGAAACCGTTCAACTGGTCCACCATCGTGTTGATGGTGTTCTTCAAGGCGAGGATCTCGCCTTTTACGTCGACCGTGATCTTGCGCGACAAGTCGCCTTTGGCCACGGCCGTCGTCACGTCGGCAATATTGCGCACCTGCGTGGTCAGGTTGGTCGCCATGGCGTTCACCGAATCCGTCAAGTCCTTCCACGTGCCGCCAACGCCAGGGACGATCGCCTGGCCGCCCAGCTTGCCTTCGGTGCCGACTTCGCGCGCGACACGTGTCACTTCCGCGGCAAAACCGTTCAATTGGTCCACCATCGTATTGATGGTGTTTTTCAGTTCCAAAATTTCACCGCGCACATCGACCGTGATCTTGCGCGACAAGTCGCCCTTGGCCACCGCCGTCGTCACGTCGGCAATGTTGCGCACCTGCGCCGTAAGATTGTTGGCCATGGAATTTACGTTATCGGTAAGATCCTTCCACGTGCCGGCCACACCCGGCACCTTGGCCTGGCCGCCCAGCTTGCCTTCGGTGCCGACTTCGCGCGCCACGCGAGTGACTTCCGAGGCAAAACCGTTCAATTGGTCCACCATCGTGTTGATGGTGTTCTTCAATTCCAGAATTTCGCCGCGCACGTCGACCGTGATCTTGCGCGAGAGATTTCCTTTGGCCACCGCGGTCGTCACCTCGGCGATGTTGCGCACCTGGCCGGTGAGGTTGGCCGCCATGGAGTTTACATTGTCCGTCAGGTCCTTCCAAGTGCCGGCCACGCCCTGCACCTGCGCCTGGCCGCCGAGCTTGCCTTCCGTGCCCACTTCGCGGGCCACGCGGCTCACTTCCGAGGCGAACGCGTTGAGCTGGTCCACCATTGTGTTGATGGTTTCCTTCAGCTCCAGGATTTCGCCTTTCACATCGACGGTGATCTTGCGCGACAAGTCGCCACGCGCCACCGCGGTCGTCACGCCGGCGATGTTGCGCACTTGCGCGGTAAGATTCGAGGCCATGGCATTGACCGAGTCGGTCAAGTCCTTCCACGTGCCGGCCGCGCCGGGGACCACCGCCTGCCCGCCCAGCTTGCCCTCGGTGCCGACCTCGCGCGCCACGCGGGTCACTTCGGCCGCGAAAGAACGGAGCTGGTCCACCATGACATTGATCGCTTCCTTCAGCTGCAAGATCTCGCCGCGCACGTCCACCGTGATCTTTTTGGAAAGGTCGCCGTTGGCCACCGCGATCGTCACGTCGGCGATGTTGCGCACCTGGGCCGTGAGATTACCGGCCATCTGGTTCACCGACTCGGTCAATTCTTTCCATACGCCGGACACGCCTTTCACCTGAGCCTGTCCGCCGAGTTTGCCTTCCGTACCGACCTCGCGCGCCACGCGAATCACCTCGACGGAAAATGCGCCGAGCTGGCCGACCATGCCGTTTACGAGTTTCGCTGTGCGAAGATATTCACCTTTGAGGGAGTGGCCACCCACCTCCAGCGGCATGGATTGCGAGAGGTCGCCCTTGGCCACGGCGCCGATCACGCGGGCCATGTCGACGGTGGGCTGCGACAGGTCATCGACGAGTGCGTTGATCGCCTCGACTCGCTCGGCCCAGCTGCCCCCGGAGTCGGCGAAAGAAAGACGCTCGTTGATCCGGCCTTCCTGACCCACTTGTCGGCGCAGGCGCAGGAGGCTGCTGTTGAATCGCTCCATTCGCGCCGCGATGGCATTTACGTGTTCGGATACCTTTCCTTCAAGACCCGAAAGCTGCGGGGACATGCGAACGGAGAAATCACCTTGATCAATTGCTTCCAGCATCAGCGCCAATTCTTTGATAAAATCGCCGTTGGTGGATCCATTGAAACTCGAACGCCGGAGGCGTGGGGCGGTCGACAAGGTTGGCGTTTTCATCGATCAGGCGGATAAAGATTAGATTAAGATGCAGTGAAATCCTCTTTGTTCATCGCGATTGCCGGGCGACTGGCTGGGCGGCTTCGACTAGCAGGCCAAAAAATCCGGTATACATGCCGCGAAGTTTTAAGCTCTTTCGTCCTATTTGGTGCTTGGAAACAACGGGGCTGGAAAACCAACTAATGATACAGCCGTTTTCAAGCCGTTTTCTTCATAAATTTTCCATATTTTTTGGCTCCATCCACGCCAGTCATTTTAGCTGGGCGAAAAGCCCTGTGACCAAGGATGACCGGATGATTTATTAAATTTCATTTGTGGACGAACACGCACTATAAGGTTTGCGCCATATCGACGATGGCGTTGCGCAGATCGGCGATGTCGATCGGCTTGGTCAAGTGGCGGGAAAATCCAGCGGCCCTGCTCTCTGCGCGATCCGACTCCATGCCAAAACCACTCAGAGCAATGCCACGCAACCCGTAATCAATCGACAACTTGCGCATCAAATCCAGCCCGCTGCCGTCCGGCAAGCCGAGGTCGCTGATGATGAGATCGAGGCCGGCCGACCGTGTTTTTTCGTCGGCTATTCGCAGGGCATCCGCGACTGTTGCCGCGTGAACGACTTCATGCCCCGAGCGTCGAAGCAACCGGCTGAGGATGGCGGCGCTGTTATCATGATCCTCGACCAGGAGGATGCGCAGAGGACGCGATTTTGGTGAAACGCAGGTTGTTTCGCAGATGGCGGGCAGGTTGTGGGTTGGCGTGGCAGCCGGAGGAAATTCCTCATGGGTGGCGCAAGGCAAAGTGAGAGTGAAGATGCTGCCGCGTCCAGGCCCATCGCTCGTCGCTGAAATCATCCCACCATGGTGCACGGCGATGGCTTTGCTGATCGCAAGCCCCAAACCGAGTCCTCCGAAATGTCGGGCAATAGTACGGTCACCTTGTTCGAACGCATCGAATACGCGGGCCACCTGCTCGGGCTCCATACCGATGCCAGTATCCTCGACCATGATGAAGACTTGTCCGTTTCCATTGGTTGATGTCACGTGCGAGCGAACGGTGATGATTCCGCCCGAAGGCGTAAATTTAATCGAATTCTTCAGCAAATTCCAGAGGATCTGGATGATTCTCGTCCGGTCGGCGGAAACGGTTTGCCGCGGGGCCTGGAGATCACGGATGAGGATCAGCTCTTTGTCGTTGAGTTCGGTCAGGCAGGTATTGATGGCGGTTTCGATCACCAGGTCGATGGCGACGGGTTCGCAACGCAGTTCAAGCTTGCGACGGGTGATGCGGGTGAGATCCAGCAAGTCGTCGATCAAGCGCGTTTCCAATTCGACATTTCTAAGCATCATTTCCAAATCGGCGGCCAATGTAGGCGGGATGGAGGAATCTTCGCGAAGGCTCGACAGGATCGCGAGCACCGGGGTCAATGGCGTGCGCAGTTCGTGACTGAGCGCGGAGAGGAAATCATCCTTCGTTTGGTTTGCCTCCCGCAACGCATCGGCGGTGAGCTTTTGCTCATGAATGTCGGTGAATGAGCCATACCAGCGGACGATTTCTCCCGCCTCGTTGCGGGTCGCCAGTGCACGCCCGAGATGCCACCGGTATTCGCCGGTGCGATTTCTGATGCGATATTCAATTTGGTAGGGCTGGCCGGTGGCCAGGGACTTTCCCCAGATTTCCCGGCACCGGGGCAAATCGTCGGGATGAAGAAACGGGGTCCAGCTTTCGTCGCCGGTCATCCCTTCCGCCACCCCCGTGTAGTCATACCAACGACGGTTCAAGTAATCGGCATAACCATCGGGACGCGCCGTCCAGACCATCTGCGGCATCGCATCGGCGAGCTGGCGAAAACGGCTTTCACTCGCTTGCAGAGCCGCTTCGGCCAGTTTGCGCCCGGTGATATCGCGCGCGATTTTCGATGCCCCCGTAATCGAACCTTTCGCATCGCGAATCGGTGAAACCGTCAACGATATGTCAATCAAGGTTCCGTCTTTTCGCCGGCGCACCGTTTCGTAGTGATTGACGCTCTCACCCCGCCTGAGCCGTTCCAGGATGCGCGCCTCCTCCGACACGCGGTCAGGCGGTATCAGGATCAGGACGGATTTTCCCACCACCTCCTCGGCTTTGTAGCCGAACATTTGTTCCGCGCCTTTATTCCAAGTGCAGATGGTGCCATCGAGCGTCTTGCTCACGATGGCATCGGCCGAAGACTCCACCAGGGTCGCGAGACGGGCGCGCGCCGCCTCGGCGCGTTTTATTTCCGTGATATCGCGCGTGAAACAGCGGCTGTGAACGAGTTTCCCGTCCTCCCAAAGCCCATTGCATGAAATCAATACATCCTTGATCGAGCCATCCTTGCAGCGCAGACGCGCTTCATGGTTATCCAGGGCCTCACCCCGGACTAATTTTGGACTAACGTCCGCAATGACAGGCGCGTTGACGTAAAATTCCTCGATAAAATGACCGACGAATTCCTCCTGCGAATAGCCCAGCATTTCCAGTTCCGTGCGATTGGCGCGGAGAATCCTGCCATTCGTCCCGATAAGATGCAGGCCGACGGCCGCATTATCGAATAAATCGGCGAGCATTTTTTCACTGCGGCGTAGAATGCTCTCGGCTTTCCGTCGTTCGGTGATGTCGCGCAGGCTCCAGACGCGGCCGACAATCCGCTCCCCGATGCGCTGGACTTTTGTATGGCATTCTAACACCCGTCCATCGGTGCACTCCCAAAGTTGAAAGCTTGCCGGTGACAGTGAGGCGACGATTTCCCTCACCCCATCATGAAATTTTACGGGATCGGCGAGTTGGGACGAAATAAAATCCAGCCATTTTTGGTGGCACCGCGTCTCCACGATTTCAGGCGGCAGGCGCCATGTTTCGACAAACCTGGCATTATAGTCCGTCACGGCTCCGCTTTCGTCCGTTACCATGATTCCATCGGTCGTAGACTCCAGCGTGGCTCGCAACATCGAGACCGCGTGCGCCAGCTCGTCGCTTTTTCGCTCCAAGGCGGCCCCGGCCCGACGTCGCGCCGTGAGCACGCTCTTGGCATTCTGCAATGCCGCGGAGCGCAGCAGATTTTCCTCGTCTTCGGCGGCGTGCATTATCGGGCTCCAAGGATTTGCGCGGCGAGCGCAGTGCCGAGCACGCGCGCGCGAATTTTCGCAAATGCGGTATCGCGAGTGGTCGAGGTGTCATCGCAAAAGGGCGAGAAACCGCAGTCATCCGTCGTTCCCAGTTGCTCGCTCGGAATATAGTTCGCCGCCTCGAGCACGCGGTCGCGCACTTCCTCCGGTGTGTCGATCCGCGGGTCGATCGACGCCACCACGCCGACAAAAATCTTCTGGTCCGGCTTCATGTATTTCCGGATGATTTTCAAAACCAGGGCGCGGTCTTTTTCGCCCTGGAGAGAAATGTAGAAATTTCCCGCGGTCATTTCGAACAGGCTGGGCAGCAGCTCGGCGTAGTCGATGTCGGCACTGTGGGTTGAATCGCAGTCGGCGCCGGGACAGGTGTGAACGCCGATGCGTTTGCGCTCGTCGCGGGAAAAACGGGAGAGCGCCAGGTTGTTCAGCTCGATGAAGCTATTGAGCAGATGCCCGGATGGATCGACCTTGATTGCCAGCCGGCCTTCGGTGAAATCGATCTGGACTGAGTGAGCTCTCTTTTGCAGGCATTGGCGAACCTCGGTTTCGTGTTCCCTCAACAGGTCATCGATAAATTGTTCTCGCGGATAATCAGGAATGCCCTCGGCTGGATACATGAGGCTTAGGGCCGATGGCGAAATGACGGCCTGTTTCACCGGACGGTCGGTCTGGCGCGTGGCTGCGTCGAGAAACTCACTGGCATATCGTCGATAACGGAATGGGCCGGCGGTTAGGCGCGGCCAGCGACGAACGTGACTGACAAAAGGAAGCTTGAATCCGCCTGGGGCAATGTTGGGCGCCCCGTCCACGCAATAGGTGCCAAAATTGTGATACTTCCTTTGTTCGCCGTCAGTTATGACAGGCGAGCCCGTCGATTCGAAACGTTTAATCGTGTCTCGAATCGCATCGTCGTAGAGAGGATCCAAGCTCGGATCTGTGCCGTTGGTCTTGGTGAGTGCTTCGATCAGCTTCAGGGGACGTGGGATACTCCCGATCGGCTCGGTGGGAATCGTCATAAAGGATGAGTGGATGGTTTATCGATCGTATTTTGGACGACAAATCAGTGCATAGCCCAACCTCCGGTCTTGCGTGGGCTAAACCGGGCTCTCTCGAGAGAAGGGAGCATAGTCAACTTTCGTCGCCTTTGGTTCGGTTTTTTTT